>Ga0075163_10009074_pt1 | contig 13076 bp, 13 predicted proteins | sample JI1023141ADNA_FD_71478 | JGI IMG/M metagenome (GOLD analysis project Ga0075163, IMG submission 71478) | Wastewater effluent complex algal communities from Wisconsin, to seasonally profile nutrient transformation and Carbon sequestration -... | ecosystem: Engineered > WWTP > Effluent > Algae...
CGGAGCCCATATCGCGGAAACCACCGTATCCCTCGGACATCTCAGTAGCCTCCTTTGTAATTGGAGATCGTTTTGCCCTTGGAGACGCCGCCGGCCCCTTTGGTGAGCTTGCCGCCACCGCCGCCCGCTCCGCCGGCCATCCCGCTCGACGCTCCGCTGGCGAACGACGAGAACGCATCGAGGTACGGGTTGCGCCGAATCCCTTGCAATCGCAACTGATTCAGGAAGGCATCGCCTTCAGCGGTCCGACCGATGCCTTCCAGCGCCACGCCGCCGCGCGCGCGATCCACGGCTTCATTCTGGCGCTGCAGGCCGGGCGCATCGATCGCTGCCATCAGGCCCGCGATCTTGGACCCGTAATCGCTCACGCCAAGCGCTGCATCCGCCTCGGCTGCGCGCGCCGTGTCAGACACTCGGCCGATCTGCGATAGCCCGGTTGTCGAACCTGCTTTCGCCATACGAAGCTGCTGCATGTACTGGTCGAGTACACCGGCCTGCTCGTCTGCACCAGACGACCCCGCCTGTTTGTCGATCAAGCCGCTGACGGTCGCATCAGCCTCGCGCTGACGAGCAGACTGCGCGCGAATGCCGGCGGCGGCTTCGTTATCCTGTCGTCGCGCCGTCTGCTGCGTGTTGTAATAGCTCGTGCCTGCGGCTGCGGCGGCGAGGGCAAGGGCGACTGCGGTCGAGGTTGCGATTGCCATGGTTAGAGCCTTTTTGTGACGACAGTATGGGACGGGGCATAGCCCAGCATTTTCAACAGTTCGGCAGCTTCCGGCGGGCTGGTCGACAGAATGCACATGTTGAACACGGTCGCGCCTTTCGCGCGCGCATCGTCTTCAGCGGCGCGGACAAGCCGAACCGCCGACATGCCACCACGGAACTCCGGTTCCATCCACCAGACCAGCTCTGCCGCGATGACCGCAGGTGTGAACGTGGCTGGGTCGATGTGAGCGCACAGCATGCCGATCAGCTTGCCGTCGTGCTCGGCCACCAGCATGACGCCCGGAGCGATGCCAGCCTCCGCCCAACCCTGCAGCGCGACGACAACCAGCCCGGCCGCCTGAGACTCCGGCATGTCGCCGTAGATCGCGGGGTAGGGCGAAAGCGGGTAGAACCGCTTTGCCATCTCCACAATCTGCGGGATGTCGTCCAGCGTTGCGGTGCGAATCGTTGCCATCAGCCGCCGCCCTGTCCGTTGCCGTACAGCGTGCCGTAGACGTACTTCTCGCCTCGCCTCGCCGCTGCGGCCTCCTGGCTGCGCTTGAACAGGTTCGCGAACGTGCCGAAGGCATCGCCAAGCCCTTGCGCGGTTGCGGTCGCGCGGCCTGCCTGTAGGTTGTTCTGCAGCGCCGACAGCGCGCGGGAGCTGCCAGTCGTGGCGTCAAGGCCGGACTGCGCCATCTGGATCAGTCCAAGGCGCGAGCTTTCATCCTGCGCTCGAAGGTCGGCCGCTGCTGCCTGTGCGCGGCGATCCGACTCGATCACGCCGCGGTTGTAGTCCTGCCCGACGCGCGCCGCATTGTCGATCGCGACCTTGCCGCCAGTCTGCCCGCTGCGCGCCATCGCGAATTTCAGATTGCGATCCGTCTCGCCCTTCTGGCGATTCAGGTCGTTCATGTAGAACTGGCGGGTAGCGCCGAGATAGTCGCCGATCTCGCGCTGGCGGTTCGGGTTATCGAACGCCTCATTGATCCGACCGACGCTGGTCCTGATCTGGGCCTGCCGCTCGCGTTCGGCGGCTTCCGCTGCGCGCTGCGCGCTGTTGCTGCTTCCACCAGACATCAGGGTTTCCTCACGATTGCGAATCCGATGCCGTCGGCACCATTGGCGAAGTATCCAGCACGCGGGCCTTCATCGACCAGCCGCAAGCCCCGGCGATACCATTCGTGCGCGTCGGTGCGCGATGCCAGCGCGACCGTCTCGATGCGGTGATAGCCGGCAGCGAGTGCGCCTTCGATCACGCCGCGACTCTGCCGGGTGATCTCGCGCCAGTACCGCGCCCATCCGTCCATCGTGCCCAGTCCCCACACCTCGAGGACGCCGGGACGAATCACGTCGAACCCGCCGACGGCGAACGGTAGCCCGTCCGTACCGGTGAGCGTCCAGCAATCCGGGGACATGCTGCCGATGATCTGACGGGTAGCCGCTTCCGGGTCGTAGGTCTCCCAGCCGCGCAGCGCGCACATCTGCTCGATCTCATCCGGCCGCGGGTTGCGCGCGATCATCGCGACATCGGCAGCAATTGCACGGTGCAGCGTGACCTTGTGGGTGGTTTGCATGTTCATCAGCGCACCAGATACACGTTGAGAGCGTCGAACTTCCACGCCTGACCAGCCGCGTAGGTCAGCCGCACGGACAGCGTGGGGGCCGTGACCGGCATTGCGATCATCTGGCCGGGCAGCGTGTCCGCCGGGACTTGATATGGCGTGGTGAATGCGGCGAGGTTGGTCTGGTCATAGCCGAACTCGATCGACGCCGTACCAGTACCCACGATGTCGAAGCCTTCGACCTGCTTGTCGGCCCCAGGTGCGCCGAAGTCCAGCCACGGCCACTGCAGCACGCCCTCGAAACCGACCTCGTCCTCATCGCCGGCAAAGTCCACCAGCAGATCCTCGCTGATCTCAATGATGTCGTCGCCGCTGCGCACGACCATCGTGTCGCCGCGCTGCGCGAGGTTATCGAAGCGGAACGGAAACACGTACCGGCTCCACGCGCCGACGCCGCCGGTCCGCGTCATGGTGTAGACGAAAACCTCGGTCTCGAATCCTGGGCCGGAAGCGCTCGCGCGCGGGAAGCACACCCAGTATTGACCAGCATTCGGGTAGTAGATCGACAGCGGTTCCTCTCCGGCCGCTTCTGCTTCCGCTACCAGCGCAGTGATGAGCGGATCGACCGGCATGCCGACATCGCCGGCCTGCAGGTTCGTCGAGCCCGCGGCGATACCGATCGTGCGGACGCCTTCGGACGACAGGAAAAAAAGGTCGTTCGATACCGGCGATGTCGCCTTCGCGAACTTCGTGCCGATCGGCAGCTCGTCCAGCTTCGACATGTTCGCAGGATCGGCATCGACGCCGATCATCTGGAACGCTTCGACGTTGAAGGCCACCAAGTTTCCACGGTAGATGTCCATCGCGGCGACAGGGTTCGACCCGTACTCGTGCAGGCCGAATGCCCAAAAACCCGCATCCTCGACAGCGCTCCAGTCGAGAGGCTGGTTCGTGGCGCTGTAGGCGATGATGTCGTCGTCGCCGGCATAGACTTTGCTGGCCGCGATTCTGACGATCTTGGAGTTCGGGCAGCGGGTGTCCTCCACCCTGCGGCTGATCGTGCGCAGCCGGATCGTCCCGTTCTCCACGGACGCGCCGACTTCGGTCGGCCAGCCCGGGCCGCCCGGTGCATTCGGCGGAAGCGGGCCGGTGCGCAGGATCGACTTCGCCTGCCAGATCACGCGGTTTGCGACCTCGGCAGTCCACGTCACGCCGCCATCGACGACGGTACCGCCCACAATCGCCGGCCAGACGGGCTCGGTTGCGCCGCTGGCAGCGGTCGCGGCTTGCGTTGCCCGGAAGATCAGCTCGTAGTGCGTCGCCGGCTCGTCGTAGTCCCATGTGAACTGGTCGGCGTAGACCACGCCCGCCCCGTTCGGCGTACCAGTGCCCACGATTGCCACGCTCGTCGTGCCCGCAGGACCAATCCCGGTAACGGTGGATTTCTTCCACTTCAGCGTGCCGTCCGAAGCGATCAAGGTGCCGACGTCTTCGCGGATGGTGGCGTTTGCCACGTCCAGCCACCGGAGAAGAACCCGGCCCGATTGCGCTACCGCGCCGACACTATGCGCGATCATGCAACTGGCGGTGATCTGCTTACCCGGCACGCATGGGACGGTCGCGGCGCGCGCGCGGTAGCCGGACCCGAGTGAGAACACGAACTGCAGCGCATTGGTTCCCGCGAATTTCTGCACGGCGGTGACTGAAACGCCGGCATCCAGCGTCCACGACCCGCCGCCCAACTCCAGTCCGGGGTCTGTGATCGCGGTGCTGAAGGGCGCGACGACCGTCTTCTTTCGCGTCAGCGTGCCGGGCGCGTAGTCGGTGCCGGCGGCCCATGTAGTGATCGTCATCAGGGCTGCTCCGCAGAGTTTCGGCGCGGATCGCTGCCGCCCATGTTGTCGTACCGCGTGCCCACGTTCGGCGGCAGGGTCGTATTCCCGCCCGTGCCGGTATCGGTGGGCGGAATGGATACGGCCGGCACGCCGTCGGTTTCCTCGATCACGACCGCGCCCTCAATGACCGGCCACGTCGGTTCCGTGACTCCGCTGCTTGGCGTCGTTCCATACACGGCTATCACTTCGTACTTGTAGCCGTTCTCGATCGTCGGCTCGACCTTCTGCGCGACGGTGCGCGGCTGCTTTGCGACCCATACAGGGTCCGGCGATGTCAGCCGCTCCGCGACGTAGGCATAGCCGTTGGCGATCTGCGCTTGCATGACCGCGCCCAGCGGATAAGGGGTGTCAGCCGTCCACGTGCCGAAGCTCTGCAGGTAGTAGTGATACGCGATCGTCGGGTCGTCGTCCCACTCGGCCACGACGTACAGGAAGCCGAGGAACGGCTTAGCGAAGTGGATCTTCGCCAACTGGGCCGTTGAGCCTGCGACCGGGTGCGTCAGCACCTCGACGATCACATCCGGCGACGGCGATGCGACGACGGTGCTCGCAAACACGACGTACTTGCCGCCGAACACACAGACGCCCTTCGTCCCGGGGATGGTGTGCAGCCGGCGTGAACCGGGGCGCGGCACCACCGATCGGCTCGCGTCCACGAAGCCGTTCAGCAGCTCATACAGGCTTTCCTTCGACGCGCCGCCCTTCAGGCGCAGGCGCGTCATGCCGGACTTCACTGCAGAGAGGACTTCGGTGCGGCTCATACGCGCTTGGGCATCGGCTGGTTGGCGAGCGGCTTGCTGCCGGGGATGTAGCGGCGCGTGCCGTGAGAGGCGGCCGTGAGGTCGCGCATCATGGTCTGCGCCTGGCTGGAGTAATTGCCGGCGTCGTCGTGTTTGTAGTGCGCCTTGGCGTTCGCCAGCGCCAGCAGGAACAGCGGCTCGGCGTCGATACTGCAGCGGTCGGCGTCTTCCACCATCGGCAGAAGGCCCACGTCGCCCTTGATGCGCAGGAACCACGTGTTGTCGGACGGTGGCGGCCAGACTTCGATGCACTGGCGGACCTCGTACGCGCAGACGGTGCCTGCGATGTTGGTGCCGTAGCCGGCCGGGTTGATTCCGCAGGTGATCGGCGTCCACGTCGAATCGCCATCCGACACACCGGCCCACTCGATGCGCCGAGCGTCCAGCTTTAGGGTGCAGAGATCGCGGTTCTGCGCCAGATCGTAGAAGCGCACGCCTTCCTGTAGGCGCCATGTGAACCAGCGGCGGAGGCGGACGGCCGCATAGCGGTTGTACAGCATGACCTGCGCACTTCGCAGGAAGTCGTCCAGCGTCTCGGCCATGCCGGGCGGGTACGTCGGCATCGCTGCGTATCCCAGCCGCACGTACAACCGGCGGCGCAGGTTCGCCAGCGTGTCGGAGACGATCACGCCGTCGTCCTCGCAGACGCAGTTGTAGCTCGTCGCCTCTTCAGGCGTCAGCAGCAGGGTGAAGTTGTTGATGATCGCGGGATTGACCACCAGCGGGACCGCGCTTACTTCCGACGCTGCGAGGATGAAACGACCACCAGGGCCAGTCGCGAAGGCGTCGTAGGAGAAGTACTGTGGCCGGGTCGACAGCTTCAGCGAGTTGAGGACCGCGCCGCCGGATGAGATTTGATTGAGGAACACGTCGCCAGCGTAGGCGGTCGACGCTTCCCCGGAGTAGGTGTCGCCTGCCTGCAACGGAGTCGTCACGCGCGTCAGGTCGAAGCCGTGTACGCCGTTGGCCGCGTACGCATAGGCCCGGCCGTTCCACGTAACCGGTGCGCCGATAGGGTCGGACCACGATGCTGGGTTTTGCAGGAGGTTGGTCATCGTGTCCTCGGTGTGAAAAGGGGCCGACGGTTGCCGGCCCCTCGGGGTAGTGCAGATCAAGTGATACCGGTCAGTCCTGCGGCGGGTCTTCGGGCGGCGGGTCTTCGGGCGGCGGTGCGCCCTTGGCCTTCTTGGCCGGTTTCGGCGCTTCCTCGGTTGCCGCAGCCACGGCCTTCTCGAACGATTTCAGGTTCGGGTAAACCTTCTCGACGATGCGATCGCCTTCGCGGCTCTGGTACTTGGCCTTGAGCGCCGCGTACAGCGAGGCGGTGTCCTCGGTGTCCATTTCCAGCAGGCTCTCGCCTTTCTGGATCACGCCGCCGAACTCAGCGGTATCGTGCAGCTCTTCCAGAACCGGAAGCTCGAACTCGGGGTAGGTGTTGCCGACGGAGGTCGTGGCGTTGAGCTTGATCTCCAACAACAGCATGCGGATGAGGGCCATTAGGTCGTGCCCTCCAGGTCGGCGGTGATCGTGCCAGCGGCAGCCACCGAGATGTTCACGCGGATCCAGTACGGCAGATCGGCGAGTTCCTGTCGGAGCTTGGTCGCGGGAACCAGCGTGGCGATGGTGGACCATGCCGCGTCACCGGTTGCAGGGGTGTCGTCGAGCGGGGACGGATGGCCCTGAATCAGCACGGTCACGCCTGCCGGGACCGCAGCGGCGAGCTGCAGCATGGCTTCCCGGCCATAGCCGCCGTGCAATGGCGTCTTGTTGAGACGGATGGGGGCCTGCGCACCGGTTGCGGCGGTGCTCAGGGCGGTGCAGAGGTTGCGCGTTGCGGGCATGGGTAGGTGCTCCGATTAGGCGATGGAGAAGACGGCGTTGGCCGAACGCTGCTTTGCGGACATTCCGTATTCCGAAAGCAGGCCGTAATGATGCACCAACCGGTTGTAGACCATGCTCGGGATGATCTTCTGCATCCAGCGGCCTTCCACCGGGCGCATCTTGATCGTCTTGCTGTTGAGCATGTAGATGCGCTTCTTCCACGGATGGGTGATCGCGCCGAGCAGGTCGTCCAGCGCATCGAACGACGGGTCCCACACGACGGGGACGCCATGGAAGCGCAGTTCGTGGGTTGCCGGGTCGATGGTGACGCCATTGGAGGCGGGCACCGTGACCTGCAGGGAGTTCACAGCGCGCGCATCGCGGCGGAACGCATCGTAGGCGAGGCTGCCGCAGAAGATCGCATCCGGCGGGCCGAGCTTGCCGCGACGCATACAGGCACGACGGCCGATTTCGAGGCGGTCGATCAGCGTGCCGGCCGTGCTGACGTTGATGGCCATGTCGGCGAAGTTCTGCCACAGGGTCACGACGGAGGCGTCGATGCCGCCGATGATGCCGACGGCCGGCGTGGTGGACACGAGCGCATCCAAGCCCTGAGGCGCCTTGGTGTCCTGGGTGCCGTCGCGAAGCACGTCGAAGGCAAGGCTCTGCATCTTGCCGAGCTTCAGCACTTCCCAGTGCTCTTTCACCGTGTCCACGATGATCTTGGCTTCGTCGCGGGTCGGGCCGCCTTCCTTGCCGTTGCTGTCGCGGGTGATGGTCAGGCCCTTGTTGCGCAGGTCTTCCTCGGTCAGATAGAAGCCGTCGAACAGGGCGTAGGCCTGGAACGGTGCGAGCTTGACCGGATCACGGCTGTTGTATTCCAGCTGGTCGTCGCCTTGGATGCGCTGGGCGTTGGCGCCATAGCGCAGGCGGACCTTTTCGGAGAACGTGCCGCCCGTGAACTTGCTGGGGGCCTTGTTCTTCATGAACCAGTCGAGGGTCTTCAGGTCGTACGCCACCTGATCGATCGGGTCGCCTTCGGCAACCGTATCGAATGCGTAGGTGGCAGCCTGCAGGAGCTGTTGCGGGGTAGCGGGCATGGTGTGGCCTCGTCTCGAAGTGATGGGGTGTCGCCAAGCGGATAGCTTGGGCGGGGTGTCCATCGCGTTCGAGGGGCGCGAGCCCTCTTTCTAGCGCTACCGGGCGCGACTCCGGCGGTACGAGCTACGCGAGCACGGTCTGCTGACCGTTCGGAGCGCAGGTTATGCGCCCCGGTATCGAAATGCAATACCCGGCATTCTGTTTGCCGGGCTCTGGTATCACCGATTGCCTGCAAGCATTGCCGCGAACGCGCCATCAACCGGGTCCGTGACCGGTTTCGCATGGCTGCCACCCGGAACTGTCGGCCGCAGCGGGGCCGCTCCCGGCAGCTTCGTCACCGGTGCCGCTGGCGCGGGGATGTTCAAGGCGGCGAACATGCGGCGCGCTGCAGCGGCCCACTGGTCCGGGGCTACCGTCTGCGTCATACCTTGCAGGGCCGGTGCCAGCACCTTGAGCTTTTCGGCATAGGCCGGATCGGTCGCTCGCAGCTCGGTCTCCAACGCGGTCAACGCATTGCGGCCTTGCGCGATGCCGTCCTGCTGGCTGTCCTGCTGCTGCTGGGTCTGCCTCGACGCCTGCTCGACCTTGGCGCGGTTGCGCGCGGCGATCACTTCCAGCGCCGTGTCGCGATCGATGTCCATGTTTGCCAGCTTCGCCGCGATGTCCGGATGGTCGGAGATCGGGTCATACCCCGCGCTGGTCGGACGGCCGAGCGCCTTGGCCAGCGCCAGATACTCGCCTTCGATCTGTTCGAACGCGATTGCCAGATTTTCCGGCTTGCCGCTGTTGAGCAAGGTCAGATAGTTCATCGCCCCGCCGAACTGCTCCGGCGTCGCCCCGGTGCTGGTAATCGATTCTTCCCATGCCCGCAGTTGGTCAACCTTCGGGGCCAGCTCGTCAGCCTTGCGCGCGCGATCGTAGAGCTGCTTCATGCGGGCTTCCTGCCGCTTTGTCACCGGGCCAGCGGCGGCCAGCTCTTCCTCGAACGTGTCGGCCAGTTTGTCGGCTGCGGGTGCGTCCGGCTTCGCGGGTGCGGGATCGCCTACCTTGGCGACCGGATCGGCAGCCGGGGCCTGCGGGTCTGCTGCTGCCGGTGCTGACGGCGCGGGCGGGTCGCCTGCCTTCGGAGCTTCGGCAAGCATGGCCGCCAGCGCGGCGTCAACCGTGGCGTCCTTGGCCTGTTCCGGCGTCGGGGTCTCTACGGCAGGTGCGGCAGTGGTTTCGACCGGAGCGGTCTCCGGTGCTGCGGCTTCGGCGGTGGTGGTGTCGGTCGGGTCGGTCATGGCATTGCCTCGTCAGGGTTGGGTACGGCGGGTGGCGGCAGCGCTGCGGCGGGTGGCGCTCCGGGCTGCTGGGGTGCGGGGTAGGCCAGCACAGGCTGCATGGTGGTCGGATCGATCAACTGCATCGGCTCGCCAACCTTCGGGATGAAGCGCGATGCGTCCATGTTCTCGCCGAATCGGTCCAGCGTCTCTTTCAGCAGCTCTTCGTGCTTGTCTGCGATCTCCAGCGGCGAAGAGTTCCGCAACTGGCCGATCAGGTCGATGCTCTCGCGGATCAGGGGCGCAATCTGTGTCCAGCGCTCCTGGCGCAATCCGCTGGCGGCCTTGGTGGTGCTGCCGGCGCGGATGTCGATCGACAGCAGCAGATCCATCTGCTCGATGGTGATTCCAGCCGGCCAATACGCCTCGGGTCCTGCGAACCGCTGCGCTTCCTCAAGCGGCAGGCACATCAGCGCGACCTCGGCCGAATACTTCGCCAGCTCGACGAACATCTCGTCCAGGCTGTCGCGGTAGAAGCTCAGGCGCGACTCGGTGCCCGTCTGCTGGATATCCGCCTCGGTGGCGGTCTTGGCCGTGCGGATGCTGGACGACAAGGCCTCTTGGATGCCCCAGACCAGTTCCAGTTCGGCGCGGATGGTCGCCGTGTCGTACAGCGCCGGGTTGAACTCGGGCGTGGCAAGACGCACCAGCGCCTTCGATAAATCCTGCCCTTTCGCGTCGATGCCGACCGTCTCCCCGCCTTCCGCGTAGGTGATGGCCGTCATGTCTTCCGGGTCGATATTGCCCCGGTCGAACCCGAGCTTTGGCAGCGACCGTGCGCGGAACGTACGCCAGTCCGACCGCGCTTCGTTGTAATCGTCCAGAAGTCCAGCCGAACGGTGCGGCAGGGACTCCGGGTGGCGCTTGGCGTCCACCTGTAGCGGTTGCCACGTGAAGAACGGATAGAACCGGCGCGTCTTGACCTGCGGAGCTTCGACAGGGCGTGCCCAGCGGGTTGTCCCTTCGACCCACACGCGCACGACGTTCGCGGTCTTGTCCCAAATCTCCCAGGCGAAGATGTATTCCTCGCACTCGCCGGCACCCTTGACCGCGACGTATGCGTCCGCGTCCTCGGGCTTGAATGCTTCCAGCGTCCTCGGCGCGCTGTCAGCGTCCGCCGGCTTGCGCTTGGTGTGGACTTCGGCCTTCTTGAGCTGTTCCTCGGACAGCAGCGGAAGCTGCACCTTCGCGTCCTTCTTCGCGATCGGTACGCGGTGCGCGATCCATGGGGAATCGAGGAACCGCTCGGACGACGGGCACTCGGGCGCGAGTTGCATGTCCTCGCCCGACACGAAGTCGAAGACCATGCCCTGCGACTTCACCACCTCGACGTGCTGCTGCAGGCCTTGGATCTGCGCTTCCAGTGCCGCCTTGATCGTCTCGCGTTCGTCCGCCTCGCCGGGTTCGTCCTCGGCCAGCTCTTCTTGATAGGCGCGAATGCGCGCGAGGTTGTCCTGCAGGTCGGCGACCTGTTTCTGCACGAGCGGATCATTCTCCGTCCGGTGCAGGTATACGGCCTTCATCCAGCCGACGCCGATGGTCAGTGCCGAGCGGGTAAACGGACGGGCGCCGGCCTTGAGCGCACCCTCACGCCAGAGACCAGCCAGCACGATGTTGATCGTCTTGGCCAGCGAGCGGGCATCTTCCATCCGGGCCGGGCCTGCCGCTGCCGATGGCTGGGAGTCCATCGCAGGATCGCGGGCGAACAGGTAGGACGACAGGACATCGACGTATGCCGCGGCGATCGGCACGCTGACGCCGTAGGCCTTGCCGGCATCGACCGAGCAATAGCTGCGGTCTACCGCGTACTGCTTGCGGGCGGCAGAGTCCAGATCGCGGCCCGCCTTGATCTTGTCGGCCCAAGCCTTAACGTCGGCCTCTTCGCGCAGGATCGCCTTTTGCCGCTCGATCTCGGCTTGTTCGCTCGCAGCCGCGTCTTGCATGAGGCCGATTATCGCATTCTCTTCGTTCACCGCCGTCCTCTCTTCGCGCCTGCGCGCTGTTGGTCTCGCTGCTCACGTCGCAGCTGGTTCACGGTGAAGGGGCCAGGGTTGACCGCTTCCTCGGGTGTCACGGGTGCCGCAGGGTCGCGCATCTCTGCCAGCCCGCGACCGATCAGGCCGCACACGTCGACGCCGTCATCCTGGTCGCTGTCCACGCCTCGGAACTTGCAGAGCTGGTCAGCGAGGCGGATCGCCCAAGGTCGCCCCAGTGGCAGGTACACGCACCCGGAATGCACGTAACCCCGGAAGCTGGCGACCTTGGCGATCTTGTCCTTGTCGTCCGGCAGCAGATCGCGGTGATAGTACACGCCGCGCTCGCCCCTGGCCGCGCGCTCTCGCTGCAGGCGCTTGCGCATCGGCGCGACCGCGTTCTCATCCTTGCCGCGTGCGCCCCACCACTCGGAGACCTTCCAGCGCTTCGCCAGAGTGATCTCGGCGTTCGCACCCTCGTCGATGGTCACGCGGTCGAACCACCAGTCCACGCCGTACAGGTCACCCTCGGGGTCCATGCCGAAGACGCCATGCTCGGTCCAGTCTGGATCGTTGCTGGCGCTCTTCTCGGTCACGGCGTAGTCGCTGGCGCCGTAGTACCGAAGCGGCTTGCGCTTGAAGTCCAAGCTGTCGGGGTCGTACCACTTGATCCAGTCGGCCTCGAATTGGTTTCCCTCGTCAGGGCGTGGCCGCTGCTGGTACATGCTGGCCCACGATCTCGCAAGGCCTGGGTCTTTCCCGTTCGGCTCGAAGTTTGTCCAGTGGCGGGCGTCGAACCACTCCGGCCACAGGTACTCGCCGATCTTCCGGCCAAGCGGATCGTCCTTGCGCTCGCACTTCGCGGCGATGCACAGGACTTCCCACTCGAAGCCGTCGCGGCACATGATTCGGCCCGACTCGCCGCTCCAGTCTTCCGGCAGGATGCGGCCGGCGAGATCGTCTGGCGCCCAGCGAGTCTGGATGATGATGATGAAGGCGCCGGGCTTGAGTCGAGACTTTACGGTGTCCTTGTACTCATCCCACCGGCTGTCCATGACCGTGGCACTTTCGGCCTCGCCTCGGTTGGCCACGGGGTCGTCGATGATGACGCCGTTCGCGCGGGATGACGTGATGCCGCCGTCGATGCCCTTCCAGAGCGCGGTCGAGCCGTTGCTCATGCCCCATTCGTCGATCGCCGACGACGACAGTACCGGAAGCTCCGGCCAGATGGCCCTGTATTCCTTCGATCCGACGATCTGCCGGCAGCGCCTTGAGTTTCGGTGGATCGGTTTGTCCGCGTAACTGGTAGCCACGAGGTTGAAGCCAGGCCAGCGTCCCATCGCCCAAGCGGGGGCGACCACACCGGCGTAGATCGACTTCGCTGACCCTGGGGGCATGAAGATCATCAGGCGGCCGTACCGCTCTTCCATGCACGCCTGCAGCTTCGCAAGCAGAAGCCGGTGATGGTGCGCCATGCAGGACTCGACGGGCTTGTATATCCAGCCGTCAGCCTCGTCTTCGTCACCCTGGGGCGCGCTGGGAATGGTCACAGCCTGCGCGAACGCCACAAGCGACTCCCGCGCCATGTCCCGGCGAAGGATCTCCGCCGCCGCTTCAGCCGGAGACGGCCGAGCCATTACGGATCGCTGCGGAATACGCCGATGTCGGTATCCAGCGCCAGTCGGCGGATGCGGTAGACGCCGGGGCGGTTCAACAGCAGCACCGGGGTGTTCGCGTTCAACACTTCGCCCGTGAAGTTCCAATTTCCGCTGTTATCCTGAGACTGGACGATGATCGGCCCGAACCCTGCAGTGACGCCGGGCAGGAACCCGAACACCGGGATGCTGCCGCTTGAGTGCTTGAGGCTGACCGTCACGGGTGCCGCTGCGGTCAC
>Ga0075163_10009075_pt1 | contig 13075 bp, 15 predicted proteins | sample JI1023141ADNA_FD_71478 | JGI IMG/M metagenome (GOLD analysis project Ga0075163, IMG submission 71478) | Wastewater effluent complex algal communities from Wisconsin, to seasonally profile nutrient transformation and Carbon sequestration -... | ecosystem: Engineered > WWTP > Effluent > Algae...
ATAGACTCAATCTTGAAGTCTTTGAGCATGAATACATCAGGTTGACCAGCAGCATCAGTACCAATGTAGTAAATTGAATTACCGTAGACAGAAAATCCTGCGAGGTAAGTGTTAATCTTGATGGGAGTGTCGTTGCGCTGGAGAGGAGAATCAGGAGCAGCGTTAGCAGCATCCCAAAAATATTCCACTGACTCTTTACCAAAAGCAATGATATAATTGTTAAGCTTAGCAATACGAACTACAAGGTCAGCTTCCATTTCCGCAGCAATGTAGATAGTTGACCACGTTAGGGGATCATTCAAATCGCTGTTGTAAATGTCTGCGGTGTTAGTTTTAACCAGAAACAAATAACCATCTAGGAATACAGGGTTGGGTTGGTGAGCAGGAAGGTCTACATCAGCACAAGTGACAACAGTGTTGGTGCTGTCAATGGTAATGAGGCCTGACACTGCTGTGCCGTCTGTAGCCACAATCTTTACCGTACCATCATCGTACAGAAATTCACAGAAGCCAACAGGACCTGTGGTTGTAGCGAATACGTTGCTGAGAGTGACACTAGCAGCAGTAACCACGTTGTACACATAAATGTCGTTATCTACAGCATAGAACAGTTTGGTTTGATCTGCCCAATACCACATGCCACGAATGTTGCTAGCAGCTACGCTGGCTACAACTGAAGAAGTGCCAGCACGCTTCATGATAAACTTACGTTGGTCACCAGCTTTGCTTTGTTTCACAACCTCCATAAAGACGTTTAGATAATCCTCATCCTTAGCAGCAGCACCACCATCCCGGAGAGCAATCTCTCGAAAAAGAGACACCCGATCCGAAGAGTAGGTGTCCATTGTTGGGGTTTTACTGAAGGCCATTATGTACGTCTTTCAGGAGCAAGGAAGAAGGAAGCATCCTCTTGTCCTACAGCCAAGGCGTCCTCAGTGTACATCTTAGCCTCTTGGAGAAGCATCTGACGGTCTGGAAGGGGGATACCCCACTCAGGAGCTAGTCGCACAGCAGTGTGGTAAATAACCGCGTTATACCACTCTTCAGGAAAGTCGAGCGTTTCTGACGCTGCTGTGAAGTATTGGTAAGGACGCTGATACACCAGAGTTACTGTATCGGTGTTAGTAGAAGGAGGAGTGGGCCACAAACGCAACGTACCATAGTTGATGTTTGGAGCGTAGTTGATCTTAATGGGACTCCCTTCTGAGCTAGCAGGGAGAATGTTGAAGTCTTCACGAGACACCAGTTCCATAGGAATCTTGGTGTTTGTTGAGGTTCTAAAAGCTTGGAGTAGTTTGACAGGAAAGAGAGTATCTAGAGTGTACCCATCCCCAATAGTGTAGGTGGATGTAGTAGGAGTAAAAGTATATTCGTCACGGGCCCATAGAGGCATCCCAATGGCTTTCAGTTGAGCAATTACACCATTACACGCTACTTGAGCATCTGCAAGGTTTTGTGCGCTAGGAGTTTGACCCTCTGCAATTACCCCCAGCTTCCGCAAAGAAGCTGTGAGCATTTGGTCACGGGTCATTTGATATGAATAGGTTCCGCTAGTTGCCATGATTATACCTCATGTCCGTTAGTAAATAGGTCTACAAGAATAGAATAAGCAACTGCATTGTTGTCTGCCTGCATACAATCAGCTTCACCTAGATCAGCATAACCCGAGCTAGTTGCTACGTTACATACACCAACAAACGTGTCAGTACCATCTTTAGAAACAAAAGTGGGGAATGCTTTTTCCCCATGCACCTTAATTAAGGTTTGTTCATGTCGGGGCTCCCAGCATGAATGACATACTAAAAGCCCCGTCCACTCTTTTCTAATTTCTGTTGAGGGATACCAAAACCCACAACGATGGCAGGTAACTTTCCAACCCTTCCCCGGCCATCCAATTTTTTTCATTTGTCTACCTTATGCCTCAGGTTATCTTTAATTTCTAGCAGAGCTTCCATAATCGGTTTGAGGGCATCTTGTAGCCGGTCATACCGAACGTAGTCTATACCAATCTTGACCTCTAGTTTACTTAAGTCTTCTTTAAGCTGCATCACCGCATCCCAAAGGGTGCGACTAAACCAACCAAGAGCACCAGTTACAGCAGCTAAAAGAAACATAAACATTGTCTGCCACTCCATCATGTGCCCCTATCCCGTCGATATTCGCAGGCTCCGATTGAGGGAGGGTTGTACATTTGTACACCACATAAGTCTCGGCGATAGCCTAGATGAGTACCAGCAGATTTAAGAACACTGTTGGTATTGGTAGGAACACCATTCACATTCAAATAGGTTTCTCCACTGTTTAGGCTGCTGGTAGAAAAGCTGTGTGCTGCATTAAACTCGGTAAGGGTGTTGTACACCGTAGCACCAATTTTAAACGTAGCAATGGGGCTGTAGTAGTTTTTAGTAAACACCCATTTAGAGTTGTTTGCTCCACCAGAAGCCATGTTAATGTGGACACCACTTTGAGTAAAAGCACAGTTGCGAGCAGTGATGTTAAAGTTTGCACCAAAGGTAGTGGGGTTACCCGACACGTTAATCGTACCTACAGTCCCAGCAAACTGGTCTTGATTACCCATCATGGTGCAGTTCTCAATGAGCACCGTTCCATCTAGTTCTGTAACGTTGTCATCACCTGTGTCAAAGAAAGGAATGAGGTTGGACCCATTACGCACTACATGACGGATAGTGATTGAAGCACCAGTCGCTAAGATTTGAGCAGGTAGGTTGGAAGAACTACGAACACGGATACATTGCTGGGTGTTGTTTCCTGCCCAATAACCACGTTCAATGAGAATGCTTCCTCGAATATCGTTCAGCATAAACCCACACTGAGAGTCGGGACGATCACTAACTACGTGGAACCGTTTAACACTAATACCACCTGTACCATCCATAAGCAGCATAGTTTGTTTACTATTATCCCGTTTATGGAAGAATAGATCAGAAAATGTGTAGTTGGCTTCATTACGACCAGTCTTATGAAACAATTGTACACAATCCCCTGTAGCGGGTAAAGGTAAGTCATCCCAAGTAGTGTTGGGAAACTCATAGTGCATGTAGCGAACTACATCAACTGATCCCGCACGATATAAGTTAAGGACCGTACTACCAAACACACATAAGTCTTGGGAAGCCCGGCTTAGCCGGCCATATTCCATAGTAATGTCATGCTTGTAACCTGAGAACCCAGCACCTCCCGCACCAGAAACCATAAAGCGACGAAAAACTGCGCCAGGGTTGGCATCAGTAGCGGAAGAACTGCCACACACAATACCAGTGCTATTAGTGCTATTGCAGAGCACATGGAAGTCAGTCATTGTAGTGTTGCTACGGGCAATGGGAATAGAAATACCTACTCCTGACAGGCCCCGCATATCCAGTACCCACATACCCTCATGACTACCAGCAGTGCGTACTACCTTGGTGTTTACAAGCTGGGATACATCATCTCCAGGCAAATTGATGTAAAGCACATTGGAAGCAACCCCATAACCTTGGTAGGTTAGGCCGTTGTTTGGTACTGAGATGATACCTCCGGTACTATACGTACCGTTTTTAATGTTAATGGTGTCGTTGTTAACTACAGTATGACTACCTGTTTGTCCTGGAATAAGTTTCCAAGGAGTACCAGTAGTTAGGCCGTCGTTCGCTTCGAGTCCATTCTCAGGATCGACATAGTAAGTTGCCATTACACAGCATCCACATAATAGACAATATAAGTGCCCGTGGTCAAATCAACATAAATACCGTTGTCCATAAGAACACCCACACCAGGACCTGCGGGATAAAGTAGGGCACCAGCAGTTGCAGTGGCTTCCGTGGTAATAGGTGCTACACCTGACGCAGCAGTGTTATCATACACAGTGACGTTAGTACCAGCAGTTACAACCTTGATGCCGTAGAAAATACAGGCACCAGTAACCACTACACCGTCAGCACTAATCACAGCACTTTTCTTAACCACGGGCCCGCCAGCTAGGCGGTTGAATTGAGCAAGTTCTCCTGAGAGAGCAGCAAAGTCAAGTTGACCAGTAGAGTTGCCTTTTGCGGGAATCCATTTCCCAGGCTGGCCGTTCCATTCTTCGGCCGTTTTGACATGGATTGTAGCGTGTTGTCCCATATTGAATTTTCCTTTATAAAATTCGGCTTTCGCTTGAGGGGTTAGAAATAAGGAGGGGGCTTCGCACCCCCATTGGCGGCATGTTCTTTTTGAGACATATCCGCTTATTGTCTATTAATCGTCTACACCTTCACCACTACCGGCAACGAAGTATTCAATAGCTACATAACCCGTGCCACCAGCAGTGCTGGAACCAACGGTGTAGGTTGAAAGAACTACCTTGTCTTCGGTGAGTTTAGAGAATAGACCAGTGCCGGCTGAAGTGCCTGGATTAACCAGGCCCACTTTCGTGGTAGCCATAGAGAAGGCTGAGAGGATAGCACTTGTGGTGCCACTCCAACCTAGCACAAAGCTACCAGCAGCCGTTGTAGCATCAACTGTTTGGTTGACGTGTACACCGATAATCACAGCGTCCTTAGGAATAACACATTTCGCTGTAGAACTGTCTGTACGCGCAATGGGGATGATCTTAGTGATAACATCACGCCCCTTTGGATAAGACAGGCCAACTTGAGCTGAAGTAAAGCTAGCCATGTCGTTCTATCAGACGCCGGGTGAAGCGTAAATGCCGCGAGGATCAGTCCAGCCGAACGCATAGCGAGCGGTGGCCTTATACTTGGCATTCTCAGTGTCGAAGTCTTCATCCATACCGAAGGCATCACCACGCCGCTCGAAATACTTCAGACCATCCTTAACGTCAGTCAGGATGAACCAAGCATCGGTATCCACGAGGTAATGGTTAACCACAACTTCAGGAATCAGACCGGCAGCCTTGATGGCGTTCAGGTCATTCAGGTCAGTACCAACACGACCCGTGGTTTTCAGGATACGATCCGCTTCCCACATCAGTTCCTTAGGAATGATGAGCTTACGGGGACGGACAGCAATCTTCAGACCACGATCATTGGTGAAACCAGCAATGTCAATGGCAGCTTGTTCAAGAGCCGCTTCTGACAGGTCCACCGCAGTGGCTACGCCGTTAGTGTAAGTGCCACCAGCAACGTTGGGGTGGGAGGGTGAGCCACCACCACCAGCAGAAGCTACCAGGGAAGCACCGTCACCACCAGTGTACGTAGTTGAGAAGGCACGGTTAAAGACGTTAGCACCGACAATCTCTTTGGTTTGACGCATTGAGAAAGCAAGGCTCTGACTCTTCTTCTTAGCCACAACATCATACAGGTCATCTTCATAAGCTTCACGAGTAACAATGAAACCTAGGGCATAGGTTACATGTTGGTAACGTGAAGTGAAGCCTTGACGAGCGGTGTCATAAGTTACGGGAGAACCCTCACTCTTGACAACAGCAAGACCAAAACCTGAAGTACCTACGTCCTCTTCAAAAGCACGACGTGAGGTGTTCTTTTCAAACAGTTTATCCCATTCAACGGGATATTCAGAATATGCTTCGCCGTACCATTTATTGACACCAGGCCAAAGGTCTTTTACAAAGCTGGAGGTAGTAATTACGCCACTCATTTAAATATCTCCTTAGATACCAGTGGTGCCTACGCTCTGATACTGATGGCGGTTCCATCGTACCCAAACGCGGCAGGAAGCACCCATCTCATTATCAACTGAGGGCTTCAGGCCCAGGATTTGGAAGTTGAAAGTAGGAGTAGTTGCTTTGGTTGTAGTGCTGATCGCAGCAGTGCTTGTTGAAGTTGCGACGGTACGGGTCAGACTGTTAGCGGTGTTAGTGTGGTTGGCGTTCAGGCCAATATCAACGGCAGCAAGAGTAGCAGATGTATCGCACTCAGCTTCCATGATAATGTCGGGAGCGTCAGCTACCATAACATAACCAGCACCTGAAGCTGCAATTTGAGCAGCAGCAGGGATATCCAGCACAGTAGAGCCCGTGGTCATTTTACCAGCAGGATCAAACTTGCTATGGTAAATACCAACTACAATACCGATAGGAACATCAGTAGTACCACAGAGGTCTACGGTAGCAATACCGTTAACGTCCGCAGTGCCACCAAGCTTGACAACATCCCCGACGAGGATTTCGTCAGTGGCGCTGGCAACATAATAAATGTTGGCTTGCCCGTTGTAGGGGCTACCGTTTAGATGTTTAACGGGTTTAAAGCCGTTAATACGAGGAGTGTTAGCCATTGGTTTATCCTTTTAAATTAAACCAAGGCCCGGAGATTTAAACTTTGCTGGGGAGATAGTCTCCAGCTTTCCGAGCCTCTTGTTGCATAGCGGCATCAATCTCGTCAATCTGTTGTTCTTTGATAGCTTTGTCTTCATTATAGTAATCCAGCTTTTGTCGCATAACGACAGCCTTCATACCTTGACCAACAGAAAAGTGAGCGATTGAGCCAATGGAGGCCGTATTGTCTACACGCTTATCACCAATAGCACCGAGAGCAGCTTTATCAACAAGTTCATAACCTTGTTCTTGTAGCTGTGACACTCGATCATCAATGTCGTTAACAACACGGTAGACATACCCAGCTTCTTTGTTCTTTACGCTTAGGCGATTACGAACGCTGAGGGGGGTACGACGGGGACGGGCACTTGCCTCGGGGGTAGAGGGGGTTCTAGCCATATTTTGCTCCTTACTTAAGCTCGCCAATCTTACGTAGATCGGCAATGTACTCTTCTTTGGTCAAGACTCCTTGACGGACTAAATCATTCATAATTTTGCGTTGGTTGTCAGATAGCTTTGCATCATCACCACCTACCCGTTTGTTTGGAATGCCACCACGGGGCTTATCCAGATCGGGAGCTTCTTGCTTGTTGGGGTTGGTGAACTTGGTGGGAAATTCTTTACGTACAGCCTTTTCCACTTCTTTCAAAACTTCCGAAGGAGTCATACCGGACTGTGCCAGTTTTGCACCTTCTTCATCTGCATACTTACGCATGTAACCGGTGGTGTTATACCAGGGGTTGCGATTCTGGAACGCCTTCCATTCAGGATGTTCTACAGTCTCTTCGACAATAGGGGTGTCCTGAATACGTTGAATCTGAGCATGCTGGGCCTCAGCCTTTTTAATCTCATCATCAATCAATTCAAATCGATCACCATCACCATCACTGAGAGCCTCTTTACGGGCCATCTTTAGTTGGGCAATAGCTTTCTCTACAGCAGTTTGTTCTACGCGGGTGTAGTGCGTTTTAAGAGCTTCTAGGGCCTTAGTGACATTCTTGAGTTGCTTACCAGTGTGTTCAATTTTCTCGAACAGTGGTTGACGACGAACAAACTCCTTAGCATCAATGAAATCTTCTTCATCGCCTTGGAACTCATCCTTGGGCCGCCAGCCCATTGCAATTGCTTTATCCTCAATTGAGGGAGCAGGTGCCGGAGTGTCCGGGACACCAGTGTCAACTTCTTGATTTTGTTCTGTCATAGGTCTTCCTTAAAGATAGCTACTAGGTCTTCATCATTGATAATGAGAAACACCTCTTCTGTTTTGGGGTCTTGAATAAACTTACCACCAAACTTGGCAAAGCCAATGGTGTCGCCTACCGCTAGTTCCCCTACATAGTCTTCATGGCACTTAGGGCCAATTTGTAAAACTACACCTTTATCCACATTGATTTCCTCTTTGCGTTGGGAAGTCTCCGTGAGAAAAATACCCGCTGCGCGGGCTGCTGCAAAAACCTTGTCATGCTCTTGGATTTTGTGGGGCTTCACAAGAATCCGGCATCCGGTTACTTTAATTGGCATTAACTCTCCTCAGAGAAAAATGGATTATCTTCTAAGATTTCCACAACGGCTGTTAGGTAGCCCTGGTGGAACTTCAGGTCTTCAGCATTCCAAGTCAGAACAGTGTTCTGTTTTTCCTTCAACGCTTCTTTAAGCGCATAGATGAAAGCTTGGGTTACTTCTTGCTGCCGCCATTCGCGGATTTCGAGGTTGCTGATGGTTTTGATTTTGCCAACTCCTTATTCTGTTGAAGTTTCTGTTGATGGGCTTGGTCACTTTGAACAAGCTTTTGTTGCTGCTTTTGTCCCTCAGCAGCGGTGAAAATACGAGCCATTGCAAGTTCTGAGGTAGCTTCCAACTGCATTTTCTCTTGCTGTTGTTGCATATCCTGGGCGTGTTCTTGCGCCTTCATCATCATTTGCATTTGGGCATCTCGACCCTTAAGCTCCATATCCTGTTGTTTAGCCTGCATGTCTAGCTGATTCTTTTGTTGGTCAGCTTGCATCTTGGCTTGAATAGCCATCAGTTTAGGATCAGGGGGAGGAGGAGGAACCTGACCAGACTGCTGCACTTCATCACTGAATAGCTCCTGCCAGTTGGGCTGTTCTTGAGCCTCTAACACTCGGGAGATCACCTTGATGGGGTTTAGCATAGGCCCTGCAATTTGCAGAAGTTCTACTAGGCCCTGGGCCTTCATGAGTTTTTCTTGGTTGGTAGTGGCAGTGGGATCAGCAGAGGGGATGATATCACACAGAGTTTTATCAAAATCCTCAGGACCTACCTGCATATCCAACACTTCAATCACATGGTTGGGATCAGTGTACAAACCATTGAGAGTAAAAATCTTATCAATTTCTTCAGCCAACGCACGATAGATGCGTTTGTAAACTGCGGTGAATACCTTCATACCCTGCTCGACAGTAGCCATCGTGGTAGTAGCAGGAGTGTTCTGTCCGGGCATCTTACCCGTAAAGATTTCAGCTACAGAGGCTAGTTCCTTAGCAGAGGTAATGAGAGTTCCAAGGAGTTGGAACAAGACAGCTGAAGGCTCCTTAGTAGGCAGGGGAACAATTTGCTTACGGAGGTCATCGGCAGTTGCATTAACTGGTCGCCATTCACCGGGACGCATTGATTGGTCCCCCATCTTGAGGCGTAGAGCCTTGCCGATAAACCCTGATTGTAGGTTATGTAAGTGTCCACTATCCACCAATTGGTTAATGAGGGTATTTACAGATTCATTAAGTGGGCCAAGTAGGACACCAAACCCAATATCGTAAAAAGAGCCATCTGGATTAGGAATAAAGCCAAATTTGGTGTACATTTGAATTGGCGTAATCTTTGCCACAGTTTTACCATCATCTTTAAGCTCCACATTATCTGTGTGATAACGCTTACTGATGCGTACAACTTTGGAAGAGGTGTATTCAAATGTTACAATGTAAGGCTCTGGATAATCGTCTTCGTCTAGATCAAGGAAAGTGTGTTGTTCAATGAAGGTGTAGGGGAGGCTGTTTGCATTAGTTTGTGCATCATCGGGCATCAAATTAGCAGCAGCAACCGGATCACCTAAATCCAACTCAGCAAAAATCCCTAGGTTTTGTTTCTCTTTCAGCTTACGCTTGGAAATATATTGTACCTCAGAGACTCGTTCAACCTCTTCTAGATTTTTCGTCCAGTAGTTGACAACAAGATTCTTGGGAAGAATGAGTTCGCTCTTGATGCGATCTTCACTCTTGTCATACCAAGTCTTCTTGAACATGGTGCCAACGATGGGAAGCATCATTAGCATCTTGTCCATGTCTTCCTCCCAGCCAATCATCTCATTCATGATTTGATAGGACATGTAGGTGGAGACACGCTGAGCCTTCTCATACTTCTCACCGGAAGGGTCTTTACCAACTACCCGTGACTGTACAATTTTACCGTTGGCAGGAACAAGAGAGGGATAACTCCGTGCAGCAAACTGCATAGCAGCAGTGGACACCAGGGGATATTTAACATTACTGGCACCAGCCCAAGGGTAGGTTTTATCCTCTTTAGCCTGCTTAGCAAGAGCAATCCACTCGTCAATGTTATCTTCCCATTCTGAGCGACTGTCTAAATCTTCATCGAAAGCTTCCTTGCACTCCTTACCAATAGAGACAAGTAAATCTTCATCAAGAGTGTCAACGAGGTTCGCTGATACCACGGCAATCTCTGGATTTTCTTCAATATCCTGTGTATGAGGATCGGCCTGCATAGGCATTTCCTGATTGTTGTAGTTCAAATTCGTACTCCTCTTCTTCCAATTCATTGGGAGTTGGAGCTTCTACTAGAGAATCCAACATAAGTCCTAAATATGAGAGGGCATCCACCTGATCGTCATGAGTATCACGGGGAAACCGCGTACATTCATCTTCAAAGGTCTGATACCAATCTCCTTGTTTGTCAAAATAAACAGAATGGGCCCGTACACGGGCTTGCATGCTTTTACCACGAGCAATTTTATCCTTGCCTCCGTGTTTTAACAGCTTGATGTTGGGAAATACACCAGTACGAAGCATTTCTTCCCGTAAGAACGGTCCAATTGACTTACTAACCTGCATTTCCTCAATACCTACAATCTCTGGCTGGTAAACTCGTTCCAAATTGATGATGGTGTCTACAATATCTCGACCATCCATACGCTCACGAATCACATCCAACACAAAAATACGTCTATATTCATCCACACCAGCAATTAGAAACACGCTGTAGTCTGATTTTTCTACTTCTGAGATGGCTAAGTCTACAGTGATATACAAATGTAGCTTCTGTAGCTTATGCTCATCGGTCATTTCCAGGAAGTCTTTACGCTTATAATAAGCAACAGACTCGTCAATGGGATAATTGAGGTATTCTTGACTATATACATCGGGCAAACCCTGTGCAATATAGGTGTCTCTCTTATCCTTTAGACGCTGTTTAGACCAAAGTTCAGGCCATAATATCTCAGAGAAATCTTCGTTGTGTGCTCGATATTTAATACCAAGCCACCCACCGGGTTTCAAATAGGAAAATAGCTTTAGAGGCATTTGCACCGAGGCTTTATCCCAAGGTTTAGGCATCAGGGTTTCTAACAAACTGTTCATATGGAGAATAGTACCTACCACACGAATAATACCTGTGCTGCTTAAACAAGGGAGAAGGGCACTGTTAAACCATCTCCGCATTTTGTCTCGACGTTCCTTGTTCATAACAAGCTCGTCGTTTTCCATATCGTCACAAAGAATAATGTCGGGACGACTACCATTCCAAATTAAACCACGAAGCTTTTGTTCAGCGCCTTTTGCAATGATTCTGAATTTATGCCCGTCGTTCATTAGAACAATAATGTCAGTTTCTGTATCCTTGATAAACTGAACTTTCCCGTCTTCATTCTTCTTAAGATCAAACAACTCAATGAGAGGTTGATTGTCTTGTAAATGTTCTTTCATGTAGCCAAGGAACATAGCTGCCTGAGATTCGGTGTCAGATACCAACACCATGAACTTACGCTCTCGGAACAGCAGGGTGGCTAGCCCATAGGAAACAGTGATGCCTGTAGTTTTAGCGTGCCCCCGTGGGGCTGCAATTGCTACCTGGGGTTGCTTGGAGCAACAAATATCCCAGGCTTCCTTGTGAAAATCTGGAGTATCTACAGGCTTATCAAATTTACTGAATAATACTGTTTTTACAAACCCCTCAATTACATTACTGTTGAGGGGGGTTAACGTTGGATTGTTTGACAAGACGGCCTACCATCCCTAATACTAGAAGCACTACAGCAATAATCAGTAGCGCATTAATCGGAAGAATCTCTTGAAACTTCGGAGGCAAAATTTGCCAGGAACCTAACAGAGCAAGGTTAATACCCTGTGCCTGCATTGAAATCATCTTCCACCAATCTTTTGCGTTGTCTACGAGTTTCATCAAATTCCCTTTTTACTCTTTTGGGATTTCATACTCCCGTCCTTGTTTCTGGCGAAGCTTCTATTCGCTGACTTGGATACCACTCTAGTATTGCTCTTAGCAGAACTTCCTCCTTTTGAAAGGGGCTTAATGTGATCCAGGTCTTTTCCGTCGCCTTTAGATGTTCTGCCACTTGCGTTAGATTCGTTGCGAGCAATTGTTCGTTCTGACCTATTGGCTCGTTGTTCTGGCTTACTGTGGTATTTTGCATATTCGGTTTTATAATCCCGCTTCCCGTTCTTCATGTATGGAATTTTGTTTCTCCTCGGTGATGTATACCACGTCTGTCACCTCCACGGGAGGCTTTTGTTTCTGTGCTGTTGCAAATTGCTCAAACTGTTTAGCAAGCTGGGTAAGCTTGTCTGCTACACTGGATTCCTCAAGAACCACAGCCGCAGGCTTTTCAATTTGATCGCGCATCTGGAAAGTTGTTCGCATTACGTCATGAGCATCTCGCAGAGAAACTTCCTTACGAACCATCTTACCAAGTTTTTGGTCGTAAAAAATGTCTCCTTTTTCTAAGCGATCTTCAACGAGGTCCATAGTTTTGGAGACAATTTTTTGTAAGCGATGAGAAAGAACAATGTTGTCTTCATGTTTAAGTTCATCGTACAAATCTTTCCACCACTGTGTTTTCATCCAATGCTGGATGGTTTGGTAAGGAATGCCAAGCACCTGACCTGTCTGAGCAATGTTACCACCCATCACCACAAAGGTTTTTACAGCATCAACCTTCTGGTCCATGCTCCATGGTTTGTTAACGTCAGAGATTTTACGATTTTTAGAAGCCATTTTGTTTTCCTTTGAAAAATCCACAATGATGTGGCCTATGCTTCTATTGTACCACAAACGGAGCTTCTTGTCAAGCATTATTTTTGTTTATTTTTAGCGGCCCCACAGCCGCTTGCCGACTTGGCTGGCCTCAGGCCGGCCACAGTGCCTGTTTTTGACACATGGAGATTTATTTACGTTCGACACTTGACAAAGTGGAGAACGTGTGCTACAATACATTTAATACATATATATTGTATTTATATGTATTGTTTTTTATTTATTAAAGACTTAAACGCATGTGCATGCGCGACATGCGCATGGGCGTACATGCGTGTGTGTACACGCCTATGCGAGATGTGGGTGTATACATCGAGCGTCTATAGGCCTAGAAGGCCTCTAAAACCTTCTACAATCAATTAAACAGGGTAGAGGAATAGTAGGGTGGCTTCATAGCCTCTGAGAGGCTCTAAAGCCGTTTAAATCGTTTCCCCCCTTTCCCCCAAAAAATATAAAAATTTTAGGACTGTTGGTTTCCTCTTTTTTTGGTGCCGTAAAGTT
>Ga0075163_10009076_pt1 | contig 13075 bp, 10 predicted proteins | sample JI1023141ADNA_FD_71478 | JGI IMG/M metagenome (GOLD analysis project Ga0075163, IMG submission 71478) | Wastewater effluent complex algal communities from Wisconsin, to seasonally profile nutrient transformation and Carbon sequestration -... | ecosystem: Engineered > WWTP > Effluent > Algae...
CCCCCTCCCCGGCCGCCCCGCCGCCCGCTCGGCCGCCCGCGGCGACCCACCCGCCGATCTCCCGGCCGCCCCGACCCCGTCGAGCCCCGCGACGCCTGCCCCGTCCGCCCCCACCGGCCCCGCTCCGTCCCCGCCCGACCTGCTCGCCGCCCCGGCAACCTCGCCCGGACCCGCGCCCGCGGCCCCACGCGACCCCGGGCTGCGGCTCGCCGATCCGGCCCCGCTCGCGCTCGCCCGGCTGCTCGCGGATCCCGACCCGCAGGTCCGCCAGGACGCCGCCGAGGCGCTCGGCAACCTCCGCGATCCCCGGGCCGCGCCGCCGCTGCTGCGCGCGCTCGAGGCCGGCGACGAGGTCTACGTCAGCCGCGCCATGGTCCTCGCCCTCGCCGCCCTCCCCGGCCTCGAGGTCGACGCCGCGCTGCTGCGCCTGCTCGACGTCCCGCCCCGCGGCCTCACCTACCGCACCGTCGGCGAGGCGCTCGGCCGCCGCCCCGCCCCGAGCCCCGCGCTGGTCGACGGCCTCGTCGCCCGCATGCGCGAGGAGACCCTGCAGGGCCACGTCCTCGACGTCCTGCTCCTCCTCGGCGACGCCGCGGCCCCGGCCCTGCGCGCCGCGCGGGCCCGCGGCCTCGAGCCGCAGCTCGAGCGGGCCGTCGACCGCCTGCTCGCCGCGCTCACGCCCCCGACCGACCCGCCCCGCTGGCGCACCCCGTGGCCCGACCCCGCCGACCGCGACGCCTGGCACCGCCGCCTCGGCGACGCGCGCGAGGGCCTCGCCGCCGCCGCCGCGCTCGCGCTCGCCGCCCCGCCGTGGCTCGGGCCCGCGGCCGCCGGCGCCCTCGCCCGCGAGCTCGGCCCGGCCCAGCGCCGCCCCTGGCTGCTCGCGCTCGCCGCCGCCGCCCGCCCGCACATCCCCGACGACGACGCCGTCACCCACGCCCGCCTCGCCGCCTGGGCCGGCGACCCCGGCCTCGCCGTCCTCGACCGCTGCCTCGCCCTCGCCGCCCTGACCCACGGCCACGCCCGCAGCGGCGCCGACCTGGCCGCCGCCACCCTCGCCGCCGTGGCCGCCGACCCGCGCCCGGCCATGCGCGCCTGCGCCGCCGCCGCCGCCGAGGACGACCCCCTGCTGGCCGCCCTGCTGCGCGACGAGTCCCCGCGGGTCCGCGCCGCCGCCAGCTTCCACGTCGCCGCCTGCCCGCTGCCCCCGGGCCGGGCCACCCAGGCGACGATCGCCCGCCTCGCTGCCCAGGACACCCACCCCGGCGTCGTCCGCGCCGCGCAGGCCGCCCTCGCCCGCCTGCGCGCCCCCAGCCCCGAGCGCTGCGACTGGCAGCTCATCGACCTCGGCGAGCCGCGCCCCCGCACCCAGGCCGAGGGCGCCGGCCTCGGCTGGGTCGACCTCCGCTGGCACGACCGGGACCTGCGCCTCCCCGCCGAGCCGCTCGGCGAGCGCCGCTGGCTCCTCTTCCCCGGCCTCGACGACGCCGCCCCGCTCGGCCCCGACGCCGCCCCCGTCCGCCGCGACCCGCCGTGACCGTCGAAACCCGCGCATCGGGCCCCTCGCCGGCTCTTGCGACGATTCGTGACATCAAAGCTACTCCAGCTGTCCACCCTCCCCCGCGGATCCCCGGCTTTTAGCCAACCTCTCGATCTTCCACCTTTTTTCGCCTGGGTCCCGAATTGCTTTTGGACCGGGCATGACCACCGCCTGTGATGACTTCCTGGCCCAGACCACGCCGCACCTGCCGCGCCTGTTCCGCGTCGGGATGCGCCTGACCCACCAGCCGAGCGAGGCCCAGGACCTGGTCCAGGAGGCGCTGATGAAGGCGTGGGCGAACTGGGGCCGCTACCGTCCGGGCGGCAGCCTCGGCGCGTGGCTCTCGCGGATCCTCGTCAACACCTTCATCTCGCGCCACCGTCACCAGCGCGTCGTCGACGTCACCGCCGCCCGCAGCGACCTCCTCGATCACCTCTTCGACGGCAGCCGCCTCGACGAGGCCCACGACCCCGAGCAGGCGTGGCACGGCCAGGGCCTCAGCGACGAGGTCTCCGCCGCCCTCGAGACCCTGCCCGCCCACTACCGCGAGGTCGTCGAGCTCGTCGACCTCCACGGCCTCGCCTACCGCGACGCCGCCGAGCAGGTCGGCTGTCCCCTCGGCACCGTCATGAGCCGCCTGCACCGCGCCCGTCGCCTGCTGCGCGACCAGCTCGGCGCCTACGCGCGCGAGTGCGGCCTGTCCGCCGCCGCCGTGTGACCCTGCGCCCGCCGCCGCCGCCCTCTGGCCCGCGGGCTCCGACTATGCTCGCCTGGCCCTCGCCGCCGGACTGAGATGCCTGCCCCGTCGACCTCGCCCCTGTCCCGCCGCCTGTCCTTTGGGACAGCCTTGCTCCTCGCGCTCACCGCCTGCGAGGGCAAGCCCCGCGAGTCCGCGCCCGACCCGGCCGTCGCCCCCGCCTCGAGCTTCCCGCCGGCCCCGATCTTCGTCGGCCGCACCCTCGACGGCGAGCCCTTCGAGCTCGCGGCCTACCGGGGCCAGGTCGTCCTGCTCAACGTGTGGGCCACGTGGTGCCAGCCGTGCCGCAAGGAGATGCCCGAGCTCCAGGCCCTGCACGCGCGTCACAGGGACCGCGGCTTCACCGTCATCGGCGTCAGCGTCGACGCGGCGCGGCTCGCCGCCGAGGTCCGCCGCATGGTCGGCGAGTACGGCCTGACCTACCCCAACGTGCACGACGCCCGCAACAGCATCGGCGGCGCGTTCAAGATCGTCGGCTACCCGACCACTTTTCTCATCGACCGCCACGGCGGCCTCGCGTGGCGCAAGGACGGCATGCTCGAGCCCGACGACCCCGAGCTCGCGCGCGCCATCGCCGACGCGCTCGCCGGCTGATCGCCCGCGCAGGCCCGGACGCCGGAGCTCGCGCGCCTCAGCGCGACGCGCCGCGCATCTCCGCGAGCGCCGCGATCATCCGCCCCCGCACCAGCTCCTGCAGCGCCAGCGCGTCCCCCCCGACGCTCGCCGGATCCACCGGCTCGAGCACCTGCACGCGAATGTCGATCGCCCCCTCGTGCTGAAACACCCACGTCCCTTGCGGCAGCGCGTGCGCCGTCCCCTCGATCACGATCGGCACCACCGGCACCCCCGCCGCCGCCGCGATCGCGAACGCCCCGCGCCGAAACTCGCGGATCTCCCCGTCCCGCGAGCGCGTCCCCTCCGGGAACAGCAGCACCGACGATCCGCGGCGCAGGTGCGCCAGACACAGCTCGAGCATGCGCTGGCGGCTGCGCACGTCGCCGCGGCGGATCGGCACGTAGTCGGCCATCCACATCATCCAGCCGAGGAACGGCACCATGAACACCGACGCCTTCGCCACCCACTTGAACTGCTTGCGCAGCGAGTACAGCACGAAGATGTCGCCGAAGCTCTGGTGGTTCGCCACCATCACGTACGTCCCGTCGTCGGCGATGCGCTCGCGGCCCGCGATGTCGATGCGCCAGTACGGCGACAGCGCCACGTAATGGTTGGCCCAGATCCACGCGTAGCGGTGCGAGAAGCGGCGCCGGCGGTCGAACGGCAGCAGCGCCAGCCACACCGGCACCACCGCGAACCAAAACACCATCAGGCTCAGCCCCAGATACAGCCAGAACACCGCCGAGAGCAGCGCCTTCGCTGCGCCGCGCCATGACCGTGACCCGTCCCTGCGCACCTCGGGGGACCTTGCCAAAGCTCGCCCGCCTTGTCGAGGTCGCGCGCCCCGCGATATAAGCCCCGCCGATGCCCGCGAAGCGCCCGCTGCTCGCCCTCTGCGCCCTGCTCGCCTGCACCGCCGAGCCTGCCCCGGTCGCCGCACCCCCCGCGCCTGCGCCATCGACTCCCCCCGCGCCCGCGCGCGCCGCGAGGCCCCCGCGTCTGGTCGCCGCGCCGCCGGGCGGAGGCGTCGCCGAGGTCGTCGGCGCCGAGCGGGCCACCGCCGGCGACGCCCTCGTCGTCGTCTACGTCGGCGCCGCCTGGTGCGAGCCCTGCGTCGCCTTTCACGACGCCCTCCTCGCCGGCCGCCTCGACGCCGACCTCCCCGACCTGCGCTTCCTCGAGTTCGACCTCGACCGCGACCGCGACCGCCTGCGCGCCGCCGGCTACGAGTCGCGCTACGTCCCGCTGTTCGCGCTCCCCGGCCCCGACGGCCGCGCCAGCGGACGCCAGCTCGAGGGCGGCATCAAGGGCCCGAACGCCGCGCAGAACCTCGTCGACCGCCTGCGCCCGCTCATCGCCGAGGCCCGCCGTCCGTGACCGTGACCCACGCCGCCCCCCCGATCGCTGTGGCCAGATTGCGTGACTTTCACGACACGGTTTTCACATGGATAGCGAATCGACCATCCAATTCGACCCAAGCGCAATCTTATCAGCGTTATTTTGTATTTTGAAATACATATTTTTCATTGACCAAAGTTATCTCGGCCAAACAGCCCGGCTGGGACCGTCGGCCCCCACCGTCCCCGGGTGAATAAATGTAGGCTTGTGGCGGCGGGTAACTTCTGTACCGTGAGGTCATGATGTCTCCCGCCCTGAACAACGTTTTTCGCGGACTCCTGGTGGTTGTTGCGGCCGGTGCGTGCGGCGGCAAGGACGGCGATCGGGGCGACGGCAGCAATTCTGGCGGCACGCCGGGGATCCTCACCCTCGATTCGGGCGACAGCCTGACCGGGCCGCTCACCGACAGCGCGAGCTCCGGCGGGTACAGCGAGGGCGACGGCACCGTGGGCGTCGACGCCAGCTCGGGCGGCTCCGACAGCGCCCCGGGCGAGGCCGGCGAGGACGGCGGGCCGAAGTTCGACCTCGGCGTCATGCCGGACGGCGGCGAGGTCGACTCCGGCGACATCGACTGTGCCGCCGACCCGATGAACCCCGACTGCATGTGCACGATCCCCGACCACGTCGCCTGCGACAACGGCGTCACCGACCCGTTCAAGGCCATGGGCCTCAACTGCCCCGGCGAGCCGCAGGTCAACGCCGTCGCGGCCGGCGACGGCGGGGCGATCGGCGTGCGCAGCAACTTCGGCCTCGGCGGCGTCTTCAACGCGCGCGAGGGCTCGCAGTACGCCGTCATCGGCAGCGGCCTGGTCGCCGACCTCAACTTCGTGACCCCGCAGGGCGACGACGACGGCGGCCCGACCCACTGCAACGACATCCTCGGCGGCTCGCCGGACCCCGGCCCGAACCTCCCCGCCCCGATCAAGATCAACCCCGCCGGCGGCGACTGCACGATGGGCCAGGGCGTCGGCTCGGGCGACTGCTCGGGCACGATCCAGGGCCAGTTCGACCAGGGCGGCAACGCCTACGACTACACCGAGCTGCGCTTCACGCTGCAGGTCCCGCCGGACGTGACCTCGTTCAGCTACGACTTCGCGTTCTTCTCGGTCGAGTACCCCTACTACTTCGGCTCGCCCTTCAACGACATGTACATCGGCTGGCTCGAGTCGGAGAAGTGGACCGGCAACATCTCCTTCGACCAAAACGGCAACCCGATCTCGCTCAACGCCGGCTTCCTCGAGTTCAAGGACGACAACGGCAACACCCCCGCGCTCGCCGGCACCTGCATGCGTCAGCACGCCGGCACCAACTGGCTGACGACCACCGCCGGCGTCACCCCCGGCGAGACGATCACCGTCGTCTTCGCGATCTTCGACCTCTCCGACCCGATCCTCGACAGCTACGCCTTCATCGACAACTTCAAGTGGGGCTGCGAGCCCACCGGCAAGCCCCAGACCATGCCGCCGGCTTGAGCGCTGCGCCCGCGTGAACATCATCACGGCCGTCCGGGCCGGGTGGGATCCACCCGCGACCCGCGACGGCCGTGTCGCGGTCGGGGGCCTGCAGGTGAAACAAGTGTTAGGAAGAATTCACAAATGACAGTGAGTGGTGCGCCCGAACCTACCGACTGACGCGCCAGGACAGTGGACAGCGCCGAAGATCCGTGGAATCCCAGGAATGCGGCGCGGCTGGCCTGTCGAACCGACACGCGACGGGTGTCATTGAGTCATGGAGATCCGATTCATCTCGAGCAAGCAGATCCGGGCCTCGGCCGACGCCGAGCTGCCGCTCCCGGTCGCGCGCGCCTCGGATCTCTCGGGTCGGGTCCTCGGCGCCCGCTACAGCCTGCGCCGGCGCATCGGCGGCGGCAGCCTCGGCACCGTCTACGAGGCCCGCGACATGACCCTCGGGACCGCCGTCGCCGTCAAGATCCTCCACCCGGAGTACAGCGGCGACGAGGACTTTCGCCGCCGCTTCCATCAGGAGGCGCTGCTCGGCGCCCGCCTGCGCCACGAGCACAGCGTCGCCGTCACCGACCTCGGCCAGAGCGACGACGGCCTCCTCTACTCGGTGATGGAGTACCTCGAGGGCGAGAGCCTCGACGGCCTGCTCTCGAGCAGCCAGCGCCCGCTGCCGTGGCGGCGCGTCGTCACCATCGCCGTCCAGGTCTGCGCCGCGCTGCAGGCCGCGCACGACCGCGGCGTCATCCACCGCGACATCAAGCCCGGCAACTGCTTCCTCGTCCGCCGTGAGGGCCGCAGCGAGCGCGACGAGCACGTGGTCGACGACGAGCCGCCGTTCACCTTCGTCAAGGTGCTCGACCTCGGGCTCGCGCGGCTGATGCCGTCGAGCGGGCGCCCGACGCCGCCGGGCCGGCTCGGCGCGCCGGAGTACCTCGCGCCGGAGCAGGTCCAGGGCTTCACCTGCGACCACCGCGTCGACGTCTACGCGCTCGGCGTGATGATGTACAAGCTGCTGACGCGCCGCCTGCCGTTCACCGGCGAGAGCCCGGCCGCGATCATGAAAATGCACATCGAGTCGGTGCCGGCCCCGCTGCGCCGCGTCGCCCCGTCCGCGGAGATCCCCGCCAGCCTCGAGGCCGTCGTCCTGCGCGCGCTCGCCAAGGCGCCCGGCGACCGGTTCCCGAGCGCGCACGCGATGGCCCAGGCGATCCGGGCCGCCGCCGCCGACGCGGAGGCCGAGGCGATCGCCATCGACGAGACCTTCGACGACGCCCCGACCGGCCTGTGGCGCGCCGGCGCCAGCGCCGTCGGCCCCCGCCTCCCGCACATCCCCCTCATCGCGCCCGGCCTCGGCTACATCCCCAGCGTCCGCCACGGCCTCGTCGGCCTGCTCCTCGCCCTCGTCAGCATCCTCGTCGTCGCCCTCGTCACCCTCGCCAGCGGCGAACGACCCGAGCACCGCCCCGGCACCCTCACCGTCGCGGCCCCGGTCCCGCCCGCCCCGCAGGCCCTGACCCCAGGTCCCCCGCTCCCCGCGCCCGGTCCTCGCACACGAACGCCGGCCCTGCCGACCTCCCCGACGCCCGCAGCCACCTCGCCCGGCGCCCGCCCGGATGACCTCGTCGGCGCGCCGCAGCTCGCCCAGGGCACCGCCGTCCCGCCCGCCCCGCAGCTCACCGTCGACGCCGACGGACCCGCCGTCAAATCCGGCTCGCCGCGGGCCGCCCGGCCCCGCGCGCCCCGGCGCCTGTCCGAAGAGACAGCTCCGGCCCCCGACCTCGACGAGTCGCCGCGGACCCCCGGCGCCCCGTCCGAGCGCGTCTTCCAGCGCCTCGCGGACACCGTCGCCCCCGGCGTCTACGCCTGCATGGATCGCCACACGCCGGGGCTGACGACCCTCACCCTCGAGATGACCGTCGGCGGCCCGCGCCGCACGCCGGTCGAGCTGCGCGTGGTCGAGTACGACGACCCCGATCTGCGCAAGTGCCTGGCCGCGATCCTGTCGCGCCTGAACTTCCCGGCGACCGAGCGGACCGCCCGCTACGCCCACGTCTATCGGCCCTGATCCGGCCCTGATCCCGGACCTCTCTTGTCCGGGCCTCCGACCCGGACCTCCAGCCCCGATCGCGGCCGGTGCCGTCCGCCCCGGCCCCGGATCTCGGCTCCTGCGGGCCGCAGGAGCCCGCGCGCGAGCGCGCGCGATCGCGCGCAGGCTCCTGCGGCCCGCAGGACTTCCACGGTTGTGAGCAGCCCCGGCGCATGCAAGCCTCGCCGGCGATGAAACCGACCTACCTTGACATGCATCGCACGGGCCTCGGCGCCGTGATCCTCGCGCTCGGCCTCTCGGGTTGCGGCGACGACGGCACCGGCGTCACCGCGAACACCGCGACCCTCACCGACAACCTCCCGTCGACCGGCGGCGGTCCGACCGACCCGACCGTCGATCCTCCGACGACCGGCACCACGCCGCCGACCACCGGCACCACCGAGGGCACGTCCAACAGCGGCAGCGTCGGCGACACGCTGGGGATGACGACCTCGACGAGCACCTCGATCACGACCGAGACCACCAGCGAGCCGTCGACCGGCACGACGCAGGGCGTCGTCAGCGAGTCGACGAGCACCACCGACGGCACCACCACCACCGAGCCCGGCAGCAGCAGCAGCACCGGCGGCAGCAGCAGCACCGGCGAGCAGTGTGTCGAGGGCACCGTCACGTGCATGGGCAACACCGCGCAGACCTGCAACGCCATGGGCGGCCTCGACTCCGAGGACTGTCCCGGCGCCTGCCTCGACGGCGTCGGCTGCGTCGACTGCATCGCCCCCGACTTCCAGTGCACCGGCAACGTCTCGCAGAAGTGCAACGACAACAACACCTGGGAGGACCTCGAGACCTGCGACGACCTCCAGGGCCTCAGCTGCGACGCGAACCTCGGCCAGTGCGCGGGCAACTGCGCCGCCGCCCTGCTCGGCACCAGCTACATCGGCTGTGACTACTACCCGGTCACGCTCGCCAACCTCCACGAGACCCAGCCGTGGGTGTTCCACTTCGCGGTCGTGGTCGCCAACACCACCAACGCGATGGCGACGATCACGGTCACCAAGGGCGGCAACATGGTCCAGCAGACCACCGTCGGCCCCGGCACCGCCAAGGTCATCCAGCTCCCCTACGTCGACCAGCTCGTCAAGTCGACGATCAACGAGTCCGGCCCGTCCGTCCTCGTCCCCGACGGCGCCTACCGCCTGCGCTCCAACCAGCCGGTCACCGTCTACCAGTACGAGCCGATCGAGTACACGCTGCAGAACCTGTTCTCGTTCACCAACGACGCCAGCCTGCTGCTCCCCGTCAACACCTGGAGCGGCAACTACATCGTCGCCTCCTACTACCACTGGCCGTTCCAGGGCTTCAACGTGCCCGGCTTCTACGCCGTGGTCGCCCGCCAGGACAACACCAAGGTCACCCTCCTGCCCTCGGCGACCGGCAAGTCGATCGTCCCCGGCGGCGGCGTCGCGGCCAACGGCACCGGCGTCGTCATGCTCAACGAGGGCGACGTCCTCGAGGTGTTCACGCAGCCGCTCGGCGGCGTCCCGGACAAGTCCGACCTGACCGGCACGATCATCCAGGCCGACAAGCCCGTCGAGGTGTTCGGCGGCCACAAGTGCACCCAGGTCCCCGTCGGCACCCAGGCCTGCGACCGCCTCGAGGAGGCCATGCTCCCGATCGAGACCCTCGCCAAGAAGTACATCGTCACCCCGCCGCTCATCCCCACCGGCGGCAACGTCCCCAAGGCGCAGATGGTCCGCATCATCGCCACCGAGGACGCCACCGCCCTCACCTACGACCCGGCCGTCCCGGGCGCCCCGGCGATGCTCGCCAAGGCCGGCGACTGGGCCGAGATCGCCAAGACCGTCGCCGACTTCCAGGTCAGCTCCGACAAGAAGATCCTGGTCTCGCAGTACATGCAGGGCCAGGCCGCCGGCGGCAACTCCGGCGACCCGGCGATGGCCCTCGCCGTCGCCACCGAGCAGTTTCGCAAGAACTACCTGGTCCACGCCCCGATCAACTACGAGACCAACTACGTCAACATCGTCGCCCCGATGGACGCCGTGATCACCCTCGACGGCGCCGCCGTCGGCGGCTACAAGGCGATCGGCGCGACCGGCTACGGCGTCGCTCGCATCAAGATCGGCAACAACGTCGACGGCAACCACGACCTCCTCGGCGACAAGCCCTTCGGCGTCGCCGTCTACGGCTACGGCCAGTACACCAGCTACTGGTACCCCGGCGGCCTCGACCTCGAGACCATCCCGATGTGACCGACCCCCGGCGCGCGCGCCGGTGACCCGCCACGAACCACCCACCGCGGCCCCGCGCAGACAATGCCGGGGCCGCGCCGCGTCCGCGCGCCAGATTGACAACGCCCGCGGCCCTGGTAGCTTCGGGCCGCGCCATGTCCTCGAACCCCACCGACCAAGAAGACGCCTACTTCCGCAAGCAGGACCAGGAGCTGCGCCAGCGCCTCCGCGACCAGCTCAGCGCCGCCGCCGGGGACCTCGGCCAGCAAAAGGGCGAGCTGTCGATCCAGCAGCGCCTCCAGAGCCTCGGCTTCACCGGCGACAAGCTCCGCGTCTTCGACCTCATGCCCCTCATCCACGTCGCCTGGGCCGACGGCTCGGTATCCCGCCAGGAGCGCTCGACCATCCTCGACGTCCTCCGCGGCCGCAACATCGAGCCCGGCACCGACGCCTTCATCCTCGTCGAGACCCTGCTCGAGGAGCGCCCGACCCCGGAGTTTCTCACCCAGACCCTCGAGGTCCTGCGCCAGGCGGTCGGCGACTCGCGGGCGCAGAACATCGTCGAGCTGTGCGTCCAGGTCGCCAACGCCAGCGGCGGCTTCATGAACATCGGCAAGATGTCCGACGCCGAGCGCACCCTGATCGAGTCCATCGCCAACACCCTCGGCCACGCCGCCCGCGACGCCTTCCACCGCGAGCTCGGCTGAGCGCTCGCCCGCCCGACTCCCCGCGCCAACTCGCGCAGCGCGAGCTCCCGGGCTCACTCGTACGGGACCGCGAGGCCGAGCTTCGGAGCGGCCAGCAGATCGCGGCGCCAGTGATCGCGCGAACGAGGAACCACCGCAGCAGCGAGCGAGCGAGCGAGCCACCGCCGCACCGCGCCAGTGATCGCGTGAGCAGCCCACGGCTCCGACCTGTCCCTCGGGACATGTCGCCCGAACAGCGATGAGCGGGGCGCAGACAATGTTCGCCCGGGGGACATGAAAGACCCGCAGAACGGGTCGCAGGGCTAGGTTTCGGCCTCGTTGCCGTCGATTGCCACCGCGTTGCCACGGGGCCCGGGGGTTGCGTCGTCCGCGCCGAACAACGCGGTAGCTTGACGCGCGGTATTTGCGCCGTCCAAGTGGACGTAATACCGCATGGTCGTCTGTAGATCCGCGTGGCGCGCGAGCGCCTGCAGCGCGTACGGACTCGCGCCGAGGCTGGCCAAGTGCGTCAGCGCACTGTGTCGGAGCCGGTGGGGTCCGTAGACCACAAGGCCGGCGCGCTCCTGCAGCTCGCAGATCCGATCTTGCGGGGTCGCCTCCGGTACATGCTCGACCGGCCGGCGCGACCTCGGTCCGGGGCGGAGCACGAACGGCGACGCGTCGGCCCGGCGATCGTGCAAGCGCTGTAGCGCGCTGTAGAGGCGCGGGGCCAGGGGCACGATCCCGGTCTCGCCCTTCGCGCTCGTCTGCAGGACGCCGACGCTGACGTTACGGCAGATCGTCATGGTGCGGGCGCTCCAATCGATGTCGCCCCACTGCAAGCCGGCGGTCTCGCCGATGCGCAGTGCGCCCTCGTAGCAGAGCAGGACAAGCGCGGTGTCCTGCATCGTCTCGCACACGGCGAGCATGCGGTTAACGTCGACGGGCGTGTACACGACCTTGTGCACCTTCGGGACCGTCTCGCGCTTGACGGTAACGTCGCGCTCCGGGATTACACCATCGTCGATCGCAACCCTGAGAGCTTTCACGAGCTTGTTAACCATGGTGTTACGCGACACCGGGGCGAGCTTTGCGGCCTTCATCCGTGCGCGCAGCCTTGCGATCGCGCGGCGGTCGATCTGATCGAGCCGCATCTCACCGAGCACGGGCCGGATATGCTTCCATGCGGTCCGGTAGATGAGCCGGGTTGCGAGCTTCTGCTGGTCAATGTGCGCGGTCTGGAAGGTCTCCCAGAATTCCGCGAGCGTCGGTACTTCGTCGGCGGGTGCGGGTGCGGGCTTGCGTTGTGACTTGCTCGGCGGGGCCTCTCTCTCTGCAGTCGGGGTCGCGTCGACGGGGGCAGGCGTCGCCCCGCGGATCAGCGCATACAAGATGTCCTGCGCTTCCCTCTCGCCCCACACCTTAGCGGCGCTCGGGTCCATACCGGCGGGCGCAACGATGCGCTTGCGGTACTTCTGGCCGGGCTGGAGCGGGTGCGGGAACATAACGTCAACGTGACTGCGGGTCGGGTCTTTGGCGTACGGGCGGATGGTGATCGACACTTCGGGTTTGCCTTGCTGGCCAAACCCCGGACACTCCAGGCCATACCCAACCACGGCAGCCCGGCGGTACACAACCCGTCCGCCGACCTTGCGGTGCGCCGGGCCCTTTCCCTGCGATCGCCAATTCGTCAGTGTTTTCGGCGACATTCGCAGGATTTCTGCGGCTTCTTCTGTGGTTATCAGGTCGTTGGGAGACTGTGAGGATTCACAAGTATCGGCTCGCCGCTTGGATGAGGTCCGCCGCCCCCGCTTAGGTGCGAGGGGTACAGGTGCGGGGTCGTCGGCGTCGTCGTCGCGGAGCTGCGCCGCGTCGTTGTCGTCGTCGGCCAGGGCGGCGGGGACAAGGCGCAGCCCGGCTGTGTTCGCGGCGGCCTGTGCGGGTGCGGGGCGCAGTGACTCGAACGCGCTTGCGAGGTCGTCGTAATGCTCGTCCGATAGGGGCGAGCAGAGTGCTAGCGCGGGCATGCTGGCCCCGACGCACGAGTGCCGCAGTGAGGGCAGGCCGGCCGAGCGCTGTAAGCGGCATAGACCGCCGCGAGATTCGCGTCAGTGACCTTGCCGCACAGGACGCGCAATGCGAACCCCGGGTATCCCAACATCAGCCATTGCAACGATAGCTGTCGGCGCTCCTGTGCCGGGGCCTGGTTGAAAAGCTCAGCGAGGCTACCCCAATCGGCGAGAGGCCAAGCGGCGATCTCAGCGTCGGCCCTGGCCTTGCCCGCATCGATGTCGGCCGCGTTCATGCTGCCCCCTTGTCG
>Ga0075163_10009077_pt1 | contig 13074 bp, 9 predicted proteins | sample JI1023141ADNA_FD_71478 | JGI IMG/M metagenome (GOLD analysis project Ga0075163, IMG submission 71478) | Wastewater effluent complex algal communities from Wisconsin, to seasonally profile nutrient transformation and Carbon sequestration -... | ecosystem: Engineered > WWTP > Effluent > Algae...
TCATGATAAATCAGGTTTTTTGTGTTTCCTCAACCCCCAACGTCCGCCCACCTTTGTATCGTCAATAAAGGAAAATTTCAAGTTTATATGAATCGTCTTCTGTTCGTTTTTATCTGGGTTGTTTTGGGCGTGGATACCCTCAAGTGCCAGTTGTTGCAGGTTTACCCTGGCGATATCAATGCCAACGGCATCGTCAACAACGTGGATTTTTTATACCTCGGGCTGGCGTACAATTTTATCGGCCCCGAACGCGACCCGGCGCCCGGCAACAATCCGCTCGCTTTTTTACCTCAACCTGCTGCTCCCTGGTCGTACGAATTTTTCAACGGAACCAACTTTGCCCATGCCGATTGCAATGGCGACGGCATTGTCAATTACTACTACGACGCTTTCCCATTGTACGTTAATTACGGCCAGACGCGGCCCGATTCTGTAACCGCTGACGTGTTTCCTTCAGGATTACAGGGAGTGGACCCGCCGCTGCAATTCGACGATTCTGCCCTGCCGGCATTTGTCAACGGGGGCCAACATCTAAGCCTGCCCATTTTGCTCGGCGATGCGCAGCATCCCGTGGAAGACCTGTATGGCATTGCCTTTTCCGTGTTCGTGGATCCGGATTATGTGGACGCCGACAACGTCGATTTCAATTTCACGGAACTGTCCTGGGCAAACCCCGACAATGACCGCGTCACACTGTACAAAAAGGTGTCGAACGAGCGGGTCGATGTAGCCTGGGTGCGTACCGACCACAACCAGCGCAATGGTTTCGGCCGGATCGGCACCGCTGACATCATCATCATCATCGACGTGATCGGGGTGCAGCAGGACTTTGTGATGCGCATCGATTCGGTTAAAATGATCGACAAATTCGGCAATCAAACCGCTGTGGCGGGTGATTCGGTTGTGTTGCACATGAATCCGGATGACGAACTGACCGGCACGGAAGCGCCGTCTTCTGCCAACCTGCACATCCGGCCCAACCCCGTGGCCCATGAGTTGAACGTGTCTTCTGCGGAAACCATCGAACGGCTCAGCCTCGTCAATACCCTGGGGCAGGTGGTCTGGCAGGAACAAACCGGCAGCACTTCGGTACAAACGAATCTGCCGTCGCTTCCATCGGGTATTTACCTGGTCGAAATCCAAACGGACAAGGGCTCCTACATACACAAAATCAAAATTCAGCAATAGGTCGACCACATTGCAAGTAATTCACCATCAAGCATTACCAAACACACACAAGCATGAAGCGCATTTCATTCCAATTATTTTTTCTGTTGCTGACCTGTATGTTGCAGGCACAAACGCAGGTTACGATTCAGGGCGTCGTGACAAAAATCTCCGACGGCTCGCCGGTTCCTGACTGGTATGTCCTTGCCTTTGGCGGGGACCCTGCGGACTCCACTGTATTCGTTTATGGCGCAGCGGCTACTGACCCGAGCGGGTATTATTCTTTCGTTGTCGACGTGCCACCTGGCATCGACCAACTGTTGGTCGTCACATCCGACGGTTGCAACAACAATCCGGGTCAACTGGAGCAATTGCTGAATGTCAACAGCATCCCGGTTTCGGTTGACTTTCAGGTGTGTGGCGACCAGCCTGTGACGCCAGACTGCCAGACCTGGTTTTGGTACAGCGTCCCCGGCGGGTTTACACTTGATTATTCCACTGAGTTTTACGCGGTCGACGGGGCGCCAGCAGCATCCTACAGTTGGGATTTTGGCGACGGCGCCACCAGTACCGAAGCCAATCCTTCTCATACCTACGCCGGCGAAGGGCTTTACACAGTATCAGTCACCGTAACGAGCGCTACCGGATGCGAGGCAACGTACACCGAACAGGTTTTTGTGTTCGATCAGCCGCCATTCCCCAATTGCTGGACCTGGATCGATTTGCAACCCACCGTTGATTCGCTGACATATGCATTTTCTGCACAGTACTGGGGTTTGGATACCGCACAGGCGGTTTCCTACCTTTGGGATTTCGGCGACGGCACCACCAGTACGGATGCAAACCCGGTACATACCTATGCACAGGAAGGATTTTACCTGGTACAGGTCTCTGTGACCGGTGCGGATGGATGTGTGGCAACCGCTCAGTTTCCGTTCTCCACCGACATACCGCCGGCTCCCGAATGTGTCACTTACGTGGGTTACAACCAGATCAATACCACCACATTCGAATTTTTGAGTTATACGTATGGCATCAACGGCGACTCTACCAATGTCATCAGTTACGTCTGGGATTTTGGCGACGGCAGCACCAGCAACGAGGCCAATCCTGTCCACACATATGCTCAGGAAGGCATTTACACCGTTCAATTGACAGCGCTCACGGAGGACAGTTGCGAAGCGTATTCCTGCGTGGTGGTTTTTGCCTACAATTGCCCGGTTGATACCTTCTGGTACGGTTGCCAGGCCATGTTTACAGCGGGATACAACTGGTGGGATCCGATTGGCAATCCGCCGGGCAATGATCCGCTCACGATTTCTTTCTATGACATGTCGCTGGGCGCAGTACTTACCTGGGCATGGGATTTTGGCGACAGCACCTACAGTTCGGAGCCCAACCCGACCCATACCTACGCACAGGCAGGGTTCTACACTGTGACCCTCTCCATTACCACCATCGACGGCTGTGAAAGCACCGCTTCCTTCGATATTTATGTCGGCGACGACTATCCCTGGACGCCCGAGCCGGACTGTCAGGCACTTTTCATACCCATGCCGGATTCAATCGGCAGCAACGGCCTCCAGTTCCTCGACATTTCTTTGTCGCCCAGCCCGATCCAGTCCTGGCACTGGGATTTTGGCGACGGCAACACCAGCAACGAGCAGAATCCATTCCATGTGTATGCACAGCCGGGCACGTATACTGTTTCGCTGGAAATCGAGGCGGATTCCTGCAACAGCATCATCACATTTGATGTGGACACGCAAAACCCCTGGAATTTCAACCGTGAACCGGCACAACTCGGACTTGCGGGCACTTTGACCAGTGCACAGGAGCCGGAGGTTTTTGAAGGCGTGAAAATTTACCCCAACCCGGCACAATCGGAACTCAATGCCCGCTTTACCTCCTCCGTCACCGGCGATTACGAGTTCCGCATCACCGACCTTTCCGGCAAAACGCTGGTACAGTTAAAACAAAACGCCCAGACGGGCGACAACCAGACGCGGGTGAACGTGACCTCCCTGGTGCCCGGCTTCTACCTCGCAGAATTGCGTTCGGAAGACCGTATCCAGACCTTCAAATTTGTAAAAAATTGACGCGCAGGGAATAATTTTTTGGTTAACACAAAACAAGAGAGCCACCCCAAAAGCGGGAGTGGCTCTCTGTTTTTTATTCTGTATGATGGGATAATCAGACCAGGTCTTCGTAAATCCGATCGCGCTCTACCCTGTCGGGCAGCGGACCAAAGTGCATTAGTTTCAGTTCGGCCATACGACGGCCGGCGATGGCGCATTCGAGCAGGTTTTTTTCGTCGAGTCTTGCAGTGAGATAACCCGACCAGAAGGCATCCCCTGCGCCGGTGGTATCCTTGACTTCAATCGGGCGCGAAGGCAGAAAATGCCGTTCGTCGCCATTGGCCACCCAGCAACCTTCCGCACCGAGTGTAAAACAAATCTCCTGGGCGCCCATTTTCAGGAAGTGATCCAGCACAGCCTCGGGCCGGGGAGACTCGTCTTCATACAGACGGCTCCAGTCCACGTCGGAAATTTTGATCAGGGTGCCCAGTCGGCAAAATTCCGCCACAATGCGTTGCGCATCGCGGCGTTCGGGCCAGATTTTTTCTGCGTAATTGGCATCTATGCTGATCTGACATTTGGCGCGCTTGGCCTTTTCGGCTGCCTGCAAAATGACATGCTGGGCAGGTTGCTTGCTCATGGCAAAGCAGGTGGTATGAAAAATACCTATTTCTTCAAACCGGCCGAAAGGAAACTGGCGGATGGAAAGCATCGCATCGGCGCCGCGGTAAGGCTGAAAATTGGACACTGCTGCCGACCGGGTGACGAGAATCAGGGTGGTAGGCTCATCCACCTGCACCACATTGCTTACATCTACTCCCAGCCGTGCGACAAAATTGCGCAAAACGCCGCCCATGTCATCATTGCCGACGCTGGCCGCCAGCATGGTATTGTTGCCAAGCCTTGCCATGTTCATGCAGAGATTGGCCGGGCTTCCGCCAGGGATCCGCTTGAACAGCATGGCTTCGTCGAGGTTTTGTACAAATTCGGCTGTAATAAAATCAACCAGTAGTTCACCCGCAGAAAGAATGTCAATCGCTCTTCGCATATATAATATTGTCGGACATTGGATTTTCGGGCTCCGGCAATTCATTGTCCATCAACTGGCAATCAGTGTTTTTGCCGAAATCCAAGGATTCAAAGTTCGAAGGTTTGGGATGTGGCGCACACAGTCATCAACTGCATAGAAAATGCCCCCCGCTTCCAGCATCGCTTAAAACGCGGACAATGATACGGAGTTTTTGAACTTTGGATGCAGCGTGTTGGAAACACGTTGAAGAATCTTTTGAGTGCTATGGTTAATATTCTGGTTTTCAGCGCCTAAACCCGGTTTGTCTCGATGTACCTCACCAGCGAACGCTTGGCGATGGGCAATAATGTCTCCTCGACGGGATAGGTAAGTTTGGTTTCGATGATGTAAACCGCCGGAGTGGTCAAACTGCGGTTTTGCCGCATCAGGTCAGCCTTGATGTTTTCGTAGGTATTGGTAAAATTCCGCTCCCAGTCGGAGAGATACTGCGAACGCAGGGAGCGGTACTTGTCATTGGATCGGGTGAAAATGCTCAGGTGGTACTGGTACACCCGGATCGAGCGGTAAAGGCCGTCACACAGAAAAAAATACCCTTCATCGAGGTCCATCGGGAGGATGCCGACGGGTGCGATGTTGAGGCTGTGTTCCACGTATTCATACAAGTCGGTGCCACCGGTGATGGTCGCCTTCATGCGCTGGGTGGCGAAGTGGGTAATTTCTTCGATTTCGGACATCAACTCGTCGTCGGCAATCATTTCCTCATAAATCAGTTCAAGTTTTTGCAACTGAATGCCTGTCAGCCGTCTTGGAAACCGGTTTTGCATCAGTCGTTTTGTTTGTTTGAACGTCATGAGATTGTTGAAATGAAAGATCACGTCCGACAATTCCGGGTACAGTTTTTTGCCGTCAAAGCAGGCGTTTACCTTTTGCAGGTAAGCCAGCAGGGTATATTTTTTGGATTCAAAGTCGATGTTACCCTCGATAAACCATGTTTCTGACAGTGTGCTCATGACAAAATGATTATTTGAATGAACATGAAGAGTTGGACACAAAACGAAAAACAAAAATGCCGATGGCTGATTAAAAGTACAAACTCCCGGTTTGATTTTTTTTCAGGACGCCAATTGAAGCGGATTTCGGTCGCGGATTTTTTCCTGCCGGGATCATTCTATGGCCATTTTGACCGCCAACCCTGTGCCAACCTGACAAGCATGGTGACAAGTGGCTGAAAAATTGGCAGAAATCGGTGCATGGCACGAAGTCTGATATGAGCGGTTATCCGCAGAAAATTTGGTTTTGCGGCTTCTAAATTTGTCTCACCAAAACAAAAATAATTCAGACGTATGAAACCAATCGCAGATCGTGTGATTATTAAGCCCTCCCCAGCTGAAGATAAAACCAAAGGTGGCCTCATCATACCCGACACTGCCAAGGAAAAACCCCAGCGTGGCGAGATCGTTGCTGTTGGTCCCGGCAAAGACGGCAATCTCATGACCGTATCGGTCGGAGATATCGTGCTTTACGGCAAGTACTCCGGCCAGGAGATCAATTTTGAAGGCCAGGACTATCTCATCATGCGTGAAGACGACATCCTCGTTATCCTTTAATGTTGCAATTGTGACAGATGTACCGGTGGGCCTGTCCTCCCGGCGTCACCCATCCGCTTACAACATTCCCTAAATCAATACTTCAACAACTCAACTACAACAGATATGTCTGCAAAGCAAATCTCTTTTAATACTGAGGCTCGCGAAAAACTCAAAGAAGGCGTCGACGCATTGGCCAACGCCGTGAAAGTGACCCTTGGCCCCAAAGGCCGCAACGTGGTGATCCAGAAATCATTCGGCGCGCCCGCCATCACCAAGGACGGTGTGACCGTTGCCAAAGAAGTCGAACTCGAAGACCCCATCGCCAACATGGGCGCCCAGATGGTGAAAGAAGTCGCCAGCAAAACCGCTGACGCAGCCGGCGACGGCACCACCACGGCCACCGTACTGGCACAGGCCATGGTTACTGCAGGCCTCAAAAATGTGGCTGCCGGCAGCAACCCAATGGACCTGAAGCGCGGCATCGACAAGGCCGTCAAGTCCATCGTTGCCAATCTGAAAGAACAATCCGAGCAAATCGGTGAAGATTTCAGCAAAATCCAGCAGGTGGCCGCCATCTCCGCCAACAACGACGAAACCATCGGTTCGCTTATTGCGGACGCCATGAAACGTGTGTCGAAAGACGGTGTCATCACCGTGGAAGAAGCAAAAGGCACCGATACTTATGTGGAAGAAGTAATCGGTATGCAATTCGACCGCGGCTACCTCAGCCCCTACTTCATCACCGATGCAGAAAAAATGGAAGCAGAGTACGAAACCCCGTACCTGCTGATCACCGATAAAAAAATCAGCAACATGCAGGATCTCGTTCCGATCCTCGAAAAAAGCCTGCAAACAGGCCGTCCGTTGCTGATCATCGCCGAAGACGTAGACAGCCAGGCACTCGGTGTGCTGGTGGTCAACCGCCTGCGCGCCGGCCTCAAAGTGGTAGCCGTGAAAGCCCCGGGCTTTGGCGATCGCCGCAAGGCCATGCTCGAAGATCTCGCCATCCTTACCGGCGGCGTAGTCATCAGCGAAGAGCAAGGCTACAAACTGGAAAGCGCCGGCCTGGAACACCTCGGTCAGTGCGAACGCATCACGGTGGACAAAGACAACACCACCATCGTGGGCGGCAAAGGCAAAGCCGACGACATCAAGGCGCGTGTCAACCAGATCAAACAACAAATTGACTCCACCACCAGCGACTACGATCGCGAGAAACTGCAGGAGCGCCTCGCCAAACTGGCCGGCGGTGTGGCAGTGCTCTACGTCGGTGCTGCTACCGAGGTGGAAATGAAAGAGAAAAAAGACCGCGTCGACGATGCCCTGCACGCTACCCGTGCAGCCATCGAAGAAGGCATCGTTGCCGGCGGCGGCGTCGCCCTGGTGCGCGCCATCGACAGCCTGAAAGCACTGAAAGGTGTGAACGAAGACGAAAACTTCGGTATCGCCATCGTTCGCAAGGCACTCGAAGCGCCGATCCGCATCATCGCAGAAAACGCAGGCATCGACGGCTCCGTGGTATTCCACAAAGTAGCCGACGAAAAAGGCTCCTTCGGCTACAATGCCCGCGCCGACAGATACGAAGACCTGAAAAAATCAGGTATCATCGACCCGACCAAAGTGACGCGCATCGCGCTGGAAAATGCGGCTTCGATCGCCGGTCTCGTGCTCACCACCGAATGTGTGATCAACGAAAAACCGGAGAAGAAAGCAGCAGGCGGCGGTCATGGCCACCCGGGCATGGGCGGCATGGATATGATGTAATCATTCGTCCTGATGACAGAATTTCTGGGGCGTTGCCGGAGCGGCAACGCCCTTTTTTTTGCCCGTCCGGATGGACCAATGAAAATCAAAGCCTTTTACTCCGAACGTTTTTTCATTTGCACCATTTGATTTCCCGCAATATCCCTATATTTGCGCACTTTTTTCAGAAGGTGTGTCCCCGCGCACCTGAATCAACTTTGGTAAAAACTTTTTTTTCGCAAATTACTACATTGAAGTATGCAAGGCAAAGGCGTTGTCCGATTTTTCCTCATTGCTCTGACCTTAGTGTGTCTGTACCAGTTTTCGCTCACGATTCCGACCAACAACATCGAGAACAAAGCGAAAAGTTATGCTGATGACTGTTCAAAAAACTCGAACACCTCCTGGCGTTCCTGTTATTCGGCATATCTCGACTCACTATCCAGCGAGACCGTATTCGAGATTCCATTTATCAAAAAATTTACCTACACTGACTTGAAAAAAAGTCAGTTGGGCCTGGGTCTCGACCTGAAAGGCGGTATGAGTGTATTGCTCCAGGTTGACTTGCGCGACTTTTTGAAAAGTCTGGCGCAGAACAACCTCGATCCGGCTTTCACTTCCGCCCTGGATAAGGCAACCGAGTTGCAGCGCACCCAGCAGAGCGATTACATCACGCTGTTTGCCCAGGCCTGGAAAGAAACCAGCGGCGGCAAATCCCTTGCATCGGTGTTCGCCCGCAACGAGTCCCTCAAAAACAAGATCAATTTCGAGTCGCCCGACGCCGATGTGATGCGCACGATCCGCGAACTGGCCGACAATACGGTGAGCGAGACGTACAACCGCCTCAAACAGCGTATCGACAAACTCGGCGTGGTGCAGCCCAACGTGAGCCTCGACGCCCAGCGCGACCTCATCCTGGTCGAATTGCCGGGTATCGACAACCCGCAGCGCGCCCGCGAAATGCTCCAGCGTTCGGCCAAACTCGAATTCTGGGAAACCTATCGCCTCACCGACGAGAACCTCATCCAGCGTTTCGTCGATGCCGACCTGCGCCTGCGCGCATTGCAATCCGGCGACACCTCTGCCGTTCAAACCCGCAAGGACACCTCTTATGTGTATCCAGCCGGCGCTGACGGCAAACCGGATTCGACCCAACAACCCGAAATGCGTGTGACCGACGTTCCTGCCAACGCTCCGGACAACGCTCAAAAAGGTCCGCTGCTCTCGCTGATGGACCTGGGCAGCAACAGCACCGGCGCTGTGTTGGGTTATGCCGACAAAAACAAAATCAAACGCATCACCGAACTGCTCAGCCGCCCGGAAATCAAACAGATGTTCCCGGCAGCCCTGGAGTTCCGCTGGAGCCAGAAAGCGGAAGAAGACAAAGGTTTTCAAAGCACGACGGTCGGCAAATTTGAACTGTATGGCATCAAAAAAGTTGGCGGCGACGACAAGCCCCGCCTCGACGGCTCGGTGGTAACTAATGCCAGCGAACAGCCTGATCCCAGCAGCGGCGAAGTGACCGTCAGCCTCGCCATGAACAACGACGGTGCGCGTACCTGGGCTGACATGACTACCAAAGCCGCCAACAACGGCAATCGCGAAATCGCCATCGTACTCGACGACGAGGTGGTGAGCGCTCCGCGGGTTATCAACCCGATCACGGGTGGCAACTCTTCCATTACCGGCAACTTCACCATCGAAGAAGCAAAAGACCTGGCCAACATCCTCCAGGTGGGTAAACTGCCCGCCGGCACGCACATCGTGCAGGAAAGCCAGGTAGGCCCGTCGCTGGGCGCCGACAATATCAACAAGTCATTGATTACGATGCTCTTGTCCGTTGCGCTGCTCTGCTTCTTCATGTACGCATACTACAAGAAAGGTGGCATCATTAGTATCATCGCCTTGTTGGCCAACATTTTCTTCATTCTGGGTACGCTGGCCTCGGTCGGCACCGTGATGACCCTCCCGGGCATTGCCGGTATCGTGCTTACGCTGGCTGCCGCCGTTGACGCCAACGTTATCATCTATGAGCGCATCCGGGAAGAACTGAGACTGGGGCTTGGCACGGCCAAAGCCATCAAGGAAGGTTTCCAGCACGCATTGCCGGCCATCATCGACGCCAACGTGACCACTTTGCTCACGGCATTCGTGTTGATGTACTTCGGTCTCGGCCCGATCAAGGGTTTTGGTACCGTACTTACGGTGGGTATCTTCTCCTCGCTGTTCACGGCAGTGCTCATGAGCCGCTACCTCACGGAATGGTGGTCGGAACGCACCGAAATTTCGTATAGCTGGCCCTGGTCGGAACACTGGCTCGTTGGCTTCCACTACGACTGGATGGGCAAGCGTAAAATCGCCTACATCTTCTCGGCCGCACTGATCGGTATCAGCATCGCCTCGATGGCTACCCGCGGATTCGAACTCGGCGTTGACTTTAAAGGTGGTTACTCCTTCAACGTTCAGTTTGACAAAACCGTTGAAATCGAACAACTGCGCGGCCCGCTGACCCAGGCCTTCAATGGCAACCCGGTCATCAAATCCGTCAGCACCGGCAACGTGTACAACATCACCACTTCCTACGGCATCGACGACCAAACCGGTACGGCCATGGACAATGTGATCGCCAAATTGCACGACGGCCTGAAGGCAGCCGGCATGGACAACAGCCTCGAAGAATTCAGAAAAACCGACGGGCAGGGCACGCACATCGTTTCGTCCAGCCAGGTAGGCGCTACCGTAGCCGACGACATCCGTACCTCGTCCTACAAAGCGGCTTTGTGGGCATTGGTCATGATCTTCCTGTACCTGCTGATTCGTTTCCGTCGCTGGCAGTTTTCGCTGGGCGCCGTGTTTTCACTGGCGCACGACGTGATCATCACCCTGGGTTTCTTCTCTTTGCTGCATGGTCTTGTACCTTTCTCCCTGGAAATCGACCAGGCCATCATCGCCTGTATCCTGACGGTCATCGGTTTCTCGGTGAACGACACGGTTATCGTATTTGACCGTATCCGCGAGTTTATCCGGACCTATACCGGCAAACCCAAAGAGGAAGTATTCAACGCGGCCATCAACACCACCCTGAGCCGGACGCTTATCACCTCCGGTACAGTTATCATCGTGGTATTGCTCCTGTTCCTGTTTGGCGGTGGCGCTATCAAAGGTTTTGCCTTTGGTATGCTCGTGGGTATGATCTTCGGTACATATTCCTCCGTATTCGTGGCTTCGGCGTTCGTGGTTGACCTGACCAAGGAGAAAATCCTGGACGGCAAATCCGTAGAAGCAGCACCCGTTGAGGAAGAAAAACCGGGCAAAACGAAAAAAGCGGTAAAAGCATAATACCGGTCTTTTTATAAAATACAACCCTCTTTCGGCCATGCGCTGAAAGAGGGTTGTGTTTTTGATCTTTGTACCCGAATCCGTCGAAAAAAATGATCAGACACCTTTTCCATTACGAATCGCGGCGCCAGCCCCTGCTGCCTGCCCGGCTTTTTTACAGTCGTCTTGCCCGCAACGTGCTGGCCGGCAGCCTGATCCTCGCCTTTTTTCTGGGCATGGGTATCCTGGGATATCACCTGACCTGCGGTTTTGAATGGGTGGACAGTCTGCTGAACGCCTCCATGATCCTGTCCGGCATGGGCCCGGTCACACCCGATCCTTGCACGGGCAGTTGCGATTCGGTGGGCTGCAAGGTGTTTGCCTCCTGCTATGCGCTGTTCAGCGGCGTGGGTTTCATAACCACCATCGGCCTGATCCTGGCGCCGGTGGCGCACCGGGTGTTCCACCGTTTCCACCTCGCGGAAGATGAGGATGGAAAAAACAACTGAAAAACGGCTAAATTGCCGCAAAAAACTGCTATGTCTCAAAAGTTACTCCTGCTCGGTCTCGCACTCCTGCTTGCCGCCTGTTCCCTCAATAAAAAAGCGCAGAAAATCCTCGCCGATACGCCGGTGGTGGACACCCACATCGACTTCCCCTGGCACCTGGTGGAATACAACAAATGGTTCAAACCCGGATATACTTCCTTTGCCCTTAAAAATCCGGAAGGGGACTTTGACTTCGAACGCGCCAAAAAAGGCGGCCTCTACGGAGCCTTCATGTCTATTTATATTCCGGCTGTTTATCAGAAACAACCCGGGCGCTCCAAACAAATCGCCGATTCGCTGATCGACGTGGTGAATGCCATTGCCAAGGATTTTCCGGACAAATTCGCCCTGGCGCCCCGGGCCGACGATGTGATGACCAACTTCAAAAAAGGCATCGTCTCGCTGCCGATGGGCATGGAAAACGGATCGCCGATCGAACAGATCTCAGATGTGGCCTACTTCCACCGGAGGGGCATCCGCTACATCACCCTGACGCACAGCCGCGACAACCGCATCAGCGATTCCTCCTACGACACCCTGCACACCCACGGCGGCCTCAGCGAATACGGCCGGTCGGTGGTGCGCGAAATGAACCGCGTGGGCATCATGGTGGATGTGAGTCACCTGTCCGACGACGCCATCTGGGATGTGCTGGAAACCGCTAAAAAACCGCTGATTGCCACTCACTCCGCCTGCCGTCATTTCACGCCGGGCATGGAACGCAACCTGTCCGACACGCTCATTCGCGCCATTGCCCGGACGGGCGGCGTGGTACAGGTGCCGTTCAGTCACTATTTTCTCAGCACACGCGCCCGGGAGGTTTTCCAAAATGCCGAAAAGGCGATGAAAGACAAGGGCCTGAAGGAGGATTCACCGGAAGGCCGGGCATTTGTACGGGCCGAACTGGCCAAAGCAAACATCACCGTCCGCGACGTCGCCGACCACATCGATCGCATCAAAAACCTGGTCGGGATCGATTATGTGGGCCTCGGCGGCGATTTCGACGGTGTGGGTCTGGCCTTGCCGCCCGACCTGTCTGACGTAAGCATGTATCCCAATCTGATCGCCGAACTGCTGCGCCGCGGGTATTCAGCCGGTGATATCCGCAAAATCTGTTACCAGAATGTGCTGCGGGTGTGGCGGGGGAATGAGTGAATGAGTGAGTGATTGAGTGAGTGAGTGAGTAATTGAGCAGATGGGTGAATGAATAGATGGGCCATCAGACCCGCTCGGGTAAAATTCTTGTAGTACGATAACATTTCTTCACTCCATCCAGCCCGGTCAGTGTCGGGCTGGATGTATTTTTCCATAACATGAAAATTCGATGCTTTATCTGTACGTTGGCACTTTCAATACACTTCCTCTATGGGCAAAAGCATGATTACATCTGGGTGACAGGCGATGACAATCAATTGCTCGATACAACATACGGTGGTTCTACCATTGATTTCAATTTTAATCCGGTTAAAGTTTATTACAATTATCGCGAATTGAACATGTTTGTATGCAATTCCAGTATTTGCGATACGGCGGGCAACCTGATGTTTTACACCAACGGCTGCGATATTGCCGGAACCGACGATGTCATCATTGAAAATGGC
>Ga0075163_10009078_pt1 | contig 13072 bp, 7 predicted proteins | sample JI1023141ADNA_FD_71478 | JGI IMG/M metagenome (GOLD analysis project Ga0075163, IMG submission 71478) | Wastewater effluent complex algal communities from Wisconsin, to seasonally profile nutrient transformation and Carbon sequestration -... | ecosystem: Engineered > WWTP > Effluent > Algae...
TTACATTTTCTTCAAATCCCCATGCCCGCTGGCATAATTTTTCTTTTGTTGATTGTAGAACTTATAATAAAGCCGATAAAGTTTGTTAGGTTGCAGATTCGCATCCGTCAGATCGTAGATCAATGGATTTCCTCCACTATGCAGTGCGAAACTATGTTGCATATAAATTGTATTTGCCTCGTCTATGAGGAGAAGTTTAAAAATGGTAGGGTTACTACTATTGATTTGAAATGCAACGATCTGCTCAAACGGGTTCGGATAACAAACAATATCCAATGTTGAAGTATCAGCACCGGTATAATCCAGTGTATCTGTAAAATTGAAGTAGGCATTAATTGCTGCAGGGAAAATATCGTTCGTTTTCCAGTCGGAGGCATCAATTGTACCAATAAAAGCTCCATTCATATCTCTCATAGTAATGCCTCTGATGGATGTTGATACAAATTGCATGGTGCCACCATTTGCACTTTCTTCACTTTCTTTAGAGCAAGAAGTGATGACCAGTGTAATCAGCAGTATGATTATTTTTCTCATCAATGTAATCTATTTATTTTCGTAAAAATCCCAATCAATCCTCCATCATCGCTACCATACAAATATATTGATTTAAACTACCTGAATCCTGAGTGAGTAGGGTGTTATTCGCTACAATCTTATTAATGCGCCAGCACCCATCATTAAACCTCTTAATAAGTCAATGGCCCTTGGGGGAACACAGATAAAACTGATCGTGCGGTTCCGCTTCCTTATTTCTATATTAAAAAACTCAATTTAATTAAGCGGAATTCGCGGATTTAATCCGTAGTTATGTTTTACTCGGGATTCAATTCAGGATTCGGGTAATACAATCTAAACTAACAGCGCCCATCATAAATTACTTAACAAATCAGTGGCCAATCGTATGTTGAAAGAACACGGATTTTCGCATTGTTTTTAGAGTAAAACGTCGGGGTTTAGAAAACCAATAGAACATTCATTCTATTTTCGCTCTATTCGGTAAATGAGCACAGCGATAATATGTCATTTTCCACTATTTTTATGGTTGATGGCGCCTGGTCTTCGTTTCTTCCTTATTCTGTTACTTAGCTCGTCGTTCTGTATGGCTCAGAACCGGCAGCCGAATATTGAGTGGATTACCGATAAGCAAGGTATTTCCGGACCGGTGATCAATACAATGATCAAAGATTCTTCGGGTGCTATCTGGCTGGGTACTGTTGATGGACTTTTTCGTTGGAACGGTAGAGAGATGGATCAGTACCACCACGATGTCCACAATGCCAATACCCTTCCTCACAATACCATCAATCATCTGGTTGAGAGAGACAGAAACACCTTGTTGCTGGCGACCTCCGGAGGATTCAGTATGTATAACAAGAAGGAAAATAAGTGGAGGAATTTTCGAGGTGGACCTGATACCAAAAGTAAACCCGGACTGAAAATTTTCAATGACTTCGTGCTGGTAAATGATAGCATTGTGATTCTGTCGTATATGTACAATGGTTTGTATCGGTTAAACCTTAATACGTGGAAAGCCAGTTACATTGACCGATCTGCTTTTCCGGGGAATTTAAGGTACTTCCAAAAGTTAGTTAGTTTGCGCGATGGAAGAATTGCCGGCGCCGGTATGGGGCTTGTATTTGTAATTGATGAACAATTGAAAATTCAAGCTGTCTATCAGACCGTAAAGGCAGAGGGTAATTTACTGCCATTTGAAAACCAGTATTTGAATATTAGCGAAGAGCCGAAACGGAATAACATCGTTTGGGTGGGTACCTGGGGTGGAGGTCTCAAGCAACTGGATCTCCAAACAGGAAGTTGGTCGTCCTATTATTTTGAAGACAGAAAGCTACCGCCGAACCTTCATAATATTGCATTGGATCAATTTTGGTTAAACGACACAACAATTTTAATTGGCAATAGAGCCTCCTTCTTTGAGTACCATCTCAATACCGGAAACTTTACTGAATCCGTATGGAGTGATTTAAAAAGTCCCGAAGGAAACATAATCAAAAACCTATTTAAATCCTTAAGTGGAGAGCAATGGGTTTTTTCAGAACACGAAGTTGGGCGTCTCACTCAGAAAACACCTGAATTCATCGTTTATCCCTGGAAAGACAAAAACAATAATTTAACTGTCATTCAGGGTTCATCTGCTGAAAACTTTGAAGCGTTTACCTGGTATGATCTGCGATCTTATTACTTGTATAACATCCGCAATGAACAGCTTCTGGAGAATCGTCATATTCCATTCCTTGATCAGCAGTTTACAGAAATTTTCGCTTCATCGCCCTATAATGAACGGTATTTGCTGAATGCCACCAGAAAAGGAATTCTCATCTATGATAAGCAGCAGAAAGCGATGTATCCACTTGCTCTTTCAGCGAATTGTGTAGAACTTAAAGACAAAGATTTTACAAATATTTTACCACTCACCAATCCGAATGAATTTCTTGCTTATAACATTGCTTCAGGTTTATGGAGAGTTAAAATTAAGGAAGGGAATACAGGACTGGAAATGTCTTCAGTAGAAAAAGTAAAATCATCCATTGTTCAATGTGTGTTCAGGCAACCAAGCGGGCGCATCTATGTGGGTGGTGATGATATTTCAGTCTATGATGAAGAGGGTAATCGATTAAAGAAAGTATGTCGATTAACCGGAGAATACGGGCAGGCTATTATCAACAAGATAGTAGAAGATGAGCAGCACAATCTATGGATCACCTTCGATCAGCTGGGGCTACTTCGCATAAATCTTCTGAATCCCACTGATATCAAAGGACTACAGAAAAGCAAAAACACTCCTTCCACTTTTTTTGATGCCATTTCTGATCATAAAGGAGGACTTTGGGTGATCAGTCATCAGGGATTATACAGAATTTCCTCTTTGATGAAAGCCTATCGCTATCCGACCCAACGTGAATTGAAAAACATTACCATTCAATCTTATTTCATCCCTCTGCAGAATGAGAACTGGCTGTTCACCGGAAAGGAAATGATTTTGCTGAATGCCTCTGAGCAAGAGAAAGAGCTACCACCCTGCGAAATAGAAATCCGAGACCTGCTGGTAAATGGAAAAGAAGCAGGCTCACTCCTTCGTAATAACAATCTTACGCTGGATCATCTGAATAACAACTTTTCGCTGAAGCTCTCAACAGTAGATGTATATTATGCCGACCGTGTTTCCTTTCGGTATAAAATGATCGGACTGGATCCAAAAATGGTTGATCTTGGTTTCAACAACTACATCAGCTATTCTAATCTGGCGCCGGGAAAATACACCCTCCAACTCGAAGCCTATGATCCGGAGACAGGAATCACACGGGGAACAAATAAGATATTACTCGAAGTTGTTCCGGCCTGGTACCAACAAACAATTGTAAAAGCAGGAGGATTTCTCTTCCTGATCCTGCTTGCTGCAGGTGGTGGCCTCTATTTCAATCGTCGGAAATACCGGAAGCGCCTTAACGAACTTCAGAAACAAAAAGAACTTGAAGTGATGCGGCAATCCATTTCGAAAGATATTCACGATGAACTTGGCAGCAGTATTACACGCATCACCCGTTCTACTGAATTATTGTTGCGCCAGAAAGATGATAGCGAGGTAATGGAGTCACAACTCTCCCGGCTTGGTGACCTCAGTAAATCACTCGGGAAATCACTCAATGAAATTGTATGGGCTGTCAACCCCAAAGAAGATAAACTCGAAAACTTTGTTTTGTTTGCGCGGCAATATCTGCAAGAGCTGGGAGAAGAAAACAATATTGAAATTCGCACACAGTTGCCGGTAGCGGGACTTGAAATGCTGCTGCTGCCGAAAGCACAACGGAATTTATTTCTCTTCCTGAAAGAGGCGAGCAACAACGCAATTAAATACTCAGGAACAAAAATGATTGAGTTGAAAATTGTAGCTGATCAACTACGGGACGAATTCCTGATCTCGCTCACTGATACCGGAAAAGGGTTTAATCCCGGCGATATACGTCCCTTCAGCAATGGTTTAAGCAATATGCGAACCAGGTGTGAAGAACTGGGCATCACCTTTCATCTTGATACTTTACCCGGCAAAGGAACCACGGTTTCTGCATCCGGTAGTCTCCGCAAATTAGAACAAAGATCATATTGAGTAATCCGATTATTTCACTCACCTTTACACACCATGAAACCTATACGAATCGCTTTAGTTGAAGACGATAGTGAAATACGTCAGACCACCTCGCTGATTTTAAAAACAGAAACCGGATTCGAATTAACCGGAGTGTACGAGAACGGAAAACAGTTTCTTGACGCGCTTGAAAAGAACCGTCCGGATGTTGTGCTGATGGATATTCAAATGCCGCAGATGAACGGGATTGAAACCGTACAAAAAGCCGCGGAACTCTATCCGGAAATACAGTTCTTAATGTGTACAGTATTTGAAGACCATGATTCTATTTTTGAATCACTGAAAGCCGGAGCTACAGGTTATATTCTAAAAAATACGCCTGTAAACAAACTCTTTGATGCGATTCGTGAAATCTACGCTGGAGGATCACCAATGTCGGCGCAAATTGCACGCATGGTAATCCGTACATTCAATTCAAAAGAAAAGCCCGGCACCATCGATCTTTCTATTCTATCTGACAGAGAAAAAGAAGTACTCGAACTCCTGGCCGACGGATTACTCTACAAAGAAATCGGAGAACAATTGTTTATTTCTATCGGTACGGTGCGACAACACATTCACAACATTTACAAAAAACTGCAAGTGCAAAATCGCACCGAAGCGATCAACAAAGCTTACGGGCGATAAGCAGTTCTGAAAGGGAAAAAGCCGGTTATCATACCGGCTTTTTCTTTTTTATCGCTAATCCAACTAAAAAAGGGCCGCTCTGAATTCAGAACGACCCTACGGTTAGGTTAAAATTTGTATTACTTAGTGACAGCAAGTCGTGTAGCAGCTACAGTTTTACCATCAGCAGTGAGTTTACAGGTATAGACACCGGCTGCAAGAGTTGTGCAGTCAACTTCCACTGATCCGTTCACAGTTGAAATAGTTTGCTCAAACACAACACTGCCGTTTGCTGCAGTAATGCTGAGCAGACCTCCGGCAGATGCCTGGCTGAATCGAATGCTAGTGGTTGAGGTAGCAGGATTGGGAGTAGCAGTGAGCGAAGGTGCTACACTCATATCTGTAGAAACTTTGCCGGCATCCTGAACTGAGCAGCAGGCGTTCATGTCAAGTTGCAAAGCATCCAGGCGTTGAGTAAGTACATCAATCGCTTTGGCAAGCTGTTCCGTCTGCGCATTTTTTGCAACAAGCGCTTTCTCCAACTCTTCAACTTTTGCATCTTTCTGTTTTGCTGCTTCATCCAGCTCCTGAATAGCCTTTACTACCGGAACAACAAACTCACTGTAACGTAAACCGTATAAATCTTTATTGTTGTCAGGTTTGTCAACACCGCTGAAGTCGAAGTTTAGTTCTTTAGCAGCCTGCTCCACTTCCTGTGCAACAAAACCTGTTGTTGTTTCGCTGGTGGGAGCGCCTTTATAGGAAGATGTTCCTTCAGGAAGGTTTTTATCGATTTCGAGAAAATCATTCAGTTTAGTACGGTTCACTACATAGGTAACAGGACGAAGTTTATTGATGAATGCAAGACCGGGAACATCTTCTTTAATATTCTCTTTGAACCGGCCATCGCTTAATGAAGTCCAGGTTACCTGCCCTCCGATTGAATTCACAAATATATTACCGAGGCGAACCATATTCGTTGCGGTAGCACGTGCATCCGTACCGATTGTTGTTGTATTATCCATTGTTCCGGCAGAAGCACCTGTGTTGTATCCGATAGCTACATTATAACTACGGCCTCCTACAAGTGAATTTGAACCTATTGCCACATTTTGATCACCTGAAGGATCAACGAAAGCCCCAGCACTCCTGCCAAGTGCTGTATTGTCGTTTCCGTCGGTTAACGAATATAAAGTATATGCGCCGATTGAGGTATTGTTAGAAGAGTTACTATTTACCAACGCCGAGGAACCCATAACAGTATTAAATCCTCCTGATAAATTGTTATACATTGCCCATGAGCCTACTGCTGTATTTCCTGCTCCATTTAAATCACGGAAAAGTGCTTTAGAGCCAATCGCCGTACTTGGTGGATTTATTACAAAACCATTTATGAAATGCGGATCAGGGTTATTATGATTCATCAAAGCTGAGTCACCGATGGCTACACAATTCTTGCTGGCCCCATTTCCATAGAATGCATACGAACCGATCGCTACATTGCTGTATCCGGTTTGATTTCCATAGAGCGCTGCAAATCCGACACCCACATTATTGCTTCCGCTGCTGTTTCCGTAATTGGCAAAGTATCCAATGCCAACGTTATTGTTTCCAGAAACGTTCTGGTGCATCGCAAGTGAACCCAGTCCTGTATTTCCATTACCTCCCGCATTCAACAGCAACGACTCAAAACCCACAGCGGTATTGAGGCCTCCGGAGAGTACACCTCCAAGCGCAAGTTTCCCAACCCCTGTATTTGCATATGAACCGTTTTGACCGGATCCGGCTTGTTCGCCTGCCCAGAAATTGTTTGTTCCGGAGTTGCTAATCCACGAGACGCCGTTCTTATAGATACTACCGCTGAGATACAGATCTCGCCAGGCGAAATTGGGTTCACCCAGGTCAATCACACCGGTTGTGTTTGGAAGAAGGCTTGTGTTGATGGCAGTGGGCGCCGTCAGATTCCCCAGGTTTTTAGAAACCACTGATTGACGCATGGACAACCAGCTAGTGCCGTTCCAGAAATAGTATCCTGCTGAGTTGTTGGTTTGATAGATCATTAATCCGACAGCAGGATTCACAATAGCATCACGTTGTGCTTTCGTCATGCGCGGTGCTAAAAATCCTTTGGTGACACTGTTTAATTCGAGAATGCTGGAAGTATTGGGAGCAGTTGTACCGATACCAACAGACCCATTAGCCGGGAATGTGTTTTGCGCTTGAAGCTCTGTTGTAAGTAAACACGATGCAGTGATTACACTACCGACTATCAGTTGAAGAAACCGTTGTTTCATTTTGATGGTTTTAGATGATTTTTTCTTTGGCAAATTTCAGTTACTATTGGTTGCATCTCAATAGAATGTTTATCAGTATAAACTATCAAAATCACTCATAAAAGCGATTTTGATAGAACTAAAGTTATAGCCATTGATTATGAAGTGGGAATAATAAAAAAAGCGCGAAGACAATCCGGCCTTCGCGCTTATAGATACGCTTCGAAATTTATTCCTTTTTTACTGAAGCAATTCCTTTTAACAGCGATAATAATTTACTGTGTAAAATCAAACATTGTTGAGCTCTGAAGTAACACAGGGTTTTTGCTCCATGTTTCTATACCATTTCTTGGTTTCACTACGAGATAAACCGTTTGTCCGATAAATTGAGATGGCGGAAAGATTTGAATTAATCCATTTGTTTTTAAAATCGCATCGGTTGTAAATAATATTGTATAAGGCGCCGCAGAATTATGGAATTCAACAGTGACAGAGTCTACAGCCATCGGGTCAGTAGATAATCCATTCTGATATAACTGCGGAATCATTTGCTGGTTACCCGCATAAAGTCCTTCAAGAAACATTTTCATACTTACCTGCATTGGCGGATTGCAATTACCAAAGTGAAAGATTGTGATATTGTTTGAATTAAATCCATTGAGGGAAGAACAGGTATAGTTAACTTCGAGATATGCTTTAACAATATCTCCCTGAGCCAATGTTGTTGACGAGAAGGAGTTTCCTGATATGCCGGTATAAATTGAATTTACATACCATCTTACAGTATCGAATGATGTAGCATCGATGGGATTCGCCGTAAATGAAATCAAATCTCCCGGACATGTGTAACCGGTTGTAGTTTGAACAATTGATACCGAAGGGTTCGTGGTTGGTAGAACAGTAATCGGACCAATTGCAGCTGTATCGGTGTTGTTTGTGGAACATACATAGTTCGATACAAGGGTGCAGTTTATCAGATCACCGTTATTTAATACTGATGGGCTGTAAGTAGATCCTCCATTTTGTACAACTACGCCATTCTTCCTCCAGGTATAAACAGGTGATGTTCCGCCAAAATCAGGAGTAGCAACAAACTGCCCGGGTGTTCCCTCACAATTGTTAAGCCGGTTAAGTGTGAGCGTTACCAATGCAGGAGACTCTTGTTGGATGGTGACTGATTGCGAAAAAATCTCACAACCTTTTGAATCATAACGCACCACACTATAGACCCCAGGACTTTGCGGAACATGATAGTTCCTCCACATTCTGTAATACCTCATTTGAGCTGAATGAAAGAATCCCTCAGTTTCGCAAAGGTCACCGACAGAATTAAAAGCTAATTGAATCGGAGGCAGTTGTGTATCCTCCAATACTTTACCTACTGATTCTCCAGGTTTCCAACGTATGGTTCTTGAATTACCGTAGTCAGCAACAAATATATTGCCTGCTTTATCAACTGTAATTCCTTTGGGATCGTTCAATTGATTCAACCCATTGCCTGCAACTCCGTTTCCTGCAATAGTAGTACCCGTTAAAGCTCCTGGTACCCATTGCTGAACCCTGCTGTTTAATGGATCTGACACAAACACATTTCCAAATCCATCAACTGTAACATCATATGGGTTATTCAACTGGTTCGGTGCATTGCCGGCGCCATTCCCTCCTGCAACTAAAATTCCGACGGTTGCTCCCCTCAGCCACTTTACTACCCGGTGATTTTCCTGATCTGCTATATAAATGGTGCCATCCGGTTGCACCCAGAAACCCTGAGGGCGCCCGAGCTGGTTTAATGAAGCACCGTATCCATTTCCTCCGGCTACTGTGATGCCTTTTTTAGATCCGGGTGCGAATCTCATTACCCGATTATTCATTTTATCCAACACATACGCATTCCCGGTCATATCAAACTGAATGTCGACAGGTTGATTGAATGTTGAATCTGAGTGACCGACTATACTGCCTAAAAAAGTTACAATTGTGTACACATTTTTTGTAAAACGATACACCTTGTGCGCGTTTCTATCAATAACATACATGGCATTAATGGCATCGAATGCAAGCCCTGCAACGTTGTTAATCACGCTAGCTCCATATTGATCTGCACCATATCTGGATGGCCATACTGTATCAATTACGTTTCCATCTTTGTACCAAATGCGATAAATATCATCGCTAAACGTACCAACATTTGAAATCGTAATAGTGTCTCCTGTACATGATCCGGTCGACTGAAGTGTTTGTACGTATGATCCAATGGTTATGCTGCTGGTTGAAGCCTGGCTGGTGGTTTGACATTGATTATTCGCTGTCAGATCACATCGGATTACATCTCCGTTTACCAATGCAATGGAAGAAAAGATGGAGTCATTTAAACCGATGTTTACCCCGTTTTTCTTCCATTGATAAACCGGAGAAGGCCCACAATCTGTTGCACTGGCTCTGAAAAATAATTGAGGTCCATCACAAGCTGCATTGTTGGCAGAAAAAATAAAAACGCTCGGTGTAACATAAGGAAGAACAGTAACTGTTATTGAATTCGAGGTGAAAAAAGAGCCGGTCTGGCAGGTATTATTCGCCGTCATGACGCATTGGACAACTGAACCGGTTGCAAGGGTACTGGAAGAGAAATTCGGACTGTTAGTGCCGACATTCACTCCATTTACTTTCCATTGATACGATGGAGAAGGTCCTCCATTCACGGGATTTGCCTGAAAGCTGACAGTAGATCCCTGGCAGCTGGTTCCCTGGGCGGTAGTGATCCCCACTGCCGGATTAAAGGTGGGCTGAATAGTCATGGTAAAACTATTGGAGGTAACCGAAGAAACTGTCTGACAGGCATTGTTAGGAGTTAATACACAAGAAACAACATCACCCTGCTGCAGGGTATTGATGATAAGAAAATTTTGATTGGCACCTACATTATTACCGTTTACTTTCCATTGATACGACGGAGATGGACCACCGTTAGTAACATTGGCGGTAAAGGTAACATTAGCTCCGGCACAGGCTGTAGTATTACCGGCCACAATACTGATACCCGGTGTGACAGGAGCGGGAAGTTTTATAATCCTTGACCGTGTGGTGAGATTGGACCCACACCCTGCTGTATGTAAATAGAAACGATAATTTGCGGTTATGGGTATCGTTAGCGTCAACTGTCCGGTAAAACATCCATATACAATGGCGCCGGTGGCATCTGTAATGGTGAGAACATCGCTCGCTACAGAACTCTTGAAAGTTACAATCTGTCCTGCTTTCAAAAATACCACACTGTATTCAGAGGCGAATCCTGCCGTTGTAATCACCTGATCAGTGGATACACACGCCGGAGTAAAAACTCCTGCGGGATATTGACCATACACTGAGGTTGTACAAGGTAATGGTGTAAATCCGCAGCTGATCCAACGGTACCTGAAATTCACATCTGATCCGCAATTGGCAAGGTGCGTGTAGAAACGGTAGACACCGCCAACCGTTGGCTTAAACATTGCTGTGGCGATTCCCCATGTTTTTACAACACCGGCATTGTCTGTAATAGTTATAATGTCTGTTTGATTCGAACTGTCGAACCGATACCATACTCCTGCAGTAAGATTCACTGCGTCGTATTCACCCGCATATCCGTCGGTGCAGATGGTTTCAGCATTTCCTGTGCATATCGGAGTATATGACTGGTATTGAAATCCGCTGGTGCATTGTGCGTTAAGCAATACTGGGAATACAATAGTCCATAGAATTACCAGCGCAAGGAATAAGTTTATCTTTTTCATAGATCAATATGGTACATCATTTACGATTTTACCACGATCCAAAATGAAGGAATTATTTCTCATCGGTAAATAGAATGAACGTTCTATTTAATTCGATTGAAAAGACCTCAAAAGCATTTCCGATATCAATTCATGACCCGGGAGGGAACACAGATAAAACAGATCGTACGGATTTTCGCGGATTTATTCCATCTGTAGTTTAATAACTTCTAATCTGCCAATCTGCAAACTTGCCAACTCACCAACTCACCAATCCACCAATTCACCAATCCACTAATTCCGATCACCACTGCGTTTCCTATGGACCTGTGTGTTCAACTTATGCCTCAGATGGAACACTGATAAATCGGATTATGCTGATTACCGCGGATCTATTTCTGCTCCAAATTTCAATTCCGTACTAATTTGCCAACTTGCCAATCCACCAATCCACCAATCCACCAATCCACCAACTCACCAATTCACCAATTAAATCCCACTGCATCTCCTCCCGAGAGCTGAATTCCTCCGGAGCACTTCGTTCTCCTGCGGAGCCAAGAATTCCCCCATACTGGGGATTGTTTTGCGGCCCCGATGCCCCGATCTTTGTCTTGTAATCAGAAGGTATTTAGTCTTCCTCTTTTGGAAGGCGATCCCGTGCTAAAAATAGAGTTCCTTCAGTTTAGGTTTGAATAACCGGCTACCTTGGGTTTGGGGTAGCCGGTTCTTTTTTTAAGAGGGTATTTGGTTGAAAATCAGGTGTGTGAGGTTTATGTGCTGGATTTCTTCATCAGGTTGGGTTAAAAAATTGACTACCTTTGCCCCGTTATACTCTGAAAATGAATCTCACAATACTCCTCGGTTTCCTGGGCGGCATGGGCGGCACAGAAATCTTCCTGATTATTCTTGTTCTCCTGCTGTTCTTCGGTGGTAAACGCATCCCTGAATTGGCGAAAGGCCTGGGTCGCGGTATCAAAGAATTTAAAGATGCTTCTAAAGGCGTGGCTGGCGACGAAGAAGCGAAAAAGATTGAAGAGAAAAAATAAAATTTATCCCAATAAAAAACGGCTGTCATACTCTGGTACGACAGCCGTTTTTTTATGCCCGGTTTTTTATTCTACCGGATAACAAATTTCAGTGAGCCATTTGGCGGTGTCTTTTTCCATCATCGGATCAGTGACATATCGCTCCCATGGTGCGCCTATTACTTTCTTTCCGTTTTTACCGATGTACGCTCCAGCAGCTTCGTGTCCGGCCGGGGTCTGCTCATAAGCACCATAGAAAGAAGCTATAACCATGTTTCCGCCTTTGTATAAGCCAACTTTTACGGTACCATCTTCCTTACCGGCTTTGTTTACTGGGATGCAGATGTCCATGTCCCAGTTGGTGGTGCTCTCAGTGTAATAAATTCCGAAGGGAGCTCCTGCTGGTTCCAGACCTTGTTTTTGTACAACGCTCATGATCTTTCCGAAGCCTTCGCCGAGTTTCTGGCCGATAGTGGCGATGCTGGCGGAGTCGTGAATGAAGAGGTAGTGGGTTTCAGGTACCTGTCGTACATCTACCTGTATATTGCTGCCGGCACTGCCTGTTTCTTTCATGTTGGCGGTGAGTTCGTCGAGGGAACGTAAGCCTTCTTCAAACGATTGTCCGACCATACTTTTTCCTACTGTTCCCCAGAAAATGCGTCCGAATGGGTTGCCGCCGATCTCTGATTCGAAGGTCCAGGTTACTTTGGTGCCTTCTCCTTCTTTGGCGAAGATGAAGTCACTCTTGGCATCGCCTTGTCCTTTGAATGCAAGGTTCGTTTTGATGAGCTGTCCTGCTACCGCTTCGGCAATGGTGATGGTGCCTTCGCCGGTCTTTTCACCTACCCAGCTGTAGTATGCCCCGGGCCCGGATGCGAGTTCGCCGTAAGTTACTTTCTGGTTGGGATCCATCTTGAACCATGGACTCCATTTTTCCCAGTTTTTGAGGGTGTTGACCTGATCGTAGATGGCATTGGCAGATCCTTTCATTACGAGAGAGCGCTCGAGTTTGGCTGTTCCGGGCATCATCCATCCGATAATAGCTGTGATAGCAACTAAGATGAGTGCTACCAGCAGAACTTTCTTTAAAATTTTCATGATTGATATAGTTTTTTGGGTCAGTGAAAGTACATATTTTTCAATACCCACATTTCTACCTGCTGATTATTTAACAATGATCGGATTTCCGTATTAAATAATGTCCGCTATTTTGTAAGATTTTCTGGGTTTTAGGACTGTTTTGATTCGATAAAACTC
>Ga0075163_10009079_pt1 | contig 13072 bp, 9 predicted proteins | sample JI1023141ADNA_FD_71478 | JGI IMG/M metagenome (GOLD analysis project Ga0075163, IMG submission 71478) | Wastewater effluent complex algal communities from Wisconsin, to seasonally profile nutrient transformation and Carbon sequestration -... | ecosystem: Engineered > WWTP > Effluent > Algae...
GAAGCCAAGGACCTGTTGCAGATGCTCCAGAACAGGTTGCAATGCCTTGCTTTGCTGGAAAGGTGAACACACAAAGCGCCTCACCAGGGCACCATCGACCGACATGGATTGTACAAGGCGCTCTGTCAGGTGCGACTTGCCGATGCCGGGCTCACCCGTAATCAGCAACACTTGCGTTGAGCCATTTTTTGCCTTCTGCCACCGGCTGAACGCCAGGCTCAACTCCTGTTCACGTCCGCGCATGGTGCGGATGAAGCCCTGCCGCGACCGCACGGGCAGAGCCGTATCTGCTGCCACGGCAAACACTTCTTCGGGGTCCGCAAAGCCTTTGAAGGTTCGAAGTCCAATGCTTTCCAACGCAATGCTGTCTGCAATCAACTGGCTGGTTGAACTGGCAACAAGTATCTGCCCGGTTTTTGCCAGCTCTTGTAGACGTGCCGCAAGATTGACCGCACCGCCAACCGCCGTCATATCCTCGACGACGTCTTTGCTTTCACTACCGCCCACCACGACCAAACCAGTGGCGATGCCAATGCGAATGGCCAGCTTCTCTCCGTGCTGGGTTTCAATGCGCGCGACCTGCTGCAACATGCCATGGGCGGCGGCTACCGCTCGCACCGCTGCATCCTCGAAAGCAAGGGGCCAACCGAAATAGGCAAGCACGCCATCCCCCAGATACTGCGCCACATGACCGCCAAGCCTTTCAACTTCTGCAGCAATCACGGTTCTGTAAGTGCGGATAATGTGGCGCGACTCTTCCGGGTCGAGCCGCCCGAGGAGTTGCGACGAACCAACTAGATCACTGAACAGCACCGTGATTTGCCGGCGCTCCGCGGCCGTTGTCTGAGCGTCATTTGCCCGACCGGATGCCCCGCCTTCACGAACTGACAGACTGCCTTTGGTGCCAAAGGAGCTAACGACCGCCTTCAGAAGCCGCTTGCGGTCACCCAGCGTCAGTCCGATTTCGGCAAGGTCTTCTGGTGTCAAATCCTGCAATACATCAAGTTCAACACCATGCGCTTTAAGCACTGCGAGCAAGTGGAAGAGCCCGTGACGATCCAACCAGTCCGCAATATTGCTATCATCACCCATACGTATCCGTCCTGTCCTGCCTATCAGGATTGCAGCGACTTCGTCCATTCGCAAGGGGTTAACTCAACGACCGCCCTGCCGACCGTGAGGTGCTTCGCTCCTGACTGCTCAATATGCCAGAGAAGGCGATATCAGATGCCATTTCCGGTGCTTCTGCAGTCGGCACCGCGCAGCGGATTGCACGACCACTTGAATTGATCTGCAATCTCATGCAGTCTGAAAAAAAGTTAAAATAGAATGGGAGACGAAAATGAAACTCAAATCTGTACTGTTGGCAGCGTCGACAATCGTGGGAGCCATGATGGCAACTCCGGCCATGGCCGACGATCTCACACTCTACTGCTCTGCCGACGAAGAATGGTGCCAACTCATGGCCCGTGGCTTTGAAGAAGCAACCGGCGTCAACGTTGACATGACACGCAAAAGCTCTGGAGAAACATTTGCCCAGGTGAAAGCTGAGGCTGCCAATCCGAAGGGTGACATCTGGTGGGGCGGTACAGGTGACCCGCATTTGCAGGCTGCAGAGGAAAACCTGACGGAGCCCTATGTGTCGCCCATGCGCGGTGAACTGAATGACTGGGCGACGAAGCAGGCGGCCGCCGCTGGCGACAAGACCATTGGCATCTATTCGGGTGCGCTTGGTTATGGTTACAACGAAGAGCTTCTCAAGAAGAACAATCTTCCGGTTCCTGCCTGCTGGGCCGACCTCTTGAAGCCGGAATACAAGGGCCACATCCAGATGGCCAATCCGAACTCTTCCGGCACGGCCTACACTACACTTGCAACCATGGTGCAAATGATGGGTGAGGACAAAGGCTTCGACTTCATGAAGCAGCTGCACGTCAACATCAACCAATACACCAAGTCCGGCTCAGCCCCGATCAAGGCCGCCGCAAAGGGCGAAACGACAATCGGAATTGTCTTCATGCATGATGCCGTGGCGCAGGCCGCGCAAGGCTTCCCTGTGAAGGTGGTGGCCCCTTGCGAAGGCACTGGCTACGAAATCGGTTCCATGAGCATCGTCAAGGGTGCGCGCAACATCGACAGTGCCAAGAAGTTCTATGATTGGGCACTGAGCGCTGATGTGCAGTCACGTGCAGTGGAAGCCAAGTCTTATCAGGTGCCGTCCAACAAGGGCGCGAAGATATCTCCGCTTTCACCCGACCTTTCGACCATCAAGCTCATCGATTATGATTTCAAGAAATACGGTTCATCCGATGAGCGCAAACGCCTGCTGAAGAAGTGGGATGACGATGTGAGCACCTTGCCACAGTAAAGCCTGCGGCATGAACACGGCGATCACGGCCGCAAGCACACCAGCGCAGCCAGCACTCGACCGTACGGTCGCGTTCTGGCTGGTCGTCGGGCTTTTCGCTTACGTGCTTCTGCCGTGGTATGGCTTGGACCGCGGATTGTTTGATCCACGCTGGATCACTCGTGGATGGCCCGTTGCTGGTGACGGCGCGTCGGGGGTTTTTGTCAGCTTCTCTCGGCCATGGCTGTTTCCCCTGCTGGTCTTTCTGCTTCTGCCGCTTGCAACATGGGGCAAGGGGCGCAGTGATCCCACGCGTTCTACCATCCTGATCATCGCAGGGTTGGGCGGGCTGGGTTGGCTGCTGGCGCAGGGCTTTGCCATCGGCCTGCAGGGCTGGCAGGCCGAATGGCTTGCAGCTCTCTTCGGCCCAATGGAAACGCGGCAGTTCGGCATGGGCTATGGCGCGTTGTTCACGGCAGCGGCATATCTCTTTTACTTCACCACAGGGTTGGCGGGTCGCGGCGCCGTCAATGGCGACACATTCGTGGTCGGTTCAATCGGCTTCGTTGTGGCCGTTGTCAGCATATTCATTTTTTTCCCGATCCTGCGCATGTTCGCAGTCGGCCTGCAAGGCGATGACGGCAACTATTCCCTCATCGTGTTCCTTGGAAAATTCCTCGACTACAAGATCTGGAGCCTTTCCTGTCTCGTGGGCGGCACGCGCTGCGGCGTTGCCTGGAATTCGCTCTTCCTCGCTGTCATGGTCGGTGTTTTTTCGACCTTGCTTGGGCTGGTCTTTGCACTGGTGGTGACCCGCACAGGCTTCCGTTACGGCAACCTGCTCAAGAGCATGACCATGCTGCCGATCATTACCCCGCCTTTCGTGATTGGACTTGCGATCATCCTGTTGTTTGGTCTCTCCGGTATCGTGACCACGACGCTGGCCGACTGGACGGGCGCACAGCCGACCCGTTGGATTTATGGTTTCAACGGCGTCTTCCTGGCACAGTTGCTGGCATTTACGCCCATTGCCTTCCTCGTGCTGATCGGCGTTGTCGAAGGCGTCAGCCCTTCGATGGAGGAAGCCGCACAAACACTTCGGGCCAGCAAGTGGCACACTTTCTGGACCGTATCTTTGCCCCTCATGCGCCCAGGCCTCGCCAACGCCTTCCTTCTCGGTTTCATCGAAAGCATGGCGGATTTTGGCAATCCGCTGGTGCTGAGCGGCAACTTTGATGTGCTCTCCACCGAAATCTTCTTCGCCATTGTTGGTGCGCAAAACGATTCAGGCCGGGCGGCTGTGCTGGCTCTTGTCTTGCTGTTTTTCACACTCATAGCATTTTACCTGCAACGCTTCTGGCTTGGTCGCAAATCCTACACCACACTCACAGGCAAGGGTGACAGCGGCCAGCACCCGCTGCTGCCAGGTTGGCTTCGTGTCACACTGTTGTCCATCGCCGGCATCTGGACGCTGTTCACGCTCGTCGTCTATTTCATAATCATCTACGGCAGCTTCGTCGAAGTCTGGGGCCTCAGGAACAACCTCACCTTTGATCATTACATCCGTGCCTTCGAGATTGCATGGAATGAACACGGCATGCATTTCAAGGGCGGTGCATGGGACAGTTTCTGGACCACCCTCACCATCTCCGCCGTGTCAGCGCCCCTAACGGCAGCGATTGGATTGCTCACCGCCTACTTGCTGGTCCGGCAACGCTTTGCCGGCAAAGATCTGTTCGAGTTCACCACCATGTTGAGCTTTGCCGTGCCGGGCACCGTGATTGGTGTCAGTTACATCGTCGCATTCAACGTGCCGCCCATCGAGTTGACGGGCACCGGCCTTATCCTCATTCTCAGCTTCATTTTCCGCAACATGCCGGTTGGCGTGCGGGCGGGCGTCGCCTCCATGTCGCAGCTCGACAAGAGCCTGGACGAGGCCTCGCTCACGCTTGGTGCCAATAGCTGGCAGACCTTCCGCAAGATCGTGTTGCCGCTGCTCAGACCGGCCATCCTCGCGGCACTCGTCTATTCCTTCGTGCGCTCCATGACCGCCATCAGTGCTGTCATCTTCCTTGTCAGCGCGAAATATGACATGGCCACCAGCTACATCATCGGCCGCGTGGAGAACAATGACTACGGCCTCGCCATTGCCTATTCCACGGTGCTGATCGTCGTCATGTTTGCCGTCATCGGCCTGTTCCAATTGCTTGTCGGCAAGCGCCAGCTTGGCCGCAGACTCGATCAATCCCGAACCAACCTGGCAGTAGGCGGCTAACATGGTCCTCAAGGGCAAGGCATCTTCAGTCACCTTCGACAATGTGTCGAAACTCTATGGCGGCACCGTAAAGGCCGTCGACAACATTTCGCTGAAAGTCGATGCAGGTACACTGGTCACGCTACTGGGCCCCTCAGGCTGCGGCAAGACCACGACACTGCGTATGATTGCCGGACTCGAATTCGCAACAGCCGGGCGCATTCTCATCGGTGATCAGGACGTGAGCAAACTGCCTGCCACTGACCGTGACGTCAGCATGGTGTTCCAATCCTACGCGTTGTTCCCGCACATGACGGTCGATGAAAACGTGTCCTACGGCCTCAAACTCTCTGGTTTTTCGAAAGACGAGGTGAAGGAACGCGCTGATTCTGGCCTCGCGCTCGTCGGCCTCAAGGGCTACGGCAACCGCATGCCCAGTGAGCTGTCAGGCGGCCAGCAACAGCGCGTCGCTGTCGCGCGTGCACTGGTGCTCGAGCCACAGGTGCTGTTGTTTGATGAGCCACTCTCCAATCTTGATGCCAAGCTGCGCCGCCGCGTGCGCGAGGAAATCCGCGATATCCAGACATCGCTTGGCCTCACCGTGGTTTACGTCACTCATGACCAGGAAGAGGCACTAGCGGTATCCGACAAGATCATCGTTATGAACAACGCCGTCATCGCGCAAGTGGGCACACCGCGTCAACTTTATGAGGCACCTGATACTGCCTTCGTGGCGGACTTCATTGGCGAGGCCAACATCATTCCCTGTGTCATTGAAAAAGTCTCCGGCGATCAGGCCAGCGTGCGCATCGAAGGCCTCGCACTGAAGCTTGCTGCACGCGGCTTGAAAGCGGGTGCGGCCAAGCTCGCCGTACGCCCCAACCGCATCCTGCTGGAGCCTGCAAAGGCGAAGGCGAGATTTCCCGGAAAATTGCTGAAGACCACCTATGTCGGCAGCCATTGGGAGTACACTGTCGAAACGGCGTCGGGCACGCTGTTTGCGAAGGCGCTTGATGGTAATGACCGCCTGAAGGCAGGCACATCCATCAGCGTCAACTTTTCACCTGGAGGCCCCGTGCTGCTGCCGGATTAAAATGTTTGCGCGCCAGCCGGTCGATATCTGCAAACACCCCTGCCCCACCCGTGATAATCAAACTGCCGTGCTGCAGCATTTCAGCTGACGAAATCCGGTGAATGTGCCCGCCCGCCTCACGCACCATCAGCAGGCCTGCCACGCAATCCCAGGCGTTCATGTGTTCTTCGACATAGCCAAGCAACCGCCCCGCCGCCGTATAAGCGAGCATCACGGCGCCAGACGCATTGCGGAAAAACAAGCCGCCCTCCGCCATCAAGTCATGAACCAGCCCGACAGTCGGGCGCCAGTCCACACGGTTGGAAAGCCCAACACCCAGTGATCCCGCTGAAAGCTGCATTGCAGCCGTGCAAGCCATGGGCTGGCCATTGAGCGTTGCCCCGCCACCAAGCGCAGCAGCAAAGGTCTCATCAGCACACGGGTCACGAATGACGCCGACAATCGTATCCTCAGGCGACACGCAGGCAACAACTACACTCCACGCCGGAATGCCATTGACGAAATTGGCCGTGCCATCAATCGGGTCAAGCACCCAGGTCAAACCGGAAGTGCCCGCCTCAATGCCATGCTCCTCACCCAGTATGCCATCATCCGGATAGGCCTTGGCAATCTCCGCCCGTAAAAACAGCTCAACATTCTTGTCAGCTTCAGACACCATATCCTGATGCCCTTTGCTCTCGATGGTCAGGTTGCCGCGATTGCGAAAATAGGCCATGCCAATCTGGCCAGCCTCTTCCGCGATACGGACTGCGAAACTCAGTCTGCTATTCATTTCGGTCATACTGACTGTCTTTCCTCTCAGGCCGTTTGCCGCTTTCTGTTGCGCGTCAACATGGGAGCCAACAGCAACACTGTCCATGCATTTGGTGCACTTCACAAGCCTTGCAGCCAATGGCTTTAGATTACCGGTTGATGACCGTCGAGAACAGGCTTGTCTCACGATATCGGCGGACCAAATGCGGGCCTGCCCATGGCACCGTCGGGCTGGTCACCATTGCTGACCCGCCGCTCGCCAAGTCGAACCGCCTTATGATCTGGCCCATGCCGGCAGCCAGTCGCCATGGGCTGCCAGAAGGTCATCGGTGAGATCCCAAATCTGTTGCAGGTCGAGTTCCGCTGCCGTGTGGGGATCCATCATCGCCGCGTGGTAGATGTGTTGGCGATTTTCGGAGATCATGGCTTTCACAGTCAGTTCCTGCACATTGATGTTGGTGCGGATCAGCGCGCAGAGCTGTGGCGGGAGTTCGCCAACAAACGTCGGTTGAATGCCGCGATCATCCACAAGGCAAGGCACTTCAGCAGCACAATCTGCGGGCAGCGAGGTGATGCAGCCATTGTTGCGGACGTTGCCGTAGATCACTGACGGTTCGCCAGTCCACACCGAGTTGACAATTGACGATGCATACTCATGCGAGGACTTCACCTCAATTTTGTCGGCCGTTCGGAAGGCCTCCGATTCCCTTTGCCAGCGCGCTGCCTGCTCAATGCAGCGCTTCGGATACTCATCCAGCGGAATGCCAAACTTTTCGATCAAGTCAGGCCGGCCATCCTTGATGAAATATGGCGTATACTCGGCGAAATGTTCCGAACTTTCGGTGACGAAAAAACCAAGCCGCTTCAGCATTTCATAGCGCACCTTGTTGGGGCAGCGCGGGTTCCACAGCGAAGGTTTCGGAAATCGCCCTTCGTCATATCCCTGCCGCAGCGCCGGGTAGAGATCCCGATAGCTGCCATCTCTCTGGCGATGCTCAAACTGCAGGTAGAATGCCATGTGATTGATGCCCGCGGCACGGTACCTGATCTCTTCAACGGGAATGTCCAGGTCATGGGCCAACTCGGCTGCCGTCCCCTGCACCGAATGGCACAAGCCCACCTGACGGATGGCTGGAAACCGTTCCGCAATTGCCCAAGTGTTGATTGCCATGGGGTTGACGTATTGCAGGAGGATCGCCTGCGGGCAGAGTTCGAGCATGTCCTCGCAGATTTTCCAGAGATGCGGGACCGTGCGAAGCCCGCGCATAATGCCGCCGACGCCCAGCGTATCAGCGATGGTTTGGCGCAGCCCATATTTCTTTGGCACGTCAAAGTCCGTGACAGTGCATGGTTCAAAACCGCCGATTTGGAAGGCCACGACAACAAAATCCGCTCGCTCAAGGGCCCGGCGCTGATCGGCATGGGTTTCCACCCGGGCCTGGACCCCGAGCGTGCGCACCAGCTTGGATGCCACGATTTCAGACTCGGCCAACCGTTGCGGATTGATGTCCATCAGCGCGATAGTGGCGCTGCTGATGGCCGGGCGTTGCAGGATGTCGCCAACAATGTTCTTCATGAACACGGTGGAACCTGCGCCAATGAAGGCAATGCGGGGTGATGACGCCATGGAATCCAGCCTGTGCAAAACGTAAGGAAGCACCACTTTCCGCAATCGAACATGCAAATGCAATGTTCGCCGCCAGAAATTGCTTCCGGCTTTCTAAGGTCAGATCACAACTAGGCGGCTTTTGTGATGCGGTTGTAGGTCTGGCGGAAGGCTGCCGGGCTCTTGTGGAAGCGTTGCTCAAAAGCCGCATAGAAGCTCGACAGCGAACCGAAGCCACAATCAAAGGCAATGGCAGCCACAGGCAAGTCAGATGCGATCAGCATGGACTGTGCCATGTCAAGGCGATGCCGGGTAATGGATTGCTTGATGGTCAGGCCCACGGCACGCTTGTAAAGCGTCATGGCATAGTTGGGGTGCAGGTCCGCGGCCTTTGCGACATCCTCGGCGGAAATACCCTCCAATGCGTGCTCCCCGATAAAACGCGCCATGGTCTCCACCCGCACGGCGCGGTCATGGTCATGACCCAGATGTGCAGCCTGTGGCGCCATGGGAGAGACCTCGCGCAAGTCATGCCAGCCCGCCCGGTCAATGCGGCGCACGCGGGCTGTCAGCTCATCCTTGACGATCTGCTCCAGTTGCGTGTCCCCCTCCAGCAGGTCTTCACGCCAGCGCAGGAACATGTCCGTATCGTATGTCTTGATATCAAGTGCCTCGATCACCGCCCCCCGGAAGATGGCGGCGCGAAGTTCGCTTAAGGTCGGCAGCTCGAGGAAAACCGCCATTGGCACATAGAGGACGACGAAGGTTGTTCCTTCATCGCATTCCGTCACCTGATGCGGAATCATGCCCCAGAACAGGGCGAGCCGTCCCGCCGAAAGCGTCAACACCCTGCCATCAAACCAATAGGTCATACTGCCGGTGAGCACGAAGTTCAGTTCAACCTGGCTGTGCATATGTGGGCCCGGCATGGGCTGAACGGTCAGGGTATTGCCCGCGCAAAAGCGGTGATCGCCAAAGATCACAACGGGATAGCCGCGATCCATCTCGGGATGGGCGGGGACACTTTCGTCCTTGTAGGATGGAGAACGGGCAGTGATGGTCGCCATTGTGCTTAGGAATCCGGAAGCCCACAGCTTGTTTGCGGTAGAGACTTGTCGAAAAACAAAAGAAGGTCAAGGCCAACATGAAGGCAAAAGAAAAACCAGCCGCATGAAATGCTTCTGCCGCCATGGTGGCGGCGATCCAGGGAGGACTACCAATGACGCTTTTGAAAAGCCTGTTCGGGCTTGGATTTGCCTTTGCACTTTCCGCTTCCACGGCGCTGGCCGGTGAGCTGGTACTGAACTCGGACCAGTCCGATCCAGCCCCCAAGAAGGCCATGGAGGAATTGATTGCCGGTTTTGAAGCCGCCAATCCTGACATCAAGGTCAAGTGGAACAACTTCGATCACGAAGGCTACAAGTCGGCCATCCGCAATTTTCTCACCGCCGATGCGCCTGACGTTGCTGCCTGGTATGCTGGCAATCGCATGGCCCCGTTTGTGAAGGCCGGCCTGTTTGAACCGGTAGATGATGTCTGGGCTTCAGCCGGTTTCAATGACCAGCTGAAATCTGCCGCTGCCTCCATGACCATTGACGGCAAGAAGTGGGGCGTGCCCTACACCTATTACCAGTGGGGCATCTACTACAACAAGGAAGCCTACAAGAAGGCTGGTGTTGAAGTGCCGAAGAACTGGGCTGAATTCGTCGCAGGCTGCGAGAAGTTCAAGGCCGCTGGCATTGACTGCCTGACCACCGGCACCAAGGCCCTGTGGCCTGGCGCTGGCATTTTCGACTACATGAACCTGCGCGTGAATGGCTACGAGTTCCACATGGACCTCGCCAATGGCAAGGTGCCGTGGACAGACCCCAAGGTGAAGGCAACGTTCACTGAATGGGCCAAGATCGTGCCCTACATTACCGCCAACCATGCGGCCATTGACTGGCAAGACGCCGCCGCCCTTCTGTCACAGGGTAAGGCTGCCAACTATGTCATGGGCAACTTCGCTGTCGCCACCTTCAAGGACGGCGGCATGACCAACGACACGCTTGGCTTCATGGTGTTCCCGGAAATCACCCCCGGAATTCCACGCGCCGAAGAAGCACCAACTGACACCTTCCACATTCCGGCAGCCGCCAAGAACAAGGAAGATGCCAAGAAGTTCCTCGCCTATCTCGGTTCGGCCGAAGCGCAGACCAAGATGAACGCCACGCTCGGCCAGTTGCCGGTGAACAACACGTCAACCGTCGGCGATGACCCCTTCATCAAGGCGGGCTTCGAAATGCTGTCATCAGCCTACGCGCTGGCCCAGTTCTTCGACCGTGATGCGCCAGCCGACATGGCCAAGGCCGGCATGGAAGGCTTCCAGGAATTCATGGTGAAGCCTGAAAACGTTGACGCCATTCTCGAACGTCTCGAGAAGGTCCGCCAGAAGGTTTACAAGTAACCTCCTGCGCGGGGCCGGACCTGTCACGAGGTCCGGCCCCTCCCCGTTCCAATCTGAGCAAGAATGGACGCCAGACATGACCAACACTTTGCCCAAGACTGCATCTCGGCGCTGGAACCAGCGCGATTACGCCCCGTGGCTCTTCCTCGCGCCCGGCATGCTGATGTTCATGCTCTATGTAATCTTCCCCATCTTCCAGTCGATCTGGATCAGCTTCTTCGAGTGGGACGGACTTGGCCCCAAGACCTGGGTTGGCGTGCAGAACTACGTTGACCTGATGGATGACGACTCCTTCTACACGTCGCTCACCAACAACATCATCTGGTTGGTTCTTTACCTTCTCGCCATTCCGGCGGGCCTCGCCGTGGCGCTCTTTCTCAACCAGACAGTGACCGGCATCCGACTGTACAAGTCGCTTTTCTTTTTCCCGTTTGTCATCAGCCAGGTTGTCGTCGGTCTGATTTTTTCATGGTTCTATGCCCCGGATTTTGGCTTCCTGCCCAAGGTGATTGGCTTCTTCACTGGCACAGAAGTGGCCATTCTCGCCGACGACCGCTTTGCAACCTATGGCGTGATTGCTGCTGGCCTCTGGCCGCAAATTGCCTATTGCATGATCCTGTATCTGACGGGCCTCAACAACATCAACCCGGAGCAGGTGGAAGCCGCCCGCATGGACCACGCCAAGGGCTGGTCCATGCTCTGGCACATCATCATACCACAACTGCGCCCCGCCACTTTTATCGCCATGGTGGTGACCGTGATCGGCGCATTGCGCTCCTTCGACCTGGTTTCAATCATGACGGTGGGTGGCCCCTATGGTTCAACACGCGTGCTCTCCTACTTCATGTATGAGCAGGCACTTTCCGAATACGGTGTTGCCATGGGCTATGGCGCTGCCATTGCTGTCGTTCTCTTCGCCATCATGCTGGTCTTCATCACTATCTTCATTGTCCGCATGTTGCAGCAGGAAAGGAACGCCTGATGTTTCCGACCCCTATTGCCAAGACCGCGCCGTGGGTGCAACGCACCTACAAGTGGCTCCTGCCGATCGCCCTCATCCTCTGGCTCTTGCCGCTCATCGGCATTGCTGTCACCTCCATACGGCCATCTTCTGACCTCGCGGCAGGCAACTATTTCGGCTGGCCGTCCGGCTTCAACTTCATCGAGAATTATTCTGCCGTTTTCGAGAACAGCAATATCGGCTGGTATATTCTCAACTCCTTCAAGGTCACCATTCCAACTGTCATTGGTGCCGTTGGCCTGTCGTGCCTTACGGGTTATGCGCTGGCGGTCTACAAGTTCCGCTCCAACCTGCTGGTGTTCTTCATGTTCGTGGCGGGCAATTTTGTACCTTTCCAGATTCTCGCCATTCCCGTTCGCGATCTCACGCTGAACCTCGGCATGTACAACACCACCATGGGCCTGGTGATGTTCCATGTCGCATTCCAGACCGGCTTCTGCACCTTGTTTATGCGCAACTTCATCAAGGGCCTGCCCTTTGCACTGATCGAATCGGCGCGGGTGGAAGGGGTGAGCGAATGGAAGATTTTCTGGCACATCGTCATGCCGTTGATGCGGCCCGCCATTGCCGCACTTGCGGTGTTGATCTTCACCTTCATTTGGAACGATTACTTCTGGGCCACTGTCATGGCGCAGTCTTCCGACGTGCGTCCCGTCACCGCCGGAATGAACGAATTGAAGGGGCAGTGGAAAGTGGCGTGGGAATTGATCGCAGCGGCCTCCATCATCGCGGCGCTGCCACCGGTGGCCATGTTCTTCTTGATGCAGAAACATTTCATCGCTGGGCTCACACTCGGCGCCACAAAGGGGTAGATCATGGCAACTGTCACACTGCGCGATGCCAGGAAATCCTTCGGCAACGTCAACATCATCAAAGGTATCGACCTCGATATTGCTGACGGTGAATTCTGTGTCTTTGTTGGACCATCTGGCTGTGGCAAATCCACCTTGTTGCGCATGATCGCAGGGCTGGAAGATATCACCTCGGGAAGCCTGCAAATTGCTGGGCGGGAGATGGTTGATGTAGAACCCGCAGATCGAGGCGTCGCCATGGTGTTCCAGTCCTACGCGCTTTATCCGCACATGACAGTCCGGGAGAATGTAGGCTTTGGCCTCAAGATGACAGGCCACGACAAGGCCGACATCGAAAGGCGCACGAAGCATGCAGCTGAAATGCTGCAGCTTGGTCCACTGATGGATCGCAAGCCTTCACAGCTCTCAGGTGGTCAGCGGCAGCGGGTCGCCATCGGCCGGGCCATTGTGCGTGAGCCGGATGTGTTCCTGTTTGATGAACCGCTCTCCAACCTTGATGCTGCTCTGCGCGTCCAAATGCGCATCGAGATTGGAAAGCTGCACAGCGACCTCAAATCCACCATGATCTATGTAACCCATGACCAGGTGGAAGCCATGACCATGGCCGACAAGATCGTCGTGCTTCACGGCGGCATTGTTGAGCAGGTCGGTTCTCCGCTCGAACTCTATCACAGGCCGCGCAACATGTTCGTGGCGGGGTTCATTGGTTCTCCCAAGATGAACTTCATCCCTGTCACAGT
>Ga0075163_10009081_pt1 | contig 13071 bp, 2 predicted proteins | sample JI1023141ADNA_FD_71478 | JGI IMG/M metagenome (GOLD analysis project Ga0075163, IMG submission 71478) | Wastewater effluent complex algal communities from Wisconsin, to seasonally profile nutrient transformation and Carbon sequestration -... | ecosystem: Engineered > WWTP > Effluent > Algae...
CCGGTGATCAGGATCAACGCCAGCGCCCGCATCACTGCACCCCGATGGTGATGCTGTAGTCGCTGTTCTCGGCGCCGTTGTAGCCGCGAACCACGACGTAGTGCGTGCAGCCCGAGGCCGGGCAGCCGGTGACGGTGTACTCGAGGTGCTCGTTCGGCGTCGCGCTCGAGCCGTTCGCCGTCGAGCAGCCGCTGGTGTTGGCGGGCGAGCACGGGAACTTCTCGGAGGTCTCCGTCGTGTAGAGGTGGAGGTCGATGTCGCCGGCGGCGGGCGACGTCATGTTGACGGTGATCTTCTGGCCGTTCTGGACCGAGACCTTGTACCAGTCGTCGTCGCCGGGGCAGATCTTGTTGCCGGTCGACGTCGTCGACAGCCGCGCCTGGCTGTACGTGTCGTCGTCCTCGCGGCCGTCGTCGACACAGGTGGTATTGCACGCCTGCGGCGTCGACACGTAGTCGAGCAGGTACTCGCTGCGCGCGGGGTCGTAGCCGTTGACCTTGACGTAGTAGGTGCCGGCGGTCAGGCACTTGACGATGTTCTCGTCGGCCTCGAGGCTGGTCGACTTCGACAGGATGGTCTCGTTCGATCGATAGAGCGTGAGGTCGAGGTCGCTCGCGCCGTCGCCGTAGAGCCACATGTCGACCTTCGCGTCGGCATCGACCACGATCTGGAACCAGTCGTCGTCGGCCTTCGAACCCGACTGCGGCTGCACCGCCTTGGGGCAGGACACGAAGTCGAACGTGCCGGGCTCGAGCGGGCCGTTCGCGGTAGCGTTCGCCGAGGCGGCGGCACGCGAGTCGTCTTCTTCGTTGACGTCGTCGACGCACGCCGAGGTCGGCGCTTCGCAGGTGCCGCTGTTCGGCACGCACTGCTTGCCGGTCGCGCCGTTCACCGACGCCACCGGATCCGCAGAGCAGGTGTAGCCGCTCGGGCATCCGCCCTCACACGATTGCAGGCAGAAGCTCGCGCTCTGCGAGCCCATGCGGACGCAGAGGTCGCCGTTGCCGCACTGCGCGTCGCTCGAGCAGGTCGCGCACACCGGCGCGTTCTGCGGACCCGCGGAGGTCACCTTCATCTGGAACACCTGCGAGATCGTCGTGTGATCGCAGTTGCCGACCACGTCGTCGTCATCGTCGGCGACGAACACGTAGTACAGCGTCTTCGAGGTGCCGGCCGGTAGGTTCGCGACCGGGTTCGGAACGTCGGCGGCGTAGATCGCGTCGGTCGCAGTGCCGTCGATCTCGAGCGTCGACAGCTGGATCATCTGCGACAGGTTCGGCGGGGTCGCCGGCTGCGTCTCCGAGTAGTAGAACAGCGGCGCTTCCTTGAGGCCCTTGTCGTCGGTGACGCGCGCGTCGATCGTCAGGTTGATCGTGGTCTCGGCGTTCTGCGGCATGTGCGTGATCACCGGTGCGCCGCCCGGACAGTTGGCGGGCTGCGGCTGGCGGAGCACCACCAGGTACGGCTTCGTCGTCTTCGGGTTGTCGCCGTCATCTGCCGACAGCACGAGCGTGCGGCGGTTCTCGGCCTCTTGCTCCTTGGTCGGGCACCACGACCACATCGCGGTGGTGCCGTCGATCTGCTCGAGCGTCGAGCCCTCGATCACGGGCTCTTCCTGCGCGATGGTGACCTGCGCGGTGTCCTGATCCTCGACCACGACCTGGAGCTCGATGCACTTCTTGGTGCCGAGGTCGATCGTGGTGCCGGTGCCGAGCGGGGACCGGAAGATCGGTGCGGTGGCGGCGCCGATCGCGCTCTTGACGTCGATCGTGATGGTGACCGTCGCGGTGGAGCTGCCATCGGACGCCGTGAAGTCGAACGAGTGCGGTCCCACATCCTCCGCGAGCGGGGTCCACCGGAACACGCCCATCCCGCTCGGGGACACGGTGACCTGCGCGCGCCCGGTCAGGTCCGGGAGGTCCGCGGCGCGAAACCCGTACGCGAGGTCATCACCGTCTGGATCGGTGCCGACCAGCTCGATCTGGAGCTCGGTTCCGACCTGCGCGACCTGATCGGACACCCCGGCTAGCTCGGGCGCCCCGCCGGAACCGCAGGCTACTGTAGTAGCCAGCAGGCAAAGCGTGGAGGTAGCGAGAACGCGGGGTCTTCCAGCTAGGTAGGTGCGCATGGGGATTCCGATGGCTGTCGGTCCCCTGCTATCGAGCAAGCGTCACGCCGGACAACCCGCCGCCGCGGTCCGGCGAGATCGATTCGGAGCTCGCTGCGATTTCAGCTACCTGGCGACGGCAGCGTGATCTTCGGACAGGGCAAACGAGACAAGCCCCTGAGCAACTGGATCCGCCAGGAAGCCCGGCAATTCAGCGCCACTGGAGGTCGCCAGGATCGTCAACCCGGCGAGCAGCGAGCCCGAGGCGACCAGGCCCGCGCGGAGCTGGGCGATCTTGAGGTCGCGCGCGAGGTCGGTGTGGCGGAACGCGATCGGGTCGATCGCGAGCGCGAACGGCCGCAGCTCGTTCATCAGGTTCGTCGGGATCAACCGGCGCAGCTTCTGGAACTGCCCGTTGACCGCCTCCTGGTCGAGGTTGTTGATCGGGAAGTCGGGCTGGAACAGCCGCAGCAATGCGACGACCAGGACGCCGAGCTCCTCGACCGGGAGCCGCGCCGGGATCGCGAGCGAGGCCTGCGCCATCTTGAGCGCGCCGCCGGTGGCGAACCGGATCGCGTCGCCACCCGAGGCGGTGACCGAGTTGCCGAGCACCAGCGACACCGGGCTGGTCGGCTCGGCGACCATCACGAACGGCTGGCGCGCCGACAGGTAGACATCGATCTCGCCGAAGCCGAGCGACGTCGCCACCGACTGCGCGACGGCGGCCACCGGGTTGTCCTTCGCGCGCACGCGATCACCGCGCGACACGCCGTAGGCCTGGACGTTGACGCCGACATGCTTCGCGATCCGATCGCCGAGCAGCTGGAAGACCTGCCGCAGCTCGAGCGGAATGCCGCGCGGGAAGATCACCTCGTCGGCCTCGGGCTTGATCAGCTGCGCGACGTCGGGCCGGCCGTCGATCGCGAGCAGCTTGATCTCCTGTTCGCCGGCGGCACCCAGCAGCTCGGCGAGCTGCGCCGCCGCGCGCGCGATCGGCATCGAGCCGGGCGCGTTGGTGTTCGCACGCGCTGCCATGGCGCGCGAGATCACGCGATAGGCGACGCCGTCCTTGGCGTTCGCCTGCACCCGCGCGCGCATCGTGCCGGCGACGCGGTTGAGGTGCACGCGCACGGAGGTGAGGTCGCGCGCGTCCTTGTAGAACTGGACGAGCTGGTCGAGCGCGATGTCGTTGGTCGGCGACGAATCGAGCGCGAGGTTGAGCGCGCGCTCGGCGCGCTTGTTGTCGTTGAAGCCCTCGCGGAAGATCCGCGCGACGCGATGGAGATGAGCGACGCGCTTGTCGGCGTCCGCTTCGTTCTTGACCAGCCGCTCGCACGCCCCGAGCGCGAGCTTCCACTCGCCGATCTGGGCGGCGAGGTCGGCGAGGCGAACCAGCGTGTTCTCGTCGTCGGGCTGATAGGTCAGCGCGCGCTGGAACGCCTTGAGCGCCATCGGGATGTCGACCAGGCGATCCGCGTAGATCAGGCCGAGGCGGAAGCACAGCGTCTTGAGGATCTCGGGCTCCCGCTCGAGCCGCGCCCGCGCCATCAGCGCGTCGGCGGCGTCCTGCCAGTTGCCGAGCTCCCACGCGATGTCGGCAACGGCCGAGTGCGAGTGCAGATCGTTCGGGTCGTAGTCGAGGATCGCGCGGTAATGCGTGGTCGCGGTCTCGCGATCCGACAGGAAGTTGCGATGCAGCTCCGCGAGCGCGCGGTGCAGCTCGACCTTGTACTTGACGTTGTCCTCGACCTCGAGCCGGTTGGCCAGCAGCGTCGCGAGATCGTCGTGGTTGCCGTCCTCCTCGAGGAGGATCCGCAGGCGGAGGAACGAATCGCGATGCGCCGGATCGGCGTCGAGGGCGCGGCGGAACGACTGCATCGCCTGCTCGCCGACCAGGCCCTTGTCCATCAGCGCGACGCCGGCGAAGTGATGGAGCCGCGCCTTGGTGTCGTCGTCGGAGGACGCGGCCGCCTGGCGCGTCGCGGCCTCGGCGACGTCGATCCACAGCGCGCCCTTGAGCGCGGCCTGGCGCCAGCCTTCGAGCGCCGGCACGTGCCCGGGCAACACGGCCTCGGCCTTGCCGAACCGCTGCACCGCCTCGTCGATCTGACCGACCTCGGCGAGCGTCTCGCCGGCGCGTGTCCAGAACGCGGCCTGCGCTCTGGGATCGCCCTCGAAGTAGGTCGCGATCGTCTCCTCGAGCTTCGCGAGCTCGAGCGACGGTCCGGAGCGGCGAACGATCGACTCGAGGTGGAGCAGCGCGAGCCGGATGTGCGGATCGGTGTCGAGCACCGACTTGTAGATCTCGGCGAGCTCGACTTCCGGAATGTGATCGCGCGTCGCGAGCCCGGCGATGTCGAGCTGGATCGCGCTCCTGTCGCGCGTGAACGCCTGCGGCACGACGGCGAGCTCGGCGCGGCGGAGTCGGATCAGCTCGCTGACCTCGTCGGTCTTGACGTAGCCGCGCTCGAGGCGGTGCAGCAGATCGATCCGCGTGGCGTCGGCCTGCGAGGCGCTCTCGAGCGCGATCTGCGCGGCGCCGTCGTCGCGGCGGACCTCGGAGTCGATCTGCGCCATCCACTCGTACGCCGCGGCCTTGCCGCCGTTGTCCTCGGCGGCCTCGGCGGCGCGCAGCTGCGCGAGGGCGAGCGCGGTGAGCGGCGCCGGATCGGCGAGCTCGGTGGCGACGCGCACCAGCGGCACCACCGCGAGCGGATCCGACGGACGGAGCTCGAGGGCGCGCTGGTAGAGCGCGAGCGCCGACGACGGATCGCCGTGGGCATGCGCGAGATCCGCGTCGCGAACCACGCGCACGAAGGCGTCGTCGCGCGACGCGCCCGGCGGAGGCTCGACCGCCTTGCGGGTCGATACCGACGGACGATCGCCGGCGCGACGCCGTGCGGCGGCGAGCAGATCCGCGATCACGCCGAGCGTGGGCAGCGCGGTCTCGACCTGTTGCAGGAGCCGCGTGGCTCGCGCGGCATCCCCGGCGTCGAGCGCGAGCTGCGCGGCGCGCAGGCGCAGCGTCGCGGCCTCGTTGGTACCGAGCTGCTGGGCAGCGCGCTCCTCGAGGGCCGCGGCCGCATCGCCGAGCTCGCTCGCCTTGGCCGCCGCGAGCACGAGCGCGACCGTGCGGCGCGGATCGTCGACGGGCTGGATGTCGCGGAGGATCGACTCCGCGCGCTGCGGATCATCACTGACGAGCCTGGCGCGGCGGAACGCGAGGCTGCCGGCGGCGAGCACGCTCGCGGGGGTCAGCTGCTTCTCGGCGGCCTGGGCACGCGTCAGGGCATCGCCCATGACGTCGCGATCGCTGAGCCGGTTCGCGAGCACGATCGCGGCGGCGTGCGCTGCCGGGTCGTGCGGATTCTGCTCGAGCACGGCTTCCCAGGCCGCGAGGGCCGCGGCGGTCAGCCGCTGCATCTCGTCCTTGTCGACTCCCTCGCTGGCCGCGGCTGCGCCGACCGCTTCTTCCCACGCGATCGCGCTGCGCAGCTTCGCGACGTCGCCGTCGAGCTGCTCGCCGGGCTGCTTCGCGAGCTCGGCGAACAGCTCCGCACGCTCGGTCCATTTGGCGGCGGCCGCGTACGCTTCGCCGAGCGCCTCGAGGAGCGCGAGCGAATCGGGGCGCTGGGCCCTGCCCTGCGCGAGCATGTCGATCGCGGTGTCGAGCTTGCCGAGCGCCATCGTGCCGTAGGCGGCGCGGAGGCGCGCGCGCTCGCGATCCGGTGCCATCGCGATCGCGAGATCGACATCGATCGAGGCCTGGGTAGCGTCGCCCGCGACGTGCGCGGTGCGGAGCTGCGCGGCGGCGTAGTCGTCGTCGGGGTTGTGCCCGACCGCGATCCCCCAGAGCTCGGCGGCGTGCGTGGTGTCGAGCTCGGCAGCACGCCCGGCGGCGTACGCGCGCTCGACCGGCGCGGTGGCGGTCCGCGCCCAGTGCGCGTGCGCGGCGGCGGAGGTCTCCGGGGTGGAGCTCTCGGCGGCGAGCCGCGCGACCAGCAGATCCTGCGGCGCCGCCGCCGTCGCGAGCGCGCCGGCGTCGGCGATCAACGTATCACCGGGCGCGGCCCAGGCCTGCGAGCGCAGCGCCGCGGCCGCCGCGGTGATCGGATCACCGGACTCCACCTGATGCGCGAGATCGAGCAGCGCGCGCGCGGCGTCGCTGCCATCGGCGCGCGCCGCGGCATGACGGACGGCGCCGAGCCGCGCGGCGATCGCGTGCGGATCGGACTCGGCGGCGGCCGCGAACCAGCGCGCCGCGGCGTCGCTGTCGTTGTGGTGGGCCGCGAGGATGCCGCGCGCCGATTGCACGGCCGCGCGCAGCTCGTTGTCGGTCACGGCCTTCGCGATCTGCTCGAGCGTGGCCCCGAACTCGTCGGCGCGACCGTCGAGGAACGCGAGCTCGAGCTGCGCGAGCAACGCGCGGATGTCCGACGGCGCGCTGTCGAGGATCTCGCCGACGGCGACGCGCGCCATGTCCTGCTCGCCGGTCGCGAGGAGCAGATCGATCCGGTAGTGGCCCAGCGGGCGGCGCTCGAGCGCACCGGCGACCGCGATCTCGGTCTCGAGGTGTCGCGTTACCTCGGCGAGGTCACCACTCGAGCGCGCGATCCGGCGGAGGCCGCGCAGCGCGCCCGTCGCGCGTGGATCGGCGAGCAGCGCGGCATCGTAGTGCGCGCGTGCGCGCTCGAGATCCGCGAGTCGCTCGCACAGCCGACCGGCCTCGATGCGCAGCGCCGCCGAGGTGGCGCTGTCGTCGAGGGTCGCGACCTCGCGCTCGTAGACGAGCAGCGCCTTCGCGGCGGCCTCGTCGAGGTCGGACGTCGACAGCGGCGCGGCTTGCTCCGGCCAGTCGCGCCCGAGCTGATCGAGATCGAGGCCGGGCTCGGGGACCGCGTCATCGCCGCCGGGCAGCGGCGTCGACAGCTGCCCGAGTGGACGCCGGGCCGCCGCGCGCTCGATCTCCTCGATCACGCCGAGCGGCGGCACCGAGGTGGGCGTCTTGACGCGCGGATAGAAATCGGCGAGCGCGGGTGGCCGCTGGGAGCCCTCCTCGGTGCGGAGCCGCTGGAGATCCTCGGGGTGAGGCGCCGAGATCATCGTCCTCGGGCCGTCGTCGTCGCGCGACGACAGATCCGGAATCTCGTGCCGGCGCGATTGCCGGACCAGGTCGGCCGGCGGCGCGCCGATCATCGTGCGCAGCGGCGCTTCCTCGTCGTCGAACGCCTGGAGCTCGTCCTCGGCCTCGACCTCGATCTCGTCCTGCCGCGGGCGCAGCGAACGCAGCCGCTCGAGCTCCTCGCGGCTCGGCGCGGCGATCAACGTGCGCGGCCCCTGCTCCGGCTGCGAGAGATCGAGCTCCGGCAGCATCGGCTCGTTCGCCGCACCGACGGCGGCGGCGACGTCCGAGAAGTCGTCCTCGCCACCGATCATCGGCTCGGGCTTGGGGAGCGGCGTCAGATCCGCCATCTCCATCTCGATCACGGGACCGGGGCTGAGGGGGCGGCTCGCGACCACCGGCGGCGGGCGCGTCGGCGTGTCCGTGCGACGAACCACGTGCGCGGTGCGGCGCTGGACCGGGGCGGACTCGAGGTTCGGCTCGACGCTGATCGCCGGCGCACCGTCGTCCTTCGCATCGATCTCGATGTCGTCGTAGGCGTCGTCGTCGACCGGCATCACCGGTACGGAGTGCTTCGAGGCCTGCGCGCGCGCCTCGATCTCGTCGCTGCCGATGATGCGCGTCTGCTCGGCGAAGTGCGCGACCTCGATCCCGCCCGCGGGAGTCGGATCGCGCGTGCCGGGGCGCGACTGCGCCGGGTGGGCCGCCGTCACGCGGCGGACGATGTTGGCCGCGGCGGTGCGGCGCGGGGGCTCGGGCGGCGGCGCGAGCTCGTCGTCGAAGCCGCCCGGATCTGCCGGCGCACGCGTCGGGCGCGAGGCCGACGTGAAGACCTCGTCGTCATCACCGACGGGCGGCAGCGTGGCCGCGCGATTCGGGGTGATCGTGGTCTGGTCACCCGCGGGTCCGAGCATGTCGCCGAGCGTCTGCGGGCGCCCGCTCGCGCCGACGTCGGAGAAGTCGGTCTCGTCGGGCGCGGGATCCCCGAAGGTGTCGAACTCGTTGTCGGTGGTGCCGTCGACCGTCAGCGAGCCGTCGAGCGTCAGCGCCGCGTCGAGCGTCATCGCGGTGTGGTCGTCATCGAGATCGTCGAGGTCGATCGGCGCCGGGCGCGACAGTGTCGTCGGATCCGGCAGTGGCTCGGGCACGGGCACCGGCCACTCCATCGGCTTCGCGTTGAGCGCCTCGGCCGCCGCCGCTTCCGGACCGCCGTGCAGCGCGTCGAACGTGGCGTCCCACGCCTCGAGCTCCGAGAACAGATCGTCGTCGCCGAGGAACGGCTTGCCCTTGCCGGGTGGTGGCTTGGTGGTCATCGGCTCACTCCAGGCAGACCGACGCCGAGCAGCTGGCGCAGGCGATGGTGCTCGTCGGACACCGACCAGCCCGTGATCTCGAGGGCGGCGGGGCTATCGGCGATCGCCTTGCCACCCTTGCCGACGTCGAGCAGCGCGAGCGCGACCGCGAGATCGCCGCTCCACAACAGCCCCGCGCGATGCCCGACCGCGAGGGCCTGGTGGCGGAACGCGGCCAGATCGACGAGCTCGCCACCGCGCGCGCCCACGAGCTGCGCGACCGCGGAGCGCTGCTTGCGACCGAGCTCCTTCTTCAGGATCTTGGTGCGGTCCGCGATCGTCGCGTCCTCGCCGGCCGCTTCGTCGGCGAGCTTCGGCGGCACGATCACCTCGGAGGCGCGGATCGCGGCGACCAGGGTCCAGCCGAGCTCGGCGTCGCGCAGATCGACGAGCGTCGCCAGGCCTTCGGCGAGCGTGGCGACCGCACGCCCGAGGAGCCAGCGCTGTTGCGGGGTCTTCGCGGCGGCGACATCGGCGCCCAGGCAGAGCACCGGGGTCTCGGCGGCGAGCGCGCGCGCGACGCCCGGCCGCGCCGCGCTGACGTAGATCTCGACGTTCTCGATCCCGAAGTTCGCGAGCGCGGAGGCCAGCGGCTCGTACTGCGGCGACAGCTTCTTCTGCGCGATCTTGTCGCCGCGCGCGAACCCGAGCTTGCCGGCATCGACGCCGGTCGCGATCTGCACCGCCGGTGCGATCGTCTTCCACAGCTCGAGGATCACCTGACGCCGTGGATCGGTGGTGAGCCCACCGCGCAGCACTGCGCGCGAGCTGTCGTCGAGTCGTGTGCGGTTGGGCGCGCCGAGCTTCTGGCGCCCCGCTTCGAGGACCTGGCGCTGATCCACCGCCGGCGTGCCGAGGGCCTCGAGCCCGACGAGCGCGAGCCAGCGCGCGTCGACGTCGCTCTGCCACCCGGTGATCTGCGCGAGGCGATCGTAGAGCTGCGGGCTATGCGCGTTACCGGCGATCGAGCTCCGGAAGCTGGTGGCCGCGGCGGACAGCATCTGTGCGCGCGCCGTGGGATCGAGCAGCTCGGAGAGCTCGCGCACGATGTCGAGGTTCAGCGGATCGAGCCGGCGACCACGGTCGAGCGCCGCGCGGGCCTCCGCGCGATCGTTCAGCCGATCGCGCAGCATCAGGCCGAGGCGGAGCTCGTCGCGCGCCTTGTCCTGGTTGCTCTGGCGTAGCCGCGCCAACATCTTGAGCTCGCGCGCCGCACGCACCCAGTCGTTCGCGCGGAGGCAGAGGCCGAGCAAGCGCTCGCGGAGCTGCAGGTCGTCGGGCTTGTTGTCGACGACGTGCTCGAGGTTCTCGATCGCGCCGGCGAGATCGTTGGTCTCGGCGAGCACCTTCGAGAGCTGGAGCTCGATGTCGGAGCGGCGCTGTGGCCGGGTCTCGGCCTGCAGGCAGCGCTTCCACAGGCTGACCGCGAGCTCGGCCTCGCCGGCATTGAGCGCGAGATCGGCGCGGAACCGCAGCGCCTCGATGTGGCTCGCCGAGCGATCGAGCAGCGCGTCGAGATCCTGCATCGCCGCCGGCTGATCGCCGAGGCCGTGGAGCACCGTGGCGCGCTCGAGCAGCAGCGGCACCATCGCCTGGTCGCGCGCGACATCCTGGGCCTCGGACTCGAGCCAGTTGAGGCGCTCGGTGATCGAGTGGACGAGGCCGCGCACGTCGGCGCGCTGGCGGAGGATCTCGAGGAGGCGTGCGTGCTCGGGGGCTCCCGGGTCGACGAGCAGGATCCGGCGATACACCGCGAGCGCGTACTCGCCGGCGGTGTTGTTGGCATCGAACACGCTGGCGGCGTCGCGCAGCAGCTCGAGCTTCGCATCGGGATCGCCGATCACCCGGGCGAGCTGGAAGCTGGCCTGCGCGGCGGTGCGCGTGTCCTTCGAGCGCTTCGCGATCCGGCGGACCGCCTCGAGCGCGCGGATGTCCGACGGATCGGAGCGCAGCACGCCGCCGATCACGTTGGCGGCCTCGCGCAACCGACCGGCGAGCTCGAGGGCCTCGGCGCGATCGAGCTCCCACGACGCGCGCGCGGCAGGATCGTCGGCGAGCGCCGAGCGCATCTCGAGCACCTCGGCGCGCTCGAGCAGCTTGTCGATCGCGCTCGCATCGGCACCGGCGGTGATCGTCGGGGTCGCACCGGTCTCCGCGAGCACGAGCAACGCGCTGGTGTCGTCGGGAGACTGCGTTCGCGCGGCCGCGATCCGCTGGTTCGAGAGATCGATGTCACCACTGGCGAGCGCGTACGCGCCGGCGCGCAGGTGCAGCGCGGCCGCGGCGTCGGGCATCTGCAGCGTGCTGGCGAGCCCGTCGTAGGCGGCCGACAGCGCGACCGGATCGGCCTTGCGGGCGGCGACCAGCGCGGCACCGAGGAGCGCGCCACGGCGACCGGGCTCGAGCGCGATGGCGGCCTCGAACGACTCGCTCGCGCGCCCTTCGTCCTCGAGCACGAGCGCGTACATCCAGCCGCTGTCCTCGGCGAGCGCGGCGCCGAGGCGCGGCTCGGTCGTCCGTCCGGCGAGCGCGGCGGTGGCCTCGACGCGCATCACGGTATCCGCGCGACCGGCGGCGAGATCCGCGAGCGCGAGCGCGGCAGCGGTGGCCGCGACCGACGGCTCCTCGCGCACCGCGAGGGCGCGATAGACATCGGCGGCGTCGTCGAACTGACCGGCGCGCTCGAGGGCGCGGGCGAGGAGCCACTGCGTTTCGGGGGTGGGCTCGAGGTCCGCGATCGCGCGGCGCGCGAGCACCTCGCCGTTGCGATCGCCGAACGCGGCGCGGCAGCGCGCGGTGCCTTCGAGCGCGGTGCGATCGTCGGGGACGCGCGCGAGCCACTCGTCGTAGACCTGCGCCGCCTGCGCGGCATCGGCGAGCCGGACCTCGAGGATCCAGGCCGCCTCGCGCAGCGCACGACGAGCGTTGTCGTCGGACAGCGACTTCGCTTCGGCGCGCCGCTCGGCGACCAGCTCCTGCCAGCGCTCCTGCGCGCGCAGCAGATCGGTCAACGATTCGCGCGCGAATTGATCGTCCGGCCACAGCGCGAGCACCTGACGGTACAGATCGGTGGCGAGCTCGACGTGACCGCCGCGCTCGCGCAACCGCGCCGCGGCGAGCAGCGCGGTGCCGCGGCGCGTGGCGTCGGTCTCCGCGGCCGCGAGCTCGGTGAGGACCTGCGCGCGATCGTCGTCCTTGCCGAGCTGGGCGAGCGTCGACTCGAGCCGCCACTGCAGCGCGAGCTCGGTAGGTGCGAGCGCGACGTTCGCGCGCTCGAGGACGAGAGCCGCCTCGAGCTCGCCGTGCGAACGCGCGAGCCGGATCGCGCGATCGTGGATCGCTCGCTTGGCCTCCGGATCGGCGGCGGCCGCCGCGGCGTCGTGCAGGCGCGCGAGGGCGGCGGCGACGTTGCCGGTGGCGTCGTCGAGCTCGGTCAGCGCCTCGAGCGCGACCGCCGCGATCGGCAGGCCGGCCGCGACCTCGAGGGCCTTGCCCAGCGCGGCGCGGGTCTCCTCCATCGCCTGCTCGCCACCGACGGTGTACGCGAACAGCTCGGCGGCCTGGATGTAGAGCGCGGCCGCGGCGGCCGGATCGGGTTGCGGCGTCTGCCCCGGGCCGAGCCAGGTGCCGAGCTGCGCCGCCTGGGCGGCGGTGAGGTAGGTAGCGGCGAGATCCGCAGCGCTGCCCCGGCCGAGCGCATCGCGCTCCGCCGCCGAGGTCAACACGATGAACCCGGGCGCGGTGGCCTCGAGCGACTGCAGGAGCGCGCGCGCCTGATCGCGCTGACCGCCGCGCAACAGCGCATCGGCGCGGCGGATCGACAGCGCCATCGCGCGCCCCGGATCGGCCTCGATCGACTGCCAGCTCTGGACGAGCTCGGCGAGATCGTCGTAGCGACCGAGCTCCTCGGCGAGCTCCGTCAGATCAGCGAGCACCAGCGGCTCGCCGGGAGACAGCGCGAGCGCCTGCTGGAGGACGTCCCACGCCTTCTCGGCGGTCTCGCCTCGGACGAGCTGGGCCTGGCGACGGCGCAGCGCGACGATCTCGCGACGGATCGCGGTGGCGCGATCGGTCGACGCCGAGGGATCTGGCCCGGCGAGCCCGAACGCGGCGAGCAGCAAGGTCGCGAGCGTGTCGATCGCGGTGACGGTATCGACCGGCGTGCCGTGGACCTCGGCGACGCGCAGCCGCTCGCGGGCGACGCGCTCGGCGATGCCGGCCTGCGCGTTGATCGTGAGCTGCTCGGCCTTCTCGAACGCGGTCTGGGCGCGCGCGTAGTCCTGGCCCCCGGCGGCGCGACCGATCTCGAGCAGATAGTGGATCTTGCGGAGCGGATGCTCGACAGCCTCGGCGAGCAGCTCCCAGACATCGAGCAGCGCGGCGCTGTCGTCGAGCTTCGCGACCAGCCGCTCGAGCTCGAGCAACGCACCCTGGTGACCGGGCGCGATCCGGACGGCCTCCTCGAGCGCGGTGCGCGCCTCGACGAGATC
>Ga0075163_10009082_pt1 | contig 13070 bp, 11 predicted proteins | sample JI1023141ADNA_FD_71478 | JGI IMG/M metagenome (GOLD analysis project Ga0075163, IMG submission 71478) | Wastewater effluent complex algal communities from Wisconsin, to seasonally profile nutrient transformation and Carbon sequestration -... | ecosystem: Engineered > WWTP > Effluent > Algae...
GAGCAGCGGATCGGGCTCCACTTCCTGCGCACGCAGGAACGGAATGCCCAAGTCCTCGGCCACGAGTCGCGTGATCGTCTCGGGCGTGACGAAGCCCAACGACAAGAGGATCTCGCCCAACGGCCGGTGCGCGCGGCTCTGTTCCTTGAGCGCGACCTCCAGTTGGTCCTGCGTGACGAGCCCCTTCGAGAGGAGCTTGTCGCCCAGACGGAATCGGACTTGCGGGCTCATCCGCCGCCTTGCGCGCGCCCGTCGCGGGCGCCGTCCTTCGATTCGGCCGCGTGCGCGCGCTCCTGCGCGCGCGCTTCCTCGGCGGCGCGACGGCGTTCGGCTTCCACCGCGGGATCGAGGCCCATCTCGCGGCGACGGACGTCGAGGACTTCGCGCCACGAATCGGTCACCTTGCCGACGTCCTCGAACGACACGATGCGCGGAGAGAGGAACACGAGGAGCTCGCGCTTGTCGACGAGGTCTTCCTTGCTCTTGAAGAGCGAGCCCAGGAACGGGATGTCCATCAGGCCCGGGATGCCGCGGTCGGTCTTGCTCGTGCGGTCCTGCATCAGGCCGCCGACGACGAGCGTCTCGCCGTCGCGCACCTGGAACCGCGACGACAGGGTGCGCTTGTCGACGGCGGGGACGCCGTTCAGGAACTCGGCGACCTCGGACAGTTCCTGGTTCACCACGAACTCGATGACGCCCGCGTCGCGGATCGAGGGCGTGACCTGCATCTTGATGCCGACCGGCTTGAACGCGACTTCCTCCGTCGAGGACGAGCCGACGCCTCCGGTGGTGCCGCTCGTGACGCTGGTGGTCGACTGGATGTAGGGCACTTCGCGGAGGATGTCGATCGTCGCCTCCGTGTTGTTGACGGCCACGACGCGCGGCGAGCTCAGGAGCTCGACACCGGCGTAGCGACCCAGCGCGTCGAGCGTCGAGTCGACGACGCCGTTCGCCGACTGGAACCGGAGCGTGAAGTCCTGGGCCTGGCCACCGAACTGCTGCAGGATCGTGGCCGAGTCGTCGCCCACGTCGAGGTCGCTGAAGTTGTGCTGGAGCCCGAGCTCGAAGCGCTCACCCAGCGACACCTCGACGATGCGCATCTCGATCAGGACCTGCTTCTTGAGCTTGTCGGTCGACGCGAGGTACTGCGACACCAACTCGACGTCGGCGTGCTTGCCGCGGACGATGACGAAGTTCTGCTCGGGGTCGACGACGATCTGGCCACCGGTTCCGAGCAAGACCTTGAGGTTGGGCTCGACTTCCGCCGCGCGCGCCGATCGCAGCTGGAAGCGGCGCGACTCGAGCTGGCTGCCGTCGTCGAGCGTGACCCAGTAGATGCCTTGCGGCTCCTCGATCAGCTTGAGACCGTTGCGCACGAGCAAGGTCTGCAGCGCTTCGTCCAACGTGATGCTGGGGAACGACGCGTCGACCTTCGTGTCGAGCTGCGCGTCGAGGTAGATGTTGACGCCGGCGAGCTGGCTGATCGTGTAGATCGCCTCCGAGAGCGGCTTGCCGCGGAACTCGAGTTGCTTCTTCTCGCCGGTCGGCAGGTGCGCGACGGGTCGCGCCGGTTGCACGGGCACTTCCGGCTCGGGCGGCACGGCGCGCGGCGGCGGCAACGCCAGCGACGGACGGGTCACGTCCCGCGGCTTCGAGGGCGGATCCTGGAGCGAGTGGACGGTGGGCTCGAACGCCTGACAGGCGGCCAAGAGGAGCGGACTCGCCCACAGCGGCGCGAGTCGACGGATCGGCGAGGCGTGAGGGACGTGTTGGCGCTTCATGAGCCGTGCGCTTCCAAGGAGTTCGAGGTCGTGGTCGACGCGCCACCGCGCGGGAGCGTCGCGGACGCGGAGGTCGTGTCCTTCGGCTTCGTGGTGGTCGACGAGTTCGGGGTCGTGGAGCCGGCACCGCTCGGTGACGTGCCGCCGCTCGGGCTCGTGACGCCGCTGGCGCGCGTCGTTCCACTCGCGCCGGAGTTCGTCGCGGCTCCGTTCGCACCGGATCCGTTCGTCGTGCTGGGCGTGGCGCCCAGCGCGCGGTTCGCTTCCTGGAGCTTCGGCAGCAGTTGCTCGAGACCGGCCTGAGCCGCCGCGGCGTTCGCGTTGCCGCTCGCGCCGTTCGGCGAGCCCTTGCCGGCCGAGTCGCCGGTCGTGTTCGCGGCTCCACCCGATCCGGCCGACGTCGCGCTGGGCGCGCGCGCGCGGAACGGTTCGAGATCGACGCGGATCGTCCGGCCTTCGCGCCGGAGTTCGACGTGACGCGACTGGATGCCGGTCACGACGAGCCCGGGCAGGAGTTCGTCCCCCACGCGCACGAGCAACGGGCCGAGCGTCGCGACGCGATCGCTCGCACCGAGGACGGTCCCTTGGAGCGGGTGCGCGGCCAGGAACGCGTCGATCGGATCGATTGGCGGCGCGAGCGAGTCGTCGTCGGCGAACGTCACGCGTTCGTCGACGTGTTCCGTCGACGGATCGCGCAGCGTGGGCAGGTCGAGCGCACGCCCGGGAGCGGGTTGCGCCGCCTCGTCCTGTTGCACGGCCCCGTCGGCGCGCGTGGTCGGTTCGCCTTGGACTTCGGGCTCGCCCACGATCGGCTCGGACGAGCCCGGCTTCGCGACGAGCGTACGCGCGCGCGCGACCGCCGACTCGAACGAACCCGCCAGGTTCACGCCGGCCATCGCGTCGGGCCGGCCTTCGTCGACCGGTCCCGCGACGGCGGCGTCCGGGCCGTTCGCGGCGCCGGCCGCGTTCGCGTCGACGTCCGCGTGCGTGCTCGCCGCGCCTTGCGCGGTTCCCAACTCGCCCGTGGCCGGGACTTCCGGCAAGGCGGTGGGCTTCGTGTCGGACTTCGCGGACAGGAGCTGCGGGATCCACACGATCCCGACGCCGATCACCAACAGTCCGGCCAGGACCTTCTTCACCATGGGGGTCAAGAGTCACCTCGGTTCTCCGCGGCGGAGGTCGTGCCTCGCGCGACGCGGTGATGGAACGAAAGCGTGAGTCGCACGTCGTAGCCGCGTTCGGACGCGCGCGTGCGCGCCACGACCGCGTCGTCGATCGAAACGGCCAGTCCCGCGCCGCGCAGCGCGTCGACGAACTCGACGACCGAGCGCAGGCTGCCGCGACCGCGCACGTCGACGCGCGACGACACGATGCTGTCCTCGAGCACCGCGAAGCGGCTCGGCGAGGGCGGTCCGATCTCGATCGTCTCCAGCGGCAACTGCGCGCGCTTGGCGGCGAGGGCCATGAGCCCTTGCAGGTCCAAGGGCGAGATCGGAGCCGGGATCGTCTCCACCACGGCCGTGCGCAGCTCGTCGAGGCGCGCTTCGCCGCCCTGGAGCGCGAAGTCGCGTGCGCGCAGCGCCTCACGGTTGCGCTCGGCGACTTGTTCCGAGGCCTTCGCGCTCATCGAACGAGCCGCGTCGAGGCCCATCGCGGGACGCGACACGACGCCCGACACGGCCACGGTCGCGATCATCGCGGGAACGAGGATCCAGCCGACGCGCGCGACCCGCCCCGAGCTCAAGTTGTCGATGCGCTTCACGGGCGAGCCTCCGGCGCGGTCTTCAGCGTGAACGTGACCGACTGACGTCCGTCGGGGACACCACCACCGGGCGCGGCCACGGTCGGGCCGAAGCGGGGACTCGCTTCGAGCTCCTTCACGATGCGCGCGACGTTCTCCATCGCGCGCAACGGATCGGGCGACGTCGTCCCGGTGATCTCGGCTTGTGGTTCGGTCGCGTGCGGACCGAGTTGAACGTTCAGCACCGACGCGTCGTGGCCGAAAGCGTGCAGTACTTCGTGCAGCATCTCGCGCAACGGCCAACCATCGTGCAGCACCGCGTCGTTGCGCACGACGAGCTCTTCCAACGCCGCGGCTTTGTGTTCGATGCGCGTGTTCGCGTCGCGCAGGACTTCGAGGTCCCCGGCGCGCGTGCGCAGCTCCTGGAGCGCGAGCATCTCGGCGCGCTCGCGACGGCGCAGGCTCTTGTATTCGACGAGACCGACGGTCCCGAGAACCACGGCGACGCACGCGAGCGAGGTGACGAGCTTGCGCGGCTGCCAAGGCAGCGTGGGCTTCACGTCGAGCTGAAGTGGACCTTCCTCGCGGCAGGCTTCGAGCATGCGGAGTCGGCCCGCGTCGATCGTGGCCGGCGCGGACTCGACGTGGCGCCCGTCGGCCAGGATCACGTGAGCCCCCGGCAACGCGGCTTGCACGGCGGTCTGGAACAGAGGCGCCCGCTCGGGCGGCAGGCCGATCAACACGACCTCCTCGATCGCGCCGCCGCGGTGGGCCTTGCGCCAGGCGGCGTCGTTGCTCTTGATCTCCTGCACGATGCTCATCGCGAGAGCCGGCTGGGTGCGCACGTCACCTTCGAGCACGTTCTCGCCGTGCAACGTGTCGCCCTGCAGGACGGCCACGCTGCTCGTTCGGCGCGACGCGGACACGACGATCGCGGCCTTGGCGCGATCGCCGCGCAGGTTCTGACCCGCCACGATCGCCGACAGGTGCGCCGAAACCACGCGGCGCAGGCGCACGCCCAACCGTTCGAGTTCGACGCACAGCTCACGCAGTTCGGAACGCTTGGACGCGGCGACGAGCCAACGCTCCTCGCTCGCGCCACCCTTGACCTCGGAGTCTTGGACGCCGAATCCGATCGCCGTGAAAGCGACGTCGGCGACGTCGCACTCCGCGACTTGCGCCGCGCGACGTTGCAGGACCGCCTTGGACTCGCGTCGATTCAACGAGGGCAACGTCAACAGGCGATGACGCACGAACGTGGGCCCCAACGCGACGACGCACGCACGCGGACGACGCGGCAGGCTCGCCAGGAGCTGACCGAGGGCCACGATGCACGCGATCGTGCCTTGACCCTCGACGGCACGGCTCGCGACGTGCGTCTCACCGCTCGTGTCGGTCGACACGAACTCCACCACCTCGGCGTCGACGTAGAGGACGGGGAGGCGAGGGCCGGAGCCCGGACTCGGTTGGGATTGGGACATGGGGATGGGACGACGGCGGGCGCCACGGGGATGGCGCCGCGTCGGAGGGCGGGACGATCCGCTATGTCGGCCCCGGGACCGGGGAGGCTTGAGTCGCCGAATCCCTCAAGGTCGAGGGCGTGATCACCGATACGAGCCTGAGCCCGCACGGCGTCGGTTGCCCTTTCGCCGTACTCCGCCGACTCGTACCCCCGGCACCACTCCCCATGCACAACACCCCGAAACGTTCCCGCGCCTCGCGCGGCTTCACGCTCATCGAGCTCGTGGTCGTCATCTCGATCCTGGCGATCCTCGCCGGAGCCCTGATCCCGCGCGTCACGAACCGCATGGCGCAGTCACGCGACATGCGCCGCCTGTCCGACTTGCAGGCCGTGAAGGCCGCGGTGGACCAGTACTACATCGACAAGGGTGCCTACCCGGTCGCGAAGACGAATGCCTCGTTCGGCGGTTGGGACGTGTCGCAGGACGGCGACTTCATCCCGATCCTCGTCCAGTCGGGTTACCTGCAGGACATGCCCAAGGATCCGTTGAACGACGCGACGTATCAGTACCGCTACTACGTCTATCCCAAGGGAACGTCGGGCTGCAAAGGCAACACGCCGTTCTACGTCCTCGGCATCCGCGCGTTCGAGACCGCGGAAGTCGCGGCCGCGAACAAGGGCTACTTCCAGTGCACGGGACGTGACTGGAGCACCGAGTTCGCCTACGTCACGGGCGGAGGCGCGTCGCTGAAGTGACGCGCGCGAGTGCGCCTCCCCACGAGTCGGGAGGACGCGAACGAACCACGAGCCCGCGGCCTCAGGACGCGGGCTCGCTCGTTTCCCGCGCGTCCCGAAGCTGGTTCGAGCCGCGTCCGTCGACTAGATTCCCCTCTCCATGCAATCGGCCACTCGCACCGTGCGCGTCCCGAGTCTGGGCGTCGACTTCGACGTCTTCGAGCACGACACGATCATCGGACCCGCGATCGAGCGCGGGATGTGGGAGGAACACGAGACGCGCCTGTTCCGCGCCCACCTGTTCCCGGGCGCGCGCGTGCTCGACCTGGGCGCCAACGTCGGCTGGTTCGGCGTGCAGGCCGTGATGGCCGGTTGCGAGGTGCACGCGTTCGAGCCGGTGCCCCACATCGCAGGGGTGTGCCAGCGCAACCTCGACCGCGCCATGCGCGTCGGCTCCGGTCGCGCGGTGCTGCACCGGTGCGCCGCGGGATCCGCGCGCGGCACCGCGGTGATCGCGCTGGCTCGAACGAACCTGGGCGACAATCGCGTGCTCGACTCGGGCGCGGATCGGCCGGCCGACATGGGCGCGGGCGAGCGCATCGAGATCGAGGTCGACCGCGTCGACGATCGTGTGCAGGGCGCGTTCGACGTCGTGAAGATCGACACGCAAGGCTCGGAATGGCACGCGTTGCAAGGCATGCCGCGCGTGCTCGAGGCGAGTCGCAAGGTCGCGTTGCTCGTCGAGTTCTGGCCGTACGCGTTGCGCGGCGCCCAACCCGCGCAGCTGCTCGAGTTCCTGGCCGCACAGGGCTTCACCATGGGCAAGGCCACGGCCGCACCCTATCCCATGTCGCCGACGCGCATCCTGAAGCAGGCCTTGGCGCGCGATCCGGTCAAGGGCGGCCTCGACTTGTACGGCACGCGCGGCGCGCCGTTCCACGTCGGCGGACTCGGCGGTCGGTTGCGCTCGATCGTGCGTTCGTTGCGCGAGGATTGACGAACGTCCGGGCGCGGCGACGACCTTTCGCCGTGTGCGGTTAGGATCGGAGCGTCATGAGAGTCATCGATTTCCACGCGCACTACTTCAGCCGCACGTTCTTCGAGACCTTGGCCGCGCAGTCGCCGCTCCCCGGCGACGTGAACTCGCGCTTGGCCGAGGTCGCGCTGCGCGCGGGCGTCGACGTCCCCCCCGTCGATCCGCTCGCGCACGCGGCGCGTTGGGCGTCGGAGATCGAGCGTCACAAACTCGAACACCTGTGCGCGTTCGCGAGTGTCCCCGAGGAGACGCCGGTCGTGTGCGAAGCCGCCGCGCGTTCGCAGGGTCGCATCTCGGCGTTCGCGTTCGTCAACCCGCGCGTCGAAGGCGCCGCGGCCCGCGTGGGCGACCTGCTCGCGTCCCGCAAGATCCGCGGCGTGCTGCTGTTCCCCGCGATGCACCACTATTCGATCTCGGGCCCCGAGGCGCGTCCCCTGCTCGACGCGCTCGAGCCACACGCCGCGATCGCCTACGTGCACTGCGGACTGCTCGTGGTGAAACTGCGCGACCTGCTGAAGCTCCCGCGGCCGCAGGACTTGACGTTCGCCGATCCCCTCGCGCTGGTGCCCGCGGCGAACGCGCATCCGCGCACGGCGTTCGTGATCCCGCACTTCGGCGCCGGCTTCTTCCGCGAGGCGCTCCTGGCCGGAGCGTCGGCGTCCAACGTGTACTTCGACACGAGTTCGTCGAACTCGTGGACGGCGACGCAGTGGCCGCGGCCCACCTTGGCCGACGTGTTCGCGCGCGCGCTCGATGTCGTGGGGCACGAGCGCATCTTGTTCGGCACCGACTCGAACACCTTCCCGACCGGATGGCGCAAGGACCGTTTCGAGGAGCAGCACGCCGTCCTGCGCACGCTGGGCGTCAGCACCGCGGCCGAGGAAGCGATCTTCGCCGGGAACGCGCGTCGACTCCTGCGGCTGGGCTGAGAGAGCCGTACCCGAGTTGGCGCGCGTGCCGCGCGGCCGACGCCGCGATCAGTTGCGCACGGGCTGATCGACGCGCGGCGCCTGACCGCGCAGGATGCTGTTGTCGGCGAACAACTGGGTCTGGTCGATCACGGGAGCGCGCAGCAGCGCCTCGACGTCGATCTGTCCCGACTGAGCGTACGCGTCGAGCGCGTTCTGCCACGTCGTGCGCTCGACCCACTCCTGCGCGATGCCGCGTTCGAGCATGAGCTTGGCGGTCTTCGGCACCGACAGCGGATCCGAGACGCCCCAGTCGGCGGACGAATCGACGATGATGCGCTCGGGACCGTACTTGCGCACGATCTCGACCATGCGCTCCGAGCCCATCTTCGTGTGCGGGTAGATCGTGAACGCGGCCCACGCACCGGCCTTGAGCACGTCCTCGACGGTCTCCTCGTTGTTGTGGTCGATGACCAGCTTCTCCATCGGCAGGCCGCATTCGCGCGCGACGTCGATCGAGCGCCGGATCCCGCGCTTCTTGTCGCGGTGCGGCGAGTGGACCATCACGACCATCTGGTGCTGCACGGCGAAGGCGAGCTGCCACTGGTAGACGCGCTCTTCGGCCGCCGTGATCTCGTCGTAGCCGATCTCGCCGATCGCCACCACGCCTTCCTTGAACGCGAAACGCGGCAGGAGTTCGAGGACTTCCTGCGCCAGGGCTTCGTTGTTGGCCTCCTTCGAGTTCAAGCCGATCGCGCAGTAGTGCGCGATGCCGAACTGCGAGGCACGGAAGCGCTCCCAGCCCACGATCGACGCGAAGTAGTCGACGAACGCGCCCGACTTCGTGCGCGGCTGCCCCAACCAGAACGCCGGCTCGATGATCGCGCGGACGCCGGCCTTCGACATGGCCTCGAGGTCGTCCGTCGTGCGGCTCGTCATGTGGATGTGCGGATCGAAGAAGCGCATGGGGTCACCGTTGCCGTGGAGAGTGCGTGAGGATCGTGTGCGTTCAGACGGGCTCGAGCTCGCGGTACGCCGTCTGCGTCGCGTGGCCTTCCGCCGCGCGCTTCATCGTGTCGCGCACCGCGGGATCGCGTTCGGACCGTTCCAACTCGGCGAGGCGCGCGACGAGGCCCGCCCGCGCCAACGCGATCGCGGCGCCGCGTCGACTGCGCGAGTCGTTCCCGGCCAGCTCGGCTTCGAGCGCCGCGCGACCGCGCTCGCCGCCGAAGCGGCCCAAGCACGCCCACAGTTCCGGCGGGATCGGTCGGCCGGCGCTGCGGCGCTCCTCGCACAGGTCGAGCGCCATCCGCGCGAGCTCCGCGTCGAGTCGCTGGTCGAGGCCGTGCACGCGCCACAGCGGCGCGCCCACGAACAAGGCCTTGATCACGAGCTGACGCCAAGCGAGGTCGTCGAACACGTGGAACGGCAAGGGCGTGTCGCACGCCGCCGCTTCGTACACGACGCGCATGCTCGAACGACAGCCCTCCCCCGACCGCCAGGCGAAGCGCTCGGGGCCCGGTAGCAACGCCAACGTGCGGTACAGCGCCACGAGCTCGCCGACGTCGGCGTACGCGAAGCACTCTTCCAGCGCCAGGATCACTCCGGGCCCGGACACGTCGGAACGCGACAAGACGAGCCATGCTCGCGCCGCGTCGAGCGAACTCCAACGCTCGGGGTTCCAGCCCTCGAGCAACGTGTTCGCGCGGCCGAGCTCGTCAGCGTCGGGCGTCAACGGACCGCGCGGCACGTGGCGACTGCACAGCGAGATCAGCGTGGGGAAACGCAAGCCACGCGGATCGGCCAAGTCGGCCACCTCGCGCGCGCTCGAGTCGAGGAAACCCAGCGTGGCGCGCGAGACGCGCCGCGCCAGGAGGTCGTGCAGGAACTCCCGCAGGAGTACGTGTCGTGTGCTCAAGAACGTGCCTCGCAAGATCGACGCGCTCGCCCCCCCGTCACCGCGGGGCTCCCGCGGCGGGGGCCGGCTTCGTCGGCGCCGGAGGGGTGCGTGACTCCGACGTCGCGGCCGGCGTCTGCACCCCGAGCTGCAACGCCATCGTCGCGAAGCTGGTCGCGTACGTGTAGCTGTAGAACGATCCGGGGAAGTCGATCGACGAGCCGTCGTTCCCCTGGACCGGCACCAGCTTGGCGCGCAACTTCGCGTGCCAAGCCTCGCGCTCTTCGGGCGGCAGCTCGTTGATCGCGCGCGCCGCGAAGTAGTGTCCGAAGTAGTAGAAGTAGCCCGCGTTGGCGTAGTACGCCTCGTGCGGCACCGGCTTCTGACGCGCGACGTCGAGGAAGCGGTGGTGCTCGAAGAAGAGGCGCAGCCCCTCGCGGATCTTCTCGTCGGTGACCTTGGGGTCTCCGGCCTCGCGGCGCGCCCAGTTGCAGACCTGGATGCGCGAGAGCGAACCCTTCACGTCGTTGATGATCTCGCCGCCGTTCAATCGCGGGATCGGCCGCAGGTCGTACTCGTACGCGCCGTTCGGCAGCGCGCAGTTCTGCACGTACTCGAGGGCGCGACGCGTCATCGCCTCGTCGACGGTCCAACCCAGCTTCTTCTTGGCGACGACCAACGACGGCACGACGAGGGCCGTGGCGAAGCTCGTGGACCACGTGGGACGACGCGAGATCACGGGGCCTTCGTAGTAGCCCCAGCCGCCGAGCGGATCCTGGTTCGCCGCGAGGTGAGCCGCGTACTCACTCGCGCGCGTCTCGATACGGCTCTTCCATTCGGGCGACTGGAAGCGCGGGTCCTGCGCCGCGTCGACCAACATCGCGAAGATGCACAGCGCGGCCCAGTTGTTGTCGATGTCCCAATCGCTGCCGCGTAGCGGACGCTCGACCTTGAGGATGTAGTCGAGCGCCTTCTCGAGCGCGCGACGGCGTTCGGGCGTCTCCTCCACCATCATCAGCGTCTGACAGGTCAGCGCGCCGCCGGCCATCTTCCAGGCGTAGAAGCTGGCGTTGCTGTAGTTGAGCTCGAAGAGCGACTCGGGCGTGCTCGTGGCCCAACTGCCGTCCTCGTTCTGGTTCTTCAGCAGGAACGACACGCCGCGCGAGATCGCGGTGCGGGCGGCGTCGGGCGGAATCGTGTCGACGAGGAAGCGCGGGTCGGCCTGCTCGTGCACGAGGGGGCCGACCGGTCCGGACACGGGATCGCCGACCGCGTGACGCTCGCTCTTCGAGTCCCCGCTCGCGGCCGGGCCCGACGCCGGACGCGGTGCGTCCTGCGCGGAGGCGGCGGTGCTCGCCGCGGCGAGCAACCACGCGAGGTGGATCACGGCTTGGCCGCCTTCTTGGCCTTGTCCTCGGCGTCCTTCTTGGCGCGGAGCTTCGCGAGTTCCTTCTCGAGGTCGTCGATCGAGCGCTCGGCCTTGCGCAGCTTGAGCTCGTTCTCGTCGGCCAGCTTGACCTGTTCCGCGCGCGCCTCGCGCAGCGCGTTCTCGCTCTTGTGAAGCGCCAGCTCGAGCTCCTTCTCCTTGCGCGGGATCTCGACTTCGAGCGCGGCCTTGGCCTCGACTTGCTCCATCGCCAGCGCGCGGTTCGAGAACTCGAGTTCGCGTTGACCGCGGGTCAGGACGAGTTCCTTCGTCAGCTTGGCGAACTCCTCCTTCTTGTACATCGACATCAGCTCCTCGAGCTCGGCCTTCTCCTTCTCGACCGAGAACAACGCGCGATCGAGACCCAGCGCGACCTTCTTGATCTCGAGGTCCTTCGCCACCTTCTGGAACAGGTCGAGAGCCTCCTTGGCCTTGTTCAGGTCGTACTCGGCTTCCTCGACGGCGTCCTTGTGCTTGCGCTCGGCGGCTTGGCACTCCTGGCGCGCGATCTTGAGTTCGACGCGCGCGTCGTCGAGTTCGCGCTCCTTCTTCTTGACCTTGTCGGCGGCCGACTCCTTCTCCTCGCCGTCGCCCTCGCCCTTCGGTTCGGCGTTCGCGGGAGCATCGGTCTTGGCCGGCGCGTCGGCGGCGGCTCCGGACTTCATCGTGCTGCAAGCCGGGGCGACGGCGACGAGGGGAACGACGAAGCACAGGTCGAGGAGGCGCATGAGGGACGGTCTTTCTCGAAGGCGCTCGTGCAAGCGCGAGGGAGGGGCAGGGCGAATCCGCGCGACCGCGGGGTCGACGGACGCGCCCATGATGATCGCTCGCGCGCCCGTAGGGAAGCGCGCACCCGCCGAGACGACGTTACTTCGACACGCCGGCTTGCAGGGCCAGGACGGCGAAGCTCGTGCCGGCGGTCGTCATGAAGGTGGAACCCAGGAAATCGAAGCTGGAGCCGTCGACCGACTGGACCTTGACGAGGTGAGGCCGCAGGCGGGCGTGGAAGGCCTCGCGTTCGGCTTCGGGGAGCTCGTTGATCGCGCGCGCCGCGAAGCAGTGCGCGAACAGGTAGAAGTACGCGGCGTTCTGGTAGTACGCCTCGTGCGGGATCGGCTTCGTCCGCGCGACGTCCAGGAACGCGTGGTTCTCGAAGAAGGCCTCGAGTCCCGCTCGGATCTTGTCGTCGGTGACGAGCTTGTCTCCGGCGCGGCGACGCGCCCAGTTGCAGACCTGGATGCGACCGAGCGAGCCTTTGACCGCGTTGATCCCTTCCCCGCCGTTCACGCGAGGGATCGGGTTCAGGTCGTACTCGTACGCGCCGGTCGGCAGCGCGCAGCTCTTCAAGTACTCCGCCGCGCGCGCGCCGACCTTGGGATCGACGTTCCACGGCAACGCCGCGGCCGCGAACAACGAGGGCACGACCAGCGCGGTCGTGAAGCTGGTCGACCAGGTCGGACGACGCGACACGACGGGGCCTTCGTAGTAACCCCAACCGCCCAGCGGATCCTGGTGCTTCTCCAGCAGGGCGTAGAACTCCTTGCCGCGCGCGGCGACCAACGTGGCGAGCTCGCCCTCGCCAAACCGCGGATCGAGCGCCACCTGCACGAGTGCGTCGAAGCCGCACACGGCACTCCAACTGCAATCGACGTCCCAGTCGTTGCCGCGCTTGGGCATCTCGGTCGTGCACAACCAACGGATGCCCTTGTCGAGCGCGGCGCGGCGCTCGGGCGTCTCCTCCACCGCGAGCAACGCGCGCACCGCCAGCGCGTTCGCTCCGATCTGGAACGCGTAGTGCGTCTCGGGCGAGAAGAACTCGAGCTGCAACAACTCGAGCGAGGCCGTGCCCCACGCGCCGTCGGCGCGTTGGTTCTTCGTGAGCCACGCGACGCCACGGGCGATGGCGCTGCGCGCCTCGTCGACCGTGACGGTCTCGGGCACCGCCGGGCCGGGCGCGTGCCGCAAGGACCCGAGATCCGACGTCGACGCGCCGACTTCCTGCGCGCGCGTGGGCTCGTTCGCGGTCACCGGATTCGTCGGCACGGCGAGCGCCAGGACCACGATCGCCGCGGGAGCGGGCGCGA
>Ga0075163_10009083_pt1 | contig 13069 bp, 7 predicted proteins | sample JI1023141ADNA_FD_71478 | JGI IMG/M metagenome (GOLD analysis project Ga0075163, IMG submission 71478) | Wastewater effluent complex algal communities from Wisconsin, to seasonally profile nutrient transformation and Carbon sequestration -... | ecosystem: Engineered > WWTP > Effluent > Algae...
GGTGTTGCCGAAGTCGAACTTGCCGACCACAGCCACGCCAGCCGCCGCTTCAGCCGGAATATCGAAGTCGCCCTTGAGACCGTTGAGCTTGGCGCCGCCGAAGATGGTCTCCTTGAGGCTGGACGCCGACAGCTCGTCCAGGAAGACGTTGAACTTGCCACCGCCCATGCCCATCGCGGCGAGATCGCCGTTGATGGTCATGCCGTTAAGGGAAAGCTTGCTGAACGACCATTGCTCGAACGCGGGAACAGCGCCCGGGCCCTCCTTTGTGAAGGCGCTGGCAAGGAATTCGCCGACCACCGGATTGGCGTCCGTGATGCCCACCTGGGACAGCTTGAACACCAGGCCAGGCGTGTCCTGTTCCGGGGTGATATCCTTAAGTGTAATGGACGTTACAACGGGCTTCTGCCCATCGGTCATGTCGAGCCCGTCGAGGATCATCGTCTTGGCCTTCAGGCCCGTGCCATCGCCCGGTCCGATGACCACGTCTTTCAGGGTGACCTTGTCGCCAGACCCTGATTTTGCGGCATATTTCACCATACCGGTCTTGCCGTCGGCGAGCTGCATGGCCCCCAGGGCCGCTGTCGCTTCCTTGCTGCTTCCGCAAGCGGAAACAAGCACCAGTGCACTGGCGCACACCATCCAAATTTTCATTTTATCCGTCCCTCGCTCGCATCGTGTTGCGTCCAGTGCCGCACGACGATACGCCCTTAGCATGATCGCCTCGGAATCGCATCATCGGGTGTTCTTGATCGCCAAATCTGGCGCGTCCATCCCGGTCCGGGTGCATATCGATAAACGCGCCCGCCGCGTCTCCGTGCGGATCGACCCTCACGCTAGGGAAGCTGTCGCTACGGCGCCTGCGCACCGGCACGCTCTGGACGCCATCGGCTTCGCCTCGGAACGGGTCGACTGGATCGCTGAACGGCTCGGCGCCCTTCCCCCGCCGGTCCAGTTCCGGCCAGGCGCCTACATCCCCCTGCGCGGGGTTATCCACAGGCTCCGCCACGTCGAAACAGGCCGCACGGTCCGTCTCGACAAGTCCGGCCCCACCCCCGTCCTCCTCATCCCCGGCCCCCGCGACGCCTTCCGCGACAAGACCCGCGGCTTCTTCCGCGCCGCCGCCCGCGCCGACTTCGCTGAACGCGTCGCCGTCCACGCCGAGACCCTCAAGGTCAAGGCGCGCTCGATCTCGATCAAGGACATGCGCTCGCGCTGGGGCTCATGCTCGTCCGAGGGTCGGCTGAATTTCTCCTGGCGCCTCGTCTGCGCCCCGCCCTTCGCGCTCGACTATGTCGCAGCCCACGAGGTCGCTCACCTCAAGGAAATGAACCACTCGCAGAAATTCTGGCGCCAGGTCTCGCGCTGCCTGCCGGACTGGCCGGACGCCCGCAACTGGCTGCAGGAGCGCGGCTCGGCGCTGCACGCCATCGGCGATGATTGACCTGGTCGTCCCGGCTAGCCTGCCGCAAATGTCCGCGCGGCCGTTGCAAGCCTCGAGACGATCGCCCGTTCCGCGAGAGTGATCAGCGGGTTCCAGATGTCGAAGATCAGCACGACCCTGAGCTCGTCGCTGTCATTGCGCGCCATGTGCTCGATCGTGTCGTCGAACACCAGAATCTCGCCGACCGTCCAGGTCCGGTGCTCGAACCCGACGCGATACGTGCACTTCTCCGGCACGATCAGCGGCAGGTGCACGACGAGGCGCGCATTGGTCTCGCCCGTATGCGGCGGGATCTGCGTATGCGGCGCCAGCGCCGAGAACATCGCGTTCGGGCACAGCCCGTTGATCGTCGCCATGTCGACGGCTTCAAGCGCCCTCGCTGTCTCGGGACAGGCGGCGAGATGCTCTGCATTCGGCGAACCGCTGCGCCACAGCGCGTAATGGCTCCAGCGCTCCGAGTGATTGAGCTCCACCCACTGGTTCACTGGATCGCCGGGACGATAGGTGATGTAGGGCTTGAACTCACCTTGCTCCTTCGAGAGAGCCGCCAGAAGTTCAGCCCGAATGACATCAGTTTTCGCTTCCAACGCTTCAGCCCACGGAAACATCGCGCGGTCATAAAAAGGAATGGCCGGCAGACGCGGCACGCCCAGCTGGTTGGCGTCAGAAACATAAGGGCGGCTACGTCCCGCCATGATCGACGCCGCCTCCCGCCAGCGTTCAGCGGAGGCTGGCGGCAGCTCCGCTTGCAAGCCGGAAATGTGGTCCGAGAGATAGGCATGGTACGCGCGCGAGTGGGCGTCGACGACTTCACGCGCGTGCAGCAGTTGCGTCCGCAACGATTGTGGCCAGTGCGCCTCGGGCGGTGCAACTTTAAGAACGTTGCGATACATGGCGACGGCTGATGCGCGCGTCGCGTGCCGCTCCAGCCAGCTGGCGCGCGCAACCATCCCTGGGAGAAAATAGGCGTCGACGCTCAAGCATGCGTCGATTGCAGCTATCTCGCCCTCCCCATCACCCAACCGGCCGAGCACTACGCCAAGCGCGTGCAGGGTTGAGAGGTCGCGGGGCGCTTCGGCCAGGGCCTGGATCAGAAGGTCGCGCGCGCCAGTGTTGTCACCGCGTTGCACCGCGTGCATGCCAAGGCTGTAAAGTGCGCGCGCATGACGCGGCGCCAACTTGCGAACCTCGGTCCACAGGCGTTCGGCCTCTGCCCACTGGCTGGCGTTTACCGCGCGCTCCGCTGCCGCGACCATCTGATCGACTACGCTCATGTCGGCACCATGATCCCGAGCCTGCGACGCAGCAAGCAGCCTCGTCTTTCCTTTTGCAAAACCGCCCCCCCCGACTTGCAGGTCTCCACTAACGCAAAACGGCGGGCCGAAGCCCGCCGTTCGCAGTCCATTCGGATCGAACTTGCGCCTAGAAGCGCAGGTTGAGGCCGATCGAGAAGATACGGCCCAGAGCATCGTACGTGCTCGGGAACGTGTTCAGCGAGTTGTTGGATGTATCCGCGGCCTCGTTGCCGACAACCGGGGGATCTTCCTCGAACAGGTTGGTGACGCCGGCGCTGAGTTTCACAGCGTCGTTGATCTGCCAGGCGCCCGTCAGATCGATGTAGTCAGTTGCATCGATCGTCTGGAAGTCCGCAAACACCGGCACGTCCGAGGTAACTTCGCCGATGTGACGCCACAGGTAACCCACCTGGAAGGCGCCGTAGTTCCAGAGCGTGCGCTGGACCCAGCGGTCTTCCGCCAGAGGCGTGCCGAAGTTCGCGCCGCAGCTGGACGAGTAGAAGCCTTTGCAATCCACAACCGGCAGGTTGCTGTAGGAAAGGAACTCGTTCGTCAGATAGTGGTTGCCGTTGAACGAGACTTCCAGATCGCCCATCGCGCCGAGGTTGACGCCAAAGCTGGCGGCGATCTCGATGCCTTCCGCCTCGATGAACTCGAGGTTTTCGAACAGCAGGACAACGCCCGAGCCGTCATTGACGAGGTTGCCGCCAACACGCTCGATCTTGGCGCACTGCTCGGTAACGCCGAGCAGATAGCAACCATTCAGCACGCCCTGGGCAGGCGCCGAGTTGATGTAGTCGTCGATCCGGATCTTGTAGTAGTCGATCGCAAGCGTCGGATTGGTGAAAAGGTCGCTGCCGAAGTCGGGCGTCCACACCATTCCGAACGTCGTCGTGTCAGCCGTTTCCGGCGTTGGCAGCGCGGCGAGGTTGGTGCCGAAGAAGGCGTTGATCTGGCCGGCCGTTATATCCTCGACTGCGCCAACCTGCCCGGCAGTCATGCCGGTAGCAATGCAACGCCCACGCAGAACTGCATTTGCTGCTAGCGCGACCGCGTTGGTGATCGAGCACGGATCGCTGACCGCGTTGTCGAGGCCCGACGTGCGTGGCGAAGCAATTTCGCCAACGTTCGGAGCCCGGACGGCCTGCTGTTTCATAGCGCGGAAGCGCAGGCTTTCGATCGGCGACCAGTTGATGCCGTACTTGTAGGTGTCCGTACCGCCCGAAGGATCGTAGTCGGCGTAACGATAGCCAACCTCGAGATCGAGCGAGTTGAAGAACGGCTTGTCCGAGACCAGCGGCAGGATCGCCTCGCCATAATATTCGTAGGACGAGAACCCGCCAGAGATCGGCAGGACGTTGCCGCCCGCGCCGCCGAGGCAGCTGGTGGGAGCCAGTTTGAGGCATTCGTCAGGCGTCGTGCTGCCGGACTCTTCCCGGTACTCGGCGCCGAAGCTGAGTGCGAGGCCGGTATCGGCCCAGGGCGTTTTCGCCTGGTCGATGGAGCCGCTGACGTTCGCCTGCAGGATGTCCTGCGTGTACAGGCGATCCTCGAGCGCCGTGGCGCTCGAATAACCGGCCATGGCAGGCGTAATGCCGGCGCCGGTTCCGAACAGGTTCAGCGGGACGCAGGTCGGGTCGCCATTGCGGCAGGCCGTCGTCGACACCGCATCCAGCGCGTTCGCGATGTTTGCAAGGTTGGTGTAGCCGGCGCTGATCCGGGTCTGGTGCGACTCGCCGTGCGACAAGCTGACGTCATAATTCCAGTTCGGAACGATTTCGCCACGCAGTCCGGCAACCATCTGGAACCAGGAGTTGTCGTAGCTGGTCGAGCGCGGTCCGAACTCGGTCGTGCGGCGGCGGTAGACGAGATTGAGATCGTCAGCCGCCGTAACCGTGCCACTGCTATCGAGATCGCGCCAATTGGTGGCGTTCATCAGCATCGCAGGAAGTTGAACGTTCGGATCGGCTCCACCTGCAATCTCGTCATCTGTCGGGTCTCGCAACGCAACTCGGTCAGCCTCAGCCTGCGCAATAATCGTCGCTTGTTGCGCGGCCGAAATGTATGGGTTGCCGAGCGGCGTCCAGAAGCTGTTCGCGAAGACGCCCGAGGGGGCGACCTGCTGCGTCACGTTCACCTGGCTGAAGCTGGCGCGCGCATAGGCTTCGAAGTGTTCGTCGATCGTGTAGTGACCGATCGCCGTGGCGCCGAAACGCTCCTGCGGGGTCTGGTAGTAGTTGTAGGGGTTGAAGTTGAAGACCGAGCAGTTCGCGCCCAGCGTGCCATTGGTACGGACCTGACCCAGACCGGAAGCGCCGAAGATCGCAAGACGGGTCGGCGTCGTCGTTGTCGAGCCGCCCGCCGCCACGGCGTTTTCGCCCTGGCAATTGGGATCTGCGGGAGGCGTGGGAGCCTGACCGTTCAGGAAGTTCGCATACCCGGCGCCGTCGGCCGTACCAATTCCGAGCTGGCCGAGCGGGCGAGCGCCGCCCTGGACGCCATCGCGATCAGAGTAGTTCAGGCTCAGCACCACGTTGCCGCGGCCGTCATCAAGATTGGCGCCCATGGTGAGCGACGTCGTGACGATCTCACCGTCATCTTCGCCGGTGATCGAGCGGTCAACGCCCAGATCGATGCCTGCGAAGTCGCGCTTGGTGATGAAGTTGATGGCGCCGGACATGGCGTCCGAACCGTAGGTCGCCGAGGCGCCGCCGGTTACGATGTCGATGCGTTCAAGCAGCGCGGTCGGCACGACCTGCGTGTCGACGCGACCATTGTAGTCGTACGGGGTCAGACGCTGGCCATCAAGCAGCAGAAGGTTGCGCTGCGGGCCAAGGCCGCGAAGGTTGACCGTGGCCGCGCCGGCGGTGCCGTTGTTGACGTTCTGACCGTCGCCCGGGATCGTGCTGGGCAGCATGCGAAGGATTTTTTCGACTTCGGGCTGCTGCAGCAGCTCGATTTCCTCGGCGCCGACCGACGTGATCGGGCTCGATGACTCAACGCCCGGCGCCGTGATGCGCGTGCCGGTCACAACGACGACTTCACGGTCGGCCGTCGGCGCAGCTTCCTGCGCGCTGGCTGCGCCGACTGCAGACACGGTGGCCAGCGTGGCCAGAAGTGTCGATCGCAGCAGGCGCGGTTTCAGATTCAGATTTTTCACAGAGTACCCCTCTTCGCTCGCCACCGGGAAAATGGGCCGCGCAACAACTTCGTTCAAAGTTGAGCGAGCGGCCTTGTCGTGGCTCTGTCGCCACCCTCGGGCCATATCGACAAACGCGTCAATCGGCCCGAACCCGCGCCGCGACGATTTCCGTCGCAGGGACGAAATGTGAAGCTTTTCTGCATCAGATTGCGCAAGGGAAGGACAGAATTCCCCTCAAGCGTTCCCCAGAGGTCGTAACTTGCGTTACTTCGGATGCGCACAAAGGCACAATCTTGCTGGAGCTAAACCAGCATGGTTAAACTGCGCCGCGATTAGCTGCATATTCCGATTATCGCGAGAAGTGGCGATGGATTCGAGACATTGGCCGGTTAGACCTGCCGCACACTATACTTGGCGGGCGAGTACGCGATCAGGCGTCTACTTCGGCTTCCAGCGCATTTTCCTGGATGAACTCTCTGCGGGGCTCGACGACATCTCCCATCAACTTGGAAAACATCTCATCCGCCGTGTCCGCATGCTCGACCCGGACCTGCAGCAGGGTGCGCGCGTCGGGGTCCAGCGTCGTCTCCCAGAGCTGTCCGGGGTTCATCTCGCCCAGTCCCTTGTAGCGCTGGATCTTGACCCCCTTGGCCCCCGCCTCGAGCACGGCCTCCAGCAGTGAGACAGGCCCGAACACCGCCCCCTCCCCGCCCTTGTCGTGCCGCAGCACGCACCGGCCGTCGAACAGCCCGGTGATCGCCTCGGCCCGCTCGGCGAGACGGCGCGCGTCCGGCGTCGCGACCAGTGACCGGTCCAGCGCCACCTTGTCGGCGACGCCGCGGACAACGCGCTGGAACACCACGGCTTCGTTCTCGAGGAAACCCGTCCAGGTGTCCTCGCCCTCTTCGGCGATCAGATTGAGGCGCGCTGCGGCCGCGGCGATCGCCTCATCCCCTGCCCCGGCCTTCAGCACGCCGGCAAGGGCTGCGTGTTCCAGGATTTGCGGATTGGCCCGCAGCGCAAGACGCGACAGCGTGCCCTTGAAAGCAGCCGCTTCACGCACACGCGCGCTGAGATCCTCGCCCGCGATCTGCTCGCCATTGGCCAGGATCAGCGTCTGCCCGCGCACGCCTTCCTCGATCAGGAACTCGTCCATCTCGGCGTCATCCTTGAGATAGCGCTCGGACTTGCCGCGCTCAGCCTTATAGAGCGGCGGCTGCGCGATATAGAGATAGCCGCGATCGATCAGCTCGCGCATCTGCCGATAGAAGAAGGTGAGCAGCAGCGTGCGGATGTGGGCGCCGTCGACGTCGGCGTCGGTCATGATGATGATGCGATGATAGCGCAGCTTCTCGATGTTGAAGTCGTCGCGGCCGATGCCCGCGCCCAGCGCCGTGATCAGCGTGCCGACCTGGTCGGACGAGAGCATCTTGTCGAAGCGTGCGCGCTCGACATTCAGGATTTTCCCGCGCAGGGGCAGCACCGCCTGGAATTCGCGCTTGCGGCCCTGCTTGGCCGACCCGCCGGCTGAGTCACCCTCGACGATGAAGATCTCGGATTTCGCCGGATCCTTCTCCTGGCAGTCCGCCAGCTTGCCGGGCAGCGAGGTGATATCGAGCGCCGACTTGCGGCGCGCCAGATCGCGCACTTTCCGCATCGCCTCGCGCGCAGCGGCGGCGTCGACAATCTTCTGCATTACCAGCTTGGCTGGCACAGGGTTCTCCTCGAACCACTGCGACAGCGCATCGTTCATCAGCGTCTCGACGATCGGGCGCACCTCGGAGGAGACCAGCTTGTCCTTGGTCTGCGAGGAGAATTTCGGATCGGGCACTTTCACCGACAGCACGCAGGTCAGCCCCTCACGCGCGTCATCGCCCGTGATCTCGACCTTTTCCTTCTTCGCGATGCCGGTCTCGCTGGCGTACTTGTTGATCACGCGCGTCAGGGCGCCGCGGAAACCCGCCAGGTGAGTGCCGCCGTCACGCTGCGGGATGTTGTTGGTGAAGCAGAGGACGTTTTCGTAGTAGCCGTCATTCCACTGCATCGCCGCCTCCACCACGATGCCGTCCTTGGTGGAGACGACGTGGATCGGCTTGGCGATGATCGCCGTGCGCTGCTTGTCGATGTGCTTGACGAACTCTTCCGTGCCGCCCTCGTACTGCATGACGGTTTCGGTCGGCTCGGCGCCGCGCTCATCGCGGAGCACGATCCTTACACCGGAGTTGAGGAAGGCGAGTTCGCGCAAGCGATGCTCCAGCGTGGCGCGGCTGAACTCCGTCATCGTGAAGGTTGCGGGCGAGGGCAGGAAACGCACCGTCGTGCCCGTCAACGGACGACCATCGGCGCGCGTTGGCGCATCGCCGGTGATCCGCAGCGGACCTTCGGCATCGCCCATCCGGAAGCGCATCTCGTGCACTTTGCCGTTGCGGTAGATCTTGAGGTCGAGCGTTTCCGACAGCGCGTTCACAACCGAAACGCCCACGCCGTGGAGACCGCCGGACACCTTGTAGGAGCCGGCCTCGTCCGTGTTGTTGAACTTACCGCCCGCGTGCAGCTGCGTCATCACGACCTCGGCCGCCGAGACGCCCTCCTCCGGGTGGATGTCCACCGGAATGCCGCGGCCATTGTCGGTCACTTCGGCGGAGCCGTCGGCATGCAGCGTCAGCGATACAAAGTCGGCATGTCCGGCCAGCGCTTCATCGATGCCGTTGTCGATCACCTCATAGATCATGTGGTGCAGGCCCGAACCGTCATCGGTGTCGCCGATATACATGCCCGGACGTTTGCGCACGGCGTCGAGCCCGCGCAGCACCTTGATCGAGCCGGCGTCGTAGCCTTCCTTGGCCTTGCCCGTTCCCGAGGTTGCGCCCTGTTCTGTGGCGCCGCCGATTTCTTCCGCCATACCCGTCATCCAAATTCTCAAGACACTCCGCGAACCCGCAGCTCACCTGAAGCTGCGCATTCCGGATGACTCACGCTTCTCGCACCTGACCGTCGAAAACCGAAAACCGCTGCGCGCGATCCCCGAACGCCTCGAACAGATTGCGGTCCGTTCCCGTGAGCCACGCCTGGCCGCCAAGAGCGCCCAGTTCGTCGTACAAAGCCGCGCGCCGGTCCGAATCGAGATGGGCCGCCGCTTCATCCAACAATAGCAGGGGATTGGGGGCAAAGTCGCGCTCGAAAAGCGCCTGTGCGTTGGCCAAAATCAATCCGATTAACAAGGCTTTCTGCTCGCCTGTCGAGCACGCTTCCGCGGGCATAGACTTGGCGCGGTGAACGACCTTCAGATCGGTCCTGTGAACGCCCTCCAGCGTGCGTCCTGCAGCCTGGTCGCGCATCCTGCCGGCACGCAGACCCTGGACCTGCTCATCCTCGATGGAGGCAGGATCGGCCCCCTCCGCCGCACGTCGTTCAAAGCGTCCGTCGAGATCGAGGCTGGCCTTCGGGAAGGCGCCTTCCGGCCGGCTGTCGATCGCCGCCTGCATCCGCGCCAGAGCCTCGGCGCGATAGCGCGCCATGGCTGCGCCTGCCTCCGCCATCTTGCGCTCGACCGCGTCGAGCCATGACGGATCGGGCCTGCCCTGCTCCAGCAATGCATTGCGCTGGCGCATCGCCTTTTCGTAAGCCGCCGCCGCCTGCCCGTGTGCGGGCGCGTGCGCCAGCACCTGCCGATCGAAGAACTTCCGCCGCTCGCCGGCCGCACCTGCAAAAACACGATCCATCGCCGGCGTCAGCCAGATGACCCGCACCAGTTCGGCCAGGTCCGTCTGCGTCGCCGCAGCGCCATCCAGTTTCGCGACACGCTTGGACCTGCCCTGCTCGTCGAGCTCCAGCGCGAGGTGCAGCTTGCGATCGACATCGCCATCGCGAAGATCCGCCGACAGCGCCCAGCCATTGGGGCCGGCTCCATCCGGCTGGCGGCGGATCATTTCCGGCAGGTCTGCGCCGCGCAGGCCGCGCCCCGGAGACAGCATCGAGACAGCTTCAATCAGGTTGGTCTTGCCCGCGCCGTTGGCGCCATAGAGGCAGACATGACGGCCATCGAGCTTCAGAGCCGCAGCCGAATGATTGCGGAAATCCTGCAACGCCAGCCGCATCAGCCGCAAGCGCGGCGTGCGAACGTCAGAACGGTGTCCGCCTGCCCCGTGTATCCCCGCCTCGTCTGCGGGCGTCACACGCGCAGCGGCATCAGCACATACTGGGCGCCGGGATCCTTGGCGTCCAGCACGCGCGCGGGCGAGGCAGCATCATTGAACTCGATGCGCGTCTCGTCGCTTTCGATCTGCTGCGTCACGTCGAGCAGATATTTGGCGTTGAAACCGATCTCCATCGCTTCGCTGTCGTAGGCCGCCTCGACCTCCTCGGCGCCCGAGCCGGTCTCCGAGTGGCTCACGGCCAGCATCAGCTTGCCGGCCGACAGCGACAGTTTGACCGAACGCGACCGCTCGGCCGACACGGTCGCCACGCGATCGACCGCCGCAGCAAAGTCCTTGGTATCGACCACGAGAAGGCGCGTGTTGTCCTTCGGGATGACGCGCTGATAGTCGGGAAACGATCCATCGATCAGTTTCGAGGTCAGCGTCGCCTCGCCGATGCGGAAGGTGATCTTGGAATCCGACACCTCGAGCGTCACGGTCTCCGGCGCGCCATCAAGCAGGCGGCGCGCTTCGGCCACGGCCTTGCGCGGCACGATCACGCCCTTGAGGCTGGCGGACCCCTTGGGGGCGGCAACCTCAGCCAGCGCCAGACGGTGTCCGTCTGTCGCGACCGCACGCAGCACCGGACCCGCTGCGCCCTTGGCGTGATGCAGGTAGATGCCGTTGAGATAATAGCGCGTCTCTTCGGTCGAAATCGCGAACTTGGTCTTGTCGATCAGGCGGCGCAGCTCGGCCGCTTCCATGTCGAATTTCGTCGGCGCCTCTTCGCGCGCCATGGTCTGGAAGTCCGACGCCGGCAGCGTCGGCAGCGCAAACTTCGAACGGCCAGCGGCAATCGACAGGCGGCCCTCGGCCAGCTCGAGCGAGATTTCTGCGCCGTCGGGAAGCTTGCGCACCACGTCGAACAGGGTCTGCGCCGGCGCCGTCACCGAGCCCGCCTTCTTCACCTTGGCTTCAGCCGCATCCGTCGCCTCGATGTCGAGGTCTGTCGCCGTCAGGATCAGCCGGTCGCCTTCGGCCTGCATCAGGATGTTGGCCAGGATTGGAATGGTGTTGCGACGCTCCACCACCGCCTGCACGTGGGACAGCGCGCGCATCAGGGCGTTGCGATCAATGGTCAGTTTCATTCGGCCTCACATCGGCGCCCGGCGGTCCGGGCGCGCTGTCGTTTGCGGAGCGATTGGCGGACACAGGAGGAACCGGCGCCCCGCGCGCCACCCCCTTGAGACAGTTCGGCCCGCCCAAACCAATCGGGTCGGGGCGGGCCGGAACATTAACGCATTTGCCCCGGCAGCAAAGGGCTGAATCGCCCTTCCCCACCCCATTCAGGTCCGGGATTACCGGTGATTGCGGGGATCAGCGAGGATACGCTGCTCAAGCTGGCGCAGCTCGTCCGCCATCGCCTGATTTCCCGCCACGAGCTGGGAAATTTTTCGGTAGGCGAAAAGCACGGTCGTGTGGTCCCGATCGCCGAACATCCGCCCGATCTGCGGATACGAACAGGTCGTCAGCATCCGGCTGAGATACATCGCGTACTGCCGCGGCTGGGCAAACTGGCGCTTGCGGCAGCTCGACTCCAGATCGGCCTTGGAGACGCCGTAGGCCTTCGCCGTGATGTCCTTGATGGTGTCGATCTTCGGCGCGCGGGCCGTCGCGCCGCCCAGCTGCAGCTGGATCGCCTTCTCGACCGCCGCTCGGGTCACCGGCTGGCCGGCGAGAACCGTGCCGACGAAGACGTTGCGAACGGCGCCGTAAAGCGCACGGCCCGACGCCGGCAGACGGTCGGCCAACAGGTCCACCCACTCATCCTGGAACGCAAACTCGCCTTCCGGCGCCGTTTCGGCCACGGCGTCAGCCTTGGCGCGCACGATCTCGCGGCGCAGGCTGCGCTCGGGCAGCTCCATGTTGGCGATCACGCCACCCTGGATCTCGTCGCGCATGCGGTCGTCCAGCTGTTCCAGCTGCGCGGGCGTCTGGTCGCACGCCAGCACCACCACGCCGCCGTTCGCGACGACAGCGCGCAGGTGGGAGAAGAACTCCACCAGCGTACCCGGCTTGGTGCAGATGAACTGGAAATCGTCGAGCATCACGACCTTGGCGCGGCGCATCATGGCGCGCAGGTCGGACGTATCCTTGCGCTTCACGCCTTCCACGAAGGCGACGGTGAAGTCTTCCGCGCCCATGTAGAGCACGCCGCCCTCGCCGCGGGTCGACTTCAGGGCGGCCTCGATGCCGCGCATCAGGTGCGACTTGCCCACGCCGTGGGGGCCCACAACCGTGACGACCTGGGCTGACACACTCGCGCCAACGGCGAGGCGGCGGGCAAGGCCAAACGCCACACGGTTGCTGTCGCCAACGAGGAAGTTCTCGAGCGTCTGACCGCTTTCCGAGCCATCACCGCTCGCAGCGCTCTCGCCAACCACATCCGACGGCGCAGGCGCGAAGGCAGGCTCCAACGCCTGCACGGCCGGGGCGGGAGCCGCCAGGGCCAGCACATCGGCCGGAATGCGCTCGCGCGCTTCAATGGTGACGATCCGGGTGCGCAGATCGGTCTGGTCCCAGATCTGCTGGATCAGGTGGCCGAAATTGCTCCGCACGCGGTCACGCTCCAGCTCGCCCGGGGCGGAAACCAGGATTTCGCCGTTGACCTCGGCCACGAGCTCGAGGCGCGCAATCCAGTTGTCGAAACGCGCCTCGCCCAGCCGGCGGCGCAGCGCCTCGCGCACGCTCGCCCAGATGGCGGGCACGCCGGGCTCTTCACCGGTCACACCGGGGCCAACGCCGCTGACGGCGCCACGGCGAACGATGCCTGCACCCAGCGGAGCGCCGGAAACGCCGCCCTGGGACAGCCTGATCGAAGACTGGATGTTATTCATGGAGCCCCTCATCATAACCCGTTTTTGCGATGTTCACTGCCCGGAAAATGGCGACAAACGTCCTCCGCCGACTCCAGCCCCGGAGCCGCCTGAATTGGTTTGTACTGGGAAGCTTACTCGCTACGCAGGAGAGTTTTCTTCGAACGCGGCCGATG
>Ga0075163_10009084_pt1 | contig 13069 bp, 12 predicted proteins | sample JI1023141ADNA_FD_71478 | JGI IMG/M metagenome (GOLD analysis project Ga0075163, IMG submission 71478) | Wastewater effluent complex algal communities from Wisconsin, to seasonally profile nutrient transformation and Carbon sequestration -... | ecosystem: Engineered > WWTP > Effluent > Algae...
GCCAAGAACACCTGGTACCGCCACTGGGTGCGTGACGGTCTCGAGGCCTTCGAGCGGCAGTTGGCGGCTCTGCCGGCTTCGACCTACTGTTACGGGGATACGCCGACCCTTGCCGATTGCTGCCTGGTGCCCCAGATCTTCAATGGCAAGCGGTTCAATGTGAACTTCGACGGGCTGCCCCGCACCATGGCCGCGTTCGATGCCTGCATGGCCCATCCGGCCTTCCAGAAGGCCCAGCCTTCCAGCTGCCCGGACAACGAGGCTTGATGCAGGCCCTGGATGCAGCCGCGTCGGTGCTGCAGCCCGACTGGCCTGCCCCGCCTTCGGTGCGCGCCATTTGCAGCACCCGGGCCGGCGGTGTTTCGGCCGGACCTTACGCAGGGTGCAACCTCGGCGACCACGTGGGCGACGATGCGGCCGCGGTGGCAGCCAACCGGGCGCAGTTTGCACAGGCGCTATCGGGCGCGCGACCTGTGTTCCTGCAACAGGTGCATGGCGTCGACTGCGTTCGAGTCAACGCCCGCACGCCGGACGCTACCGTGGCCGATGCCGCCTGGACCGGCGACACCCAGATTGCCTGCACCATCATGGTGGCGGACTGTCTGCCGGTGCTGTTGACCCGCCGGGATGGCCTGCTGGTGGCTGCGGCCCATGCCGGTTGGCGCGGATTGGCCGGGCAGGGCGGGGTGGGCGTCCTGGAGCAGGTCTTGGTGCCATTTCGGGCTCCAGCCCTCGCCAATGCTGCGCTAGGTGCTATCAATTCAGTAGCGAAAATGCGAACGGCTGAAGACAGCGCCGAAGTCATTGCCTGGCTGGGCCCCTGCATCGGCCCGGATGTTTTTGAGGTCGGGCCGGAAGTCAAGGTTGCCTTCGAGGCCGGGGCGCCAGAAGCCGCCGAATGCTTCAGGCCTGCGCACGGCGGCAAGTGGCTGGCCGACCTGGCCGGGCTGGCCCGCCAGCGTCTGGCGCGGGCCGGGGTGACCGCTGTTTATGGCAACGACAGTTCTGCCGCCTGGTGCACCGTGTCGAACCCGTCACGGTTCTTTTCCCACCGGCGCGACCGGGTCAGTGGCCGGTTCGCGGCCAGCATCTGGCGCACCTGAGGCCTGGGCCTGCTTCCAGGCTTCGAACTCCGCTGCTTCACGCGCCTTGATCGCACGTTGGCGTGATGGGCTGCCCATCAGGTAAACCACCAAGGCGACAGGCAGCGCGCCATAGAGTACAAAGGTAATCACCGCGCCCAGCACCGTGCCTGAACTGTGGGTGGCTTCGGCGACTGACATCATCAGGGCCACATAGAGCCAGGCAATCACGACGAGATACATGGAAATTTCGCCTCGAAAAATGTTGCATCGCAACATGAAATATCGCATACTCGGGTTTACCCGAATAAATCAGAATCAGGAGACAGAATGAATTCTGGCGCAGACTGGGCGCAAGGCGCTCAACAATTCCAGCAGTTGTTTGGCGACAGCTGGAGCAAAGCCCTCCAATCCTTTCAGGGGCTGGATCTCGGCGGCGCGGCCAAGGGGCTGCCCACACCTCCGCTCTCGTTCGCTCCTGCCAAGCTGCAGGCGCTGCAGCAGGAATACCTGAAGGAAGCGGCCCAGCTCTGGAACCAGGGTCTGCAAAGCAGTCCGGTGTTGAAAGACAGGCGGTTTGCCGGCGACGCCTGGAGCCATAACCCGGTGGCCGCCTTTTCGGCCGCCGCCTACCTGCTCAATGCACGCACCCTGATGGGAATGGCCGACGCGGTGGAATCCGACGCCAAGACCAAGGCGCGCATCCGGTTTGCGGTGGAGCAGTGGATGGCCGCCGCCGCACCCAGCAACTTTCTCGCCCTGAATGCCGAAGCGCAGAAAAAGGCGATTGAAACCAAGGGCGAGAGCATTGCCAAGGGTGTGCAGAACATGCTGCACGACCTGCGCCAGGGCCATGTGTCGATGACCGACGAGAGCGTTTTTGAAGTGGGCAAGAACGTGGCCACGACCGAAGGCGCGGTGGTGTTCGAGAACGAGTTCTTCCAGCTGATCGAATACAAGCCTCTGACGGCCAAGGTCTATGAGCGGCCGTTCCTGCTGATTCCGCCTTGCATCAACAAGTTCTATATCCTGGACCTGCAGCCTGAGAACTCGCTGATCCGCTATGCCGTGGCCCAGGGCCACCGGACCTTTGTGGTGAGCTGGCGCAATCCGGATGCCTCGCAGGCGCAAACCACCTGGGACGACTATGTGGAGAAGGCTGCGATCCAGGCCATCCATTCGGTGCAGGAAATCACCGGTGCCAAGACGATCAACGCGCTCGGTTTCTGCGTGGGCGGCACCATTTTGAGCAATGCACTGGCCGTTCTGGCGGCACGCGGCGAGAAGCCGGTGGCCAGCGCGACCTTCCTGACCACGCTGATCGACTTCACCGACACCGGCATCCTGGACGTGTTCATTGACGAAGGCTTCGTCAAGTTCCGTGAGATGCAATTCGCCGGTGGCGGCCTCATGCCCGGTCAGGACCTGGCGTCGACCTTCAGCTTCCTGCGCCCGAACGATCTGGTGTGGAACTATGTGGTCGGCAATTACCTGAAAGGCGAGACGCCGCCGCCGTTCGACCTGCTGTACTGGAACAGTGACTCGACCAACCTGCCGGGTCCGATGTACGCCTGGTACCTGCGCAACACCTATCTCGAAAACAACATGGTCAAGCCCGGCAAGGCGACTGTGTGTGGCGAAAAGATCGATCTGCGCAAGGTCGATCTGCCGGTGTACATCTACGGCTCACGCGAGGACCACATCGTGCCGATTGGTGGCTCCTATGCGTCGACACAGCACCTGCCGGGCAAGAAGCGGTATGTCATGGGTGCATCGGGGCACATCGCCGGTGTGATCAACCCGCCGGCCGCCAAAAAGCGCAGCCACTGGATTCGTGAAGACGGCAAGTTTCCGGCGACATCGGCCGAATGGATCGCCGGCGCTACGGAACACGCAGGGAGCTGGTGGACCGACTGGTCAGACTGGCTCAAGGGCCATGCCGGCAAGCAGGTGCCTGCGCCCAAGTCGTACGGCAAGGGTTCCTACAAGGTGATCGAGCCGGCACCCGGACGCTATGTCAAGGCCAAGGCCTGACCCCCATTTTCTTTGACCGACCCAATAACTCTGGAGACTTTTCAAATGGAAGACATCGTCATCGTTTCAGCCGCACGCACAGCCGTAGGCAAGTTTGGTGGTTCGCTGGCCAAGACACCGGCCACGGAGCTCGGCGCCCTTGTCGTCAAGGAAGCACTGGCCCGCGCCAAGCTGGACCCGGCCCAGGTGGGTGAAGTGATCATGGGTCAGGTGCTCGCCGCCGGCGCGGGCCAGAACCCGGCCCGCCAGGCGTTGATCAAGTCCGGTGTGCCCAAGGAAGTCCCGGCCCTGACCATCAATGCCGTGTGCGGCTCGGGCCTGAAGGCCGTGATGCTGGCCGCCCAGGCGGTGGCCTGGGGCGACAGCGAAATCGTGGTGGCCGGTGGGCAGGAAAACATGAGCGCCAGCCCCCACGTCCTGTTGAACAGCCGCGACGGCCAGCGCATGGGCGACTGGAAGATGATCGATTCGATGATCGTTGATGGTCTGTGGGACGTCTACAACCAGTACCACATGGGCGTGACCGCCGAAAACGTGGCCAAGGCCCACGGCATTACCCGCGACATGCAGGACGCGCTGGCACTGGCCAGCCAGACCAAGGCCGCCGCAGCCCAGGCCGCAGGAAAGTTTGCGGACGAGATCGTCACCGTCTCGCTGGCCCAGAAAAAGGGCGACCCGATCCTCTTCAATACCGACGAGTTCATCAACAAGAAGACCAGCGCCGAAGCACTGGCCGGCTTGCGTCCTGCTTTTGACAAGGCGGGCTCGGTGACTGCAGGCAATGCCTCCGGGATCAACGACGGTGCTGCCGCCGTGGTGGTCATGAGTGCCCGCAAGGCTGCGGCGCTGGGCCTGAAGCCGTTGGCGCGCATCGCTGCGTTTGGCACCAGTGGTCTGGACCCGGCCACCATGGGCATGGGCCCGGTGCCCGCTTCGCAGAAGGCACTGGCCCGCGCCGGCTGGAAAGCATCGGATGTGGACCTGTTCGAGCTGAACGAAGCTTTTGCTGCGCAGGCTTGTGCGGTCAACAAGGCGCTGGACATTGATCCGGCCCGCGTCAACGTCAATGGCGGCGCGATTGCCATTGGCCACCCGATTGGTGCGTCAGGGTGCCGCATTCTGGTCACGCTGCTGCACGAGATGCAGCGCAGTGGCGCCAGGAAGGGTCTCGCAGCCCTGTGCATTGGTGGCGGCATGGGGGTTTCCCTCGCTGTCGAACGGGCCTGAAGCAGTTACAAGGGAGTGGTTCGCACATCAGGTTTGCGTAAGCGCCGGCGCGTCCAATCCCATCCATCCACAATGAAAGAGGAGTCAACACCATGAGTCAAAAAGTAGCGTACGTCACCGGTGGTATGGGCGGCATTGGAACCGCCATTTGCCAGCGCCTGCACAAGGATGGTTTCAAGGTGATCGCAGGTTGCGGCCCGACACGGGACCATGCCAAGTGGATTGCCGAGCAAAAGGCGCTGGGCTATACCTTCTACGCGTCGGTGGGCAACGTGGGTGACTGGCAGTCCACGGTCGACGCCTTTGCCAAAACCAAAGCAGAACACGGCACGATCGACGTGCTGGTCAACAACGCTGGCATTACCCGGGACCGCATGTTCCTGAAGATGACTCGCGAAGACTGGGACGCCGTGATCGAAACCAACCTGAACTCGATGTTCAATGTGACCAAGCAAGTGGTTGCGGACATGGTTGAAAAGGGCTGGGGCCGTATCGTCAACATCAGCTCGGTCAACGGCGAAAAGGGTCAGGCTGGCCAGACCAACTATTCGGCCGCCAAGGCTGGCATGCATGGTTTCACCATGGCCCTGGCCCAGGAACTCGCGACCAAGGGCGTGACAGTCAATACGGTGAGCCCTGGCTACATTGGCACCGACATGGTCAAGGCGATCCGTGAGGACGTCCTGGCCAAGATCGTGGCGACCGTGCCGGTCAAGCGCCTGGGTGAGCCCAGTGAAATCGCCTCCATCATTTCCTGGATTGCCAGCGAAGAAGGCGGCTACTCCACAGGCGCCGATTTCTCGGTCAATGGCGGCCTGCACATGGGCTGATCACGGCCCCGACTGATCAGGGCCCGCTTCGGCGGGTTTTTTTTCGCCTGGTTCCGGAATGTGGAGAGAACCTTCACAAAGTCTCTCCGGGCTGTCCTACGATGCGGCGGTGCCCCAACTCGCCTTCTGACCCATGCGCCTGCGGATCGTCCACCAACTTGCGCTTTTGCTGGTGGGAGCTGTCCTGCTCGCCGTATTGGCCGTGGGTGCAGCGGTCGCCTGGAATCTGCAAGCAGGCTTTTCAGACTACCTGCGCACCCGTGACCGCGAGCATCTGGAGCGGTTTGCTGCTTTGGTCTCCGCCCGTGCCGAACGCGACCCCGGTTTTGCCGAGATGCGTCCCGGGCAGTTGCCGATGCGCGAGCTGATGGACGAGTTTTCCGCGACCGAGGGGATTGTGATTCCGCCGCGCAGGCCACGACCGCCGCCGCGGGGTGGCCTGGGTCCGCCCGGCGATGGCCCCCGCGGTGACGGTCCCCGCATGGATGGCCCGCCTCCCGCGGCGGACCAGGCAGCCGACCGCGAGCAGACCCGACCGCCCGATCGCGGTCGGCCACCGCCGGACGGGCTGGCCCGGCGCTTGCAAGTGACCGACCCGGATGGTGTCCGGATTGGCGGGCCCATGCTGGACATCCATCGCGCCTTGCTGGAAGCGCCTGTGGTCGTTCGGGGCCGGGTGATTGCGCGCATCCGTATGCTCCCCAGCAACGAACTGGCGGCGGTCGACTTGCGATTTTTGCGCAGGCAATACCTGGGTGTGGGCGCGGCGGCGGTGGTGACCCTGTTGCTCGCGCTCGTTGTCGCCGTACTGGTCGCTCCGCGTCTTGGCCGGCCTTTGCACCGGCTGCAGGCCGCCACCCGGCGGATTGCCAGCGGAGAACTGGGCGTGGTGGTGCCGGCCTCCGGCGTTCGCGAGATGGCTGCACTGATTGACGACGTGAACCACATGTCCATTTCGCTCAAGAAACTCGAAGGGGCAAGGCGGTCCTGGGTGGCGCAGATTTCGCACGAATTGCGCACACCGCTCTCGGTGCTTTTGGGCGAGCTGGAGTCGATCGAAGACGGGGCCCGGCAACCGACGCCACAAGTGCTCGCCAACTTGCGCGCGGAGGTTCTCCAGCTGGTGCGCATGGTCAATGACCTGCACACATTGTCGATGGCTGACTTGGGCGCGCTCCCCTGCGAGTTTGCCGATGGTGACGCGTCAGTTGTATTCTCGCGCGCGTTGCAGCGGATGGAGGAACGCGTGCGGAAGGCCGGTCTGGTGCTGGACGCACCTTTGGCGCCTGACGCCATCCCGGTCCACTGGGACTTTGGCCGCATCGAACAGGTGCTGGTCAACCTGGTGGAAAACAGCTTCCGTTACACCACCGCGCCCGGTCGCCTGAGTGTGACGTGGTCGCTGATTCAGGGGCGGGTGCACTTGCGGGTGGAAGACACCCCGCCGGGTGTGGCCCCCGCTGATCTGGACCAGCTGTTTGAACCCCTGTTCCGTGCGGACCGCTCCCGCCATCGTACGTCGGCCGAGGGCGGTGGCAGTGGCCTGGGTCTGGCCATTTGCAAGGCCATCGTGTTGGCCCAAGGTGGCACGATCCGCGCTGAACCCTCGTCCCTCGGTGGCTTGTGCGTGGTGGTGGACCTTCCCGTTTCGACGACTGACTGAATCTGGAGTCTGGAGATGCCCGAGTCCCTGCCAAGACGGATCCTGATTGTGGAGGATGACCTTCGCATCGCAGACATGCTGGAAAACTATCTCAAGGCCCAGGGCTTTGCGACCTTGATTCTGGGCAACGGCTTGCAGGTGGTGCCCGAGGTCCAGCGCATGGAGCCTTCGCTCGTATTGCTCGATCTGATGCTACCGGGGCTGGACGGTGTCGAGGTGTGCCGCGCTCTGCGTCGGTTTTCGTCGGTGCCCATCATCATGGTCACGGCGCGTGTGGACGAGATCGACCGGCTGGTCGGGCTGGAGGTCGGTGCCGACGACTATGTCTGCAAGCCGTTCAGCCCGCGGGAGGTGGTGGCTCGCATCAAGGCACTGTTGCGCCGTGCCGAAGGCCAGTTGGGGACGGCCACACCGTCGCATGGCTTTCGGGTCGAAGAAAATGCCATGCGCATTGCCTGGGAGGGACAGTGGCTTGCACTGACTCCGCTGGAGTTCCGCTTGTTGCGCAAGCTGCTCTCGCGTCCGGGCCATGTGTTTTCGCGCAACGCCTTGCTGGAAAGCGTGCATGAAGACTTTCGCGACACCGCAGACCGGGCAATTGATAGCCATATCAAGAATCTGCGCCGAAAGATCGGCAAGGTGCGTCCCCAAGGCTCGGCCATCGTTTCGGTCTACGGTGCGGGCTACCGCTTTGATCCGGACGCCGAGGGCCTCAATCTGTGAAGCAATTCACGCTGCACCGGTTTCCTTCTCAATAAGTGGGAAAAAAACCCACATTTAATCCATCATTGCTTCCCAGAATGAGTTCACAGACCGGCCTGTTGCCGGAACCGGACGTTCAAGGAGACGCAATGGAAACGATTCGAAAAGCCACAGTTCTGGCCCTGTGCATGGCCGTGGGACTCGCAGGGTGTGGCGGTGGAGGCTCCGCTGCCACCGCTGAAGTTGCAACGAGCACGGGTGCACCCTCTGCCGCGACCGCAGCCAACACGACCGGTACGGAGGTGGCGGTCGCCACCGGTGGAACATCAGCGATTGCCACCGACGCGACTTCGGCCAGCAGTGCATCGACCAGTGCAGCAACCACCACGACCAGCACTGCCACGACGCCAAGCACCGTGACCAACAGCAGCACGATTGCGGCCACCACGGAAGCAGTCGCGACCCCTGTGACCGCACCCGTGGCCGTGACGCCCGTAACGACGCCTGTGCAGGTGGTGACCGTCCCCACCGGCCCCCGCCTTTCGGCCGCTTCTGCTGCAGTACTCAGCCTAGACCTTGCCAATCTCGCCAGCTATGCCAACCCCGTGCTGCCGGCGTACTACAACGCTGCGGTCCAGGCCGACGACAACACGCCGCCGGATAACCGCGTCACGAATGCCGTCGCCACGCTGGGCAGGGTCCTCTTCTACGACAAGCGTCTGAGTGTCAACAACACCGTCTCCTGTGCGTCCTGCCATCAACAGGTGCAGGGGTTTGGCGACACCCGCCGTTTCAGCATCGGATTTGCCGGCGGCGCGACAACGGCCCATGCCATGCGCCTTGGCAACGTGCGTTACTACGCGCCCGGAAGCATGTTCTGGGACAAGCGCGCTGCGACACTGGAGGCCCAGGCCACCCAGCCGATCCAGCATCCGGTGGAGATGGGTTTCGATGCCAGTGGAGGTGGACTGGCGACATTGCTCAGCAAGATGGCTGCGCTGTCTTACTACCCCGAGCTGTTCACCTTCGCATTTGGTGATTCCGCCATTACCGAGAACCGTATCCAGCGGGCCCTTGCGCAGTTCCAGCGCAGCATGGTGACGGTGTCCAGCCGGTGGGACAGCGGCTATGCACCCAACTACAACCCGGCGGCTGGCGACCTGGGGGTCAATACGCCAATTGCCAGCTTTACCGCCGAAGAAAACCGGGGCCGGCAGCTTTTCATGGCCGGTCGCGGTCAAGGTGGCCTTGCGTGTGCCGCCTGCCATCAGCCCCCCACCTTTGCGCTGGCAGCCAATTCACGCAGCAACGGGCTGGATGCCGGCGAAACCCGGATTTTCAAGTCACCATCGCTCAAGAACCTGGTGTTGAGTGGCGGCTTCATGCACGACGGACGCTTTTCGACCCTGGCTCAGGTCGTGGAGCACTACAACAGCGGGGTGCAGGATGGCCCGGCACTGGACAACCGGCTGCAGGTCAATGGTGTCCCCCGCCGCCTGAATCTGCCGGAGTCCGACAAAGCCGCGTTGGTGGCCTTCCTCAGAACCCTGACCGACACATCGCTGCAAACTGACGCGAAGTTCAGTACCCCCTTCCGCCAGTGATCGGCGCCAGCAGGCTGTGCAGTGCCGCTTGCTTGGTTTAGTCAGCTGGATCCGGCAGCCGGACCTGTCGCACAGTGTCCGCGGTCTGCCCGAACAGGGCGTTGCGGGCCTCGTCGGTCAGAACCGTAGCCCGCAGATCCCGGCCAGCCTGCAAGCCCCGCTGGACAGCTGGGCGCAACCAGAGCGTGTCATGCCAGCGGCGGATGTGGGGAAACCGTGCCAGGTCCATCTGCTGCGCCTTGTGGATCCTGATCCACGGAAAGATGGCCATGTCGGCAATCGAGTAACTGGCTCCCGCCACAAAGGCTCCGGTGCGCTCCAACTGCAGATCCAGCACACCGTACAGGCGGTCGACTTCCTTGCCGTAGCGATCGATTGCGTAGGGAATTTTCTCGGGCGCATACAAAAGAAAGTGCCCGTTCTGGCCTGCCATCGGGCCCAGACCGCCCATCTGCCACATCAGCCATTGGTGGATGGATGTCCGTTCACGCAGTTCGGTCGACCCGAACAGGCCGGTTTTGTCAGCCAGGTACTGAAGAATGGCGCCACTTTCAAACACCGAAAGCGGGCCGGCGCCGTCAGCAGGTGCATGGTCCACGATGGCTGGCATCCGGTTGTTGGGTGAAATGGCCAGAAAGTCCGGCGCGAATTGCTCCCCCTTGCCAATGTTGACTGGGCACAGGCGCCAGTCCAGCCCGCACTCCTCCAGCATGATGCTGATCTTCCACCCGTTGGGTGTGGGCCAGTAGTAGAGGTCAATCATCGGTGGCTCCTTTGCTTGGGGCAAAGCGTACCAGTCGATCCGGAGGACGGGCGGGGCGCTGGGATAATCTGTCCATGCTCTCTGCGATGCCCGTACACCGGGTTTCTCCCTGGCGCACGAGTGTGGCGCCGATGATGGATTGGACCGACCGGCACTGCAGGTACTTCCATCGCCTGCTCAGCCGCCGCACCCTGCTGTATACCGAAATGGTCACGACCGGGGCCTTGCTGCATGGCGACGTACCGCGCCATCTGCAATTCCACGAGGCGGAACACCCGGTGGCCCTGCAACTCGGCGGGTCTGAACCGTCTGATCTGGCAAAGTGCGCACTGCTGGGGCAACAGTGGGGGTATGACGAAGTCAACCTTAACTGTGGTTGCCCGAGCGAGCGGGTCCAGCGCGGCGCGTTTGGCGCCTGCCTGATGGCCGAACCCGCCCTGGTGGCTGACTGCGTCAAGGCCATGGTGGATGCCGTGGGCCTGCCCATTACGGTCAAGCACCGCATTGGCATTGACCAGATCGACAGCTACGCATTTGTGCGGGACTTTGTGGGGCAGGTCAGCGAAGCGGGATGCAAAGTCTTCATTGCCCATGCCCGCAACGCCTGGCTCAAGGGACTGAGCCCGAAGGAGAACCGCGAGATTCCGCCGCTGCGTTACGAAACCGTCTATCAGCTCAAGCGCGACTTTCCGACACTCACCATCGTCGTCAATGGCGGGATCACCACCATTGATCAGATGCGGACGCACCTCGGGCACATTGACGGGGTGATGATCGGTCGAGAGGCGTACCACAATCCGGCACTGCTGGCCAGCTGGGACAGCAGCTTTCATCACGACGATCAGGGGCTGACGGAGGGCCAGGTGCCCGACGGCGCGTTTCTGGACGGGATCGAACGTTCCATGGTGGCCTACATGGAGCGCGAGGCCATCGAGCACGGTACTCCTTGGTACTCGATTGCCCGTCATATGCTGGGCCTGCGGCACGGCCGGCCGGGTGCCCGCAAGTGGCGCCAGGTGTGGAGCGACCATCGCCTCAAGACCCTGGCGCCGGCCGAGGTCATGGCCAGGGCGACCCAGGCCGCCCTGGCTCGCTGAACCGGCGCGGCAGGGCTTTCCGCTTCAGGCGGTGGGCACCAGCGAGTCGATTTCAGGATGGTGTCCGGACAACCGGAGAACCTCTGTAGGAATTTGGATGACAAGCCTGACAGGGTTTCCTGACTTGGAGTGCAGGGCATTTGGGGGCTCTTGTAGGGGCCAAAAAATGAACAGATGCCAAAAAGCTGTGTATTTCTGCACACATATGCGCAACACTTGAAGTAGCAGTCTGTAACATCTTTTTACATCCGGGGTGCGTGAATGTAAAATTCGGTATCAGATCATCGAGCACCCTCAAGTAATGAACGTCCGGGTTTTTATTCTCTGCGGTATGTTGGTTCTGGCCGGTTGCGCCCAGAACCGGCCGGTCTCCGAAGGCCCGGGCCCCGATGCCCTGGCCACCGGGCTGACGCCGCAGGCCGAACGGATCACCGACAGCCGGATTGCTGCCGACATGGCAACGATGAAGGCCCTGCAGCAGCGGATCAAGGCATTGAATGAGTCTGGCGCCGCAGTCGGTCACTATCCGATGGCCAAGGCCCAGTGCTGGCTCGATACGGCATGGTCTCAGTACCATGAAAACGACCGTACCGGCTACGTGGAAGAGGCTTTGTCCGAGTCGATCAAGATCGTGGCCACCCTTGAGAAGGACAAGTCCGCCGTTGTGGGTTTCGAAACCCCCTTGGTGGCCCGCAGCACCCGCCTGCGCGAAGATCTTTGGAGCCAGATCAATGCCCACAAGAGCCGTCGGTCCACGCTCGCCTGCAACGCGCGGTCGGTGGCTTGCAGCGAAGTTCGGCTCGTGCGTGCCGGCCATGCCGAGCAGCAGACAGGCTGGCGCCAGGCCTCCCCTCATGTGCTGATGGCCGAAGACGCCCTCAAGCGGGCTGCCGCTGAAGCGGCCTCGTGCAAGGCCACAGGCTGATCGTCCCCTGTTTTGGTTAACCTGGGAAGGGAGACTGGTTGCGCGTCGCAATCGATTCGTAGGACTCTGCAACTGGGCTCGTCGTGCCGGGTTTTTTCGATATACAGATCAGCGGCATCCGGGTAAGCTTGTTCTGAATCAAGTAGTGCAAGGGGGCAGGATGGTGTCGATTCGAAGTTTTCTCAAAGGCTCGGTATTCGCGTTCGCGGCATTTGTCCTGTTGCCACTACAGGCCTTTGCGCAGCAAATGTCGCCGGCGCCCTCGGTGCACCTGCGCTATCCGGGTTCCGGGATCGAAGCCGCCTATGTGGAAGTGAACGTCAAGAAGTCGGCGCCCAACACCTACTTTGAAGCCTTGGGCTGGCAAAACGGCTACTTTGGCATTCAAGAGTTGACTCAAGGCCGTAAACAGCTGATTTTTTCCGTGTGGGACTCGGGCCTGAACGATCCCTCACTCACCCCCCAAGCGCAGCGGGCCTCGGTCGTGACCAAGGCTTCCAAAGTGACGGTGGGGCGGTTTGGCGACGAAGGAAGTGGAGCCCAGACCTTCCTGCCCTTCACCTGGAAGAACAATACCGAGTACGCGTTCAAGGTGACAGCAAAGGTCGTTGGTAGTCGTGCCGAATACAGTGGCTGGTATCGGACGGTGGGTCAGAAGCAATGGAACTTCATGGCCACCCTGTCCACACCCTACCTGCCAACGCTGATGACTGGTCTCAATTCCTTCATTGAAGATTTCGGTGGCGCGACCGGGCAGGTGTCGGTCTTGCGCCATGCCATCTACGCGAACCAATGGGTGCGTCTGCAGGGCGCCGCACCCACCCAGGTGCTGTACAGCACCTTTACGTCCGCCCCCGCCTATGTCACCACGGTGGATTCCAGAGTCGTTGGCGACGGCTTCGAATTGATCACCGGCGGTAGCACCGCCAATCTGAACACGCCCAACGGCGGTACGCAGATCCGCCAGCTGACCAATCCTGCCGTTGCCCCGGCAGGGTTCTAGTCGCCGGCCGCCGTCAGGCGGCCGCCTCCAGCCCATTCTGAAAGTGCGCCCGCATGCGCTGAGCGCTCAGTGCTGGGTCGCGTTGCAGCAGGGCGGCCATGATGTCGCGGTGTTCTGCCAGCGACTCCTCGATGCGCCC
>Ga0075163_10009085_pt1 | contig 13068 bp, 7 predicted proteins | sample JI1023141ADNA_FD_71478 | JGI IMG/M metagenome (GOLD analysis project Ga0075163, IMG submission 71478) | Wastewater effluent complex algal communities from Wisconsin, to seasonally profile nutrient transformation and Carbon sequestration -... | ecosystem: Engineered > WWTP > Effluent > Algae...
TTGATCTCTGTTCAAAGCTTCATATTCATCACCGCGACTGGCAACTAAGGGATCGAAGGTTCCTCCAAAACAAACATCAAGCACCAAAAAAATATGAGGACAGTCGATGTTGTTTAGTATAGTGCGAAGATTCGAATGCGAGATGTAGCTCGTTTTGTTTTGATCATCTTTCCTGGAATCCTTCAGCACCAGATAACCATCACCAAAGACATCATCGAAAACGCCATGCCCCGCAACGAATATGAACAATTGATCGAGAGACGAGTATTTACGACTGCCATAACTCCGAAGCACAGAATAGAACTGCTCTTGCGTAGGTGCTAGTACTGTGTCTACTTTAAAACCATAGTTTTGCTCCAATTCACTGCCTATTGTTTTAACATCGAATACAGGATTACTGAGGCGGAAAAATTCCTTATACTCATCAGTTCCAATGAGCAGCGCATAGTTGGTGCCTCTGGCAACTCCACTGTTCTGAACCACGGCTGACTCATTCATTTCGCGGTTGACGGTGAATGAAACAGACCCAACATTTCTGTTGATATCAATCGCACGTATCTGAATCTGGTTCTCCAGGTATTTAAGCGCTATGCTATGCTCGAAGTAACCATGCTCATCCACCTGAACTTCCATCCCGTTAACCAGCAGCAAGAGAAGTTTTGAACTCGAACTAATTTGCCCTTTCACTTTTATCTCTGCTCCGAAATACGAGATCATAGCTCCCCGTTCCACTACGGGATTAATAACTTGTATAACAGGAGGCTCTGTACTTTGCGTCAGGATTTCAGGTTTAGTCCGCAGATTGACTTGCTCTGACAATCCACGGCCAGCCAGCACGGGTGGGGTACCTTCTGCCGAAAGTGCTACCCTGAATCCAACATAGTTTGTCTTTGACTGGGGTGTAATAAAGTAACGAAAGCCAATAGGTACGCCTTTGTTATACCAACTACCGCCACGTCCTACCTTCACCTTCCCGACACTCGGGCCAACTGGGTTCCTGGTTGGTGAAACAGAATAAAACTTACTATTGTACCAATCCTGGCACCACTCCCACACGTTACCAGTCATATCGTGTAGTCCAAGTTCATTCGCTTTAAGCTGGCCAACGGGATGATGCATGGCTCCAAGAGAATTCTGGCTATACCAGCCCACATCATTGATATTCTCGCCTCCACTGAACGGCAGTCCTCTTGTATGGTTGCCGCCCCTGGCCGCAAACTCCCATTCTGCTTCGGTTGGTAATCGATATGGTAAACCTGATTTTTTTGCGAGCCATTCAATGTAGGCAGTGGCATCGTACCAGTTCACAAACGTAATAGGATGATCATCCTTCAATTCGATATTGGCTTCCGGAGCCGGATAGTTCGCTTCCCGGCAGAATTGAAGGTACTCGGAGACAGTTACCTCTGACATGCCAAGATAAAAACTACTAACGTTAACAGGATGCATTGGGAGGGCATCTTCCCCTGCGTTCTCGGACCCCATCATAAATGAGCCCTCCTCCACAAAAATCATTTTACCAATAGTATCAGGCACCCGAAACACCTCCACCTGAAAGCGGACTTTCTTTAAGGGAATACCAACAGACCCTGAAATATTCCACCGGATTGTTTTACCTGTACCTGGGCGAACATACCCAACATCGCCTTGCATTTGTCGCAGAGGTACAGATCTTGAAAGACTGTCGTTCACCAGAGAAACCCTAACATAGTATCCGTTTCCTGTAGACGCTTTGAGATCGTAACGGATTATTGACTCATCCCCAATCGTCTCCACCGACATATTTGCCACAGGGCTTTGCGCATATCCCGCAAAACCAATGCACCATACAAAACAGAGTAAAGCAGGAAATCGCATGGTTGTTATTGCAGCAGGATAATTTCTACACGCCTATTCTGTTGGCGTCCTTCCTCAGTATCGTTCGTGTCGATGGGTGAAGCAGGACCCTTTCCATAAAATATGATGCGCTCTTTCTCGATCTGGTTATTGCGAAGGAACCGAAATACTTCATTTGACCGATCATGAGAAATTTTGAGATTCACATCCCAGTCTCCGATCGTATCGGTATGGCCCACCACTTCTATTTTTATGTCTTTATTCTCGCTCATAAACGTCACCAATAACTGGAGTTCCTGCCGCGTTAGCAAAAGCAACTCACTACTGTTGAAGTTAAAGTAAACTGTTTTAAAGATAACCGATTCTTTTATTCTCACCTGGTCAGCAAAGTAGCTCTTGATGATCGCCATAACCTTACTATTGGTTTCTACTGAAGCAGTTCCCGCTTCCATTTCCGCTTTGAACCGATCAACAATCCTCGTAGCCTTTTCCTGATCAATTCCACCCAACACTTCAACAGCACGTTCCACGCCAACTCCTTCGATTATCTCAGTAGCTTTATTTTCCTCAAACTCGTTAACGATGGCGGCTGCGTTCTTGGCATCCATCTTATCTATCACGTTGATGGCTTTATTGGTTGCGAACTCGTCAATAAAGTCTACGGCCTTCTCAACCTCCATTCCTTCAAGCATGGTCACTGCCTTTGACAATTCGAGCTGGTTCACAATGTCGAACGCCTTTCCGGCATCCATCTCCTCAATTACCTGCACCGATTTGATGTCAGACATCGAACTGATTACATCGATGGCTGTCGATTTTGACATGGCATCTATTATATCCACCGCTTTCTCCACTTCCATCCCATCAAGAATTTCATTTCGTTTTTCCGGTGCTACAGTTTGTACAATATCGATAGCTTGTTCCAGTTCCAGACCTGCAACAACTTCAATCGCCTTGCTGGTCTCCATCTCTTCAATCGTCTTTACAGCCGTTTTCAGATCCGAGTTTTTGACCTTCTCAATCACGTTCAGCAAATCTTCGAAAATAACAACATCGGTATGGGCACCGGCCGGCTTTTGCACTGCTTCGTCAGGAACATTCCCAACGAGTTGAACCATCCTCACGGGTGTGGTTGTATCAACATAATATAAGTCAAAGTCCTTTGCACCACGGTTAGAAGCGAACACATTATATGGACCTAAAATTGAGGCAAAGCTGAGATCATCCCCGGCCGAATTGACGGGGTACTTCAGGTGGGTAGAGTACCCGATCTTTCCGTCATAGAAATAATTTTCATAAATGTCGTACCCACCAACTCCTTTCGGGTTGTCGCTACTGTAGTGGAACTTGCGGGGTGAAGCAGAGGGGTATGGGTATAATGACACTTCATTATATTCAGAGTTTACGGTGCGTCCTGCGTTGACCGGCTTTTGCCAATTAGTTTTTTTGGTGTTTAAAGCGCTGATCCAAATGTCATACCCACCAAGGGAACCCTTGCGGTCACTTGTAAATATCAACCACTTGCCATCTTCAGAAATAAACCCGCTGGTTTCATTAGACTTTCGCTTGCAGATATTGAACCGTCTTGGATTTGTCCATTTATCATTGTCCTTGTCAGAATAAAACAAGTCGTATCGCCCCTTGCTATCGGTTGCCTTTAAGATAAGCATGTCCTTCTGAGGGTCATGATATACAATAGTATACCCTTCTAATATCGGGTCAATATCCACTCCTCCGGCATTCTGAGAGATCATTTTTTGGGTGCCTGCAGAAGCGAATCGGTATGCGAGAGAAAGGTCATAGATTGAGGAAGTTTCTTTACCATCGCTTCTGGGGAACAACACCGGGTCAGTCTCATTGACCTCTGCTTTATTAATTATATCGAGTCGTTTTACATAGTACGGATGAAGTTCTTTAACGAAGAGTTTGTATTCGTCCATCCGTTTTATGAAGTTTTCGATCACCTTCTTCTGCTTTGAACTAACCAGGCTTTGGTCCCCATTCTCCCGCATCGTCTTGGTGGCTTTCAAATAGCTCCCAAGATTCGTCTTTGCCACATCGAACATTTCAAGTTTCGCTGCAAGCATCCCGGTATAGTAATATACATCAACGGGTGCGCTGGTCAGATCATTCGTATAGAGAGTTGCTACTGTTGAAAGGTTTTTTTTGCTTAATGTAAAAAGTTCGAATGCTTTGTACGGCTGGTCACTGGTGTGGTAATAACAGTACGCCAGGCGGTACTGAATACCCGGCATATCGGGATAGCGATTATTTAACTCTACAAAATAACGCAAGGCCTCCACGGGTTTGTTCTTTCTGATCAGTTTCATCCCGGCAGAGTAGGAAGCATCGCGAACGGGATCGGGCTGAGCAAAAGCCACCTGGAAACCTTGCAGGTAAAAAAGGAAAAATGCAGCACAGATACGCACTGCAATCAAACGGGTTAGGCGCATGACAACTATAGAATTAAAGGGTAAAATAGCGATTTTTATTAGAATGATGTTTCTCTGCAAAAGGAAAATAATCCCAATTATAGAATCAGATTTTCATCTGCGACCAACAAAGAACAAAGGCTATCGCGAGTGCGTAGAATACATCTCTACAGAAGTGCTAATCGCCACCGGACCATCTGGTACAGATATTTCCCTTAATGAAGGAAAAGACTTGACTACCACTCTCCGATGAAAAAGGTTCAAACGCTCAAGTGCGCAGTGGTAGTCGCACTTAACGCAGCGATTGGATGCGGAGAAACAGGGATTACTTTCAGTGATCCATTATGGGGAGGCTAATACCCAATCACTGCTCTCGCTTCACTCGCATACCTATTGTTTTTTCGTAAAGCTCAGACAAGTCTGGTTCACTCAAAAACAAAAGGTATTGATTCGCAGTGATTGGGGATGCGGAGAGACAGGGATTCGAACCCTGGGTACGGTTTCCCGCACAACGGTTTTCGAGACCGTCCCATTCAACCACTCTGGCATCTCTCCGGGAGAGCAAAAATAAAAGCGGCTGTCTCAAAAGTCCAATAAAATTGAAATGTCATTCCGGCCCTGAGCCGGAATCCCGGTATACAAGTTCAAAACGGGATCGCGGGTCAATGCCCGCGATGACAGATTGACTTTTGAGACAGCCTCTCGAAATAATAATCTTATTATGCTGTCTATCTACTCAAAACGCAGCGATTCTATCGGATCTAGTTTAGATGCTTTATGTGCCGGGTAATAACCCGAAAGCAAGCCAACAAAAATACAGATCAACATCCCTACCGTCATCCATAGCCACGGTACCACAAAAGCATCAATACCGATCGCTTTCGAGATCAGGTTGCCTACTAAAATACCAAGTATAACGCCCCCGATTCCCCCTAATAAACATACTACAATGGCTTCAATCACAAACTGTTGCCGAATGCGTAACGGTGTTGCACCTAATGCTTTACGCACACCTACTTCACGCGTGCGCTCAGTAACTGATACAAGCATGATATTCATCAAGGCAATGGAAGCTCCTAACAAAGTGATAAATCCTACTCCAAAGCCACCAAACCTAAGTCCGTTTGTAATGCTCTCTAATTCCTGAGCAAGCGACTCACTCTTTTCTATTTCAAAGGAGTTGCCATTCTCCACCCTGTCCTGGCGAATTTTGCGCATAAGCCCGGTGGCCTCGCCCATTGCGTAATCAACCTGCTTCGCATCCTGAATACCTACCGTGAGTACATAGCGCAACGGTTGACCCGCTGCCATTTGATTCGCAACGAGGATCGGGATGATAACCATGTTGTCGTAGTTGTTCTCCGAAAGATCCCCCTTCTCTTTCAATAGACCAATCACCTTAAACTGCGTGCCCTTAAAGGAAATCTCTGTATTAACAGGCTTTGGATCATCTCCATACAAAGCTTGTGCTAACTTATAACCTATAACAGCCACTTTGCTTCCATACTGGATTTCAAATCGTGAAAAATTTCTTCCATCCTGAATATTCAACCCTTTAATAGCGATATACTCCTCATTAGCACCCCGGATATCCACATTGGGATTGGTCTTCTGAGACCCATGCTTAACTTCCGCCAGGTTGGTAAGTCGTGCCGATAAACTAACCGATGAAGGTACGTTATATTGATCAACAAATTTTTGAACTTCCGAAAGTGTAAGTCGCGGATACACCTTTTCCTTTACTCCATCCTGGTTAGTGCCCCGGTTCCATTTCGAATACATATCAAAGGTGTTAACACCCAACGAGGAAAGACTCTCTGAAACTGAGTACTCAATGCCATCAATGGCTGTTAGAATTCCTACCAATGAGGTAATACCAATGGCAACAATAAGAGCCGTAAGAACCGAGCGTAACATATTTGCCTTTACTGACCTAAGCCCTTCTCTTATATTTTCGACTAAATTCATGCTGCTGGTAGGTTTTTACTTACGAATTCGAGTACCTGATTAAAATAGCTTCCAAAATTATATCTTTAAACGTTCTAATGTGGAGACTTTTTACTGATTCTTTTGTTACAACAAGAAGCTAAATGAGTGGTTTAACGATGCGTTTGTTCATTTTGTTTTTATTTCTGGCCCTTTCGGGACGGGTTTTGGCTAATTCTATTTTCATTCCTATGGATGAAAAGCAGACGAACCATCTCAAAGCCTATGGAATTGCCTATTGGATTCTGAAAAATGACATAGAGGTGGACTGGCTATTGAACTACCGGGGCGGCAGTTTTATGTGCACTTATAACCCGAAAATTCAAAATGAGCTGGTGGTGCGCGGGGTCAGTTACGAGATTATCTCAGCGGCAAAAGTAAATGCGATTGTATCAGAAATAGCGAGTCCGGCTGTGAACTACGACATTATGAAATTGGAGAAATACCCACGCATTGCGGTCTATTCTCCTAAATCAAAACAACCCTGGGATGATGCCGTAACGCTGGTGCTTTCCTATGCCGAAATTCCCTATGATGTGATCTTTGATGATGAAGTGTTAAATGACCTGTTACCCAAATACGACTGGCTTCACTTGCATCATGAAGATTTTACGGGTCAGTATGGAAAGTTCTATAGCAACTACGCTAATTTTCCCTGGTATATAGAACAGCAAAAAGAAGCCGAAGAAACTGCCCGCAGGTTTGGTTTTCATAAGGTTTCTCAGGCCAAGCTGGCGGTTGTTAAACGAATTAAAGAATTTGTATCCGGTGGAGGATTTCTCTTCGCAATGTGCTCAGCAACGGATACCTATGATATTGCTTTGGCTGCTGAAGGAGTGGACATTTGCGAGCGTATGTACGATGGCGATGCGGCCGATCCCCAGGCACAGGAAAAACTTAACTTTGATAATACATTTGCCTTCACCGACTTTCGGTTGTCACGCGATCCTTATCAATATGAATTCTCAGACATCGATAACAATTTCCCGGATCGTGGACTGAGACAGGACAATGACTACTTCTCTATTTTTCAGTTCTCCGCTAAGTGGGATCCCATCCCTACCATGCTAACCCAAAATCATACCCGGGTTATCAAAGGATTTTATGGACAAACAACAGGCTTTAAAAAGCGATTGATAAAACCTGATGTGGTGATTATGGGTGAAACGAGCGAGATCAAAGAAGCCAAATACCTGCACGGGGTTTATGGCAAGGGATTCTGGACTTTCTACGGTGGCCACGATCCTGAAGATTATCAACATACCGTGGGCGAAGAACCAACCGACCTCCACCTGCATCCCAATTCACCTGGCTTCCGCCTGATCTTAAATAATATTCTTTTCCCGGCAGCGAAGAAGAAAAAGCAGAAGACCTGATACCGCTACCTTAGCGAACTTAATCAGTACGTGACCATTAGTGTAGCCGGTCGCCCCGTACCTCAAGATTTTTTACAATCTCCGCTTCTTCCGACAAGATCTCCCGCCAGCGTTTTTCAACCTCGGCTTCGTCCATATATTCTTTAGCTAGCGAGAGGAAGTTTTTATAGTGCCCCGCCTCTGACACCATTAATTCATAATAAAATTTACTGAGTTCAGCATCGCCAATCTCTTTCCATAACAAGCGAAACCGTTCGCAACTTCGGGCTTCAATAAGCGCATTCATCAGAAGCTTTTCTACTAATTGCTGATTCCGATTGCCGCCTTTCTTTACAATCTTTTGTAGTTGTTCTACATAGTCGTCCTTTCGCTGAAAGCCTAACTGGTAGCCTCTTTTCTTAAGCTGTTCGAGCACGCGCTCAAAATGGCTCCACTCTTCAGCTACAACAGGCGTAAGAGCCTCCACCAGGTTAATTTTCTCGGGGTAACTTATGATTAATGAAATGCAGGAAGATGCTGCTTTCTGCTCGCAGTAAGCATGATCTACAAGGATATCTTCTATGTTTTTTTCTGCGATATTAATCCAGCGCGGATCGGTGGGCAACTCAAGTCCCAATACGTGCTTTTCCATCAATCAAAAAGAATTAAATCAAATCCAAAGTCCAGAATACTTACCTGCCCGCGATAGCCCGGTGTAGGTAAATACCCCGTTCCGGTAATGATTTGCAGAAGGTTGGAGTACTTAACAAAGAATCTTCCCCGATTCAATTTGCCATTAAAGAACACATCAACCAGCGGATAAGCAGGATTGACAAATTTATCCTGCACATAGAATTGCTGAATGGCCGGAGAGTAACCCAATGCCGTGTAATCCGAGCGCCAGTGAGCATCAATGCCAACCTGAACCTGGATATTTCCTTTAAAGAGCGAATTCTCATAAGCCAGCTGGGCATTGATAAACCATTGTGGAACGCGCACGGCCCGATCATCATTCTGAAGAAGCTGAGTGTACAAAACTTGTGGTCTGAAATATACATGACGTAAGAAGCGCACAGACATTCTTACTTCCGGAGTTAATAACTGTTGATTACCGGATGACTGTACTGCTATTACTTCCTGCTCGCCTGATACACTATTTTGTTTGTAATAAATGTTATTCGTAATAGAAGTATACGTAATGCCTGGTGAAAAATTAAATCCACCTGCCCGTGTTTTAATAAATCCTGACAATTGATTAAAGAATGGATCTGAAAAATCGTTGACCCATGAATTATGACTACCCCGATAGGCAAGTGGCAAAAAAGCTGGCTTTGTTAAGGAACTTATACCCGAAGCATCCAGCCAGGGAGTAGTCAGGTTGGCATTAAGCTTATAATTACCGCCCAGTAAATATTCAGCTTTACCCGATAACTCCGCCAGTGTATCAAACCTAAAGGCGATCTGGCCACCCAGGTAATTCTCGATGCCATCGTTTTTAAACGACAATTGAGTTTCATCTACATATTTGTTAAAGGTGCTGTAAGACCTCATCTTATAATAAAAGCTATAGAATAAAAAAGCAGCATTTCCTTTCATGCCTACTTCATTGACAATCGTTTTAAACCGGATTCCATCCTGAACATCATCGGTATTAACAATATCTGGCGTGGTGTATTTGAAGTACTCATTATAGTTGGGTTCCTCGCTGCGAACATCAAAGAAGTAATTCTCCTGTTTAATTAAATCCAATTTATGATATACCTGCAGCGGAGACGCTAACTGATATTGATGAAAAATATGAAGCGCGATTCTTTTTTCTTCCGTCTTGGCCGCCATTAAATAAGGTTGCACATTATCATCATAATATCCATTGATCGTTGTATCCCTTACCAGGTAAATGCCTCCATTTTCATTTACCCGATGACGGATTCGTCTGTAGCTTCCCGAAATAAAGTATCGTTTGTTCTCGGATCGATAGGAAGAGTAGAGATCATAGTATTGACTGATCGTTTGACGGTCGCCTTTTCCATTGCGCTGAATTTGCTTATCTACCAGAATGGGACGATAGTTAAAACCAAAATTCCAGCGGGGATTGATATTCCTGCTAAACTCAATGCGCGACATTGCCCGGCCCTCTCCTCCCCACACCAAAAAGATTCGTGTATAGGGTGACTTGGTATCAAAAATTCGCGGCTCCTCGGTTTCATAAAAGGGATAATATGTTTGATACCCGGGGCTTGCTCCAACCGTTAACGGAGCCATAGGAAAAATCGGATTGAGTGCAGTACCGACATTCCCCAGGTCGTGATAGAAATTATTGAAGCCCTGAATATACGTCCAGCGATGATAGTTACTTAATGTGGTGTCCAGCGGCTGATAATCAACCTTGTTCTGGAAAATATTATTTTCTGTTATCCACTTTGTCGTTTTTGGACCATACACATTCTTTGTGGAATCATCTACAATCTGTGAGCCACGACCCGTGCGGACAGGTGGTGTTATGGGTTTCCGCACCGTATCAGCATTTTCAACACGGTTCTGACTAAAGGAAGATAAACTTCCCATCATGAATACAACTACTATCAAATGATTTTTTAGAAGCACGCGCAAAAGTAACTGTGAATTGGAAAAGAACATCCGATTTTTCAAGCCTGAGAAACTTCCTTTAGTTTTTCTTCAATTAAATGGCAAATCATCTCATCAAAATCTGATCCATTTTTAGTAAATGTGGCCTGAATGGGTATATAAAACCAGTTTTTCTTTTTCACCACGTCAAATAATGAATTCCCAATCAACTTCACCATATCTTTTTCTGTGGTTAAAATTGAACCTGCATTACAAAGCTCAGCCGTTTGATGGATACTTTCGATCTCTGCCGCTGTATAAGAATGATGATCTGGGAACTTGAAATGCCTGTGTATTTTATATCGCTTCGCAACTTCTTTTTCCAATGGACCATTCTTAGCAATCCCTGAAACCAACACCACATCCAGACTAACCGGGTGGTTATGACCAATAGCAACCGGCAATTGATAACTCATACTGGAAAAGAAAACGGGTTTGTTGCCAACCAGATTATGCAACTCATGGCGAATCTTTTCTTCGTTTCCTGCCTCCAGTTCAGGACATTTAGTAACCACGACAGTATGTGCCCGTGAAGCCCCTGCACGAGCTTCCCGTAACCGGCCGAGAGGCATAAGAAAATCTTTGTAAAAAGGTTTTTCATAATCTGTAACCAGAATGGAAAATTGTGGAACAACTGCACGATGTTGAAATGCATCGTCCATCAAAATAACCTGAACATCCGGTCGTTCATTTAAAATTGATGGAATAGCCAAAGCCCGTTCTTCTCCAACGGCCACAGCAATCTTATCACCAAATTTTCTCTGCAATTGATATGGCTCATCTCCGATCGTCTGAGCATCATCTTTCCTGGTTGCGATGTGAAATCCTTTGGTCTTTCGGCCATATCCACGACTTAATGTTGCTATTTTATATCGTTCACTGAGTAATCTGATCAGGTACTCTATCATGGGCGTCTTGCCAGAACCACCGACATTCATATTACCAACGCTGATTACCACTGACTCAAACTGAAATGATTTTTTATGCCCTATGTCATAGAGGTGGTTTCGAAGCCTTGTAACAATATTGTAAAGGCCGGCAAAAGGCAATAAAAGGTACTTTAAAAAGGGCATAAAGCAGTGCCGTGTTCTTTCGCTATTTTTGATCAAAAGTACATAATCGATGGCTACTAGAACGATAAATAATATAATCGAAAGTCTGGAAAGGTTGGCACCCCGAGTCTACCAGGAAGAGTATGATAACAGCGGCCTGCTCACAGGCAATCCAACTGAAGAAGTTAAAGGCATTTTGATTACGCTGGACTGCACTGAAGATGTGGTAGAAGAGGCCTTGGCAAAATCATGCAATCTCATCGTGACCCATCACCCTATTCTATTTAAAGGTATCAAGAAGCTTACGGGCCAAACGTATGTTGAAAGGGTATTAATAAAAGCGATTCAAAACAACATTGCCATTTACGCAGTACATACGAATCTGGACAATGTTATTAATGGTGTGAATAAAAAAATTGCTGAGCGAATCGGACTGAAAAATCTTCAGATTCTATTGCCCAAAAAGAATACGCTCATGAAGTTGGTCACCTTCATTCCCAAAGAGCATAAGGAAACGGTACTAGCAAGCCTGCACGAAGCTGGAGCCGGACAGATCGGTAATTACAAAAACTGCAGCTTCACCATTGAAGGTGAAGGCGCCTTTTTGCCAGCGGATCATGCCAATCCATTTAAAGGATCAAAAGGAGTTTTGGAAAAAACTGATGAGGATCGGGTGGAAGTTATTTTTCCAACTTTCCTTCAAGGAAAAGTACTTAGCGCCTTACAGGATAGTCATCCCTACGAAGAAGTGGCTTACTATCTGACAAGCCTCGAAAACGAAAATCAGGAAGTTGGGGCGGGCATAATCGGAGAACTCGTGATCCCCGAAGAACCGATAGCCTTTTTACAGAGAGTGAAATTGAATATGAATACAGCCTGCATCAGGCATACCAGGCTTAGCAGTAACAAAGTAATAAAAGTAGCGGTTTGTGGCGGGGCTGGCAGTTTTTTACTCCAGACTGCCATTAGACAGGGAGCCGATGTCTTTATTTCGGCTGATTTCAAATACCATGAATTTTTCGATGCCGACAACAAAATCATTATTGCCGATATTGGCCATTATGAGAGTGAACAATACACGAAAGAGCTGCTTGGTGAGTTTTTACAAGAAAATTTTCCTACTTTTGCAATCATTTTTTCAAATGTCGTAACAAATCCAATTAGCTACCTGTAAGTAATGGAAAATCAAACAGTTGCACAAAAACTAGAAGCATTAGTAAAATTACAATCCATAGATTCAAAACTGGACGAACTTAAAAAACTGAGAGGGGATCTTCCCGATGAAGTGCAAGACCTGGAGGACGAAATGGAGGGTTACCGCACCCGACTTAGCCGTTTTGAGGCTGAATTGAAGGAATTGGAAGAGGCAATTAAGAAGAACAAAGAAGGCATTAAAGAAGCAGAAAAGCTGTCCAAAAAATACATTGAGCAGCAGAAAAACGTAAAAAACAACAGAGAATTTGATGCCATTACCAAAGAAATAGAACTGCAGGAATTAGAAGTTCAGATTTGCGAAAAGAAAATTAAAGAGTCAAAAGAGAAAATAGACTCCAAAAAGGCTGAAATAACTACTATTGAGACTCTTATAAAAGAGAGAGAAGAGGATCTTCAGAACAAGAAAGACGAACTGGATGGGATTCTGAATGAAAGCCAGGAAGAAGAGAAAAAGCTTTTGGTGGAAAGAGAGAAGGCGACTAAGAAAATAGAAGACAAACTTCTTAAGCATTATAATCGACTGAGAACAAACTTATCAAATGGCTTAGCCGTTGTAAGGGTGGTTCG
>Ga0075163_10009086_pt1 | contig 13067 bp, 10 predicted proteins | sample JI1023141ADNA_FD_71478 | JGI IMG/M metagenome (GOLD analysis project Ga0075163, IMG submission 71478) | Wastewater effluent complex algal communities from Wisconsin, to seasonally profile nutrient transformation and Carbon sequestration -... | ecosystem: Engineered > WWTP > Effluent > Algae...
GAAATAAAGTCCACTCCGCAAGCGGCATATAAAGGTGCCGTTTCAAGCGTAATGCCACCAGATGATTCGGTTGCACAGAAGTCGCCTATCAATGCTACCGCTTTTCGAGTCGTTTCATAATCAAAATTATCAATGAGAATTCTATAAATACCCTTGTGTTGCATAATCTCTTTGATTTCATCCAAATTTCTAGCTTCGACGATGATTTTCAAATCGAGTTGTTGATCTGCTAAAAACTTTTGAGTTTTGACAATAGCTTGAGAAACACCACCGGCAAAATCAATATGATTATCTTTCAACATAATCATGTCGTACAGTGCAAATCTATGGTTCACTCCACCACCTATAGTCACTGCCCATTTTTCCAATGCTCTTATACCGGGAGTGGTTTTACGCGTATCTAAAATGCGGGTTTTGGTTCCTTGGAGTACTTTAACAAAATCATAGGTTTTAGTAGCAATTGCACTCATCCGTTGCATGGCATTCAATACCAGTCGCTCCGCTTTTAAAATGGATTGAGATTTTCCGGAAACATAAAAAGCGATATCGCCATACACAACAGCATCACCATCTTTTAATATCGCATCAAAAACCATATCAGGGTCCACATATTGAAAAACCATTCGAGCAAAGTCAATTCCGGCTATGATACCATTGGCTTTGACCAACAATTTGGCTTTGCCTTGCGCATCAGTAGGAATACATGCCAATGAAGAATAATCTCCTGGACCTACATCTTCTCGGATGGCATTGGCAATGATGAGTTGGAGTTCGTTTTGAAATTGAGTTTCGGAAATCATGTTGCTTATATTTTGCTAAAATTCAAATTATTTGATTACAGTATTACTATGCAAAGGAATGTCGTTTAATTAAGGAGTATGAATCTTAAAAGTTTTTAACGCAGAGTACGCTGAGAAGGCGCAAAGTACCGCAGAGTCTATTAATATCTATCTTCTCTGCGAAACGCTGCGTTGAACTTTGCGAAACGCTGCGGTTAAAGTTTGAACATTTTTTGTTAACTAAACGACATTGATATGCAAAGTAACTAAATTGTATGCATAAATCACGCTCAAAAAGCAATTGCAGGTATTTTTTTGCTATCTACTTATTATTAGTAAAATTTTTAGCGGATATTTGCCCCTACTTATAATCAGAACAGTACCATGAGTAAAGTAATTTCGGGATTTTCAAAATTGAGCAAACAGGAAAAAGTAGATTGGCTCACCGACAATTTTACCGAAGTAGGTATAAAAGCCAAAGAAGTCCTGCAACAATACTGGAATGAAGACCGCATTCTTCAATCCTTACACGATGATTTTGTAGAAAACACCGTATCCAATTTCTATTTACCTTTTGCCATTGCGCCCAATTTTGTCATCAATGACAGAGATTACACGATTCCCATGGCTATTGAGGAGAGTTCGGTTGTAGCTGCCGCGTCAATGGTTGCCAAATTTTGGAGTTCGAGAGGTGGCATTAAAACCACTATTTTAAGCACGCTCAAAACAGGTCAAATACATTTGATGTACAACGGTGATCCAGCCGGACTTCAGTTTTACTTTGACAAAATGCAAGCGCAACTTTTGAGAGTTACCGAACCCATTACCGAAAACATGCGTCAACGTGGTGGTGGTATTGTAGGAATGGAATTGCGAAATAAGACAGCAGAATTGCCCCATTATTATCAAATACACGTGACTTTTCAAACCAAGGATAGCATGGGAGCCAATTTCATCAACACTTGTTTGGAGGCCATAGCCGATGCCTTCAAACGTCCTGATATTGAAATTGTAATGAGTATTTTATCCAATTACGTTCCTGAATGTGTGGTGAGAGCCGAGGTGAGTTGTAAAGTAAAAGACTTATATGAAAATGATGCGATGCATTATGCGGAAAAATTTGTTCAAGCGGTTAGAATAGCTGAAATTGAACCCTTTCGAGCGGTTACCCACAACAAAGGCATCATGAATGGTGTAGATGCTGTAGTGATCGCTACCGGAAATGATTTTAGAGCTGTTGAAGCGGGTGTTCATGCCTATGCTTCGCGCAACGGAAGTTATGCCAGTCTGAGTCATGCAGAAATCAACAAAGGGGTTTTTAGATTTTGGTTGGATTTACCATTATCTTTGGGAACCGTTGGCGGTTTGACCAAATTACATCCTTTGGCAAAATTGTCACTAGAAATATTGGGAAACCCAAATTCAGAAGAATTGATGCAAATAGTTGCCGCCGCCGGATTGGCTCAAAACTTTGCCGCATTGAGAGCTTTGACAACAACCGGAATTCAAAAAGGTCATATGAAACTCCATTTGACCAATATCATCAAACTATTAAATGCCTCTAAAAAGGAAAAAGAATTTCTCATTCAATATTTTGAAAATAAAACGGTTTCACACAAAGCTGTAGTAGATAAGTATCATGAAATGAGGAGGGAAAATGAATTATGAATTGAGAATTTAAACATTGACCACTAACATCCAAATAACTAAATTCCAAATTCCAATTACCAAATTCCAAATTCCAAATTTCAAATTCCAATTACCAATTACCAAATTCCAATTACCAATTACCAAATTCCAAATTCCAATTACCAAATTCCAAATTCCAATTACCAAATTCCAAATTTCAAATTCCAAATTTCAAATTCCAAAAATTCCAATTACCAAATTTCATCCCCAATGAGTTGGGAACCAAATTCCAAACTCGATAGATATCGGGACTGAATTCCAAAACCAAATAACCAAATAACCTAATAACTCAATAACCAATTAACTCAATAACCAATTAACCAATTAACCAAACCTCAACATATCAAGCACACGGCAAACTCCTCCTAACAGGAGAATATCTAGTATTGGATGGTGCTTTGGCTTTGGCAATGCCTACCAAAAAAGGACAGGATTTGATGGTCAAAGAAATTTCGGAGCATAAGGTGTATTGGAAAAGTTATGATGAGAAAGGACAAGTTTGGTTGGAACGTACGTTTCACTTTCCCATAACCCTTCGTAAGAGTGACCCTAAAACCATTCAAACCCTCAAACATATATTTCTCCAAATTCAACAACTCAATCCAGCTTTCTTCAATGGAAACCAAGGTTATGAAGTGACCACACATTTGGAATTTCCAAGAAAATGGGGATTGGGAAGTTCATCAACATTAATTTATAATTTAGCCACTTGGGCACAAGTCAATCCGTATGAATTGCTCGCAAACACCATGGGTGGCAGTGGTTATGACTTGGCTTGCGCTGGAAGTGATTCTGCCATACTTTACCAACTCGACAACCTAAAACCCATAGTTAAACCCGTAACTTTTTCACCGGATTTTGCCGACCAATTGTTTTTCGTTTATCTCAATCAAAAACAACGCAGTTCCAGAGAAGTAAACCGTTACAAATCAATAGCTGTTAACGACAAGAAAACAGTAGTAAACTTGGTTTCCGAAATATCCGAATTGATGTTGAAAGTAACCTGTATTGAAGATTTTGCCCTTTTGATGAAAGAACACGAAAAATTAGTGTCGGGGGTATTAAAACGCAATCCCATTCAAACCCATTTTAAAGATTATTTCGGGCAATTGAAAAGTTTGGGTGCTTGGGGAGGAGACTTTATTCTAGCAACCGGAAATGAAAATACCCCTGAATATTTCAGGAGAAAGGGATTTGAAACGGTAATTCCGTTTAAGAACATGAAGTATTAGTTAATTTGTACGTTATTTGTATTTTAGTACCGATAGCTATCGGGAAGATTTTAGATTTTAGATTATAATTGAAAAAAGATATTCGTTCATATAGTAAAGAAGACCTCAGAGATTATTTCATAACTCAAGGCCAGCAAGCATTTCGGGGCAATCAAGTCTATGAATGGTTGTGGAAGAAAAATGCGCATACTTTTGAGGGAATGACCAATCTTTCCAAAGAAACCCGATTGTTTCTGGAAGATCATTTCAGCATCAATCACATAGCCGTTGACAACATCCAAAGAAGCAGTGATGGAACCGTCAAAAACGCCGTTAAACTACACGATGGTTTAGTGGTAGAATCGGTGATGATACCTACTGAAAGTCGCACAACTGCTTGCGTTTCCAGCCAAGTGGGTTGTGCCATGGGTTGTACTTTTTGCGCCACGGCCAGATTGAAGAAGCAACGCAACCTCAATCCGGATGAGATCTATGACCAAGTAGCGGCTATCAGTCGCGAGAGCGAATTGCTCTACGGACATAAATTGACCAATATCGTTTTTATGGGTATGGGCGAACCTTTGCTCAACTATGAAAATGTGATGAAAGCCATTGATAAAATCACTTCCGACGAAGGTTTGGGGATGTCTCCCAGACGCATTACACTTTCAACTGTAGGTATTCCCAAAATGATCAAACGCATGGCAGATGAACAAGTCAAATTTAACTTGGCTCTCTCACTCCATTCTGCCATTGATGAAGTACGTAGTAAAATGATGCCTGTCAATATTTCCAACAATCTGGACGAATTGATGGATTCTTTACAATATTGGCATCACAAAACCGGCAATCGCATCACTTTTGAATACGTGGTTTGGAAAGGGATCAACGACAAGCAAAAAGACATTGATGCCTTGGTTCAATATTGCAAACAAGTACCCGCCAAAGTGAACTTGATTGAATACAATCCGATAGATGATGGCGAATTTGAACAAGCTTCACCCATCATCATTGAACAATATGTGAGTGAATTGGAGAAAAACGGTATCATTGTCAACATCAGACGCAGTCGTGGGAAAGACATTGATGCGGCTTGTGGACAATTGGCGAATAAAAGTTGAATTAGGTATGAAAATTTCCAGTATAGTGGAAATTTTAGTACAAATATTTCCAGTGTAATGGAAAATTTAGTACAAATATTTCCAGTACAAAAATGTATTCAAACAAAAAAACCGCTCGTAAAAGCGGTTTTTCTATTTCATATAGGTGATATTAATCTTTCAAATCATCCACATCATCATGCGTGATCTTATTCACCGACACTAAAACCCCGAGTAGTAGTGAAACACCGATAAAAGTTAGCGAGAACCAACTCGGAAGTAACTTGATAAATTCGGTATGTAAAAGCAATAATTTGATGGATACAAATACCAAAATGGCAAATATACTGTACTTTAAATAATGGAATTTTTCCAACATATTGGCTAAAAAGAAATACATACTTCTCAATCCGAGAATCGCAAAAATATTAGAACTAAATACGATGAATCTTTCGGTAGTTACAGCTAAAATGGCAGGAATACTATCCAAAGCAAAAATGACATCGGTAAATTCTATCATAATCAATGCAATGAATAATGGGGTGAAAACTCTTTTCCCATTTTCTATAATCCAAAAATGTTCTGCATGAAAATTCTTAGTTACTTTGAAATATTTCTTAACAAATTTGAATTTTTCATCTTCGTGGTGTTCATCGTTTTCATGTTTGAGCATATTAAATGCCGTGTACAATAAAAATGCCCCAAAAACATAGGTCATCCATTCAAATCTTTCCATCAGAGCAATTCCAAAGAAGATCATCAAAGCTCGCATCACAATGGCTCCAACAATTCCCCAAAACAATACTCGATGCTGATATTTCATGGGGACTTTTTGACTGGCAAAAATGGTAGCGATGACAAAAAGGTTATCTACACTCAATGACAATTCGATGAGGTAACCGGTCAAGTATTTTGTAACTGCCTCAGCAGGTTCCATTTCACTGACGATCCAATCAAATTTGTAGAAATAATAAACCGCAATTGAAAATAGCATGGCAAATGCCACCCAAAAAGCAGTTTCGATAGCCGCTTTTTTATGACTGACCTTTTCATTTTTCTTGTGTAAAACTAGCATGTCAAATCCTATTAACACGATAAATGCGGTAAATAATATGATCCAAGCCATAGTAAGAGTTCAGGTTTAAAGCCCGCCTTGTCGGCGAGGCAAGTTTAAAGTTTCATTCTATCAAATCAATCTTTAGAAATCAGCTTTCAATAGTATTAAATTAATTTTCGGGCATCTGCTAATGCATTTGCGATACCACTTGGGTTGCTTCCACCTGCTGTTGCAAAGAAAGGTTGTCCGCCTCCGCCACCATTGATGTGTTTGGCTAATTCCCTAACAATGTTTCCGGCATGCAAACCTTTTTGCTCTACCAAATCTTTGGAAACATAACAAGACAAGGTTGCTTTTCCATCCACTTCATTGGCTATCAAAAGAAAAGCAGAAGCCAACTTGCCACCCATTTCAAATAAAATATCTTTTATACTCTGGGTATCCAAGTCTAATTTAGTCGCCAAAAATTGCGTTCCGTTACGGTTTTCCAGTTTTTGTTCCAAATCACCGACCAAATTTTTAGCATTTGCTTTTTGCAATTGTGCCATTTCTTTACGCAATTGATTGAGTTCTTCCTGCATATTTTGCACCACTTCTACGGGATTCTTAGGATTCTTCAAAACCGATTTGACTTCTTCAAAAAGTCGGTTGTTTTCCATGAAATACTGTTGAGCTGCATCTGAAGTTATGGCTTCAATTCTGCGAACGCCTGCAGCAATAGCACTTTCCGATACAATTTTGAAATACCAAATATCAGCCGTGTTTTGGATATGTGTACCACCACACAACTCTAGAGAATCGGCAAATTGAATCATCCGAACACTATCTCCGTATTTTTCTCCAAACAAAGCCATTGCTCCTTTTTCCATCGCTTGTTTAATGGGGATATTACGATGTTCGTCCAAAGGAATAGCCGCTTGTACTTTGGTATTGACAAATTTTTCCACTTGTACCAATTCTTCTTCCGTCAATTTGGCAAAGTGAGAAAAGTCAAATCGCAAACCTTTGGCATGTACAGCCGAACCTTTTTGTTCGACATGTGTCCCCAATATTTGACGCAATGCTTGATGTAACAAATGCGTAGCCGAGTGATTTCGGGCAATCAAAGCTCTTTGGTGTGCATCTACTTGTGCCGTGAAAACCTGTTGAGGATTCTGAGGTAACTCTTTGGTAAAATGCAACCACAAACTATTTTCCTTTTTAACATCAAAAACAGGCGTTTTACTGCCATCGGCAGCAATCAACCAGCCACTATCGCCTACTTGCCCACCGCTTTCCGCATAAAAAGGCGTTTGATCTAAAACAATTTGATACAATTCACCATCCTTTTTGGAAGTTACTTTTCTATATCTCGAAACTTTTGAGAAAGTTTGCAAATTATCATATCCTTTAAAGGCCGTTTCCGTAGCTTGGTTTAATAAAGTCCAATCTTCGGTTTCCATGCCGGCTGCATCCCGACTTCGTTCTTTTTGTTGCAACATTTCGGCATCAAATTCCGTTTCATTAAATGTCATGCCGCGTTCGCTTAAAATTAAAGCCGTCAAATCTTTAGGGAAGCCATAGGTGTCAAATAATTCGAAGGCTTTTTTCCCGGTAACTTCTTTGCCTTTGGTCTCATTGATGATGCGTTCCAACAATTGTAAACCTTGTTCCAAAGTGCGTAAGAACGAATGCTCTTCTTCTTTGATGACATTGGTAACGAGACTTTGTTGCGCTTTCAATTCGGGGAAAGTATCACCCATTTCCTGAACCAAAGTTGGAATCAACAAATGAATAAACGCATCCTTTTGATTCAAAAATGTATAGCCATAGCGAATGGCACGTCTCAGAATACGACGGATGACATATCCGGCACCACCATTGGGAGGTAATTGTCCATCGGCAATGGCAAATGAGACTGCTCTAATATGATCAGCAATGACCCGAATGGCGATATTTTGTTCTTCGTTCACGCCATAGGCAACACCGGTTGTTTTTTCAATTTGGTGTATCATAGGTGTAAATACATCGGTATCATAATTGGATTGGGTACCCTGAAGCACCATACAAAGGCGTTCAAAACCCATTCCCGTATCCACGTGTTTAGCAGGGAGATATTCCAATTTACCATCGGCTTTGCGGTTGAATTCCATAAAGACCAAATTCCAAATTTCCACCACTTGAGGATGATCTTTATTGACCAAATTTGCTCCGGAAACTTGGGCCCTTTCTACTTCGTTTCTAATATCAACATGAATTTCAGAACAAGGTCCGCAAGGTCCTTGATCTCCCATTTCCCAAAAGTTATCTTTTTTGTTACCCAATAAAATTCTATCTTCTGCAATGTGTTTTTTCCAATATTCAAAAGCTTCATCGTCTTTACTTAAATGATCATCTGCACTACCTTCAAAAACCGTTACATACAAACGGGATTTGTCAATTTTATAGACTTCGGTCAACAATTCCCAAGCCCAATCGATGGCATCTTTTTTAAAATAGTCACCAAAGCTCCAATTGCCGAGCATTTCAAACATGGTATGGTGGTACGTATCTTTACCTACTTCTTCCAAATCATTGTGCTTACCGGAAACCCGTAAGCATTTTTGGGTATCGGCAATACGGTTGTGTTTGGGTGTACCATTGCCTAAAAAATATTCTTTAAATTGGTTCATGCCTGCATTGGTAAAAAGCAAGGTGGGGTCATTTTTGACCACTATAGGAGAAGAAGCTACGATTTGATGTTTTTTGGATTCAAAAAAATCCAGAAATTGTTGACGAATCTGATGTGAATTCATATTTGATTATAAAAAAATTTCTTTCGTAAATGAAAATGAGTTTGAAATATTAAATGTATGTAAAAAAAGTCAATCTCAGCACTTTAAGATTTGACAGCTAAACTATTAACTATTAACTACTAACATTTAACATTTTATTTAAATTAATTTCTTAATTTTGTGTTTTTATTGCCTTCAAGCGGCAAAAGTAAGATTTTTAAAGACATGGCAAAAGTAAAATATCATTACAATCCCGAAACCTTATCTTTTCACAAGATAATTCCCAAAAAAAGACGTGTGCTATTTAATGGAATTCTTTTGTTTTTGGCAATAACACTCAATGCCGTCATCGGTTTTTTTGTATTGAATTCCTTTTTTCAATCTCCTAAAGAAAAAGCACTGACCCGGGAAATTGATAATTTGAAAATGAATTATAAGTTGCTGGCCAGAAAGGAAAAACAGCACAACGAACGCATTGCCGAAATAGAAAATCGAGACAATACCATATACAGACAATTTTTTGAAGCCAGTCCCATTCCCGACGAAGTAAGAAAAGCCGGTTTTGGTGGAGTCGATCGATATAAAGACATGGATGGATTTGACAATTCCAATATGATTATTGATTTGACCAAACAAATGGATATTTTGTCCAAACGTATAGTGGTTCAATCCAAATCATTGGATGATATCATCAAAATGGCTGAAAACAAAGAAGAAATGTTGGCTGCCATTCCCGCCATTTCACCTGTAAAAAAAGAGCATTTGACCCATGTCGCTTCCGGTTATGGATGGCGCATGCATCCCATTTTAAAAATCAGGAGAATGCATAATGGCATTGACTTTGTAGCCAAAGAAGGAACTCCAATTTACGCATCCGGTACCGGTACAGTTGTAGAAGCTGAAAGAAGTTCGTCTTTTGGAAATGTTGTGAAAATTAATCATGGATTTGGATATGAAACCGTGTATGCTCATTTGAGTCGCCTTGCAGTTCCTGCGGGCAAACGGGTCAAACGAGGCGATATCATAGGTTATATGGGTAGTACTGGTTTATCTGTTTCAACTCACTTGCATTACGAAGTTCATAAAAACGGAAGTCCGGTAGATCCCGTGAACTTTTTCTATGGTAATTTGACTCCGGAAGAATATTTAGCCATTCAAAATGCAGCCAACCAAGAAGGTGGACAAACCTTGGATTAATTGTATTTTGTTAGAATCCAACCTTCTTATTTCTAATTTCTAAGATCTAATTTCTAATTTGAACCATGCATATAGACTTACCAGAAAAATTTTACTACAAAATCGGAGAAGTTGCCGAGGCATTTAAAGTCAACACTTCTTTACTTCGTTTTTGGGAGAAGGAGTTCAAAATGTTGCATCCCAAAAAGGATAAAAACGGCAATCGATTGTATACCAAAAAGGATGTGGAAATATTTCAACAAATTCACTTTTTTGTCAAGGAAAAAGGCTACACTTTGGATGGTGCCAAACAAAAAATGAAAGAAAAAAAGGGTCCCAATCAAGAGTCGGAGTTAACAGAAAACCAATTGGTTATTGCAAAATTGGAAAAAATTAAAGACGAGTTGTTACGCATTAAAAAATCAATTGAGTAACATTTATAATATTTATTCAACTAACATTCACAAACATTAACAATTAAAACCGAAAATTATGAAAAAATGGATTGTTCCTATTTCAATTATTGCCTTATTATTAATCATCGTATGGAGATTCAACAATAAAGCTGTAACTCTTAAAGAGGATGCCAATAACCGTTGGGGTGATGTAGAAAGTTCTTATCAAAGGAGATACGACTTGATAGACAATTTGGTTGCTACCGTAAAAGGATATGCTGACCATGAAAAAAGTACTTTGGAAGCTGTAATTCAAGCCAGAGCCAATGCTACTAAAATCACTATTGATCCAACCAATATGACACCTGAAAAATTGGCTGAGTTTCAACAAGCTCAAACTGGAATGATGGGTGCCTTCAGTAAATTAATGGCAGTAGCAGAAAGTTATCCCGACTTGAAGGCCAACCAAAACTTTTTGGAATTACAATCCCAAATTGAAGGAACTGAAAATCGAATTAATGTAGCGCGTGATCGTTACAATGAAGCTGTAAATCCTTATAACAAAGCGATTAAACGTTTTCCAGGTGTTGTTTTTGCTTCTATATTAGGGTTTGATGAAATGACTTATTTCAAATCTGAAGTTGGAGCTGACAAAGCCCCTAAAGTAGATTTTTCCAAATAAAAACTCAACATTGAAAAGAAAATAGAGTCCTCCACGGGATTTCTATTTTCTTTTTATTTGAACTTAAATTGTTGCTGACATGAACTCTGTAGAATCTTTTTTAACTGCTTCAGAAGAGCAGGAAATTGTGAGAGCCATTCAAAAAGCCGAATTCAATACTTCGGGTGAAATCAGAGTGCATCTTGAAAAAGTTACCTCAAAAGAGGTTATGGAACGAGCCAAGGAAGTTTTTTTTGAACTCAAAATGGATCAAACCAAAGAACGGAATGGTATCTTATTGTACGTGGCTACTGATAGTAAAAAATTTGCCATTCTCGGTGATGCCGGTATAGATCAAAAAGTTCCAGCCCATTTTTGGCAAGACGAAACCGATATGATTATCGGCTTGTTTACTCAGCAAAAAAATTGTGAGGCATTAACGAAAGGAATCGAACAAGTTGGGGAGAAACTCAAAACATTTTTCCCTTACCAATCAGATGATCGTAATGAATTGACCAACGAAATATCTAAAGGATAATGCATTACAATAACACTCCCCATAAATCCACATTTTTAAAAGTTTGTACCCTATTGCTTATTGTTATAGGAACATTGAACTTTAGAGCTCAAACACCCGAACTTCCTGAAAAACCTAAGTTTCAAACTTCCGTTTATGATGAAGCCGGTTTATTGACTCCCGATCAAAAAACGCAATTGGAGCAGAAACTCATCCAATATGCAGATTCTACTTCGACCCAAATCGTAGTTGCGACTATCTTGACTACCAATGGAGAAGATATTGGATATTACGCTACCAATTGGGCACACAAATGGGGTATTGGTCAAGCCGACAAAGACAATGGTATATTGATATTGGTTGCCAAAGACGATCGAAAAATGACCATTCGCACCGGATATGGGATGGAGCATATCTTGACTGACGCTTTGAGTAGACGCATCATTGAAACCCATATGGTACCTCACTTTAGAGAAGGTGATTATTACGGAGGATTGGATGAATCAACTACTGCCATCATTCAAATATTTGCCGGAGAATACGATGCCGAACCAACTGAAGACGTTGGAATTATTGGAGTAATATTTTTCATTGCCTTTTTCTTGCTTATATTTTTCATTATATTTAAAGCAGCAAAAAATAAAGGAGGCAATGGAGGAAGTACGTTTGGCGATGATTTCTTTGGTCCCATCATACTAAGTCGTGGAGGACGTGGTACTTTTGGAGGAGGCTTTGGTGGTGGCAGTTCCGGCGGCGGCTTTGGTGGCGGTTTCGGTGGTGGCGGCTTTGGTGGTGGCGGTGCTAGTGGTGGGTGGTAAAATGAATATCCGCTTATTATTGATTCTTTTGAATGGGTTAATACATTTTTTGATTTAATTTTACTTAAAACTTTAATATTATTTCTTAAAATTAAATTTTTATCAAGGTAATATGCTTTGATAAAATGTATATATTTGTCTATATTTAAGTGTAGTATTGAAAAGAAATAGATATAATTATTAACTCCATTTTTATGAAAAAGCTATGGTATTTATTGTTTTTACTACTTCTCTCAAATGAAAAAAACCATTTTCATACAACCTCAATTAATACTGACTTAGATTTAAGTACAGGTTTAATTGTAAATTATAGAATGAATGGAAATACTTTGGATAGCAGTGGCAACAACCTGCATGCTACCAATGTTACTGCAACTCTGACTGATGATAGGTTTGGTCATCCATATAGTGCTTATGATTTCAACGGTGTAAATCAGTTTATTGATATGCCAAGCCATACGCTTTTAAGGCCAAGCTTACCAATAACAGTGTCCTATTGGTTTAAAAGAAGGTCATTAATAGCCAATCGAAACACAATTTTTATTTTAAATTATACTCAAAATCAATATTTTGGTGTTTTTTCAAGTATAACATTAGATAAAATGGAATTTTCAATAGGGAATGGTGGTACAACAAGTCCATATGGGAGAAATTCACTTCATGGAAATAAATATATTGAGACTGATAAATGGTACTTTGTAGTTTGTGTTATAAGAGGAGGTAACAATTACAACATGTATTTGAGTGAATATAACAATCCTTCTGAATATCATGAATACTCCTGTTGTAATGGAGATTTTGGGTATTATGATGGATATGGCACTACTTTGCAATATAATAATGACAATGGATCTATTGGTAGATATGATTCTAATGTATACAATCCTTCAAGCTATTTTGATGGTGTTATA
>Ga0075163_10009087_pt1 | contig 13067 bp, 11 predicted proteins | sample JI1023141ADNA_FD_71478 | JGI IMG/M metagenome (GOLD analysis project Ga0075163, IMG submission 71478) | Wastewater effluent complex algal communities from Wisconsin, to seasonally profile nutrient transformation and Carbon sequestration -... | ecosystem: Engineered > WWTP > Effluent > Algae...
CCCAGGTGGACCAGCAGCCCGAACTCCTTGCGCCGCGCCAGCACCTGCGCGCTGAAGCTGGCCGCCACACCAAACAGGCCGATCGCAATCGCCACGGCCTGCAGCCAGTAGGTCACGGCAAAGCTGCGGTCAAAAATCCGCAGCGACCGGCCTCGGATGTCGGCGGCCGAAGCGATCTCGACCACACCGGCGCTGCCCGCCTGCTGCGCAGCCACTGCGCGCACCGCTTGCTGCACCTGGGCGATGGGGCTGCCAGGGGCCAGCGTCAGCGCCATGTCGTTGATGCGCGGGTCGTGGGTCAGCCGCTCGAAGTCGCGGATGTCCAGGGTGATGGCGCCCGACTGCCGCGCATAGTCGCGCCACACGCCTGCTACAAAAAAGGAAGCAGCTTCCCCTTTTACTTCCTGGGCTAGATGGCCAAAAACCTTTGAAATCGGAGCAAAAACACGGCCCGGGCGCGCGCCGTACAAATCCACCATGGCCTCACTCACATAGATGCCGATCTGCCCGGCGGGCACCGGCACCGCCTCACCCACCAGCGGCAGGCTGCCCGCCGGGGTGTCGCCCAGCGCACGGGCAATCAGCGTCACGGCAGGGCGTGCCGGGTCCAGCACCAGGCTGCTGGTGCGCTGGGTGCTGGTGCGCGCCACGCCGGGCAACTGGGCCACGGCCTGCACGAAGTCCGGCGTGAAGTACGCCGTGTCGCCCGTGCTGGCGGTGGCACTGCCATTGGTGGTGCGGATGTACAGGTCGGCGGGCAGCACCTGGTCGAGCCAGTGGGTGACCGAGTCGCGGAAACTGGCCACCATCACGGTCAGCGCCACGGCCAGGCTCAGCGACGCCACCACCCCGCTGATGGCCACCGCCGCGCTGCCACGCATGCGCCGTGCGCGCTCCACAGCCAGCAGCGGCAGCAGGCGCTGCGCCACCAGCGGCGCCAGGCGGTCATACACCTGCGCCGTGAGCCAGGGCAGGGCGCTGATGCCGCCTACCAGCAGCAGTGCTATGGCCACATAGGCAGCGACGGGCACCCCCATCACCGGTGGTGCCGCAGCCAACACCACACCCGCCGTCATCAGCGCCACGCTGGCGTGGCCGCTGCCCTGGCCCGCCAGGGAGGCACCCACGCCTTTTAAGGTCTGCGCCACCGGCAGGTTGCGCGCCGCACGGGCCGGCCACCAGCCACCCACCAGCGCCGCCGCCACGCCCAGGGCGCCATACACCGCAGCGGCCAGGGCACTCCACTGCAGTGCAGGTGCCACCCCGGCGAAGTAGCCGCCACCCAGGTCACCACCCAGCACCCGTAATGCCAGCAGGGCCAGCAAGCTGCCCAGCGCGATGCCTGCCGCACTGCCGACCAGTCCCAGCACCAGTGACTCGGCCAGCACCAGCCGCAGCCGCTCACGCGGGGTGAGCCCCAGCACGCCGAGCAGCGCAAACTGCTGCGCGCGTTTGGCCACACTCAGCGCCAGCACCGAAAACACCAGAAACGCGCCGGTGAACAAAGCCACTAGCGCCAGCACGGCCAGGTTCACCCGGTAGGCGCGTGACAGGTTGCTGACCCGTTGGGCCGCGTCACCCGGCTCGGCCACCTCCATCTGCGCAGGCCAACCCGGCAACTGGCGCAAAGAGGGGATGAACTCGGCATGGGCGGTGCCTGGCTGCAGGCGCAGGTCGATGCGTGACAACTGCCCGCCACGGCCCCATAGGTCCTGGGCGGCTCCGATGTCCATCACCGCCAGCGGTGCGCCGCCCGCGGCCACCGTGCCCGCCACCTGCACGGCCTGCATACGCAGGCCGTTCTGCAGATACACGGTGCCGGTATTTCCGGGATGGCCTGTACTGCCCGAGGCACCCAGCGCCGCCTGCGCCGCAGGGTTCAGAAACACCACCCCCGGCGCCAGGATGGCGAAGCGGTCGGCGCCCGCCATGGGGCGCGGCATGAGGGCTGGTGCCATCTGCGCCACCACCAGGGCATCCACGCCCACCACCCGCAAGGCGGTGCGCGGGCCGGTGGCGTCGGCAGCGGCCATGGTGCCCAGCTCCAGCACCGGGCTGGCCAGCAGCACCTGCGGGTGCTGCACCACCTGGGCAAAAACGGCTTCGTCAAAACTGCCGGTAGCAGCGCGCAGCTCCAGGTCTGGTTGCCCATTCACGGAGCGCACGGCGGTTGAGAACTCGTCCAGCGCCGACGCATTGATCAGGTGCACCGAAAACGCCAGGGCCACCCCCAGCATGACCGCCACCACGGCAGCCGCATTGCGCCAGGGATGGTGGCGCAGTTCCTGCCAGGAGAAGGTGCGGAGTAGGGCCCACATGCTGCTGCCTGCGCTTACCGGACTCCGTTGGCTTGGAGGTGCAAGACCCGGTCAGCCCGGGCCGCTGCAGCCTCGGAGTGTGTCACCAGCACCAGCGCAGCCCCGTGCTCGCGGGTCTGGGCGAGCAGCAGGTCCATGACTTGCGCGGCAGTCTGCGGGTCGAGGTTGCCGGTGGGCTCATCCGCCAGCAGCAGCGCCGGGCGGTGCACCAGCGCGCGCGCAATGGCCACGCGTTGCAGTTGTCCGCCACTGAGCTGCTGGGGCAGGCGGGCGCCCAGCGCACCCAGGCCCGTAGCCTGCAGCATGGCCTGCACACGGGCCTCGTCCTGCTGGCCCAGCAGCATCAGCGGCAGGGCCACGTTCTGCGCCACGTCCAGATGTGGCAGCACATGGAAGGCCTGGAAGATGAAGCCCACGCTGCGCCTGCGCCACAGGGCACGGGCTTCTTCATCCAGCTGGCCCAGGTCGGTGCTGCCCTGGTGGATGCTGCCGCTGTCCCAGCTGTCCAGCCCCGCCATGCAGTTGAGCAGGGTGGACTTGCCCACGCCCGACTCGCCCACGATGGCCACAAACTCGCCGGGCGCCACGTCCAGTGACACCTGGCTGAACACCGTGCTGTCGCCATACCGTTTGCACAACTGCCTGATCTGCAGACTCATGGCTGATCGCCTTCCCACCAGTGGTCCACCCAGGCCAGCACCTGGGCCAGTGCATCGGGTGCGTCACAGGTGACCACATGGCGCTGCGGCATGCTGCGCAGCCAGGTGATCTGGCGTTTGGCCAGCTGGCGCGTGGCGTAGATACCCCGGTCGCGCAGCTCGGCCATGGGGATGGTGCCGTCCAGCGCCTCCCAGGCCTGGCGGTAGCCCACACAGCGCATGGAGGGCAGGTCGGCGTGCAGGTCGCCGCGTGCCCGCAGGGCCTGCACTTCGTCCAGGAAATGGTCGGCCAGCATGGCGTCGAAGCGCTGGGCGATACGCTGGTGCAGCCAGCTGCGGTCGGCGGGCTCCAGCGACAGCAGGGTGAAAGGGGACGCCCCATCGGGCGATTTTTCGGTGCGGGTGTGGAAGGACGAGAACGGTTGCCCGGTGATCTCAAACACCTCCAGCGCGCGCTGGATGCGCTGGCTGTCGGTGGGCGGCAGGCGCAGGGCGGTGGGTGGGTCCACCTCGGCCAGGCGCGCATGTAACGCGGGCCAGCCGTGTGCTGTGGCGAAGGCCTCCAGCCGGGCGCGCACGGCGGGGTTGGCGGGTGGCATGGCGTCCAGGCCGTCCATCAAGGCCTTGAAGTACAGCATGGTGCCGCCCACCAGTAGGGGCAACGCGCCACGGGCCTGGATGGCCTCGACCAGCGCCTGGGCGTCGCGGGTGAATTCGGCGGCGCTGTAGGCCTGCAGCGGGTCGCGGATGTCGATCAGGTGGTGCGGCACCTGGGCCTGCTCGGCTGCGCTGGGTTTGGCGGTGCCGATGTCCATGCCCCGGTAGACCAGCGCCGAATCGACGCTGATGATCTCGACCGGCATGCGCCCCTGCAGGTGCCGGGCTATAGCCAGCGCTGCAGCCGTTTTGCCCGATGCCGTGGGGCCGGCCAATGCGATGGGGCGGTGTTGGGGCTTAGCCATGCTGCGGCTCCCCATGGTGCTGCACCAGCGTCCACGCAGCCACGGCCGCACAGGTGCCAAAGAACCACATGCCATAGGCCATGGGCAGCACCGTGCCGTTCATCGACCGGCCCAGCCAGCCGCCCACGCAGAAGGCCACCAGCATCATGAAAAACCCGTTGAGTGCTGACGCTGCCCCCGCCGCCTGCGGAAACGGCCCCACCGAGCCGCTTTGCCCGCAGGGCTGGTTGATGCCGTGGGCCAGCATGATGGGCACCAGTGGCAGCGCAATCGCCCAGACCGACACCACCCCCGCCAGCGCCAGCACACCCATGGTGGTGGCACCTGCCAGGGCCAACACACCCGCGCGCGCCACCGTGCCGCGCACGCCGTGGCGCTGCAGCCAGTAGCGGCACAAAAAGGTGCCCGCCAGGTACCACAGGCTGTTCCAGAACATCACCAGGCCGTACTGCGTTTTGCTGAGGCCCAGCACCTGGATAAACACAAAAGACGATGCCGCCAGAAAGGTGAACAGCAGGCCGTACGACGCACAGGTCAGCGCACAAAAAGCCACAAAAGTCGGGTTGCGCAAGATGACGCCCCAGGTGCGAAGCAGCGTGCCGGGGTGCAGGGCGCGCGGGTTCTTAAGGGGCACGGATTCGACAAAACGCCACACCACCAGCGCCAACGTCACGGCGCCAAAAACCGCTGGCAACAGCAGCGCCGCCCGCCAGCCAAACAGGTCGGACGCCAAGCCACCCACCGGCGCGCTGAGGCAGGCAATAACGCCCAGCCCACTGAGCGCACGCGACATCACCCGCGCACCGGCCGCAGGTGCGTACAGGTCACGCACCACCGCACGCGCACACATCACCGCCGCGCCCATGGCCGCCCCCTGCACCGTGCGCGCAACGATCAGCAGCTCGATGCTGGGGGCCATCACCCCCGCCACCGCCGCCAGCACATAAGCGGCCAGCCCCCACAGCAGGATCGGTTTGCGGCCAAACCGGTCAGACAACGGCCCCAGCACCAGCTGAGCGCAGCCAAACGCCAGCAGCAAAGCACTGAGCGTGAGCTGCGACTGCGCCATCGACGCGCCCAGCGCCTGGCTCAGCGCGGGGAGTGCGGGCAGGTACAGGTCGGTGGTGATGGGCTGAATGCCCAGCAGCAAGGCCAGCAAAAGAACGATGGTGGCGGGCTGCATGGCGCTGGCGCTCCCCGCTGTGGGCGCCGTGGATGAGGGAACGGACATGCGGGGATGCTACACCGGGGGAGGGGTGTGAAGGTGCCGAGCCTTATGTGCTTTGGCTGCGTTGTATGTGAGGGAGGTGAACGGCCACCAAGATATCCGTTTAACTTGGGGTTTGCGCTTCGATCAGCGGCGACCCTCAGGCTCACCATCGCAGATGGCCGCTTGAGGCTGGGTACGGTCACCCGAACTTGCCAACTGAAAGGTCGCGATCGACGTAACCGGTCATCCCAAGCACCAGTCAATCTGCAACTGAGCCGGGGAAGACGAGGCAGAAGGTGGTGATGCCGTTGCTGGAACAGGCTGTCACAGAGCCTCCATGGGCGGCCATGATCGCCTGGGTGATCGACAGGCCCAGGCCAGCACCATCGGAGTCTGGGTGGCTGCGCGATTTGTCCACCCGGAAGAAGCGGTCAAACAGCCTGGGCAGAACCTCGGGGGAAATGGTGGGGCCCCTGTTGGTGAGGCACAGCGTAACGGCCGTGTCCTTCTTCCCGATCACCACCGCCACATCGGCATCGTCAGGTGAGTGCCGCAGGGCATTGGACAGCAGGTTGCCAATGGCGCGCCGGACCATCAGGCGGTCGCCCATGATCACCGCCTGTCCAGCAAGCGAAAGATGAATGCGTTTCTCGTCGGCCACAGCGTCGTAGAAGTCGAACAGCGCCCGCGTTTCCTGCTCCAGCGCAATCGCTTCCGGGTTGGGCAGCTCGATGCCGTGTTCCGTCTTAGCCAGAAACAGCATGTCGGACACCATGCGGGCCAGCCGCTGGAACTCTTCGGCGTTGGAGGCGAGGATGTCCTGGTAGGCGCTCGCATCCCGTTTCTGGGCGAGAGACACCTGGGTCTGGGTCAGCAGGTTGTTGATGGGGGTGCGCAGTTCGTGCGCCAGGTCGCTGGAAAACTCCTGCAGCCGCGCGAAGTCGGATTGCAGGCGCTCCAGCATGGTGTTCAGGCTCTGCGCCAGGTCGGCGAACTCCGCCGGTACCGCGTCCACGGGCATGCGCTGGTCCAGCTTCTGGGCTGTGACGGTCATGGCGCGCTCCTTCATCACCCGCAGCGGCGCCAGGCCCCGTCGGGCGGCCCACCAACCCAGCAGACCGCTGACAAAGATGGCGCCCATCAGATACAACGTGAGGGTGAGGCGCAGCGCCTGCATGAAGTGCGCATGGTGGGCTGTGTCCACTGCGATTCTCAGTTGCATCACCGTTTGCGAGGCGACCTCGGGCAGCGTGGGTGCCTCGACCTGTGCTGTCAGTCCCCTCAGCGTTTGATGCCCCTCTGACCAATCCACCGGATCGGCGCCTGAGTCCACTGTGGGCAGGCCCTGGGGAAACCTGGTGGCCTCCTGTCCATACACCCGCCGATCACCTTGTCGCAGATCGATGAAAAGCCCGTGATGGCTGCCCAGCAATTCGTCCAGCCGGCCGGACAGTTCGGCCTGCGAAGGCGACTCCCGGACGATCTTCTGGATCAGTTCGATCTTGTCATGCAGGTAGTCCCGGTCCAGTTCGACGAAGTGCCGCTCGGTGGCCTGAGACACCAGGACGCCCATGCCGACCAGTACCGCCGCCGACACCAGCGTGTAGAACGCGGCCAGCCGCGTGGTGAGGGAGAGGCGCCCCAGCATCAGCGTGCGCCCTCAGGCGCTTCCAGCACGTAGCCCATGCCCCGCACGGTCTGGATCAGCCGCGGCTCGAAGGGGTCGTCCACCTTGGCCCGCAGGCGGCGCATGGCCACCTCGATCACGTTGGTGTCGCTGTCGAAGTTCATGTCCCACACCTGGGATGCGATCAGGGACCGCGGCAGAACCTCGCCCTGGCGGCGCATCAAAAGCTCCAGCAGACCGAACTCTTTGGCGGTCAGGTCGATGCGCTTGCCGGACCGGCTCACGCGCCGGCGCAGTAGGTCCAGTTCCAGGTCGGCCACCTGCAGAGTGGTCGCTTCCATGCCGGAGCGGCCCCGCCGCAGGATGGTACGCACCCGCGCCAGCAGTTCGGCGAAAGAGAATGGTTTGACGAGGTAGTCATCGGCTCCCAGCTCCAGCCCTTTGACGCGGTCTTCGATCTGGTCTCGGGCGGTGAGAAAGAGCACCGGCATCTGGCGTCCCTGGGCGCGCAGATTGCGCAGCACCTGCCAGCCGTCCATGCCCGGCAGCATGACATCCAGGATCACCAGATCGTGGTCGCCTTCGAGTCCATGGTGCAGCCCGTCGACGCCGTTGGTGACGAGGTCCACCGCATAGCCCGCTTCGCGCAGGCCCTGCCTGAGGTAGTCACCCGCTTTGGGTTCGTCTTCAACGATCAGAATTTTCACGTGCATTCTCCTGACCGAGAGTGTGCCTGCCTTGAAGCGCGTAGGCTCAAACATGACATTTTTGTAATCTGATCGACAGGAGAGTGTCGGCTTGGCACCTCCAGAATCCGTTCCGCTTGATCCACATCAATACGGAGCGACACCAGTGACAACTTCATTTCTCAATCGGGCCGGCCACCATCTGCTGGCTGCGAGCCTCTTGAGCCTCCCCTTCGCGCTTGCAGCGCAGACCACCAGCCCGTCACAGGAAGCCGACTGGCGCCGCGCCAACGATGCGGTGGGGGCGCTCAAACGAGGCCATGCCGACGTGCTCAAGTGGGAGCAGGCCAACCTGCCTCCCAGCACACCGGCGACAGCGTCGACCGGTCCCGCCGTCGCGACCGCCGAGGCGGCGGTCCGAATGGCCTGGCGTGTGCACCGAGAACTGGCGCGCCCGCTGGCGCGACTGGGTGCCCAGAACGAGCAGCTGATTGCCGAGGGCCGCTGGACGGAACTCGACCCCAGCCTGCAGCGCCGCGTCGAGGACGCCGGTGAGGTGCTGGAAGTGGCTGCGGCCGGCCGCAAAGCCTGGATTGAAGCTGTGGCCGCTCAACAGTTGCTGAAGCACCAGCACAACATGCTGGAGGCTGCTCAGGCCGCCTATGAACTGGGGCAACGCATGGTGACGGTGGGCAACTGGAGCAAGCTGCAACTGGCACCGGTTCAACTGGCTGCCTCCAACGCACGCATGAATCTGCGGCGGGCACAACAAGCGGCCGCCCAGGCCCAGGCGAGTCTGATCAAGACCATGGGACAAACGGGCCTTCAGGATGGGTTTGTGCTGCCGGACCAGTTGCCTGCCATCCCGGCGCAACCCATGACCGCAGCGGACTTGCAAAAGCGCGCCGAAGCGGTTCGCAACCATTTGCCAGGTGCGGAAGGCCTGCGCAACCGTGCGCTGTCCAAGATGGCCATGAACACCTATTGGGCCGCCCATTCCCTGGCGCAGGACAGCCAAGGGGACATTCTGAAAACCCGTGAGTTCATCACCGAAGAGACGGTGCTGCACTACAACGGCATGCTCAAGAGCGTGTGGGACCTGCTGGACGAAGTGCGCAACCAGTCCCAGGCGACGGTGGATGCCATCGGTGCACAGCGTGACTTTTGGCTCGCTGAAGCCGATCTGCAGTGGGTCTTGCAAGGCGGAGAGCCTGACAGTTTCGTGAGTCTGGGGGGAGCCGGTGGCGATGCCCCGGCGGCAGCAGCACATTGAAAGGACACAACACATGATCAACGCCAACACCAATACCAATACCAATACCAACTCCAGACGACAGTTTTTTGCCGGTGCTGCCGCCTCCGTGGCCGGCTTGGCCGTGGCCCGTTCAGCTTTGGCTGGCTTGCCGGAGCCTGTGATCCAGACTTCGGTCGATACCGCGCCGCCGCTGGTGCCCCAGACCGGCCGGCCCTATAACCCGGTGGTCACGCTCAATGGCTGGACCTTGCCCTGGCGCATGAACAATGGCGTCAAGGAGTTCCACTTGGTAGCCGAGCCGGTGGTGCGGGAGGTATCGCCGGGCTTCAAGGTCAACATGTGGGGTTACAACGGCCAGAGCCCAGGCCCCACCATCGAGGTGGTCGAGGGCGACCGCGTGCGCATCTTCGTGACCAACAAGTTGCCTGAGCACACCACCATCCACTGGCACGGCCAGCGCCTGCCCAGCGGCATGGACGGCGTAGGCGGCTTGAATCAGCGCGCCATCCCCGTGGGCAAGACCTATGTCTATGAGTTCGAGGCTCGACGCCCAGGCACCTTCATGTACCACCCGCACGCCGATGAGATGGTGCAGATGGCCATGGGCATGATGGGCATGTGGGTGACCCACCCCAAGACCAAACACCCGCACATCAGCGAGGTGGACCGCGACTTCTGTTTCCTGCTCAACGCGTTTGACGTGGAGCCCGGCAGCAAGACGCCCAAGGTCAACACCATGACCGACTTCAACATCTGGTGCTGGAACAGTCGGGTGTTCCCGGCCATCGACACGCTGAACGTACGCCTGAACGACCGCGTGCGCATCCGGGTGGGCAACCTCACCATGACCAACCACCCGATCCACCTACATGGCCACGAATTTCTGGTTACGGGCACCGACGGGGGGCCGACCCCGCCGTCCACCCGCTGGTACGAGGTCACCACCGACGTGGCCGTGGGGCAGATGCGCCAGATCGAGCTGATCGCCGACGAGGAAGGTGACTGGGCCATGCACTGCCACAAGAGCCACCACACCATGAACGCCATGGGGCATGCCGTGCCCACGATGATCGGTGTGGATCACCGCGGCCTGGTCAAGAAAATCCAGAAGGTGGCGCCCGAATATATGCTGATGGGCGAGCGCGGCATGGCCGACATGGGCGAGATGCAGATGCCGATTCCCGACAACACGGCACCCATGATGACCGGCTCCGGCCAGTTTGGTCCTCTGGAAATGGGCGGTATGTTCACGGTCTTCAAAGTGCGCAAGGACCAGAAGCCAGGCGACTATAAGGACCCGGGACCGTACAAATTCCCAGAGGGCACAGTGGCCTACGAATGGAACGGGGCGCTCCCCCCGACACCACGCCCTGCGGCCAGCGCTGACACGACACCGGTCGCCGCCTCCGCGATCAAACCCACGGCCAAGGGCATGTCCCACTGAAATGGGTCATTGCACGCCTCACCACTGTTTTTCATCAACCGTTTCCCCAACCAAACCCCAGAGGACAACCATGAAATCCCTCAAGCTCAGCGTCGCTTCCCGTGCCGGCCTTGTTTTCGCGGCGGCAACCTTGGCCGCATCGACTGCTTTCGCTGGTGGCACCCACGGCGGTGGCCACCACGAGGAGTCACCTATCGGCGAACCGGGCGTCGCAGCCAAGGTCACGCGCACGATCGAGGTGGACGCCGCAGACAGCATGCGCTTCACACCGTCGAACGTGTCGGTGAAGAAGGGCGAAACCATCCGTTTTGTCATCAAGAACTCCGGCAAGGTGCCGCACGAGTTCAGCCTCGGCACGGAAAAGGAACTCAAGGAGCACTACGAAGTCATGAAGAAGTTTCCGACCATGGAGCACGAAGAAGCCAACAAGATTTCGCTCAAGCCTGGCAAGCAGGGTGAAGTGATCTGGCGCTTCACCAAACCCGGAGTGGTGAACTTTGCCTGTCTGCATGTGGGCCACTACGAGGCCGGCATGAAGGGGCAGGTCAACGTGGCGGCCAAGTGAGCCTTTTTCTGATCATCTCTACTCAACGAAAGGAATTCACGATGAAGCTGCGAGCGATTTTGAGTGCGGGCGCACTGGCCTTCACGGCCTTCGCCATCAACCCCGTGTTTGCCCAGACGAACATGGATCACGCCAAGATGGGCATGGCGGCCACACCTGGCATGACCGACGGCGAGGTGCGCAAGATCGACAAGGACGCTGGCAAGATCACCATCAAGCACGGAGACATCAAGCACATGGACATGCCCGGCATGACCATGGTGTTCGTGGTCAAGGACAAGGTCTTGCTGGACAAGACCAGCGTTGGCGCCAAGATCCAGTTCATGGCCACCAACGAAAACGGCCAGATGACGGTGACCGACATCCAGCCAGCGAAATGACTCTTCAGCGCACAGGTTTCCTCCGTTCAGCTGCGGTCGTTCTGGCACTCGCCGGGGCTTCCGCAGCCTTTTTCTGGTGGCAATCTGCGGACCTCTTCCGGCCAGTTCCTGTCGGGATGCTTCGCACGGATGACGCTGCGATGCTCAAACAGGGGGCGCTGATTTATCAGACCCGCTGTGCAAGCTGCCACGGTGTCCATCTGGAGGGGCAAGCCAACTGGCGCGAAAGAGGCGCCGATGGGCGAATGCCTGCACCTCCCCACGATTCAAGCGGCCACACCTGGCACCACCCGGACGATGTGCTGATTCGCATCACCAAGGAAGGGGTGGCGAAGGCCGTGGGCCTGCCCGACTACGCCACCAACATGCCCGCCTTTGGCGATTCGCTCAGCGATGCCGACATCGTGGCCGTGCTGTCCTGGATCAAGTCGCAATGGGCGCCAGAGACCCGACGCCACCACGACGACATCAACCGGCAGGCCCAGCAGCGGTCGCCGCGCTGAACCTGACTTTTTTGTCATCTCCGGGTCATCTTGCCGACCCGGGTCGATCCCTACAGTGACCCCATGGCATTTCGCCAAGCGTTCTGTCACGAAAGGAAACCGACATGTCCGCCTTGATCCGAACCCTTCTGTCCGTGGCTGTCGCCGGTGCAGCGTTCTCGGCCGCAGCGCAGCAAACAGCCGACCACACCCAGCACCACCCGTCCACTTCGGCGACCAGCACCGCGACCCAGCCGACCACACCCCAAGCAGGCATGCCCATGGGCATGTCGTCGATGCCGCAGATGCAGGAGCACATGCAGCAGCACATGGCCACGATGCAGACGCTGCGCACCAGGATGGCGGCCGCCAAGACGCCGGCCGAACGCGAGGCTCTGATGGTCGAGCACATGAAAGCCATGCAAGAGGGCATGGACATGATGAAAGCCATGAAGCCCATGGGCGGTATGGCCGGCACGTCGGGGATGCAGGGGATGGGTGCCCCGGGCGCGGCCACGCCGGATCTGACGCAGCGGCATCAAATGATGGAGATGCGCATGGACATGATGCAGAACATGATGGAAATGATGATGCAGCGCATGCCGCAGTCGCCGTCCAGTACCGGTGCCCAGTGACCACGGCGACGTTCTGACGCTGTACCAGTTTTCATATCCAGTTCAGGAGATTGTGTGATGTCAATGTATTCCCGGCGGCAGTTTCTGAGCGGCGCGGGTGCTCTGGGTGCTGCGACAGCCTGCCCAGGCATCTGGGCGGCCACAGTTGCCCAGTCAGGCCTGTCTTCCGACGAGATCCTTCGCCTTGAAACACAGGCGGCGGGCTTCTCCAACCCCTTGCGACTTCCGGGAAGTAGCGGTCTTTTTGGTGTTCTACCCGCAACAGACTTCAAGGAAGTCCATGTGGTCCGCAGCGAGATCGAGGTGCTGCCGGGTCAGCGCACACCTATCCTAGCCTACGCCGTGGAATCGCGTGGCAAGAAGTTCCTCAACCCGGCGCTTCTGGCCCGCCGTGGCGACGAGATGCGGGTGAAGCTGATCAATCACATTGATCAACCGACGGTCATTCACTGGCATGGCCTGAGTGTCGATTCTCGCAACGACGGCAATGGCCTCAACGTCGTGGCGCCGGGTCAGAGCATGGACTACGCGTTCGCCTTGCAGGACCGGTCGTCGATGTACTGGTACCACCCCCACGCCCACGGATACATCCCTCAGCAGGCCTATCACGGCCTGGCCAGCCTGCTGTTCGTCGAGGACGACGACGAAGCCGCCCTGCGCAAGGAGCTGGCGCTGGCGTTGGGTGAATCCGAAATCCCGCTGGTGCTTCAGGACAAGGAGTTCGACGCACAAGGGCGCCTCCAGTACGCGCCCAGCGCCGCCCAGTCCTTCGGTGGCTGGGTGGGCAACCGGCTGATGGTCAACCTGACCGAACGCCCACGCCTGAAGGCCGGGCGTCGCATCG
>Ga0075163_10009088_pt1 | contig 13067 bp, 10 predicted proteins | sample JI1023141ADNA_FD_71478 | JGI IMG/M metagenome (GOLD analysis project Ga0075163, IMG submission 71478) | Wastewater effluent complex algal communities from Wisconsin, to seasonally profile nutrient transformation and Carbon sequestration -... | ecosystem: Engineered > WWTP > Effluent > Algae...
CATATCCGTATCATGACATTGTCGCCACGCGGCAACGTGATCAATGATGAGTCCTATCTGAACGGTCTGGCGGCCTATGCGGTGCAGGCGGACAAAAGCCGGACCAGCGAGGATATCGTGGTAGTGGGCACGGTACTGAAGGAACAAAAGGAAGATACGGCCCTGTTCGGACCGGCCAAACCGGTGCCCGAGGGTGTGCCGCCACCCAAGGAGCCGCCCCTGCAAGAGGGATGGGTTATGGTGACGCCGGGGCTTGATTCCTATACGGACCCCTGCATTCGTCGGGCATGGCAGTAAAATCGCTTTTCTGTTTGTGTATTCCGCCGCAGACCTGTATCTAACAGCCCATGACAGATAATCGTCAGACATTCACATTCACAGTCGCGCCAGAGCAGTCAGGCGAGCGACTTGACCGCTTTCTCGCTGGGCAAAGCGAAGAACTTTCGCGCACGCGCATTCAGGCGCTGATGCAGGAAGGGCAGGTGTGCCTGAACGGTGTTGTCTGTAATGATGCGTCGCTGAAGATGAAAGGCGGAGAGATCGTCGAGATTATCGTTCCGCCTGCGCGTGATGACACACCCGTTCCCGAAGATATTCCGCTGGATATCGTCTACGAAGATGACGCGCTGATCGTGATCAACAAGCCGGTGGGGCTGGTGGTCCATGCCGGGGCCGGGCATGAAGACGGCACGTTGGTGAATGCGCTGCTGCATCATTGCGGCGATACGCTCTCCGGCATCGGCGGTGTCAAACGCCCCGGCATCGTGCACCGTCTGGATAAGGATACCAGCGGCCTGATGCTGGCGGCAAAAACCGACAAGGCACATCAGGCGCTTTCGGCGCAGCTTTCGGACCGTTCACTGCATCGTCGTTACAAGGCATTGGTCTGGGGCGCACCTGTGCCGCGCAAAGGCATCGTCGATGCGCCGATCGGACGCCACCCGAGTCAGCGCCAGAAGATGGCCATCGTGCACCGGAACGGGCGTGAGGCCCGCACGCAATATCTGCTGGCGGAGGAATGGGGGCCAGTCTCCATGGTTGAATGCAGTCTGGAAACGGGCCGTACCCATCAGGTGCGCGTTCATATGGCGCATCTGGGCCACCCGTTGCTGGGTGACCCCCTGTACGGGCTGGCGCGCAACGGCCAGATGTCACGGCTGAAGAAGGCTGGATTGGCCGAGGATCTGGCGGCGCAGGTGATCGGTTTCCCGCGTCAGGCGCTCCATGCCGCCGAAATCGCCTTTATTCACCCCCTCACCGACGAGGAAATGTTCTTCGAATCCGACCTGCCGGATGACATGGAAAATTTAATTTCTATTTTAAATCAAATAGATAACTGATTTTTCAGAATCCTATTGTATTTACATAAAATTTTAGATATATTTGAAATATAGGGATGACGCTTCATCCAACATCGAAGCTGGGTAGGTAAAACTGTCTTGAAGACAGTTCCGAGTGTGAGACGGAAAGCAACAGGCTAAGAGGGACCAAATAAAGCGACAAAGCCCGGGGGCGGGCTTTAATAAAAAACAGAAAAATAGGACAAGTTTCGAGTTTTGAGAGTTTACCTTTGACCGATCTGGTATCTGTTCCCTTAAACCGCCGCAAGGCGGTTTCTTTTTTGTGCTGACCTACTGGATAATGCGGCTATAGCGTTTGAACGTCAGGGGGACGGAAGCTTCAGCTTTGGTGCCCTTGTAATAGGCCCCGCGGTCCACGGTGAGGGTTTCTTCTTCCCGGTAGTTTTTCCATTCATCGGCGAACGAGGGGTCGCGGTTCATAATCGAAAGGAAATCGAAGAACGGATCGTTCGCACAGTTCTGGCAGATGAAAATCTGATCCGGTTTTCCCTTGCTGATATCTTCCGTCAGCATCCGTATATGACGGATAAAATACTGGTCCAGTTCTTCTTTGCTGAAGCGGGATTCCCCTTCTTTCAGCTTCTCGTACTCCATATAAAGGCCCCATGGAATCCAGAAATCGCTGAAACGGGATGCATGGGTCTGCCGGGCGTAATATCCCGTCGTGTAAACGAAATTCGCGCCATACACGTACATGAAAAAACGGCAATCAGGACGGTTACATTCCATGACTTTCTGTGTCAAAGGAAGATGGCGATAGTCATCATGCGTGGTCATGCGTGTATTCAGGGGGTGAATAACATAGCAGAGTGCGATCAGAGCCAGAACGGCATAGAGCGGCGATGCGGCCAGGCGCGCGCGCGTTGAAAAAATGCCGCAAACCACTAATGCCAGTGCACAGAAGGCAAAACCTTTGGCCGGGTATATATGATAGGAGAACCCCTTCATCTGCACGGCATAGGGGATCAGGCACAGAACGCCGCAGGCAATCATCAGCCACAAGGTTTTCTTCACGCGCAGATTCATCGGGATCGCATATGCAGCGGCACTCAGCATTGCAAAAATCACAAGGTACGGGATCGCCTTGTGAGCGACGGCGACGAAGCTGCCAAAACCGGCATAGAATGTCACAACATCAGGCAGGTATTCAAAAACATAATCCGGGATCAGGATGATGGTCCCGATGACATATAAAACGGTCAACGCCTCAAGAACTATAAAATCGCGGTCAAACATCACGGAGACACGCCGCTGACGGATCATCCGGAGGAGCATGATGACGGCAGCAAAGACCCCGTAATGCGGTTTGATCAGCATGGCAACGCTGCCCAACACCATGACAGGCCAGAATTCAGGACCGCGTTTCACCGTGGGTGAAAATGTCATACCGATTTGCAGCAGGATCATCGGCAGGATGCCCATGAAAATAATCTGCTCGCGCTGGCCGAATTCAACCCATAGCGGCAGGGCGGTGCAAGCCAGAACATATCCGGCAATGAAGACGGCTCGCTCTTGTCCGTTCAGGAATTCATAGCGTTTGATGACGGCGTTCGTCAGGCAGGCAAAAATTGTGGTCAGGGCTATAATGTAAATGAAGAATGCATAGGGCAGCGATGAATGGCTGATATCGGTGCTGATCGCCAGCGGCAGGTACAACAGGATGGATAATGGTGGATTGACCTCGAACACATCGGTGACATAGCGCCCGCCATTCAAGAGGCGCTGTCCGGCCTCCACCAGCCATGTAACATCTTCCCGAAGGGCGTAATCGATCTGAAAGATGCCCCACGGCAGCAGCGCGGACATCAGCACAAGCAGCCAGGCAAGGGTCGGGAAAGCGGGGCGCGGGGGTGTATCGGGGGTCATGATCGTCGGATGGGTTGCGTAACGGCGCTATTTTACATCCGATTATCCTGAGGGAATACCCCCGTTACGAATGCCGTCATGGCAAGTTCAGCTAAATTTCCTCGGGCGAAAGAAAATTTCTTTTAAAAAATCATCGATTCGTGCAGTGTTCTTTCGAATTTGGAAAATCGGGTCCCATAAGTTTCAACTGCATGGCGTAAGCCGCTATAATGAAATGAGAAAATGCCGATTTTTCTGCTGCGGTGCAAGGTCATTAAGGACGTATTCAAGGAGTAACCAATGAACACTCAGGATCTGGATGTATCTGTATTGTCAAAATTCGTGGATTACGATGGTCATGAAACCATCCGCCGCGTCGATGATCCGGAGACAGGACTTATCGCTTTTATTGGTGTTCATAACGGCAATCTCGGCCCGGCGCTGGGGGGCTCCCGTATGTATAGCTATGCATCGGAAGATGATGCCATCCGTGACGTGCTGCGCCTGTCACGCGGCATGACGTACAAGAACGCGCTGGCCGGGCTGCCGCTGGGCGGTGGCAAGACCGTGATCGTCGGCGATCCGCGCAAACTGAAAACCGATAATCTGATGCGGGCGCTGGGCCGTGGTGTTGAAAGCCTTCAGGGGCGTTACATCACCGCCGAAGACAGCGGCACTAACGAACATGACATGATCACGATCTCGAAAGAGACAAGCTATGTGGTCGGGTTACCGACGGCGGCGGACTCTGTCGGCGGCGATCCGTCCCCGGTGACGGCGTATGGCGTTTACAAAGGCGTCAAGGCATGCGCGTTGCGCCGTTACGGCAGCGAAGACCTGAAAGGTCTGAAAGCGTCGGTACAAGGTCTGGGTGCTGTCGGCTTTGCGCTGTGCAAATATCTGCATGCGGAAGGCGTCGTGCTGACGGTCACGGATGTGCGCGAGGAATCGTTGCAGCGCGCCCGCGAAGAACTGCCGGGCGTGACGGTTGTTGCCCCGGATGAGATTTTCGACGTGGAAGCCAATATCTTCGCCCCTTGCGCTCTGGGTGCCCAGATCAATAATCAGACCATTCCGCGCCTCAAGGTGGATATCATCGCTGGCGCTGCCAACAATCAACTGGCTGCCCCCGTGCATGGCCAGATGCTCAAAGATAAAGGCATTTTGTATGCGCCGGACTATGTCATCAATGCTGGCGGCGTGATTGCCGTGGCCTACGAATATTGCCAGCGCATCGGCAAGAACCCATTCAGCCATGATATCACCCGTGAAAACATGATGGCGCATGTCGAGAAAATCGGTGCGACACTGGCGAAGATCTTCAATATTGCCGAGGCCCGCAATATCACGACGGCGCAGGCCGCTGATGAACTGGCCGAAGCGGTCTTCCGCGACGGCAAGAAAGTGGCGCAGGCCTGAGGCAGGCAATCAATCTGCCAGATCGTTCCAGTATCGCGCGACATGCCGGTATGATAACGGCTCGCTCACCGTATAAAGATCGATGGGGCTATCGATACTCTGCCCGGCATCACGCCCGAAGGGGGCGGCCTTCAGACGAAGGGCGCTGTTTTTCGGCGCAACCGGAATATTCCCAATCGGCATGGTGAATTCCAGCCCCGCGTAAAGATTGGTCGCGCCGCCAAACACATCGGCATCGCTCTGGTCGGTGGCGGTGACAAATCCACGGACATTCAGCCCATGATCGAACCGTTGGTTCAGCGCGAGCGTGCCGCCGATATCTTCATTCAGGTAACGCCCGGCGCGGGCTTCAAACGTTATATCGGCGTCTGGGAATTCATAGTAGGCCTTGATATGGCCGGTAAAGACACGGTCGCCATTCAATCCCATATTCAAGGCTGTGTCGGGTGACCGTTTGAGGGCAAGCCATCCTTCCGCGCCCACCGCCCATGTCGAGCGGAAGGGGCGGTAGAGCACATCGCCACCGAAGCCGGCATACATTTCTTCCAGATATCCGCCAGCGGCAGCCACATGAACGTCATGACCCAGTGTGCGGGCAATGCCGCCATACAGGCGCTCCAGCCCGACGCGGTTCTCGGCAAACGCGGCGACATCGCTGCGAACCGGTAGCGGAGAGGGTAGCCGATAGTTATCAAGATGACCAAGATTATCGAAGATGTTCAGGCGGAACCCCATGCCGCCCAGCATGCCGTAAGGGCCGCTGACATCACCCTCGGCGATCAGGCTGCTGCGGTGGAGGATGCCATGATCTTCCTCCGACAGGCTGACTTGTTGTTCCAGAGTCAGACGCAGATCGCGGTCATAGGTGCGGATATTCCTGCCTGACAGGTGAAGATCATCTGTCTGATCTGGATTCCATTCGATATTGCGCCAGATTTCCTGCGGGCTGCCGGTATGCAAACCGAATGTCTGGATGATATCGCGGCGGTTGAATCGGACCAGCGGACCCGTCAGTCCTTTATGCACCGGGCGTATCTCTAGCGCCTCGACGGTTTCACCCGCATGGTTATTCATATGCGGCAGGGCACGCCCCATCTGGTGCGGTGTCGAGAGGCTCTCATCAATCACGATGTCTGATTGCGCGCGCGTCGCCCCGGCATGCGAACCCTGCAGGGCGATATGGCTGCGTTCGGCGGATAGTTCCATCTCGGCGGGTAATGTCAGTCCGGTGCGATAGGGGCGCACAGGTTCCTGTGTCAGCTTATCGCGCTTGTAGGGCTTGCCGGGCCATTTGGAGATGAGGTTCTGGAATGAGAGTGTAGCCATGACTTTTTCAGCGCCGACCACACCGGCGGAAAGACTGACCCATGGCTCGGGGCTGTAAAGCACGCCCACGGCCCACGGCGCTGGTTCATCAAAATCGAAAGCGGCTTTCTCGGCCAGATAACGGTCAGCCCCCCATTCGGCGGAGAATGATAATCCATCGACCCACGGCGTTGAATATTCGATACCGGCGAACAATCCCACATCGTCATCGGTGAACCAGTCCTGCGGGCCGTTGGGTTCCTCGCCATCCAGCGCGCGTCCTTTCTTGAAATGGCTGCCAAAAATGCCAAGCGGGTTACCGATATGGTGGGTGCTGCCATAACGGCCCCAGCCGATGCCGCCGCTGATATCCCAGTTATCGAAGCGCTTGGATGCCGCCAGATATTCCCCCGCCATGCGCTTATGCCCCACGGCACCCAGCCAGCCGAGGGACAGTTCTGGGTGATAGGGGCCTTCCTCCAGCAACCGTAATTTCATGTCAACGCCGGGATAAAGCCGCAGTGCGTCATCGTTCAGGTCGGAAACCTCCGCAGTTTGCCGGATGCCGATATATAACGGCTCAGCGATCTGTATGCCGACATGGGCATGCATATAAGGATCGAGCGTACTGATACCCGCACGCACAGTGCCCGGCTGATCCATGCGTGCACTGGGTATGGTGTTCAGGCCCAATGGCCCGAGCACTGTCGTGTGCGGCACGGGTTCGGCTTGTGTTGCTGGTGCGCACAGTGTGCCCAGTAACAGGAGTGTCGTCAGAATGCGTATAAACAAATCAGATCAGCAATAGTAACAGGGCCAGAATGGCGGGAAGGGATTGAATGAAAAAAATATGGTGGCTGACGCTCCATGCGCCGTAGAGCCCGGCGATGATCACGCAGCAAAGAAGGAAGATAATCAGGGTCCCGTTCTGGGTGAACAGGCCGAGCAGGAGGCCGGCGGAAAGAAATCCGTTATACAGCCCTTGATTGGCGGCGAGCACAGCCGTGGTGGCGGCATCGGCCTCGGAAAGGCGGAAGATTTTCCGCCCCTGCGGTTTCTGCCACAGGAACATCTCAAGGACCAGAAACCCCGCATGGAGCAGCGCCACCAGAAAGATCAGGCCGTTGGCTATCATATCCATGATTGAAAATATCCCCGAAACAGACGATTCCCCTTGGGATACAATTTTAAAGAGAGAGTTTGGGGAAGCTCAAGCAATGCCCCGTTTTTTCAGGGATTTATCCCCTTTTCCCTGCGCAAAAGGCTTAATTTTCAAAAGCTCTTTGCTTTTTGAGACATATTCCTATAATACAAAGCCTAATTGACTGACTTAAAAAGAGATTTTGACTACATGTCCAAAGAAGACCTGATTGAATTTAAAGGCGTGATCAGCGAAGTGCTGCCGAACGCCATGTTCCGCGTGAAGCTGGAGAACGACCACGAGATCCTCGCCCATACGGCGGGCAAGATGCGCAAGAACCGCATTCGCGTTCTCGCAGGTGATACGGTGATTGTTGAAATGACGCCGTACGACCTGACCAAAGGCCGGATTATCTTCCGTGAAAAATAAGACGCTGATTCTGGCGTCGGCTTCACCGCGCCGCCGGGATCTTCTCTCTCAGGTCGGGATTACGCCCGACCAAATCCTTCCCGCTGATATCGATGAATCGCATCACAAGGCTGAATTGCCTCGTGATTATGCATTGCGCATGGCCATCGGCAAAGCCGATGCTGTGAGGGCGCAGGGGCAGGACTCATTTATCCTGTCCGCTGACACCGTTGTGGCTTGCGGTCGCCGTATTTTGCCCAAGACCGAAAATGAACAACAGGCGCGTGCGTGTCTGGATTTTCTTTCGGGCCGTCGTCACCGTGTCTATAACGGTATTGCGCTGGTCTTGCCCGACGGCACAATGAAAACGCGCGTTGTCGATACGGTCGTGCAGTTCAAGCGGCTGGATCGTGCGGATATTGATGGTTATATCGCAAGTGGCGAATGGCAGGGCAAGGCCGGTGGTTATGCAATTCAGGGCCGCGCTGCCGCTTTTGTCAAATTCATTGGCGGTTCGTACTCGACAGTCGTCGGTTTGTCTCTTTATGATACTATGCAGTTACTGTCCGGTTCCGGATTCTGGCGTTAGGAGTTTATTCTGCACGTTCTCATCGAAGAAATGGATGGCAGCCTGTGGGCGGCGGCGACCGAAAAAGGCCGCCTCGACGGGCTTGAGGTTGACCCGGTGAACGAGGAAGTGCGCTGGGGCTCGATCTACTGGGCCAAAGTCGCGCGCATCGACACGTCGCTGGACGCGGCGTTCGTCAATCTGGATGGCGATAATATCGGTCTGCTGCATAATGCCGATGTTCGCATCCGTCAGAAGGACGGCACGTATAAAAAGGGCGGCGATGTCGCGATCGGCAAGCTGATCCAGCCGGGGCAGATGATTGCCGTTCAGTCCAAGGAAGGTTACCTGCCGCGTATCGATGAAGAAAGCGGCCAGCGCGTGCGCGAAGACAAGAACCCGCGCATCAGCATGAACATCAATCTTCCGGGCCGGTATGTGATTTTCACGCCGATGGAACTGGAAAACCAGATTTCGCGCCGTATCCGCGACAAGAAACTGCGCAAGCAGTTGCAATCGATGCTGGATGACATGAAGGGCGTCAACGGATGTATCCTGCGTGCGGCAGCGGCAGATACGCAAACCGATATCCTGATCCGTGAATCCAAGATTCTGGCCGAGACGTGGAAACAGGTGCAGACCTTCTTCGAGGGTGATGATCCGTCACTGATCATGCTGGGGCCTGATTCCATCCAGCGTATGCTGAGCGATCATGCGGCGCGTAACATTACCTCTATCGAAGTCACGACGATGGATCATTTCCAGCTGGTCGAAGAATGGTGCGAAGTCTATGCGCCTGACCTCGTAACGAAGATCAAGCCGGTGGAAACTGAGAATGACGATCTGGGCCTGTTCGAACATCATGACCTGATCGGTCAGGTGGAAGAGTTGTTCCAGCCTTATGCCGTCCTGAAAGAGGGCGGGGTCATTATTATGCAGGAGGCCGCCGCTTTCACTGCCATCGATGTCAACAGCGGTGCTGACAAGCGCGGCAAGCTGGCGATCAATATGGATGCCGGTAAGGAAATCGCGCGCCAGATCCGCCTGCGCAATATGGGCGGGGCGATTGTCGCCGATTTCCTGAAGATGAAGGACAAGGACGAGCAAAAGGCGCTGATTGCGGCGCTGGAAGATTATTTCAACGAGGATCCCTGCACGGTCCAGATTCATGGCTTCACCAATCTGGGTTTCCTTGAAATCACCCGCAATCAGCGCACACCAGCCTTGCTGGAGCGCTTCCAGAACGCGATTTCGTGATTTTCAGGCTAGGCAGGGCTGTAAAATCCTGCTGGACAAGAATAGGGGGTTTGCTTATAAACCCTTTACCGAAATTCTTTCTAAATGTGCCCAAGTAGCTCAGTCGGTAGAGCAGGCGACTGAAAATCGCCGTGTCGCTGGTTCGATTCCGGCCTTGGGCACCATTTTTCTCAAATAAATCAAAATATTAAATGGCCGGAACCGGCTGCCTTGTCTTTGCGATTCCGCACATCCCGCGAAAAAGACTATGTAAATGGCGTGCGGGACCATCGTCGGAACATACGCCCCCCTGAAAGGGGCAGGTCCCCGCGGTTTGCGATTGTCCTGCATGCGTGTTAGCGTGCTTACAACAAAAAATGAAAGTGCAGGGAGCACATTGACATGAAAGCAGCCAGACATCTGGCCGGGATTGCTACCGGATTCTTTATGGCGCTGGGCATGGCCCCGGCGAATGCCATCGAGGTGGGCCAGAAACGCCATATCGATATCGTGCGCGACGAGATGAAGGACTGGGAACTGGTGTCGGCCAGCCGGGTGGGTCCGGCGGCAGGCGCGGTGACCGACAGGAAAGATCATGATGACGCGCATGAGCCGCCCTTTCCGGGTTCCCCGATATTAAAGGCCGCTGACGCCCCCGAAGGCCATGTGCCTGCGAAACTGGCGGTTAAGCCCGCACCGTTGCTGTTGATTTTCAATCAGAAGGGAACCGAGAACTGGCGCATGGGCACGCTGGAGGGCAACACGTTCCATTTGCGCGCCGAAGGTCATGCGATGACCCTGACCCCAGTAGCGCATGAATCGGATTTCGTAGAGCCGGTGGAGGTTTCGTATCAACCCGCCACGCAATTCAAGACCCAACAGGCCGCGCCCGGCATGTGCGGACCCGCACAGCAACATCATGAAATGATGGTGAAGGGCAAGCGCGCCGCGCCGGTGTTCGAAGGCATTCAGAAAGACGGTCAGGTTCGCCATACATTGTACGCATCATATAACCCGGCCAACCCGGGCTGGGCGTATGTCGAGAGCAATACAAATATGATCAGCTGTGTGCGCGTATTCGGGCAGACGCTGATACTGGCTGATCGTGAGGAATTCAAACGACCCGCCGTACCCGGCGTTCCTGTGCCGCGCTGATGCGGAGAGGATAAAAAAACGGCAGCGCAAGCTGCCGTTTTTTATTGAATAACGTCCGGTTATTGACCGGGAGGCTGCAGCAGAATGACGCCGGGGGGCAGCCCTTGCTGTTGCTGCGCCTGCGGGCGCGCACCATTGGCGTAGTCTTTCTTCGCCTTCTCAATAAAGGCGGAAGCCGCTGCTGCCGGGTCTTTTGCACCCTGTGACTTCCAGTAGGAACGATATTCCTTAACGGCGCTCGACGCCCCCGGATTGCCCGGTAGTGCTGACATAACTTCAGTCAGTTCGGCTTCCGGCACGGCGCGGTACATGAACGCGCCCAGATTATGGCCCATCTGGAAACGCTTGCCGACTTCATTCGCGTATTGTGCGGACCAGTTGGCACGAACGTCCGGGTCGCGCATGATGTTCTGCAGGACGGCTTCGCGGAAACCCTTTTTATCAGCTTCCGAGAGTTGCTTGCCCTGTGCCTTCAGCGATTTGGCCTTTGCATGCAGGTCGGAGATTTCCGAGCTGAGGGATTCAAATTTGTAAACGCCATCCATCGCTTTGGTGCGGTTGAAGTTCACTTCGGCATCGATGGCGTACAAAGCCGTCTCTGCTGTGACGGCGGCCTGTAGTGCCGAACGCAGAATGATCCGGGACTCCAGATCGTGGGCGTCCTGCAGGTACGGGACTCTCTCAGTGCCAACGGAACTCGCACGCAGGAACGTGACCGCCAGGAATGTATGTCCGAAATCTTCGTTCTTGATGGCCTTGACCAGATCGTCCGGCGCGGTCGCGATCGGGCCATAAGGGCTTTCGCGGTTGGGCGGAATGCCGACCAGCAGCACCTTGTTATCGGAATCGTAATAAGAGACAGCCGGAATATCCGTACGGGCACAAAGAACCTCAACGCCAAGACCCGCTTTCTTCAGCGATGCCTCAAGGTCTTTCCATCCGGAATACTGCGTCAGGTTTTCATACGAGGCAGCCAGCGCAGCGTCATAAGGGAATGCACGGCGGCTCGTCTCGTTCGTCTTCATGCAGGCATCGGGCAGCTTATCGGGCACGGCATGCTGGGCCTGCACATTGGTATTGACGGCAGTCGCCAGAGCCAGACCGGCAACAGTACCGGCAAAATAACGATGGGCGCGGGTGGATAATGACGCGGACATATGAAACCTCTTGATGGTTGACCTGTTCAGATTTTTATTGGAAACCATCTAATACCGGCGGGCGGCCCTATGCAAACAGTTTTTCCGGGCCGGACTAAATTCATTATTATGTATAATTATATTCAGGCGGCGTGGCTGATGACGCTGTTTATCGCGCTTTTCCAGCCTTTATAAAGGGTTGCCCTGCGTTCTGCGGTCATGTCCGCATTATAGCGCTGCGCCCGTTGCCAGCGGCTGGCGATATCATCAAGGTCTTGGTAAATGCCCGCCTGCAGACCGGCGAGGAAAGCTGCGCCAAGCGCTGTCGTTTCCGTGACCACAGGGATATCGACCGGGCGGTCCAGCATATCGGCGATGAACTGGCAGACAAACTGATTGGCGACAAGGCCGCCATCGGCGCGGATCACATCGGGCATGGTGCCGGTATCGGCTTTCATCGCATCCATCAGGTCGAGGGTCTGATAGGCTTGTGCCTCCAGCGCGGCACGCGTGATATGCGCGGCTGTGGATTCACGCGTCAGCCCCATGATCGCGCCGCGCGCATGCGGATTCCAGTAAGGCGCGCCGAGGCCGGTGAACGCGGGCACGAAATAAACGCCGTTGGTATGCGGGACGCTGGTCGCCAGCGTTTCGCTTTCCTCCGCCCGCCTGAACAGGTGAATGCCATCGCGCAGCCATTGCACGGCGGCACCCGCAACGAAAATCGATCCTTCGACGGCATAGGTCGAACGGCCATTCAGGCGGTAGGCTTGCGTGGTCAGAAGGCGGTTGCGCGAGGAAGAGAACGTCTCGCCGCTGTTCATCAGCGCGAAGCACCCCGTGCCATAGGTCGATTTGACCATACCCTTGCTGAAGCAGGCCTGCCCGATCAGGGCTGCTTGCTGGTCGCCCGCCATGCCACCGATGGCAATTGATTGTCCCAGCAAAGCGGGGTCTGTTTCACCAAAGGCTGTCACATTGTCGCGGACATCGGGAAGGATCGCGCGCGGGATGTTGAACAGGGCCAGCAATTCATCATCCCATTGCTGGGTGCGGATATTGAACAGCATCGTGCGCGACGCATTGGTGGCATCCGTTGCATGCACCTTGCCACCCGTCAGTTTCCACAGCAGGAAACAATCGACAGTCCCGAAAGCCAGATCGCCGTGTTCGGCCCTTGCCCGTGCGCCTTCGACATGATCCAGTATCCACGCAATTTTTGTGGCCGAGAAATAGGGATCGAGCAGCAGTCCGGTTTTATCGGTGACTTTTGCCTCGTGGCCCTGATTTTTTAAGGTGGCGCAGATATCAGCGGTACGGCGATCTTGCCAGACGATGGCATTATAAACGGGTTCGCCGGTCTTACGGTCCCACAGGATGGTGGTTTCGCGCTGGTTGGTGATGCCAATCGCGGCGATCCGGTCTGTATGCCGGTCATTCATGACGGCACGGCATGCCCACAGCGTATCATGCCAGATATCGCGGGCGTTTTG
>Ga0075163_10009089_pt1 | contig 13066 bp, 10 predicted proteins | sample JI1023141ADNA_FD_71478 | JGI IMG/M metagenome (GOLD analysis project Ga0075163, IMG submission 71478) | Wastewater effluent complex algal communities from Wisconsin, to seasonally profile nutrient transformation and Carbon sequestration -... | ecosystem: Engineered > WWTP > Effluent > Algae...
TTGGTTTGAAGTTCTTCTGTCGCTTTTTTTATACCATTCAGGCGTTTGTACTCGTCGCGTTTTGCCGTTTGCGCGGCTTCCAGTAATGCAACATCCGGCAAATACAACGTGTTATTTTGCGCGTTTAGTGCATCGAACTGTGTGAGTAATTCCGCTATTTCCGACTGCACCCGCAGAATCCCCGCTTCCGTGCTTGTGCGGTCGCTTTCCGTGCCGCTTTGCTGTGCTGCGAGGTCGCTACTTTGCTTGTTCAATTTTTTGACGAGGGCTTCTATTTTCTTCAATGCCGCTTCATCACTGCTTTCGTCCCGTGTGGGCTGATGCTCGGCAAAAGGGTGATGCGTCGAACCGCAGAGAAAACACTCCTCGCCCTCCACAAGCCGTTTGCGGTCATCTTCGTACTTGGCAATAAGGCGCGATTGGTCGAGAACACGCACAGCCAGAACGCGCTTCTCTTCTGCTTCTTTGAGGCTTTCCTGTAGTTCACGGTTTTGCTTTTGAAGCAGGAGAATATCTGCCGCACACTTCTCGCGGTGTTTCTCAAGATCGCGTAATTCCTCATGTTTTTTCGCAATGTTCTTCGCCAGCGCAATTTGGTTGTTCAGTGCCGTGCCTTCGTCTTTGCACAATTCAATTTTTTTCTCCAATTCGCTTGCCGATATTCCTTCTAATGCGCTTTCCAACTTATGTTGAAGGTTGTTTACCAAAGCGATTGTTTTGTCTAATGCCTCTTGAAGGATTGTGCGCTTGTCGGAATCCGTTTTGATGCTTGTTTCTGCATCACGCAGTTTTTTCTCGTTTTCCGCCAAAGCGTCAAGTGCTATTGTATGCGTTTTTTGTGCTTCCTCCATTTGTGCGATGGAGCTGCGAAGAAGTGGTAATGCCGATTCCAGCGTTTTATCACTTGCGTTTTGCCGGAGCCATTCCGCAGCAGTATCGGCTTTGGTGCGCGTCTCTTTAAGCGTATTCGTGCGCCGTTCAAACTCTTTTTTTGCTTTTTGTGCTTCTGTGCTGGCGACATCAGCAGTGATGCGGTCTTTTGCGAGTTGCTCATCCTCAGCCGTAATAACGCTGTCTTTTTTTACAACCTCATCAAAAAGTGATTGTGCTTCGGCGAGTTCCTGTTTTCGTGCCGTGCGCACGTTTTCGGCATTGAGGGCGAGATTCTGTGCGGTCTGCAAAGCACCTTGCGCTTCGGGAATGTGCGTTGTTTCGGCTGCGGTAATGGCTTCTTTGAGCGTCAGAAGTTCGCTTGTGGTCTTTTCCAAAACTGCGAGTTTGGCGTGGAACGGTGCGGTCTGGTGATGCTTGCCTAAACGTTCACGCTCTGGCGCAAAAACGTCGTAAGCCTGCTGTGCCGCTTCCATGCTTGCTTTGCGCTTTGTGCTTTCGCCTTCCAATACAATTATATCGCTCACCCACTGAAGCACCGTGCGAAGCCTCTTCATCTCATCCTCCAATGCTTCGCTTGCTGTATTTTTCTCGTGAATAGTGTTTTGGTAAGCCTCACGCTCTTCGTCCGTCAACAAGCGTACATCACCCATTTGTTGGGTTTTCTTTTCTAATTTTTCCTTTGCTGACCGTGCTTGTTCAAAGGCGGCTGATGAAATTTTGGAATACTCATCTGTTCCTGTCATCTGCTCCAACAGCGCGGCGCGGTCGTTTTCGGTGGCTTTGAGAAATTCTGCAAACTTGCCTTGCGCCAGCATCACTGAACGCAAGAATTGTTCGCTCGAAAGACCGCTTATTTCCGACACTTTCGCGGGAACTTCCGATTTTTTTTGCGTGAGTAGTAAGCCTTCTGCCGTACCGTTTTGCAATTCCGAAAGCTCCATTTTATCGGCTTGCAGCGCACCATCGGCTTTCTTGCGAGCGCGAGAAAGCGACCATTTGGAACGATACCGTTTACCACCGGATTCAAATTCCACTTCGGCGTAACATTCGCCCGTGTGCCGCGCCATGAGGCTTTCGGGCTTGTCTTTGTCGTAGCGGGCGGCGCGTCCGTAGAGCGCAACGGTGATTGCATCCAAAATCGTAGTTTTGCCCGCGCCTGTCTCGCCCGTGATAAGAAACAAGCCGCTTTCCGACAAGGGCACAGCATCAAACGCAATGAAATGTTCGCCGCGAAGCGAGTTCAAATTAGAAAAACGCACAGAAGAAATTTTCATGCGGCAAATGCTCCTTCATCCAAAAGGGTGAGTAATTCCGTGAACGTGCTCAGTAATTCGTCTGCTGCTTCGCCTTCCAGTCCCGATTTCTTCAATTTTTCGGCAAAAACTTCTGTGCGCGAAAATTCTTCCAAACTCGCATCTGTGCTATCGTGAAAAGCGGTTGACATACCAACTGCCCGTGCCTGTACAACGCGCAATATCTGCATCTTTTCCTTGTGTTGATTATTGGCAAGCGTGCGAAAGTGCTCGTTGATGTCGAGCGTTGAGGTTTTTGCATCGGGAGATAACTGCACTTCAGCAAAGACGGGAAGCGGATAAATACTACAATCGAATGCGGTGAGAGCATTTTCGGTTTCGGCAAGCGTTCCCGAAAAGCGCACCAAACGGCGAAACGTGGGAAGCGGCACAACTTCTATGCTGGCGGGTCGGGCGGGCAAACATTCCACGATAACCACTTGCTTTGTATCATCTCGTTCGCTGAAGTCCAGTGCGACGGGCGAACCCGAATACCGTACTCGGTCTTGTTTGCCGACTGTCTGAGGACGATGCAAATGCCCCAACGCAACATAAGCCAAGGATTCGGGAAAAGCATCTGCGCCAATTTGCCCCAAATTCCCGACGTGAATTTGCTCTTTGTTGTCCAAGTCGCCCGTGATGCCGCCTTGCGCGAAAAGATGTCCTGTTGCAATGATAGGCAAACCCTCCGTATTCAATGTTTGTGCGGCTGCGACGACGTTTTCGTAATGCTCACGAATCCCTGCAATAAGGCGCTGTGAGCGCTCCGCATCGCTTTCGCCCGGTAGGGAATACCGCAAATCCTTATCGCGCAAAAACGGTACGGCGCAGCAATACCCAAGCGTTTTGCCCGTTGTGCTTTTGATAGCAATGACTTCATCGGCAATGTTTTCCGTTGCTCCGCCCACGACGTGAATGTTCATTGCCTCCAAAAGGTCGCGCGGAGCGTTCAGCGCGGCGGGCGAATCGTGGTTGCCACCCGTGATGATAATTGTGCCGCAGCCCGCTTGCACGGCACGTGTCAGGAAAGAATAGTATTGCTTCAATGCAGATTGCGGAGGCGTTCCCGTATCAAAAACATCTCCGGCGTGAACAAGGGCATCTATGCGGTGTTCACGTATCAGGTTCAAAATTGCATTCAAAGCGGCATCGTGTTCGGCGGCGAGGTCTTGCCCGTGCAAGCGTCTGCCTAAGTGCCAGTCGGCGGTGTGGAGGATTTTCATTGGTAGGAGAAAGTGTTCAGGTGTGAATAGCGTTTTACCCACGCACTTGCATCAAGATAGTACAGCGTCATCGTCTATTGCTCTCCAGTATTTCCGATAACGACGGTGAGGAAGGTGCTAATGGTTCAAAAGTCTGTATGCTCTGTGGCGAACGAGTTGGGAACTTGACAAAACCGCTTCCGGCGAGGCGCTCAAGAAGTGAATTGCTTGGAATTGGTTCTAATTCTTCAACATAATGCAGCACCTGAACTAATGTCATATCGTTCATTGCTGACAGCTTCTCGTTGAGTGTTTCTCGTATGCTCATGGCTGTTTTTTGCTTGTGAAAAATGATACAAACCGCTTATCTACTAAAATAGTGCTGACGAACTTCAAAGCAAAACTTAATTCCATGGTGCCAGTCGGGACGGTGTGGAAGAATTTCATGGAAAGAAATATAGTTTTTTGAAACCGAAATCGGTGAAAGGGTTAATATAGCGGGCTTTCATGTGGTTGTTGGCTGTAATTTGGTAAGAATCGGTTCTAAGTCAAAACGCCGCTTTTCACTCATCAGCAAGCGTAGGTGTGTTTTTGACGTATCATTATTTTCTAGCATAATCTCTAGCATTAAGTTCATTTATCATTCGTTGAATTCAGGTTTTTCTTCAAAAGCCCCCCCAGCACTTCCACTCCTTTTTCCAACACTTCGTCGCGTCCGGCGCGTATGCCTTCTACAGTTGGTCGAACTTCAACATCAGGAAGAATGCCCACGCCTTGCATACTTTTCATCTCGGTATCAAAAACAGCATTGTGAGTGAAATACACGGTAGCATTCATTGGTAACACAACTTTCATCACTTCGCCATTTGCTCCGGCTGTTTGAGAACCGACTATTTTCATGCCCGGAATAGTTCGCAGACCCTGTACGGTGGACTCACCTTGGCTTTGAGTATATTCATTGACCAGCACTACTATTTTACCAAAATACTCTGGTCTTCTTCCACAAGTAAGAACTTGGGGCTTGCTGTTATATCCGGGAAATTGCAGTTCCATTAACGATATTGCCATGTAGGGACGCGGGTTTGCAAGACGCTGCATGAGATTGAGAAGAGTGCGGTTTGGGTATGACCGCAGATCAAAAATTACGCCGCGCTTTCCGGCTACAAGTTGAAAGACCGTTGGCACATCGCGGTTTTGTAGCACGCCCATATCAACGTACACAATGGTATCTTTATCGGGTGCTTCCAAAAGCCGATAGAAACTTTTTTGTTGACGGGGTTGCTGCGAGGTGCTTGGAGGCTGTGGTGTACATTCGATGACCACTCGTTTGCTTTCCACGCCATCGGAAAAAACAAATGAAGCCTCTTGCTCATGGCTAAAGCGAAGCAATCGAGCTAATCCGCGTTTGAGAACCGCACCGTTGGAAGCGGAGACAAGCGGTGTGTTTCGCGCCAGAAGAGAATCAATCGGAGTGCCGTTGATTTCTTTCACCACCAAACCGTTCAGTTTGAGACTATCGCAGCACAACGATTCTTGCACGACCACCTGAGACCCAAGCAGGACAAACCGCAGAGGAACAGTGTATTTTCCTAACACCGACGGCATATCCGGCGAACTGATATACACATGGGAATCGTTCAACTGAGAACCGAGTTTCATCAGGAGGCGCACATACTCGGCATTAGTTGTAACGCGCATGAACTGCGGAATATACTCCACCAGTATGGAGTCCCAATTTTTTGAAACGAATTTTTTGTGGGGCGAGAAATAATTGAACGCATTCCAAAAAACAAACAGCGCCATCAAGCTTTCTGTTTTGCGAATCACCGTGTTCATTAGCACGGGCTTAAAGTAGATTGTCGCCATTCCAGAGGTATCTTTTTTGATAAAGTACATCGTTTGAAGTGGCAGCGATACTAAAGGCACAGCATCAAGTTCACGCCGCGTATGCTCATCGAAAACGCTATCATGCAGCCAGTGAGCATTTGTGTTGGGAATCATACCCAAATTATCCCACGAGTTCGCCGGAAGCTGACGCGGCGCAGGACGCACCCCAAAGTCTTTCATCAAGGATGCCACCAACGAATGGATGACAGTCGTGTCTGTACTCGTGCCGGAGGAAGCGAGAATGTTATCTATGTGCGTACGCAAAATATCTTCCCGAAGCCGAATACCATTTTCCGAAGCCGGATGGTAATAATACAAATAACCCCATATTTTGCAGAGGTAATAGAGTTGTTGGTGCTTCTGCGCTTTCTCGGAAGATTTGACCTGCGTTCCGGCAACAGCATTTTGAGCAGAAGTGTGTAGTGTGCTAAGGCTGACGAAGATTATCACAAGGAGAGTCATACTCAAGCACTGACCGCGATAGTCGTTTATAGTCGTAAACATAATGAGATTACATTTTTGGTGTGAGTGCTGTTACAATTCAAGAATTTACACAAACAGCAATCAAAGAACTATCAAGGAATTTTATGACCGCACCACCTTCAATTCCCCCCAATGCGTCGTGTACCGTTGCGCCTTGCCATGCGTGGCTTACCGTCTGAGCGGAACCGGAGGCTGCAAGTTGCCAATAAAGCCAGAAGGAAATATATGCCACACCGCTCTCCTACACTTCCACAACCCCAGAGTGAGTCATCACCGAAATCGAATAGCCGTAGTTCACCAAAATATCAATGTTCATTTCGGCGGCAAACGTGGTCAGAGCGATAGATTCGTCTTCATCTTCTACAAGAATATGAACCCAAATGTCACGTGGATCTTCTGCACTGGGGGTGATGTATTGGAATTCAGATGCCGGAAACCGTTCCTGAATACGAGTAATGAAGCCCTCGACAAGCTCCTGTTGTTTTAAGTTTAAGTCCATGATTCAGCCTTTTGTTGGAGAATAAAACAAAATTGTTCAGATTTTTTTAGTTGTTGTGCCGCTTCTTTTTTGCTGACATCGCTTGTGTCATAATCTGCTTTATGGCGGATAGTCATCATATCCGGCAGCATCGAAGCAAATGCCGACGGAAACATTTTCCGCCGATGAATGCAATGCGTTGAAAACGTCGTATGTACCCACTTGTGCTCGTTGGTACTGCTTGTTATGCCGTCCAATGCCAAAATAGCAATCGCAGCATGGAACGCCGCATAATACGCACGGTTGGCGGTGGAGTTGTAATCACCACTATGCCAAGCAAGGTCTGCCGTTGCAAGCTCCTGTGTGGCTTTCATGAAGAACGCTTCGTGTAAACGCATACTATTTTTAACAACAATGAACAAATGTACGACATAGCCACTAAACTTACAAAAGTCGAGACAAAAGCAACAAAGGGGTATGTACAGCTTTCTACCTCTTGTGCTTATGACCGCACCACCTTCAATTCCCCCCAATGCGTCGTGTACCGTTGCGAACGCTCGTCCGTTGCACCTTGCCATGCGTGGCTTCCCAAAGGGCTTCCTGAACGGCTTCCCGTGATAGAAGAACCCGAAGCTGCCAAATGAAGCGCATCTTTCCCGAAACGTTTATTGAGCGTGTCCATGACGTGCATGATGCTTTCGTGCCGCGTGTCGGGTTGGGCGAAAATGTCGGTTTGAACACGGTTGCGGGGGGTGAGGTCGAAAAGCGTTACGCTTGCTTTTTTGTAGCCCTGCCCTTCTTGAGCAATCTTGTCCACAAGCATAGAAGCGGCGTTCACAAGGTCAATCGTGGAATCGGTCGGGAACGGCAGTAGCGCTTCCCCGCCATTCGAGAAGTAGTCCTCGGAAGAAAACCGATTCGTGCGCACGGACACCGACACGCAGCCGCAGACAAGACCCAAACGGCGTAGTTTCTCCGCTGCTCGCCCTGTGAAAGATGCAACGGCTTCGTGGAGTTGGTCTAACGACGTGACGGCATGGCGAAACGAGCGTGAGTGCAGTATAGAGTGCTGATGTTCGTTGGTGCTTTCCAGTCGTACACAAGAAACGCCGCGCAGTTCGCGCTGTGTGCGCCAGCCAACGACCGTGGCGCGTTTGCGTACCCATTCTTCCGGCGCATTTTTGAGATCGAGCGCTGTCGTGATGCTATGCGCTCTGTATGCTTCCGAAAGTTTTCTGCCCACGCCCCACACATCGCCCACTGGCATTGCGGCAAGCATAGCATCAGCAGTTGCTTCGTCCAAACAAGCAAAGATGCTGTTTGCGCCAGCGTTCTTTTTTGCCATTCTGTTTGCTGCTTTGGCGAGTGTTTTCGTTGGCGCGATGCCAATGCTGACGGGTATTCCCGTCCATTGCCGCACCGTGCGGCGAACCTCCTCCGCAAAGGAAAGAAGTTTTTCCCGATTGGCTGCGTAATCATCGCCTCGCAGCAAACAATCAAGGTTCATAAACGCTTCATCTACGCTATACACTTCAAAACATTCTTCTGGCAGAAATCCGGCGAGAACGTCCATCACGCGGCGCGACATATCGCCGTAGAGCGCAAAATTGGAGGAGAAAACGTGGACATTGTGCTGCTCTATCACCGCTCGCCATTGGAAGTACGGTGCTGCCATTGGTATTCCCAGCGCTTTGGCTTCGTTGGAACGCGCCACGATGCAGCCGTCGTTGTTGGACAGCACCACGACTGGCTTTCCCACAAGACGCGGGTTAAAAACTCGTTCGCAGGAGGCAAAAAAATTATTGCAATCAATCAGTGCGAAAAGAGACATGGAGAACAAGGAATACGAGAAGTTTAGCGGTTTTCGAGCGAGTGAATAACGTAAGTAACCACACCCCAGACCTCGAAATTTGTTTCTGCTGTTATTTCAATTGACTCGCCTTCGTTTGGCTCCGGCTCCAAAAAAGTGCGCTTCCCCACACGGCGCAAGCGGCGCACAAGCAAATCGCCGTCGAGCGCAGCAATAACAATGCTGCGGTCAACCGCCGTGAGTGAGCGGTCAACGACCAGCAAATCGCCCGACCACATTCCCACGTCGTGCATTGCATCACCTTCCACACGCACAAAAAACGTCGCCGAAGGCTGCTTTACGAGCATAGCGTTCAGGTCAAGTTTTGTCTCGAAGTGGTCATCGGCGGCAGGTGTGGGGAAACCCGCTCTCACAGAACCGAAAAAAATAGGTAGTTCCAGTGCTTCTCCACGATGAGCCGGATGAATGGATGCGACTTTGAGCATAGCGTTTAGGGGAAAATGTTCACAATGAAGAGTGGTAAAAGTGCAACAATTTTGCGGAATACCACGCTCACAAATTGATGATTTTCGGGCACGAAAACAAGAAGAAAATTGATTTTTTATTGCCTGAAAGCAAGAGAAAATCAGACTTCTTTGCTCCGTACCTGCTCAATAAAATACGTCCTCATCATGCCTTTGCCCTTAATTTCCATTTCGCCGCGCTCCTCAAATGCAAAGCTATCTTTGCTGTCCTTGAGCGCCTCATAGACTGCCGACGAACAATGCACACGTCCTGCCTCGCCGTGAGATTCCATGCGGCTTGCAGTGTTCACGGTGTCGCCCCAGAGGTCGTAGGCAAACTTATTTTGCCCGATAACACCTGCCGTCGCTTCGCCGCAGTGCAGACCCACGCGAATCTTCAAGTCCACACCCAAAAACTCTGAACAGCGTTCTATTTCTTGCGCCATCTGCAATCCCAGTTCCGCCATAGCTGCTGTATGGTCTTTGCGAGAATTCAGCAGACCACCCGCGACCATATACGCATCGCCAATCGTTTTTATTTTCTCCAAGCCGTGTTGCTCCGTCAGTGTGTCGAAGGCGGAGAATACGACGTTCAGCATCTCAACCAGTTCTTTCGGACCCACGCTCGCAGAGAGTTTGGTAAAGCCAACAATATCAGCAAAAAGGACACTGACATTTGGCAAACCGTCAGCGATAATACCTTCGCCCTTTTTGAGGCGGTCGGCAATCGCTTCGGGGAGAATACTGCGGAGCAACTGGTCAGATTTTTCGCGCTCGTGCTGCACTTGGGCTATGTATTTGTGTTGCTGGCGACGTATGTTGTAGAGTTCATAATGAAACTTCAGACGGGCAATAATTTCCGCTTTTTGAAATGGTTTTATCACGTAATCCGCACCGCCTGCCTCAAAACCCTTTACAATGGCTTGCGTATCGTTCAGTCCGCTCATAAAAATTACCGGTATGTCCTGCGTTTCTTCAAGGCTTTTAATTTCCTTGCAGACTTCGTAACCGTCAATATCAGGCAAAACAATATCCAGAAGTACAATGTCCGGCGCATGGTCGGCAACCGCATCCAGAGCCGCATTGCCGCTTGTTACCAGTGTCAAATCAAACACTTCATGGTGCAAAATTGTTTTCAAAATAGAAAGATTGGTCACAGAATCATCCACAATAAGGAGGCGTGGCTTGTGGGTATCCTGCTTAGACATCTCTTCGGCAACACTGAAGGCATCGGCTCGAATGCTCTCCAGCATAGACATATCCCGCTGCTGGACGCTGCTTTGGCTTTGCTGCATAGTGTCCACTTCTTCCTCAAATTTCAACAAGCGGCGTTGCAAACGCTGCAAATCTTCTGCAAGCCGCATATTATCATGGCTTTTGTCAGTGCCTGTTTCTGGATGTTCTCCTTCGCTGGTAATATCTTTCTTGATTTGCTCAATCGCACCCAGCATCTCGGTCATAGTGCTTTGCAGGGTTTCTTTTTTCTCCTTGCGGTCGGCAAGCGTCGTGAATGCGCCTGCCAGCTTCGTAATATCCGTTTGCGCAGAGTGCGCCGAAGCAAGACGGCGCGTTACTTTCGCGGTCTGGTTGGTAACGATTTCAGGAATAGTTACATTCAGTGCATCTGCTTGATTTTTGACCAACGCCTGAAGTTCCTGAATGGGCTTACGAAGGCTCTGCTCGGTGAGTCTGGGTATATCGGTAATTTCTTGCGTCAGTGAATCAAACGCAGAAAAATAATTTTTGAGTTCACCGACAGCTTCTTCCAGCGCGTGATGGCGCTCATCGGTTTCGATTTGGTGATGTTTCATTTCATCAAGCATCTGGCTGACGCGCCCCAATGCTTGTATCAAGAAATGGTACTCTTCGGGATTTTGCTCTGTGAGTGGCGCTTGCTCTTCTTCGTAATCGGCATATTCCTCAAGTTCTCTCTTGTCGTCGTAGGTTGCTGCCCCCTGCATAGCATTGGATAATGACTCAAGTGTTTCATTGATTTGCTTTTGTATGAGGTCAAGTTCGGTGCCGAAAAGATTTGTAAAATCTTCGCGTAAGAGCTTTGGCAGTGCAAGTTCGAGCGCATCGAAACTTGCGCGGAACTGCTTCTCAAGCGCTGTTTGCAGTTGAATTTGTAATTCATTGGCAATATGCTCCTCCAAGCGCTCGCCAAGGCTTGTGCTGAGTTCTGTCTGAAGGCGATTTTGCTGGGTTTCAGATTGCTTTTTGAGTTGCTGCTCCAGTTGGCTTTGGAGTTCGACAGGTAACTGCCTGTGCAATTCTACCAGCGCATCGTTCAGCATGGACATCGCGTATTTCACTTCCTCTGAGGCGTTCTGCGCATGGCTTGTTTGCTCTTTCGCGGTGGATTCAATTAGTGCTGTGGTACGCTGTGCATGAATCATTGCCTTTGAGAGCGCCGAGCGTATTTCGCTGGAATAATTTGCTTGCTCAATGAGCGCAGTAGCAGTAGTGGTGGCACTCGAACGAAGTTGAAAAAGTAGCCACAAGGATAATCCGGCAAGAACCATCAATATCCCTAACATTGGCAGTGCCCAAAAAAGAAGAGTTTCGGAGGACATAATCGCGTATCCTTGTAAAAAAATGAATGTTATTCGTTTGTGCAGTTGTTGTTCAATATCTTTTTTTTAGATGGAACAGAATAAAAATATACAAATACAATGCCACATCTGCCTGTGAAAATAAGGCTTTCATCGCAAATTCTTCACAATAAATGCTTCATCCGTATCCATTCATTGCAGAATACTACGGAAAATAGTATTTTCGCTCTTTGATAGCAGTGCGCATACGGACCCCCAAATGGAGAGAAACGATTGAGAGAAACGATTGAGAGAAACGATACATTCATTTTTTAGCCAGATTTCACGTCCTTTCGGACGGGAATCCGTAATTTTACTGTTGCGGATGTGGCTGGGACTGATCATGATTTACCATGGCTCAGACAAACTCTTTCGCAATTTTGACCCCTTTACAACGCACCTTACGACCTTTGGTATTCCGCTTTCTAAATTTGTTTCCAGCTTTTTTACCGTGTCACAGTTTGCAGGTGGAGCGTTGTTATTTTTGGGCTTGTTCACTCGTCCGGCGCTTGTTTGCATCGTGCTGACGGTGTTTTCAGCAGTTGTCGAAGCGCTGTTTTTTGTGAACTACGACCCTTTTTCTCGCAAAGGTGAGCTTGCGTTTACCTACACTATCATCAGTTTCGCTCTTTTGGTTAGTGGTCCGGGTTTGTATAGCCTTGACCATTATTTAAGCCGTTTCAAACAAACCGAAGAGCATGATGAACATCTCTAACTTTTTGAAATCACCGTTTGTATATTTTTTCTTTTACACCATGAAAACACGAATTACTTTCGCTTGCATATCCTGCTTGCTCGTGTTATGCACAGTGCATAGCTATACGGTTCTTGCCCAAGCGCCTGCACCAAAACCGTCGTCTCCGACTGCTGCCCCCGCCAAAGCAGCAGAAACGATTAAAATTGGCATGAGCATTGTCACGAACGACCCGACAGGAAACACACAGCTTCAGGGCGCACGCATGGCTATCGAAGAAATCAATGCAGCCGGTGGAGTTTTGGGGAAAAAGATGGAGCTTGTTCCGGTGTATAATGAAACACGGAACTATCCCAAAGCACAAGCGTTTATCAACAGTTTGATAAGCGATGGCGCGAAATATATCATCACCTCCGGTGGTTCGGGCATGACAATGAAAGCGGCTGAAATCACGATTCCGAATAACGTGCTGCTCATTACCGGTTCGTCGTCGTCGCCCAAAATCAGCGACCTTGCGGATAATGACCTTGTGTGGCGTACTGTACCGTCCGATGCTTTTCAAGGACGTATTGCTGCTGTTTATATGGATTCTCTTAAGGTACGCACTGCGGGCTTGATTTACCTTGACAACCCCTATGGCAATGAGCTTTCCAAAACGTTTCGTGAGGTATTTGAGAAGCGCCGTGGAAAGATTCTTGCTTCGGTAAAAATACCGGACATGACGAATTACGAAAACTTTGATTTCAAACCGATTGCTGACCAGGTATTCTCTCAGAAGCCACAACTGGTCTATTTGGTGAGCTATGGCGAGGAAGGCGCAAAAATCATCAACGCAGCCAAACCGTACTTTACAGGTACTTACAAACCTCAACTTCTGGGCTGCGACGCGAACTACAACAACGACTTTCTCTATGGTGCAGAGCAATCTTTGATTGAAGGTATGCTTGGATTCGTCTATATTCACCCGCAGAATTATCCGAATTACGAAAAATTCAACACTGCCTTTGAAGCATACCAAAGCAAAGCAAGCAATGATGCCACTGAGATGTCTGCTAACTCCCTTGCTTCTTTGCTGGGTGCTGTCTCGACTAATTCCTACGGCGCGACGGTGTACGACGCAATATATACTCTGGCATATGCAATGCTGAAAGCAAAATCTATTGCTCCGGCGGATGTAGCCAAAACCATGCGCCTTGTGGCAAACGATAACGATGGTGCAACGCTTATTA
>Ga0075163_10009090_pt1 | contig 13064 bp, 7 predicted proteins | sample JI1023141ADNA_FD_71478 | JGI IMG/M metagenome (GOLD analysis project Ga0075163, IMG submission 71478) | Wastewater effluent complex algal communities from Wisconsin, to seasonally profile nutrient transformation and Carbon sequestration -... | ecosystem: Engineered > WWTP > Effluent > Algae...
GGCTTCATCAAGATGGCGGACGACAACCTGTACCGGGCCAAGCGCGAGGGGCGCAACCGGGTGATCGGCTAGGGCGGAGACCGAGGCGGAGGCCGAGACCGAGACGGAGACCGAGGCGGAGGCCGAGACCGAGACGGAGACCGAGGCGGAGACCGAGACCGAGGCGGAGGCCGAGACCGAGACGGAGGCCGAGACCGAGACCGAGACCTAGGCCGGCGCGCGCCGGTCGTTCACTCGACGATCAACGTATAGGCGTTGGTGGCCCCGCCGTAGCCGATCACCTGCACCGCGCCGCCGGCCGGCACCGCGACCCGCTCCTGGTCGGTGATGCCGTCGGAGGTCGCGACCCGGACGCCGGCGGCGTCGTAGGCCACCAGATCCAGATCGCCGTCGGCGTGGCGGAAGCGGATGGTCACGGTGCGCGCGGCCGCGACGCGGTACCAGTCGGCGTCGCCGGGACACAGCGCGACCGCGGTGGAGCTGGGCCCGACCGCGGCTGCGGTCGCGGCGCTGTCGTTGGGCTCGAGGCCGTCGGCGCAGCTCGGCGCCGGCGGCGCGCTGCAGAACGCCGGCGCGGCGTTGGTCGCGATCGCATCGTCGTCGACGCCGCGCTGCGGGCAGCTCTCGTCTTCGGACCAGGCCCGCCACAGCGCGGCCCGGCCGGTGGCGGCGGCGTGGTCGGCCCATCGGTCGTAGCCGCCGTCCTCGGCCCGGAACACCGTCGGCGCGACGCAGGTGCCGGCCGCGGCCGCCGCCGCCTGCTCGGCGCGCGCGTAGTCGAGGACGATCTCGGCCATCGCCGCGGTCGTCGAGTTCCAGCAGCAGGTCTTGCTCGCGGTGTAGGTCAGCTCGGCGAAGACGTAGTCCTCGAGCTGCCGGTGGGCGCGGTCGACCTCGGCCCGGTCCTGGCCGAAGGCCCGCTCGCTCAGGTCGTACAGCTCGGCGAAGGCCGCCTCGCGGCGCTCGCGCGCCGAGCACGACGCCGGGTAGCTGCGCAGGTGGCGGCGGGCATCGGCGATCTGGGCCACCAGCTCGGCCCGCTGCTGGGCCGGCGCCACCTGGCCCAGGAGCTGCTCGAACCGCGCCGGCCGCGCGGCGATGCGGGCGTCGTCGGTCGAGTTGATCCAGTGGGCCTCGTCGCCGCGCGCCCAGGTGTTGGTCCAGAACCCACCGACGTTCTTGGCGACGCGGAAGCGCTTGGCGCCGCCGCCCAGGCGGGCGTAGGCGACGCCGTCGGGGTTCGCGCCCGGACCGCCGGCGTAGGCCGAGGTGAAGTAGCTCTTCGACGCCACCCCCGACTCGCGCTTGCCCTGGCGGCGCGGCATCGAGCCCGAGATCGTCGTGACGTCGAGGTTGCCCTCGCCGAGGACCGCCACCTCCTTGACCACCAGGGTGTGGCCGATGCCCGATCGCTGCCAGCGCTCGATCAACATGTCGCCGGCGCGCACCGCCTCGGGCACCAGGTTGTAGGTGTTGGCGCTGTCGGCCAGGTTCATCGAGCCCAGGTAGTTGAGGGCCATCACGGTGAAGTACGCGGCCCGCTTGTTCAGGTGGAGCTCGTCGAGGTACGCGCCAAGCGGCGCGCCGCCCAGGGCCGGCTGGACGTCCTCGCCGCCGGAGACCTTCTTGGTCCGCAGGTTGGCGTCGCTCGGCCACGCCGCCTGGTACTGCGCCGGCGCCAGGCCGCTGTGATCGGCGTAGCGGATCGCGAACTCGGGGGTCGCGGCGTAGCGCCCGGTCGCGGTGCGCACGCCGTTGTGCCCGAAGTACACGCGCTGGCCGCTGCCGTCGACGGTCTCGAAGAACAGCGGCAGCTCGTACCAGGCCGCGAACGTGATGCGCAAGAACAGCGACAGCTCGGCGCACTCGAGGGACGGCGAGTCGAGGGTCTTGCCCCAGGGCGTCGTCAGCCGGATCGTCGTGCTGTAGCCGTCGGCCGCCGGGATCCACGCCAGGCCGTCGAGCCACGCCGCGTACTTCTGATCCCAGGTCAGGCCAGAGTCGGCGCCCCAGGCCAGGCCGGCGGCGCGGGCTGCCGGGGTCGCGGTGTCGTCCCAGGCGTTCTTCGCGGTCCAGACCTGGGTCCGCCGGGTGTCGGTCGCCACCCGCAGGCCGCGGCGGAACTCGCTGTCCTCCTTGCCCGGCGGCGGCGTCGGGGCCAGGGCCTCCTCGATGCCCCACTCCGGGTCGTAGCTCGGGGCCGCGTCGTCCGCGCACCCCGCGACCCACCACACCACCGTCGACAGCGCGATCCGCGCGAGCGAGCGCAGCTTCCGTCCCATGGTTCGACCCATGGTTGGACCACGAGCACATCGCGTGCCGAGGTCGGACCCTTCGCACGGGCCAGGACCGGCGCTCGCCCCCGGCGCCTCGGGTTGGCGGCGGCTCGACTAGCCAGGGTCGACGGTCCCCGCCGAGGCCGAGGCCGAGACCGAGACCGAGACCGAGACCGAGACCGAGGCCGAGACCGAGGCCGAGACCGAGACCGAGGCCGAGGCGGAGGCCGAGACCGAGACCGAGACCGAGGCCGAGGCCGAGACCGAGACCGAGGCCGAGACCGAGACCGAGACCGAGACGGAGACGGAGACCGAGACCGAGGCCCGTCCCCAGCGACCGTCAGCGCCGGAACAGCCGGTCCCAGGCCCGGCGCATCCCCGACGGCTTCTTGGGCGGCGCGTAGTGCTCGTTCTGGTAGGCCAGCCGGGCCGACGGGTCGACCCCGAAGTGGACGTACAGCGCGAACAGGTCGTGGACCATCTGCGAGATGCCGGTGGTCCGCAGGTCCCACGACGCGCAGTAGCTGTCGGGCTTGTTGCGGACCATGGCCTTGGCGATGATGATCAGCACCATCGGATCGATCAGCTCGCCGTTGCCGTCGAGGTAGTGCTTGTACGAGAAGAACCGGTCCTCGGGCGCCAGCTCGACGCCCTGGCCGTCGGCGCGCGGCGCCCGCAGGTTGGTGATCGTCCGGTACTCGTGGTCGATGTACGACGCGACGGTGTTGGTCTCGTCCTTCTTGTCGTACTCGACGAACTTGCGGAACGCGTCCGACAGGTTCTTCGGGTTGGCGTACGCGCCGCTCACCAGATAGTAGAGGAGCGCGCCCAGCGAGTAGATGTCGGCCGGCCGACCGACGCTCTTCACCACCCGGCCGCGGACGTTGGTCTCCGACGGCTCGGCGAAGGGCCGGTTGAGCAGGATCCGCTTGCGGGTCCGATCGGCGCCGACGATCAGGTAGTGCTCGGGCCGGTTGAACAGCGAGAACCCGTCGTTCTCATAGATGTCGATATAGAAGTCCTCGAAGAACTCGATCTCGGGCGAACCCTGGGTGGCGTTGCACAGGACGTCGAAGGTGTTGGTCTCCTGCTCGGGGCTCTGGAAGAACAGCGTGCCGGGCACGGCCTGGAACCGGGTCATCGACAGGTCGAGGTCGGGGTCGGCGACCTTGCCGACGTTGAAGTCGGCCAGCTTGACCGTCATCTGCGACCCGCGCAGGTTGGGGTCGGGCAGCTTGACCAGGATGTTGGCCGGCTTGATGTCGCGGTGGACGGTGTCGCGCACCAGGTGCGCGAACTCGATCGCGGTGGCGATCGGGATGACGTACTCGAGGACGCGGAAGATCCGCTCGCGCAGCGGCACCGCCAGGAGGTCGTCGCGCCGGCGCTTCTGCCGCGCGCCCTTCAGGCGCTCCTCGAGCGACATGTCGAGGAGCTCGAGGATCATGAAGTCGTTCTCGACCTTGTCGCGGATCGCCGGCGGGATGAACCCGGCCGAGTCGCCCTCGCCCGAGCCGAGCAGCTCGATGATGTTGGGGTGACCCTGGACCCGCTCGAGGATCTCCTTCTCCATCTGGAACCGCATCTGGTCCTCGGCGGAGACCCCCTTCTGCATGACCTTGATCGCGACCGGGCGGCGCAGCGTGGTCTTGGACTCGACCCAGCGCTCCTCGCCCAGGTAGGCCTTGGCGAACCGGCCGGAGCCCAGCTCGATCGGCAGGCCGTGTTCGTCGACGACGAAGGCGTAGATCCGCGACCGGGTCACGTACGGCGTGGCCTGGGTCGACGGCGCCGGCACCCCGGGTGAGGTCCGATCGTCGTAGTCCTCGAAGGTCGGCGCCGAGGCCGCGACGTAGGGCGTGGCGGTCGGCGGCGGCGCGGTTGGCCCGGGACGTGACGGCCCGCCGCCGGGCGGCGCTCCCGGAGGCGGGGGCGGAGAGGAGGGAGCCATGGTCGTGGAGTCGGGCGGTCAGGGCTTCTTGCGGGCGCGCGCGGCCTGCGCGGGAGTATAGACCGGGGCGTAGGCGATGGCGCACTCCGCGCCGCCGCCGAAGTCGACCAGCACCGGTTCGGGGCACTCGTCGAGGCTGACCGCGATGGTCTCGGCGCCGAACCGGAAGGTGGTGTGGCCGGCCGCCGGGGTGCCGAAGGACACCCGGACCTTGCCCATCACGGTGTTGCTGCGGCCGTACAGGTCGAGCATCGCGTCGCGATCGATCTGGACGGCGACCGAGGGCCGGCCCCCGGCCTTGCTGACGAAGGACGACAGGCCCTTCACGTGGAGCTGCCGGCTCCCGCCGATCGGCGGCATCGCGGTCAGGCGCAGGCGGGCGCTGCCACCCAGCCCGGCGATGTCGGCCACGCCGCCGACCAGGGGGACGAACTGCCCGGTCCGCTGCGCGACCTGGAACGGCGCCCCGACGGCGAGGCGGCGCGGCGGCTGGGCCCGCGCGGCGCGCTCGCCGGCGCTGGCCACCACCTCGATCGGCGGGCTCGGGCGCCCCTCGGGCAGGACCGCGGTCGGCGCGGTGATCGGCTCGAAGGCGTCGGCCAGGTCGAGGGCGAAGCTGCCGGCGTCGGTCGGCCGCTCGTCGGGGTGGAAGCGAAGGGCCCGCGCCAGGAGCGCGACCGCCCGGCTGGGCAGGTCGAGGGGCGCCAGCGCCGCCGCCACCAGCTCGTCGGACTCGCGGCGCTTGCGGTAGCCCTCGTAGACGTCCTCGTCGGCGAAGATCGCGGTGCCGGTCAACATGTACACCGCGACCGCGGCCAGCGAGTAGAGGTCGGCGACCGGGGTGACCTCCTGGCCGGCGAGCTGCTCGGGGGCGGCCCAGCTCGGCGAGTACATCGCCATGCGCTGGCCGGACACCACCTGGGTGTCGCCGGCCCGGGCCGCGGGGCTCTCGGCGGCGCCGTCCTCGTGCCACTTGGCGACGCCGAAGTCGGCCAGCTTGGCCAGGCGCGTCGCGCCGACCACGGCGAACAGGATGTTGTGGGGTTTGACGTCGCGGTGGACGATGCCGAGCGCGTGGGCCTCGGCCAGGGCCTCACACATCGCCCGGGTCACGCGCAGGACCTCGTCGCCGCCCAGGGGCCCGCGCTCGCGGACGAGCTGGGTCAAGGTCCCGCCATTCATGAACTCCGAGACGTGGAACGGCACCGCATCGCCGAGGTGACCGAAGTCGTAGATGCGCAGCGTGTGCGGGTGGGTCAGCCGCGACAGCGCGAAGGCCTCCTGGACGAAGTGCTCGTAGCTGGTCTTGGCGACGCCGGGATCCCCGGGGACGCTGGTGAACACCTTGATGCACACCGGCCGATCGAGCCGGGTGTCGGTGCCGCGGTAGACCGCGCTGTGGCCGCCGGTCGCGATCTGTTCGACCACGTGGTAGCGGTCGAGGACCGAGTCGCCGGGGGCGAGCGGGGCGGTGGACACGAGCGCGGATCGTACACCGCGCCCGCCGGGCCCGCGAGGTGGGGCCGCTGACCTGGAGTGACGTGTCGCGCCGTCGTCGGACCGCGCCCCGCCTTAGGGCCCGCGAAAGAACAACTCGGCCGATCTCGCGGCCGAGCCATCCCGGCAGGCGGCGTTGCTCGTCGGTTTCACACCGAGGGTGTGCGCCGCTCCTCGCGCCTTGCCATCCCGGCGCCTCGACCGCGATCTTCGACCGACTTGTTCATTCGCGGGCCCTTACACTCGAGCCCGCCCCAGAAGGTCGAGGAACTCCGCGATCAGCGCTCGCCGATCGGCACGTACGCGCGGTTGGTCTCGCCGGTGTAGATCTGGCGCGGCCGACCGATCTTGGTCGTCGGGTCGTCCACCATCTCCTTCCAGTGGGCCAGCCAGCCGGGGATGCGGCCGAGGGCGAACATCACCGTGAACATCGGCGTCGGGATGCCGATCGCGCGGTACAGGATGCCGGAGTAGAAGTCGACGTTGGGGTAGAGCTTCTTCGAGATGAAGTACTCGTCCGACAGGGCGATGTCCTCGAGGCCCTTGGCCATGTCGAGCATCGGGTCCTTGATGCCCAGGTGGGCCAGGACCTCGTCGGTCATCTTCTTCAGGATCTTCGCCCGCGGGTCGTAGTTCTTGTAGACCCGGTGGCCGAAGCCCATGAGGCGCTGGTTCGAGTTCTTGTCCTTCACCTCGGCGATGAACTTCTTGTAGTCGCCGCGGTACGGACCGTTCGGGTCGCGGATCTGCTCGAGCATCTCGATGACCGCCTGGTTGGCGCCGCCGTGGAGCGGGCCCCACAGCGCCAGGATGCCGGCGGCGACCGCGGCGTAGACGTTGGCGTCGGAGCTCCCGACCATGCGGACCGTCGAGGTCGAGCAGTTCTGCTCGTGGTCGGCGTGGAGGATCAGGAGCTGGTTGAGCGCCTTCACGATCACCGGATCGGGCTCGTAGGGCTCGGCCGGGACCGCGAACATCATGTGCAGGAAGTTGGCGCAGTACGACAGGGCGTTGCGCGGGTACATGATCGGCTGGCCGATCGCCTTCTTGTAGGCGAAGGCGGCGATGGTCCGGACCTTCGACAGGATCCGGGTCAGGTGCAGATCCATCGGCGCCGAGCGGTCGAGGCAGTCCGGGTAGTAGGCCGACAGCGAGGTCACCATCGCCGACAGCACCGCCATCGGGTGGCTGCCCGGCGGGAAGCCCTCGAAGAAGTGCCGCATGCCCTCGTGGATCATCGAGTGCCGGGTCAGCTTGACCGAGAACTCGTCGAGCTCGGCCTTGGTCGGCAGCTTGCCGTTGATCAAGAGGTAGCTGGTCTCGACGAAGGTCGACTTCTCGGCCAGCTCCTCGATCGGGTAGCCGCGGTAGCGGAGGATGCCCTGCTCGCCGTCGAGGTAGGTGATGGCGCTCTGGGTCGCGCCGGTGTTCATGTAGCCGCTGTCGAGGGTGACGTAGCCCGACTGCTGGCGGAGCTTGCGGATGTCGATGGCCGGCTCGTTCTCGGTCCCGATGATGACCGGCAGGCTGTGCGTCGTGCCATCAGGTAGGTTCAACGTGGCGGTCTTACCGGACATACGGGTACTCCCTCGATCGTTTGAGCCTTGGATGCCGCAGCGCGGCGAGTCGACGCGCGGACCCTAGCAGATCTCGACCGCGCGCCCGGGATTGCGAGGGTGCAAAATGCGTCCGGCCGTGTGGTTCGTGTACATACTTTGTTCCGCTGGTGGGCGGACCTACGTCGGGGTCACGACCGACGTGGCCCGCCGGGTGCGCCAGCACAACGGCGAGCTGGCCGGGGGGGCCCGCGCCACCCGGGCCCATCGGCCGTGGCAGATCGGGCGGGTCCACGGGCCGGTCGCCACGCGGGCGGCGGCGCAAAAACTCGAGGCGGCGGTGAAGCGACGCCGCGGCGCCCTGCGCCTGACCGCGCTTCCGGTAGAATCCACCTCGTGAGCAAGTCCGACACCGCGCTGACCCTGGTCGGCGACGCCGCCCCGCCGTGGCGGGTGTCTCGGTCGCTCGCCGACGCCAAGCCCGGCGAGGTCTTGCTCCTCGACGACAGCGGCCAGGTCATGGGGGAAGGGGCGCTGCGCAAGCAGCAGACCCTGGCGTGGGCGGCGGTCGGCGGGGTGGCCGGGGTCGGGGTGGCGGCGCTGTCCTTGGCCACCGGACCGCTGTTCGGCGCCCTGGCCGGCGGCGTCTTCGCGCTCTTGATGTGGCGCCAGAGCCAGGCCTGGCGCAGCGCCCGGGCCGCCCTGGTCCTGGCCTCGGCTGGGCGCCGCGACGAGGCCCTGGCCGCGGTCGACGCCCTCGAGCGTGGCCGCACGGCCGAGCCCCTGCGGCCGTTTCTGGCCTACCTGCGAGGCAAGCTCGAGTGGCAGCGCGGTCAGTTCGACGCCGCCCTGGCGCTCTACGATCGGGCCATGGGCTCGGTGGCGCCGCGGCGCCGCCGCGCCATGTACTGGGTGTGCGCCTTCGATCGGGCCCAGCTCCTGGCGGTCATGGGGCGCCTGCCGGCCGCGCGGACCGCGCGGACCGAGCTCGGCCAGGCCCCGAGCGGCGACTACTTCGCGCTCGAGCTGGCCCTCACCGATCTGGTGCTGGCGTTTTGCGCCGACGACCCCAGCGAGCTGCCGGCCGACGAGGAACTCTACGACTGGGCCAAGGTCGCCCTGGGCTGCAGCCGGTTCGGCACCAACCTCGTGCTCCTGGCCTGGGCCCTCGGCCGGCGCGGCGATCGCGACTTCGAGACCATGCTCCTGCGCGAGGCCGGGCCCCGGCTGGCCACCGAGTTCCTGTCCGACAGCTTCCCAGCCCTCGCGCGCTACTACGAAGCCCGCAAGGTCGAGCTCGGCGCCGACCGGCCCGACGACGACGATCCGTAGCGGCGGTCGCGGCGACCCGCGTCAGCGTCCGGTCCGGGCCAGGAGCGCGGCGATCGCGGCGCGCAGGTCCGGGGTGGCCACCGGCTTGGCCAGGTAGCGATCGCCCATCGCCTTGACGAAGGCGTCGCCGCGGGGCGTGAAGGTCCCGCCGCTGATGAACAGCATCCGGTCGGCCTGCGCCGGATCGATCGCGGCCACCGCGGCGTGGAGCTCGGGGCCATCGAGCTCCGGCATCATGAGGTCCGAGATGATGCAGTCGTAGCGTTGGCCGGCGGCGATCGCCGCCAGCACGGCCCGCGGGTGGGCCGAGGTCTCGACGTCGTGGACCCGCGCGAGCCCGCGGCGGATCACCTCGGTGACCCGAGGCTCGTCATCCACGACCAGCACCCGGGCGCGGGTCGGCGGCGCCGCTGGGGCCGACGGCGCGGGCGGGCGGGTCGCGGTCGCTGCCGGCAAGACCGCGCGGAACGTGCTCCCGCGGCCGACCTCGCTCTCGACCTCGAGGGCGCCGCCGAAGCGCGTCAGGATGCCGTGGACGATCGACAGCCCGAGGCCGGTGCCCTGGCCGATCGGCTTGGTGGTGAAGAACGGATCGCACAGGCGAGGCAGATCGGCCGGCTGGACCCCACACCCGGTGTCGGCGACGGCGATCTCGACCCGGCCATCGGGGCGCTGGCGCGTCCGCACGGTCACGCGGTTGGTCGCGACTGCGCCTTCGGCGATCGCCTGCGCCGCGTTGACCAGGAGGTTGAGCACGACCTGGCCGAGGCGGTGCGCGTTGCCCCACACCGGCGGGACGTCGGCCAGGTCGACGACCAGCTCGGCGCGGTGGCGGATCTCGTTCTTGCAGATGCCCAGGGTGGATTCGATCACCGGCGCGAGCTCGATCGGGCCCTCGTGGTCGTCGTTGGGGCGGCTGAACGTGCGCAGGTCGCGCACGATGCGCGCCACCCGGCCGGCGCCGTCGAGCGCGTCGGTGACCGCGCCCTCGAGGGCGGCGCGGTCGGGTTCGGCCCCCGGGGCCGCGCGCAGCTCCACGGCGATCATCTCGAGGTTCCCGATGACGTAGGTGAGCGGGTTGTTGATCTCGTGGGCGACCCCGGCGGCCAAGGTCCCGATCGACGCCATGCGCTCGGTGGTGCGCAACATCGTCTCGAGCTGCTTGCGCTTGGTCACGTCGCGACCGACACACAGCACCGCGGGCTGCCCCTCGTGGACGAGCGCGAGGTACCACAGGTCGGCGAGGGCGAAGCCGCCGCCCCGGTGCTCGAAGCGCTGCTCGCCAGCGACCGGCGTCGCCGGGGCCTGGGCGGTGGCCGCGGCGGCCGTGGTCGGCGTGGTCGACGGCGGCGCGGTCGGTGGCGCGGTCGCGAACGGCGTCCCGCCGAGCTCGCTGGCGGTCGTGGCCCCGGCGATCCGGAGCGCCTCGTCGTTGGCGTACAGGACCTGGCCATCCTGGACCAGCGCCACCGCGACCGGCATGCGCGCGAGCAAGTGGCGAAAGTTGGCCTCGCTGGTGGCGGTGCGGGCGAGCGCCAGGTCGAGCTCGCGGGTGCGCTCGCGAACCCGCTCCCGCAGCGCGAGCTCGCGGCGCCGCGCCGCGGTGGTGCCGACGTAGACCAGGGCGGCGAGGGCGGCGAGGCCGGCCAGCCACGCCAACCAGCGAAACCAGCCGGTCTCGTAGACGTGCGGCGGCAGCACCACCTCGAGCGCGGCCGGTGGGCCCCAGGTCGTGTCGGGTAGGCGAGCCGAGACCTCGAAGCGGTAGCGGCCGGGGCCGAGGTTGGTGTACGCGGCGGCGCGGCGATCTCCGACGTCGAGCCAGGTCTGATCGTAGCCGAGCAGGCGATAGCGAAACCGGAGCTGACCCGGGGCCGCGAACTCCGGCGCGGTGAACCCGACCTCGAAGTCGCGATGCCCCAGCCGCAGCCGGGCCGCGGCCTCCGTCGGCGCGCGCCGATCGCCGCGGTGGTCGTCGAGGAGCTCGATGGTCGCGCGCGGCGCCGCGGCGGGGGCGCGCCAGCGCTCGAGATCGAACAGCGCGAGGCCGGCCACGGTCGGGATCCAGACCCGGCCGTCGTGCGCCACCAGGAGCGAGGTCGCGCCCGCGGTGTTGCACTCCGGCGAGCGCATGCCGTCGTGGGTGCCGTAGCGCACCGGTGCGACGCGCGCGGCGCGCCCGTCGAAGTACGCGTCGAGGTCAGCGGCCGCGATGCGGTACGGGCCCTGGTTGGAGGTGAGCCACACCTGGTCGCCGCGCGCGGCCATGGCCAGCACCTGTCCGGTCGGGAGCCCATCGTCGGGCCGCAGCCATCCGACGTCGTCGGCGGTGACCCGAGCCACGCCGTTGCCGGTGCCGACCAAAACGCCGCCCGTGGTCGGCAGGATGCTCGAGACGCTGGGTCGGCCATCGAGGGCGCGGGGCGTGAACTGCTCGCCGACCAGGACCCCGAACACGTCCATGCCACCGAGCCACAGGCCGCCGCCCTGGCGGTCCTCGATCACCAGATCGTAGGCGACCGGTGGCAGGTGGTAGCGCGCGGTGACGTCGACGAAGCCCCCGTCGGCGTCGCGGCGCGCCAGCCCACGCGCGGTGCCGACCCACATCGCGCCGGCGTGATCGAACGCGATCGCGCGCGCGTCGGAGTTCGGGAGCCCCTGGGCGGTGGTGAACTGCTCCCAGCGGTCGCCGCGGTGGTGCCACAGGCCGACCGAGGTGCCGACCCACATCGAACCGTCGGGGGCGAGGACGATCGTGCCGACCGAGCTGTCGGGATGGAACGTCGGTGGGGCGCGCTGGACGAAGCGATCGCCGACCAGCTCGCCCAGGCCGCCGGCCTCGGTCCCGACCCAGATCGTGCCGTCGCGCGCCTGCGCCACGGCCCACACGACGTCCGCCGCCAGGCCTTCGGCGGTGGTGTAGGTGCGGACTCGGCGCGGGCGCAGCATCGACAGCCCGGTGAGCTGGCCGCCGATCCAGGTCAGGTCGCCGTCGGAGGTGATCGAGGCGCTCGCGCGGTCGAGCCCGGGCGTCGCGGGCCGGACGAAGCGGGCCCCGTCGAACCACGCCACGCCCCCGAGGGTCGCGACCCACACCGTGCCATCGGGGAAGACCGAGACGTCCTTGACGGCGAGAGAGGGCAGGCCGTCGGTCGCGGTGTAGCGCCGGCTCGCGCCGTCGTCGTCGAGGCTGCACAGGCCGTGGTCGCGGCTCGCGACCCACAGGCGGCCCGGGCTCACCGCCAGCGACCACAGGTTGTCACTGGGCTCGATGCAGCTCTCGAACCAGCGCACGCCGGCGGCGCCGACCTCGCCCAGCCGGGTGCGGGTGGCGATCACGATCGTGTCGTCGCCGCGCACCGCGATGGCGACCACCTCGTCGCCCGGGTAGCGCTCGGCCTGGACCCCGCCGCCCGTCGCGACCAGGCCATGGTCGGTGCCCCACCACAGCCGGCCGTCACCGGCGCGCGCCACGGCGCGCACGCGCGCGTCAGCCGGGACGTCCGGAACCCGTCGGAGGTCGCCATGGATCAGCGCGAAGGCCCCGCAGCCCTCGGTCCCGACCGCGATCCCGCCGGCGCCGTCGGCCTCGAGGGCCAGCACCGACGGGCACGGCAGGTCGCCGTGGACGACGAAGCGGTCGCCGTCGAAGCGGACCAGCCCCTCCTGGGTGCCGAGCCAGAGGAAGCCGTCGCCATCCTTGGCGACCGCGGTCACCGTGTTCTGCGGCAGGCCGTCGTCGGTGCTCCAGCGCGTGACCTGCCACGGGTCCTCGCCGCCGGGCGGCTCGGTCGCCACCGCCGCAGCGAGGACCAGCGCGATCCACATGGATCCTGATTCGACCAGACCGTCCCTCCGTTCACCTGCACCTCGGGATCGCCCCGCGCCTCCGCCCCGCCTCCGCCTCCTCCTCGGACTCGGACTCGGACTCGGGTTCGGGTTCGGGTTCGGGTTCGGGTTCGGGTTCGGGTTCCGGTTCCGGTTCCGGTTCCGGTTCCCGTCTCGGTCTCCGCCTCGGTCTCCGCTTCGGCCTCGGTCTCGGTCTCGGTCTCGGTCTCGGCCTCCGCCTCGGCCTCGGCTCAGTCACCGCGACCCGCCACGCAGCAGCAGAAAAGCCCTCAGGCAACACCGCCGGAGGTCACCACCTCCGGAGGTGCATGCAGACAGCGGCTGAACGCCGGTCCTCACGCACCGCCGCCGCCGGTGACACCGACGGCGACGCTCCCGCGATCCGGACGTTATGGGAGGGGGCCCCTTCGCTTCGCGAAGGGGGAGGGTTTTTTCGGAAAACCCTCAGACCTGTTTCGCCGGAGGTCACCACCTCCGGACGTGCATGCGGTCAGCGGCTGAACGCCGGCCCTCACGCACCCACGCCGCCGGTGAGATCACCCACGACGCTCCCGCGATCCGGACGTTTTGGGAGGGGGCCCCTTCGCTTCGCGAAGGGGGAGG
>Ga0075163_10009091_pt1 | contig 13064 bp, 11 predicted proteins | sample JI1023141ADNA_FD_71478 | JGI IMG/M metagenome (GOLD analysis project Ga0075163, IMG submission 71478) | Wastewater effluent complex algal communities from Wisconsin, to seasonally profile nutrient transformation and Carbon sequestration -... | ecosystem: Engineered > WWTP > Effluent > Algae...
AAATCGAAGACGCGACGTGTCGTGGCTTCGGTGTCGGTGACGAGGTCGGCGTAGGCCACGTCGAGGATGCGTCCCGGCATCGCCCCGTGCAGGTGCCGCGCAAGGCGTTCGCAGCGCAGGAAATGGCCGGCGAGTTGCGCCTGGTCGTGCGAATACGCCGCGGCGCCGGTGAAGAACGTGCGCAGGTTGGAGAAGCAGGTATCCATCGGATCGCGCACCACGCGGATCAGTTTCGCCTGCGGCAAGGCCTTCGCGACCAGGCCGGCGTTGAGCAGGTTCGCCGGAAGCTTCTCGGTCAGGAACGGCTTGCCGCGCGCGCGCCAGCGCGAGGCTTCGAGGAATCCGATTCCGATGGCCGCGAAATCCGCGCTTGCGCCGCGTTGCAGCGTCGTCGCGTCGAGCGCGCCCATGGTCTTGTGGTCGGCGGCGAAATCCAGTTGCGCGGTGAAGGCATAGCTTTCACCACCATCCGCGACCAACGGGTGTCCGCCGAGCATGCGTTCGAGCAGCGTGGTGCCGGACCGGTGCATGCCGATGATGAAGATCGGCGTGAATTCGCCCGTCGGCGCATCGGCCGCCCCGAGGAATTCCGGCGTGTACAGCGATTCCAGCGACGCGAACAGCGCTTCCATCGCGCGCGGATCGTGCGGCACCTGTGCTTGCCTGAGTTCGCATCCGCGCTCCAGCGCATCCCATGCTTCGCCGAAACGACCGAGCGCATGCAAGGCGTTGTGCAGCGCGAACTGCAGGTAGGCCTCGTTCACGCTACCCGGCTGCGTTCGCGCGAGGCTGGCGCGAATGCGCGCGACGGCATCGGCATCGCCTGCGCCGCGGTCGTCCGGCAGACTCGACAGCACCCAGTGCGCCTGCGCGAAATCCGGATCGATGGCGAGGCAGGCCGACAGCGCGAAGCGCGCCTGTGGCATGTCGCCCCGGAACATCGCGACCACGCCGCGCAGGTATTGCGCCGGCGCGTGCATCGGATCGATACGCAGCGCGTGATCGATCCACGCTTCCGCCAGCGCCTGGTCGCCGCAGCGGCTGGCCAGCGACGCCAGTTCGGTGCGCTCGGCCGCGGAAGGAAATCGATCCGGATCGGCCTTCGCGATCAATGCCAGCGCGCGGCCGGATTCGTTGAATCGCCACAGCCGCTGGCACAACGGGACCAGCAGGGCCGGTTCGCGATCCGCCGATTCGAAGGCCCGCAGCACGCAACCCAGCGCATCGCGATAACGATCCTGCCGGAGCAGCGCATCGCTGGCGCGCAGCAGGTCGGCGGTGGATTGCGAAGACATGGCCTAGTGTCCCATGCGCGACACACACATGCAGATCGGGCTCATGGTCCAACACAGCCAGCGATGGCCGGCCTAGGCAGCGCCCGACGAGGGCGCAGGAGTTGGCATGAAGCCAATGACTGCGCACGAGGCGGTGCGCCAACACCGCCCGGGCGAGCTGGCGAAGTTGGATCAGACGTTGAAGCGGAAGTGCAGCACATCGCCTTCCTGGACTCTGTATTCCTTCCCTTCCAGCCGCAACCGCCCCGCATCTCGGGCGCCGGCTTCGCCCTTGTACTTGATGAAATCGTCGTAGCCGATGGTCTCGGCGCGGATGAAGCCCTTCTCGAAATCGGTGTGGATCACGCCCGCGGCCTGCGGCGCGGTCGCGCCGGCCTTCACCGTCCACGCGCGCACTTCCTTCTCGCCGGCGGTGAAGTAGGTCTGCAGCCCGAGCAATTTGTAGGCCGCGCGGATCACCCGGTTCAGGCCCGGCTCGTCGAGGCCGTAGCTGGACAGCATTTCGTCGCGGTCGGAATCGTCGAGCTGCGACAGCTCTTCCTCGATCGCCGCCGACACCGGCACCACTTCCGCGCCTTCCTGTTCCGCGCGTGCGCGCACGGCGTCGAGGTGCGGGTTGTTTTCGAAGCCGTCCTCGAGCACGTTCGCGATGTAAAGCACCGGCTTCATCGTCAGCAGGAACAGCTCGCGCACCAGCACGCGTTCCTCGTCCGACAACACCACCGAGCGAGCCGGCTTGCCTTCGTCCAGCGCCGAACGCAACTTCTGCAGCACGTCGATGCGCACCTTCGCGTCCTTGTCGCCGCTCTTGGCCACGCGCTCGTAGCGGGCGATGGACTTGTCGACCGACTCGAGGTCGGCCAGCGCGAGTTCGGTGTCGATGGTCTCGATGTCGGCGATCGGATCGACCTTGTTGTTGACGTGGATCACGTCGTCGTTCTCGAAGCAGCGCACGACATGCGTGATCGCATCGACCTCGCGGATGTGGGCGAGGAACTTGTTGCCCAGGCCTTCGCCGCTGGCCGCGCCGGCGACGAGGCCGGCGATGTCGACGAACTCGACCGCGGTCGGGATCACCTTCAGCGGCTTGGCGATGCTCGCCAGCGCATTCAAACGCGGATCCGGCACCGGCACCACGCCGACGTTGGGCTCGATGGTGCAGAACGGGAAATTGGCCGCGGCGATGCCCGCCTTGGTCAGCGCGTTGAACAGGGTCGACTTGCCGACGTTCGGCAGGCCGACGATGCCGCATTGGATGCCCATGGTGATTCCGAATCTAGGATCTGGGGACTGGGGGCTGGCTTCGCTCTGCCAAGCCCCAGTCCCTAGCCCCCAGCTCCCTGCTGCGTGTGCAATCGCTTCATCGCTTCGTTGAAATCGCCATGCACGGCGAGCGGCAGTACCGCGAGCGCATCGTCGACCGCGCGCCCGATCAGCGCGTCGTCCGCGACCGAAGGCCGGCCCAGCACCCACGGCGTGACCTTGTCCTTGTGCCCGGGATGGCCGATGCCGATGCGCAGTCGATGGAATTTGCCGTGCTTGAGCAGTTGCATGGTGTCGCGCAATCCGTTCTGGCCGCCGTGGCCGCCATCGAACTTCAAGCGCGCCACGCCGGGCGGCAGGTCGAGTTCGTCGTGCGCGACCAGCATCTCTTCCGGTTCGATCTTCCAGTAGCGCAAGGCCGCCATGATCGACTTGCCGGAGAGGTTCATGAACGTCGCCGGCTTCAGCAGCCACAGCGAACGGCCGGCGAATTCGACCTTGGTGGTCTCGCCGAACAGCTTGCTTTCCAGCCCGAATCGACCGCCCGCCTCGCCGGCGAGCGCGTCGATAAAACGGAACCCGGCGTTGTGCCGGGTCCGGGCGTGTTCGGACCCGGGGTTGCCGAGCCCGACGATGAGGCGCAGTCCATCCATCGCGTCGGGACGCGACGCGCCGCCTCGCGGCGACGCGCGCGTTGCCGTGGATTACTCCGCGGCGTCCTCGTCCTGCTTGGCGGCAGGCACTTCGGCGCTTTCGGCGGCGGGGGCTTCGCCCTCGGCTTCGGCTTCGGCGCGCGCATGGCGGGCCACGGCCACGGCCGGGTTGTGCTCGTCGTCGATCTTGTGCGCGAGTTCGACGCCCTTCGGCAGCTTGACGTCGGACAGGTGCACGGTGTCGCCCAGCTTCATCTCGCCGAGGTCGACCTCGATGAACGCCGGCAGGTCCTTAGGCAGGCAGCTGATTTCCACTTCGTTCAACTCGTGGGTCAGCACCACCTCGGCGCTCTTGCCGGCCGGCGACTTGTCCTGGTTCACGAAGTGCAGCGGCACGTTGACGCGGATCGCGGTGTTGGCGCTGACCCGTTGGAAGTCCAGGTGCATGATCTGCTGCTTGAACGGATGGCGCTGCATGTCGCGCAGCAGGACCTGCTGCGGTTTGCCGTCGACATCGAGGGTCAGGATCGACGCGTAGAACCACTCGTGCTGGCTGGCGACCCAGGTCTTCTCGTGCTCGAGCTGGATGTTCTGCGGCTTGTCTTCGCCGCCGTAGACGATGGCCGGGATCATGCCCGCATGGCGAAGGCGGCGGCTCGCACCCTTCCCTTCGTCCTTGCGGCCATTGGCCGAGAGCTTGTGTTCGGTTGCCATTTTCGGTTTCTCACTTCATTGCGATGAAGCCGCATCGCTGCGGCGTTGGCGACTCCCCCGCGACCAGGGGAGCCGGTTTTCCGGAAACCGCTCGTGCGGCTTCCCGAATCTTCGTAGGGCACGGCATGCCGTGCCCCTACATTCAATCCACGTACAAACTGCTCACCGACTCCCCGAAGGCGATGCGGCGCACCGTTTCCGCGAGCAGCTCGGCGACGCTGAGCTGGCGGATGCGGCCGCAGGCCTTCGCCGCATCGGTGAGCGGGATGGTGTCGGTCACCACCAGCTCGTCCAGCTGCGACTTCGAGATGTTGTCGATCGCGGCGCCCGAGAGCACCGGATGCGTGCAGTAGGCGACCACCTTGGTCGCGCCCTGCGCCTTGAGCGCCGCCGCGGCCGCGCACAGGGTGCCGGCGGTGTCGACGATGTCGTCCACCAGCACGCAGGTCTTGCCCGCGACGTCGCCGATGATGTTCATCACCGTGGCGACGTTGGCCTTCGGCCGGCGCTTGTCGATGATGGCCAGGTCGGCGTCATCGAGGCGCTTGGCGATCGCCCGCGCGCGGACCACGCCGCCCACGTCGGGCGAGACCACGATCAGGTTGTCGGTGCCGTGCGCGCGCCAGATGTCGGCGAGCAGCAGCGGCGAGGCGTACACGTTGTCGACCGGGATGTCGAAGAAGCCCTGGATCTGGTCCGCGTGCAGGTCCACGGTCAGCACCCGGTCGGCGTGCACGGTGGAAAACATCTGCGCCGCGACCTTGGCCGTGATCGGCACCCGCGCCGAGCGCGGGCGCCGGTCCTGGCGCGCGTAGCCGAAGTACGGAACCACCGCGGTCACGCTGTTGGCGGATGCGCGCTTGAGCGCGTCGATCAGCACCAGCAGTTCGACCAGGTTCTCCGCGCTCGGCGCGCAGGTCGGCTGGATCACGAACACGTCCTGGCCGCGGACGTTTTCCTCGATCTCGACCTGCACCTCGCCGTCCGAGAACTTGCCGACCAGCGCCTTGCCCGGGCGCACGCCGAGTTCGCGGCACACGGCCTTCGCCAGCGCGGGATTGGCGTTGCCGGCGAAGACCAGCAGGTTGCGTTCGTCCTTCACTGACATGATCGCGCGCCCGGCGAGGTGGAAGTTGGCAGGGGCGGCAGGATTCGAACCTGCGAAATGCCGGGATCAAAACCCGGTGCCTTAGGCCTCTTGGCGACGCCCCTGCAGTGGCTTCGCTTCGAGGACGTCGAGCATCGGCGAGCGCGCCGCACCCGCCGCAATCCAGGCCTTCGAGCCCGGTGGCAAGGCTGCGAGCGCGGCCTCGGCCTGCGCACGCGTGGCGAACTCGACGAAGCAGCCGCTGCCGGTACCCGTCAATCGCGGCCGGCCGACCCGCGCCAGCATCGCGAACGCCGCCTCAACGACGGGTTCGCGGCGACGCAGCACCGGCTCGAACGCATTGTCGAGCACTGCTCCCGAAACGAAGTCGGATATTGTCGCGGGCGCGGAATCGCGCGTCAATTCAGGCGCTTGGAACAATTCCCCGGTGGCGACGTGGATCCCGGGGTCGAACAGCAAGTACCAGGCCGATGGCAGCTCGATCGGGGTCAGGCGCTCGCCCACGCCCTCGGCCCAGGCGTTGTGCCCGCGCAGGAATACCGGCACGTCCGCGCCCAGGCCCAGGCCCAGCGCGGCGAGGCGGTCGGAATCCCGATCCAGGCCCCAGAGGCGGTTCAGGGCCAGCAGCACGGTCGCGGCATCGGACGAACCACCGCCGAAGCCGGCTCCGGCCGGAATCGTCTTTTCGACGACGATATCGGCACCTTTGCCGACATTCCCTGCTTCACGCAAGGCTTTAGCCGCACGGACGGCGAGATCGTCGGCTTCGGCCAGCCCTTCCACCGAGGCCCCGTGGCGGCGGATTTCGCCATCGTCGCGAACCCGCAGCCGGATACGATCGCCCCAGTCCAGCAGCCGGAACACCGATTGCAGCTCGTGGTAGCCGTCGGCGCGGCGGCCGGTGACGTGGAGGAACAGGTTGAGCTTGGCCGGTGCCGGCCAGGCCGACCAGCCGGCCTCGTCGTTCATGGCGGGGTAACGCCCAGCGTCCAGTTGTCGACCACGAGCCGAACCTTGGCCGCGCCCTGCACGGCCTCGATGCGGCCGGGCAGTTCCACGCCTTCGACCGGGCGCCAGTCGGAATAGCTCACGACCCAGCCCTCACCCTCGATCCGTTCGACGCGACCGTCGCCGCCGAAATGCGCGACGTCGCCGCTGCGTTGCAGCCCGAGCAGCCAGTCGCCCAGCGCGTTCACCGGCACGCGCCACCGCGTGGCCTCGAACACCAGTGCGGACGCATCGGCGCCACTGCGCGGCCCGCCGGACAGCCCTTCGATCGTCGCGCCGTCGGGGCCACCGTTCACCCGCCAGCTCTGTCGCGTGACCGGCGCGGACAGCGTGGCCGCGTAGCGCATGCCGTCCTGCTTCCATTCGATGCGGCCGCTGCCGCCCTGTTTCCCGTTGCTCACCGCGATGCGACCGGACATCGACCAGTTCGGCGACGTCGCAAGTTTCGCTGCACGCGCGGCCTGGTTTGCTTCCGCGCTTCCAACGATTGGCGGCAATGCCTGCTTCACCGGTTGCATCGCGCAGGCCGACGCCAACGACGCAAGCACAACGAGGACGAACGCGCGCAACGGCTTCATGCGCCGGTCTTTTCCAGCGCGCGCTGCAGGGCGCGGTTGTCCTCGGGCTGCAGGCGCTTCGATTCGTCGAAGAAGCGGCGCGCCTCGTCCTTGTCGCCCTGCACCCACAGCACTTCGCCGAGGTGCGCGGCGATTTCCGGATCCTTCTGCAGGCCGAACGCGCGGCGCAGTTCGACCAGCGCCTCCTGGTTGCGGCCGAGCCGGTACAGCACCCAGCCGTAGCTGTCGATGATCGCGGCGTTGTCCGGGTCGGCGGCACGCGCGCGATCGATCAGCGCCAGCGCCTCGCGATAGCGCGTGGTGCGGTCGGCAAGCGTGTAGCCGAGTGCGTTGAGCGCGGCGACGTTGTCCGGTTCGGCGACGAGGATGCGGCGCAGGTCGGCCTCGGCCTTGTCGATCTGGTCGCGGCGTTCCCAGCTCAGCGAACGCGCGTACAGGATCGCAGCGTCGTCGGGGAACGCGCCGAGTCCGCGTGCATACGCGTCCTGCTCGGCCGCATCGTCGTGGTCCTTCGCCTTCAATTCCGCTTCGGCCAGGTAGGCACCGCGGCGCGCGTCGTCGTCGGCCGAAGCGTCGGCCTGCACCGCGCGCAGGTCGGCGTAGGCTTCGGCGCCGCGCTTGAGTTCGTGCAGCACGTAATCCGAGCGGATCCGCGCCGGCCAGCGCTGTTCGCCGCCAGGCACGCTGCGATACCAGGTCAACGCCTCATCCAGGCGTTCCAGGGATTCTGCGATCTGCCCCAGCAGCATCCAGCGCGCCGGATCGGGACGCGCGGCATCGCGCTTCAGTTCGTCGTAGAGCGCGGTCAACGCCGGCTTGTCGCCGGCCTTGTCGAGCAGCGCCGCGCGCACCGAATAACTGTCTTCGTCCTGCGGGCCTTCGGCCATCACCCCGGCGGCGGCGGCAGGATCGCCGAGCGTGTCGTATTCGGCGGCGAGCGCGATGCGCAGGTCGGCGTTGTCCGCGGCCTCGGGACGCACGCTTTCCAGCACCTTGCGCGCCTCGTCGAGCTTGCCCGCTTCGCGCAACTGCGCCGCGCGCAGCAGGGCCACGCGCGGTTCGTCGGGGAAGCGGCGCACGACTTCGCCGACGATGCGTTCGGCCAGCGCCTGCGAGCCGGTGCGCTGAGCGAAACCGCCGAACGCCAGCCACGCCTGCAGATCCTTCGGGATCGCATCGTCGTCGAGCAGCCGGCCGAGCACCTGCACCGCGCGCTTGTCGTCCTTGCCGGTATCGAGCGCGCCGAGCGCATAGCGCCAGCCATCGCGATCCGGGGCGCGCAGCAGCTCCTCGATCCCGCGCCGCGCGTCTTCGGTCCGCCCCTGGCGCATGGCCAGGGTGGCTTCGGCGCCGCGCATGGCCAGCGTCCGCGGCGCGCGCTGGCGCCACAGCTCGAGTGCCTCGGCGGCGATGTGGTTGTCGTTCGCCAGCAAGGAGATGCGGGTCGCGCGTTCGGCGAGGCCGGCATCACCGACAGCGCTGTGCGCGGCCTGTAGATACCAGCGCGCCGCCGAATCGATGTCGCCGGCCTGCAGCGCGAATTCGCCGGCCAGGGTCTGGGTCATCGCATCGTCCGGCTTGGCCGGGGCCGGGGCCGGGGCCCCTGCCACCGCCCACGACAACAGGGCGGAACAGGCGACGATCGATGCGGAAAGGCGGAGGGAACGCCGGAATGCGGGCATCGTTGCGGGCTGGGCCGTAAAATGACGGCCTTCATGCACCAAAGCTTAGCGCAAGCACCTGAACGGATGAGCCTGTTCGCACTCGGCATCAACCACCAGACCGCGCCGGTCGACCTGCGCGAACGGGTGGCGTTCGATTCCGGGATGCTCGCCCCGGCGCTGGCCGCGCTGCATGCGCTGCCGCAGGTACGGGAAGTGGCGCTGCTCTCCACCTGCAACCGCACCGAGCTCTACGCCTACGCCGACGACGATGGCAGCGCGATGTCCGATTGGCTGGCGACCCATCCCGAGGCGAACGGCGACCTGCATGCCTATCTCTATACCCACCGCGACGGTGAAGCCGCGCGCCACCTGTTCCGGGTCGCGGCCGGGCTGGACTCGCTGGTGCTGGGCGAACCGCAGATCCTCGGCCAGGTGAAGCAGGCCTGGAGCGCGGCGCGCGGCGCGGGCACGCTCGGCAATCGCCTCGACCGCCTGTTCCAGCAGGCCTTCGCCACCGCCAAGCGCGCGCGCAGCGAAACCCGCATCGGCGCGAATCCCGTTTCCGTCGCTTCGGCCGCGGTGCGGCTGGCGGAGGAATCCTTCGCCCGCCCGGCCGATGCCAGCATCCTGCTGATCGGCGCCGGCGAAACCATCGAACTCGTCGCCCGCCACCTCGTGCAGGCGGGCGCGAAGCGATTGCTGGTCGCGAACCGCACGCTCGCGCACGCCCAGCAACTCGCCAGCCGCCATGGCGGCATCGCGTTGCCGCTGGATGAACTCGAACGCCATCTGGCCGAAGCCGACATCGTGTTTTCCGCCACCGCCAGCCGCGAACCGGTGCTGCACCGCGCGCAGGTCGAGGCCGCCCTCGCCCGTCGCCGGCATCGGCCTATCCTCCTCCTCGACCTCGCCGTGCCGCGCGACATCGCCGCCGATGTTTCCGAACTGCGCGACGTGTTCGTCTATACCGTCGACGACCTGCAGCGCGTGGTCGAGGACAATCGCCGCAGCCGGCGCGAAGCCGCGGAAGCGGCCGAAGCGATCATCGAACTGCAGGTCGCGCGTTTCCTCGAAACCAGCAGCGCCGACGCGGGCCTCGCGCCGCTCAAGCGCCTGCGTGCGCACGGGGAAAGAAATAGCGCCGACGTGCTGGCGAAGGCGAAGCAGCAACTCGCCGCCGGCGGCGATCCGCACGCGGTGCTCGACTACCTCGCGCACACGCTGACCAACCGCCTGCTGCACGCGCCCACCGCGGCGTTGCGCAGCGCCGCGCTGTCCGGCGACGCCGAACTCGGGCGTGCCGCGGAGAAGCTGTTTCCTCCGGCCGGGGAAGGCGATGACGCCGACCCTGCGCCGTAAGCTGCAAGCGCTGGCCGAACGGCGCGACGAACTCGAACGCCTGCTCGCCGATCCCGGCACGATCGCCGACAACGACCGCTTCCGCGCGTTCTCGCGCGAATTCGCCCAGCTCGGACCGCTCGCGATCGCGCTCGCCGCCGAAGCGCGCGCCCGCGGCGACCTCGCCGCCGCCGAGGCGATGCGCGACGACCCCCTGCTCCAAAACGACAAGGCCATGCGCGAGCTCGCGGACGACGAAATCCATGCGGCGACATCGCGCCTCGACCGACTCGAAGCCGAACTGCTCGCGCAACTGGTGCCGAAGGATGTGCGCGACGAAGGCGGGCTCTACCTCGAAGTGCGCGCCGGGGCTGGCGGCGACGAGGCCGCGATCTTCGCCGGCGACCTGCTGCGCATGTACGCGCGCTACGCCGAACGCCAGGGCTGGCGCGTGGATATCGAATCCGCGAATCCCGGCGAACACGGCGGCTACAAGGAAGCGGTCGCGCGCATCGAGGGGCGCGGCGCTTTTTCGCGCCTGAAGTTCGAATCCGGCACGCACCGCGTGCAGCGCGTGCCGGCAACCGAATCGCAGGGCCGCATCCACACCTCGGCCGCGACGGTGGCGATCATTCCGGAAGAGACCGGCGACATCGACATCGAGATCAATCCCGCCGATTTGAAGGTCGACACCTTCCGTTCCTCCGGCGCCGGCGGCCAGCACGTCAACAAGACCGAATCGGCGATCCGCATCACCCACGTGCCGAGCGGCGTGGTGGTGGAATCGCAGACCGAACGTTCGCAGCACGCCAACCGCGACAAGGCGATGAAGCGGCTGAAGGCGATGCTGGTGGAAGCCGAAACCGAACGCCGCCATGCCGCGCAGGCCGCGTCGCGCAAGTTGCAGGTCGGCAGCGGCGACCGCAGCCAGCGCATCCGGACCTACAATTTCCCGCAGGGCCGCATCACCGACCACCGCGTCGAAGGGCTCACGCTCTACGATCTGCCGAACGTGATGGAAGGCGCGCTCGACGCGCTGGTCGAACGCCTCGCGCAAGAGCACCAGGCCGACGAGCTCTCGCGGTTGACCGGGGAATCGGCGTGATCGGATCGCGCGCGTGAACGCGGATCCGCGCACCGCCGCGCGCATGGCCGTGCAGCAACGCCCGCGCGACGCGATGGCGTGGGTCGTGCTGTCCGACCTCGAACTCGACGCCGGCGACGTCGCCACGGGCGAACGCGCGGCACGGCAGGCGCTGGCGCTCGCACCCGGACATCCCGAAGCGCTCGCGCGCCTCGGCCGCGCGGCGTGGATGCGCGGCGATGGGCAACTCGCGATGCAGAGCCTGCGCGCCGCGCACGAAGCCGCGCCGCGGCACCCCGGGTTCGCGGTCTGGTACGCGCACCTGCTGGAGGAATCCGGCGACGCCGAGGATGCGGCGCGGATGTACGAGCATGCGCATGCGTTGATGCCGGGAAACCCGCAGGTCGCCGATTACCTGCTGGCGTGGCGGCGCAAGCTTTGCGACTGGCGCGGCCTCGATGTTCTTTCGCGACAGGTGCGCGCCGCGGTGCGCGATGGAACGGCCTCGCCGGAGCCATTCGCGTTCCTCAGCGAGGATGCGACCCCCGCGGAACAACTCCGCTGCGCCCGGCTGCGCGCGGCGCAAGTCATGCAGGCGGTGCGTCCGATGCCGCCCGCGCCACCCGCGCCCGTCGACGCGCCCGTGCGCGCCGGCTTCCTGTCGAACGGTTTCGGCGCGCACCCGACGGGCCTGCTGACCGCGGCGATGTTCGAGGCATTGCGGGGATGCAGCGGCATCGAAACCTCGCTGTTCGCGCTCGATCGCGACGATGGCAGCGACATCCGCCAGCGCCTGGCCAGCGCCGCGGCGCTGGTCGACGTAGCGGGCGACGACCACGCACGCATCGCGCGGCGCATCCGCGAAGCGGGCATCGAGGTGCTGGTGGACCTGCGCGGCTGGGGCGGCGGCGGAGCGCCGGGCGTCCTCGCGCAACGCCCGGCTCCGGTGCAGGTGAACTGGCTCGCGTTTCCCGGCACGTCCGGCGCGCAGTGGATCGACTACCTGGTCGCGGATCGCTTCGTGTTGCCGCCGGACCGGCAGGACGATTTTTCCGAAGCGGTCGCCTGGCTGCCGCGCTGCTTCCAACCGTCCGATACCCGCCGCGCGATTCCGTCGCCGCCTGCGCGCTGGACTTGCGGGTTGCCGGAACAGGGCGTGGTGTTCTGCTGCTTCAACAACAGTTACAAGCTCAATCCGCGCAGCGTGGCGCGTGCGTTCTCGGTATTGCGCGCCGTGCCCGGCAGCGTGCTATGGCTGCTGTCCGGGCCGGGCCGCGCCGACGAACGCCTGCGCGAGGCGGCGAATACCGCCGGCGTGGACGGATCGCGGCTGGTGTTCATGCGCAAGCAGCCGCATGCCGAATACCTCGCGCGGCTGCGACTCGCCGACCTGTTCCTCGACACCAACCCGTACAACGCGCATACCACGGCCTCGGATGCGCTGTGGGCCGGCTGCCCGGTACTCACCGTGCCCGGCGCCACCTTCGCGTCGCGCGTCGCCGGCAGCCTCAACCACCACCTCGGCCTCGATGCGATGAACGTGGATGGCGACGAGGCTTTCGTGCGGCATGCCGTGGGACTGGCGACCACGCCCGGGGCGCTGTCCGCGTTGCGCTCAGAACTCGCCTCGCGCCGCGATGCCTCGCCATTGTTCGACATGCCGGGCTTCGCCGCCGATTTCTCCGCCTTGCTCCGGCGCATGGCCGAACGCCATCGCACGGGACTGCCGCCCGCCACGCTGGAACCGCAACCCGCCTGACGGATCGGCTAGGCTAGGCGCATGACCGCCGCCGCCAACGCTTCCAACAGCATGTTCAAGCCGCTGTCACTGTGCGTGCTGACCGTGTCCGACACGCGCACGGCGGAGAACGACACCTCGGGCGATTATCTGTGCGAAGCGCTGCGTGAAGCCGGCCACCGCCTGCACGAACGCGCGATCTCGCGCGACGACCGCTACGCGATGCGCGCCATCGTTTCGCGCTGGATCGCGGACGCCGAGGTCGATGGCGTGATCGTCACCGGCGGCACCGGCTTCACCGGCCGCGATTCCACGCCCGAAGCGCTGCTGCCGCTGCTGGACAAGGAAATGCCCGGCTTCGGCGAACTGTTCCGCGCGCTCAGCTTCGACGAGATCGGTACCAGCACCCTGCAATCGCGCGCGTTCGCCGGACTCGCCAACGCCACCTTCGTGTTCGCCCTGCCCGGCTCGACCTCCGCCTGTCGCACCGCGTGGGAGAAAATCATTTCCGCGCAGCTCGACGCGCGCACCAAACCCTGCAACCTCGCCAATTTGCGTCCTCGCCTCAAGGAATGACGATGGGCATCGATACGACTTTGCGCCTGTTGACCAAGGCCACCG
>Ga0075163_10009092_pt1 | contig 13063 bp, 11 predicted proteins | sample JI1023141ADNA_FD_71478 | JGI IMG/M metagenome (GOLD analysis project Ga0075163, IMG submission 71478) | Wastewater effluent complex algal communities from Wisconsin, to seasonally profile nutrient transformation and Carbon sequestration -... | ecosystem: Engineered > WWTP > Effluent > Algae...
ATGGCCAGCACGATGAGCCCAGGCATTTTGATCGACACAAAATCAGTTTCTAACTAAAGCCCCACCTAACCTCCCCTCAAAGGGAAGGAATGAAAAGGCAAAAAAATATTTGTTATGACTAAACAGGAAAAAAACGAAGTGATCGACGTGCTGAAAGGTAAATTCAGCCAGTACAACAACTTCTATATCACGGATACAGAGAGCTTAACTGTAGCACAGATAAGTGATCTCCGCAGGCACTGTTTCAACAAACAAGTTGAAATGAAAGTGGCTAAAAATACATTGATCAAAAAAGCACTGGAAAGCATCGACGCAGAAAAATACAGTGGCGTATATGATTCACTGCATAAAGTAACCGCATTGCTTTTTAGCGAAAACCCTAAAGAACCAGCTCTGATTTTAGCAGGTTTCCGTAAGGCAAGCAAAGGCGAAAAACCATCGCTGAAAGCAGCATTCATCAATGGTGATGTATTTGTGGGCGATAACCAGCTGGTTGCACTTACGAAGATCAAAACGAAGAATGAATTGATCGGTGAAGTGATCGGTTTACTGCAATCTCCTATACAGCGTGTATTGGGCGCTTTGCAAAATAAAGATGCAGCCAAGGCACCAGAAGCAGTTGTGGAAACGGCTGCCCCGGTTGCAGAAGCAGCACCAGCAGCAGAAGCACCGGTAGCAGTAGCTCCGGCAGCAGAAGCACCTGCAACACCAGAGGCTCCGGCCGCTGATGCTCCGGCAGCAGAAGCTTAATTTCAGGATTAGATTAGCACATTAGCACATCAGCTGATTAGCTAATTAATTATAAACAAATTTTTTTAAACTCTCCGCCGGAGTCCAAAACAATGAAGGCGGAAAAAATTTAAACACATGGCAGACGTAAAAGTATTAGCTGAAAGTTTAGTAGGCTTAACAGTAAAAGAAGTACAGGAATTAGCAGAATTTCTGAAATCAGAGTATGGTATTGAACCAGCTGCTGCTGCAGTAGTAATGAGTGCAGGTGATGCGCCCGCTGCTGTTGAAGAAAAAACATCTTTCAATGTAGTATTGAAGAGCGGTGGAGCTAACAAATTAGCGGTTGTTAAGATCGTTAAAGAATTAACTGGCTTAGGCTTGAAAGAAGCAAAAGACTTAGTTGATGGCGCTCCAAAACCAGTTAAAGAAGGCGTTGATAAAGCAACAGCCGAAGAACTGAAAACTAAATTGACTGAAGCAGGTGCTGATGTTGAGATAGCTTAATTTCTTTTCAGAATATTAGTGAAAGCCCCCTGGTTTACCGGGGGGCTTTTTTTTATACAAACCAGTAATTCTGGTATTACCCAACATTGTATCTAAAAATACAATACATTTAAAATCCTAATATAAATGCCTCTGTGTAATGCCTGTAATGAAACCGGTTTATTTTTTCCTGGCCCACATCATCAGCTGCTGTTTCCACTACACGGGAGTTGCACAGTTACATCCTGATCAATACCATATTACTTTTTTAACCACACAGGACGGGTTGAGCCAGGCCACCAATTTTTCCATGCTGCAGGATTCAAAAGGATATATGTGGATCGGTTCGCAGGATGGCATCAACAGGTATGATGGCAAACGTTTTTTTCATTTTACAGATGCTGTTTACTACAGTGGTTGCGAGGCACCTAAACAGATTTTTGGCATCGTGGAAGATCAACAGGGAGATATCTGGATGGGCTCACGGGATGCGTTGTACAGGTACCAACAAAATGAAAATACATTTTATAGAATTCACATTCCTCAAAAAAAGGGAAGCGGCAACAGCCGGATTATTCCATTTGCAGCTGCAGGCGATGAAATATGGTTCCTGAAAGATGACTTGTTATTTATGGCTATTAACTGCCGTACTAAACTTACGCGGCAGTTGTATGATCTGAATCAGAAACTTGCCATTATTGACCCTTATGTAATGTTTCCACAAACGGACGGTGACGGAAAAATCTGGATGGCAAATGCCAACCGCCTGTATGAAATCAGTCCATCGCAGAACTCATTCGAAGAATATAGATTAACCGCCAACAAGGCAAAGCCAGGGGAAAGTATCACTATTAAAAACCTGTCGCTGCACCTGCAAAGCGGCATGCTGTCAATTGCCTCAGATAAGGGCGTAATATTGTTTGACACCAGGCAAAAAGTACAAAAGTACCTGCAGGGTAATCATAAACTGCTGACTGACGTGGATACCTGGCATGTAAAGGCAGGGGATGACTGCTTTTGGGTTTCTAATGAAAATGCTCATCTGATAAAGTTGTCGGTAGACGGAAACAAAGCAGAACAGGTTTTTGAACCTTCCGTTTTAGACAATGAATTGCACCGTGGCAGCGCCACCGCCTGTATCTATGTAGATAAATGGAAGCGTTTATGGCTGAATGCCAATGGAGAATATACAGCCGTGATTGATCTGTCAAAAAAATTCATGCGGAAAATAGCGGTTGGCAAACAGGGTGGTCTGCGGTCAGGTACCATACAGAGTATAACGGTAGCGGATACTGTATTGTGGGTATCGGATTCTTACCTTACCAGAATAAATAAGGCTTCCGGTAAAGTAGAAAAGATATTTTCCTCTGTTGACGATCTGAAGATGCCCGGTTTTTTCAGGCAGATATATTATGATTCCCTTGCACACAGGATCTGGTTTAATACCAACTATGATCTGTGGTACTATTCTTTAAAGGATAACCGTTTTCAGAAAACAGCCTTCAGTCATAATGTGAATCCTGCTGTTGATTACATCCGGAATTTTGTGGAGCTTCCCGGTCATAAACTATTATTGGTAAGAATTGATGGCGTGTTTGATATTAACAGGCAGCTTGGCACAGGGAGGTTGTTGCCCGCCTTCAGCAGCAGTAATATTAATCACCTTAGTAAGTTGTCGCACGGGCGACTCGCCTTGTCGGTTGCCGGGCAGCCTTTGAAAATATTTGAATATACGGATGACCTGTTGATTCAATTAAAGCAGGAAGTGAAACTGGGTTATTCTCTATTGATGACTGTGGAAGATTCTGTAAGAAAGATATTGTGGGCAGCATCTGAAAAGGGAGTATATAAACTGGACAATACAACATTTTCTATTTTGCAACATTATACTGTTGCTGATGGGATGGCCAATGATTTTGTATATGCTGTAATTCCTGATCAATTTGGCTGGATATGGTGTTCCACAAACAGGGGAATAGTAGCCATCAATAGCAGCTCCGGGCAGGTACGCAATTTTAACAAAGATCCTGGTTTACAGGCACTCGAATATAACAACAGGGCGTTTGCCACTGACGGAGACGGGTATGTTTATTTTGGTGGCGTAAAAGGGGTTAATTATTTCAAGCCGCCTTTTGCAGACAGGGATACCATACAGCCCAGGCTGGTAGTCGAAAATATTTTATTGAACAGCAAGCCATACCAAAGTAATATAAATCCTGATAATATTACTACCGTGGAATATGATTATAATCCTGTTCCTCTTACTTTTAAACTACAGGCCCTGCACCTTGTTAAAACGGATGTATTGAAGATTATGTACCGTTTAAAAGGGCAGACAGCGTGGTCCGAAACTGATAATGGCAATGATATCACTATGTTTAATCTATCACCTGGCAGTTATATACTCGAGTTAAATTACCGGGAGGATAATGTGTATTCAACTGCTGCAGTAAGACAAGTGAATATCGTTGTTCAACCGCCCTATTACCGGACCTGGTGGTTTTTATTGAGTCTGTCGGTAGTGGCTCTGTTATTGGTTATGTACATGGTAAACAGGATACAACAAAGAAAACTGGAGAAACTGCAAAAAGAAAATGAGATCATCAGATTAAAAGCGGAACAACAACTGTTGATTACAAAGGAAAGGGAACGGATCACAACAGATCTGCATGATGATATTGGTGCGTCTCTCAGCAGTATGTCGCTGTATGGCGACCTGGCCGGCAGTTTATGGAAGGCCCAACCCGAAGAAAGTAAGAAATTAGTAGATAGTATTTCAGAAACATCCAAAAGCCTGATGGAAAGAATGGGCGATATCGTCTGGAGTATGAAACCAGCGGATGAAAATAGGTACACGCTGGAAGCAAGATTAAAAAATTACAGCAACGAACTGCTGGCACCTAAGAATATCGTTTGCGAATTTGACCTGGATGCAAGCTTAGCCGCTTCCATCATCAAGCCAGCCGTGAGAAAAAATATGCTGCTGATAGCAAAAGAAGCCATCAATAATATTGCAAAATACAGCGAAGCCACCAGGGCAGGTGTTATATTAAAAAGGGAGCAGGGAAAAATGCAATTGATCATCAGCGATAATGGCAAAGGTTTCATTCAAAGCGAAGTGCCTCAGGGAAATGGCTTGCAGCATATTCACCAACGTTGCACCCAATTGAATGGATATTGTGACATTGTTTCTGCGAAGGACATGGGCGTAGTTATTACCTGTGTATTTCCTGTGGATATTGGTGGAAAGGAAAGCGAAGTAAAGTTGTAAACGCAATCAAAATTATGCAGCAAATTACCTACCTGCTTTTAGTGTCTTTTGGAGCCCTTGCCATTCTTGGCATCTTTCATTTCACTATTTACCTGCAGCAGAATGATAAAGCATTCCGCAATTATGCTTTTTACCTTTTAGTGATGGCCGTATTTAATGTGATCCGTTTGCTGGATTCACGCCTGACTGATGTGTACCCGTTATCTTACTTTTCAGTTGAAACGCTCGATCCAATTCTCTCCAATTTTGCATTTCTTATGTATGTAAATTTCCTCGGTGTGATATTGAATATTACCCGGCAGGAAAAATTTTATTACAACTGCTGGAAATTTCTGCAGGTTTTTGTCCCTTCTTTTTTAGTGCTGTACTTTTTTATCAGGCTGGCTGGCGATCAATATAAAATCGGCACTATTATCATCACTGCTGCCAGCTTTTGTTGTATGTGTTTTGGATTGTTATTGACGCTCCGCCTGCTACAGTTTAGAAAAGAAACTTTTTTTCAGTTGATCATCGCAGGCACGTTGCTGTCTGTTACCGGCGTTCTTTCCGGCCTTGTAATGAATGTGTTTGTATACAAGGATAACCTTGCCTTTGGTGGATTATATTTTTTAGAGATCAGTATGCTGGCAGAATCAGTTTTTTTATCCGCTGCATTGGGCTATCGCCTCAAGATAGCCTACAGGGAAAAAGCAATGTATCAGCAGAGCCTGCTGCTGGAAACCCAAAAAAGAGAATCACTGGCCGTACAAACAGCTAAACTGCTGCAGCAGCAACTGGACATACAGGAAGTACGCAGCAGTATCAGTAAAGATCTGCATGATGATATTGGTTCATCGCTCAGCAGCCTGCACATATACAGCGCTCTTGCAAACAAGCTGATGGATAAAGAACCAGGAAAAGCCAGGGAATTGCTTCAGCAGATTTCGTGTAACACCGAAGGTATCATGAGCAATATGGAAGATATTGTATGGGCTATGCAGCCGGCTGCAAATGAAGTACATAGCATTGAAGCAAGGATAAAGCATTTTGCAAACAGCCTCCTGCTGGTAAAAGGCATAGCATGCCATTTTCATTTCGGTAATACGATAGAAACCGTATGCTGTGATATGGCGGCAAGAAAAAATATACTGCTGATTGCGAAAGAGGCTATCAATAACGCAGCCAAATACAGCGAAGCAAAAAATGTACAAATTGTTGTTGAAAAACAAAACCAGCATATAATTTTATCCGTGAAGGATGATGGAAAGGGTTTTGATGTAAAATATTCTAAAACAGGTAATGGCCTGGCTAACATGCAAGCGAGGGCAAAAGCAATGGGTGGCCATACCGTGATGGTAACGGAGCCGGGCGCCGGCACCTGCATTACCAGTACGCTACCTATCCCTAATATTAGCGATGTGCCTTTATAATTAATAGTGTGAAATTTACCAGATGATAAGTGTTGTAGTATATGATGATAACAATGCCCGGCGAAAAAGCCTGGAGGCACTGTTGCAGCTTAGCGATGGCGTGGAATGTGTTGGTAGCTTCAGCGACTGCAGCACCGTACAGCAGGATATGGAATCATTAAAACCATCATTGGTTTTGATGGATATTGAAATGCCGAATGTAAATGGCATTGAAGGCGTAAAAAAAATAAAGCAGTCTTTCCCGGAAATTAAAATTGTGATGCAGACCGTGTTTGAAGATGAGGAAAAAATATTTGCTGCCCTGCAGGCGGGCGCAGAGGGTTATATTTTAAAAACAGCATCTGCTGAAAAAATCATTCAAAGTATTGTGGATGTTAATAATGGTGGCGCTTTTATGACGCCGAGCGTGGCACTGAGGGTAATGAAGCACTTTAACAGTTCACCTGCCATTGATAATTCAGTCACCGCACTTACAGCAAAAGAAAAAGAAGTGCTTAAAAATCTTACCGAAGGCCTGAGTTATAAGATGGTGGCCGATAAAATGAACATCAGTTATTATACCGTTAACAGTCATATAAAAAAGATCTACGAAAAGCTCCAGGTTCATTCCGTGGGTGAAGCCATTTCGTACGCCATTAAGAATAACATTGTTTGATGACGCAATTGCTGCTGATAGAAATATTTGTGCTGGGGGCTTCATTGATTGCTGCCATCTACCATGCCATGCTTTTTATCCAGCAAAAAGACAGGTTCCTTCTTTACTACAGCCTTTATCTTTTTTCTGCTTCCGCTTATTTGATCTTTAAACTGGTCAGTAATAACTATGATCCTTTTTCTCCCACTGCCAATACCTGGTATTATGCCACAGAAGAAATACTGCAGGTGCTGATGTACAGCAGCTACGCCACTTTTGCAGCAGTAACGCTGGAAGTAACAAAAAAGCCAGCGCTTATAAAATGGTGCTGGATCGGTTTACTGATCTTTTCAGGCATTACCATCGTTGTACATGTAACCAAAGCAGTATTAATTGGTCCAGGGGTAACTACCGGCTTTGCCTATGGGTTATCCAGGTTAACCACCATTGCAGTGGCGGGTTTTGCCCTGGCAATGGCATGGCGGGTGCGGACTACGGTCTTTCAAAAAACGATCATTATCGGATCTTATGTGTACGCTTTTTTTGCAATGTTCTCTGTGTTCTCCTTTATTTTTAAACAAAGTTACTTCGGGCTGTCAGGTGTAGAACCTTATCTGATCGGAAGTTTTATCGACATTATTATTTTTTCCGGAGCCTTGGGCTACCGGTTTAAAAAATTATCTGATGAAAAAAATCAGTTGTTGCAATTTTCATTGGAATTAGCAGAAAGCCGGGCAGCTATTGCTAAATCACTTAACGATGATGTAGGTGCAGCACTCAGCAGTATGCATGTGTACGCAGCTGTTGCAGACAAACTGCTGGATAAGGATACAGCAAAAGTAAAAGAGTACCTGCAGGAGATCAATACGAATACAATGTCACTTATGAACGAAGTAAGTGACATTATATGGGCACTCAATTTATTACCTGAAAATATACCCGGAGCATTGAACACAAGGATAAAAAGATATGGGCTTGAAATACTGGAACCTAAAAATATCGAATGCACTTACCAGGTAGAGGAGGCAGCACTGCTGAGTATACAGGATATTGGTACAGCAAAAGATATTTTGCAGCAAGTAAGGGAAGGGATGCTGTGGATAGCGGAAAAGTCAATATCACATTCTGTACTGGTAAGAGTTGTATTACATAATAATAAACCGCAGGTTTCAGTTCAATAATATACGATAAATTTGAAAAACAGGATTATGCTGGGCGCCAGTACCTGCCAGAAGAAAAACCAGTGCATAATGAGCAAATTAGTATTAGCTATTCTTGTTTTTTCCCTGTTGACACCTGTAGTTGCATGCTGCCAGTCTGCCGAAAGAATTAGGATAGACTCTGCCAAAGCAAAAGTGCTGTCATACATAAAAGGCGACAGCGCTTACATGAACACGTGCTTTTATATCGCAGATCAGTTTATGGATATAGACATGTACGACAGTGCACAAATTTGGCTGAATGAAATTGCCTCATTGGTACCAATAAAAAAGCCCACACACTTTAATTTTTTATTTGGCCGTCAATCAAACCATCACCTATTACTACAATGGGCTTAAACAAATTGGTTTAAAAGAAGGTGAACGTGCGCTTTCTATTGCAAAGCAGCTCAAAGACAGTATCTACCTGGCAACGGCCTATAATATCTCCGGTGTTTTTTTAATGAACAGCGATAGCTTTTCTAAATCGCTTAGCTATTTTAAAGAAGGGATCAAATACTGCAGGCAGCCGCCATATGCACCCAAATACTTAGTGATCTCAAAACCACATAACCTGTATGGTAACCTGGGTGAGCTGTTTTTAAAAATGAAAAAATATGATAGTGCAAGGTCACGTTTACTGCGCTCGGTGCAGCTGGCATCCGAAATTCCTTCTTACCGGGGTGTGGCTGCCGCCCAAAATTTATTGGGCATTCTTGCCGCTGAACAGGGTTTGTACCAGGATGCGATAGGATACCAGCACACCGCTTTGCAATTGGGTTTAAAACACCGACAGATTGACCTGGCATTGATTGCCTATGGCGATCTCGCCGAATGTCATCAAAAAATTAATCAATCAGACAGCGCTGTCTTTTTCCTGAAAAAAGGATTTGAATTGATACAGCAACAGCCAACAATCATTAATAGTTTTTTTAAGAAAGACTTTTTAGAAGACGCCATTGCTGTATCGGATAAAATTAACAACGGGGCATTGTTAAAAGAAGCCCTTGCACAAAAAGCTGCTTTATATGCCGGGCAAATGGACAGTTACGACAAACAGGTTACTTTGCTGGTGGCTGCCAGTATTGGCAATGAAACAAGAGCGGCGAATTTGGAAATAGAAGATTCGAAAAAAGCACAATCTCTTGCGAATACCCGGTTGATCATTGTATTGCTTATCCTGATAAGTGTTATTGTACTCTTTCTTGTAACAAGGTATTATCATCGACGGCAGTTAAATGAAATAGAAATAAGGAACAGGATCAGCCGGGACCTGCATGACGACATTGGAGCATCACTCAGCAGCATGAATATTTACGGTGGACTGGCGGCCAGTGTGTGGGATACGCAGCCACAGGAGAGTAAAAAAATGCTGGGAAAAATTGCTGATATTTCCAGGGGACTGGTGGACAGGATGGGTGATGTGGTGTGGAGTCTGAAAGCTGCTGACGACGGAAAGCAAAGCATCGAAACAAGGTTGAGAAATTACGCCAGTGAATTACTCTCGCCAAAAGATATTGTATGTGAATTTGATATTGACGAAAAAATAGCGGCTGCTATTACCAACCCTGAGACAAAAAGAAATATTTTACTCATTGCGAAAGAGGCCATCAATAACATTGCAAAATATAGCGGGGCAACTAAAGCAGTCGTTTCATTAAAGCAAACGGAAGGAAAAGTATTTTTAACTATTAGCGACAACGGGAAGGGACTTCCGGTAGAAAATATAAAGCAGGGAAATGGGTTGCAGAATATGCAGCAGCGCTCTAAACAGCTAAACGGACAATGCACTATTAATTCCTCTCCAGGCAAAGGAGTGACAATTTCCTGTGTTTTCCCTATGGCTACAATTAGCTATAAACCATAAAACATTTACCCCTTATTTTTATGCTATGATACGTATTTCAGTTTATGATGATAACAAGGCCAGGCGGGAAAGCCTGGAAGCTTTTATGCAGTTGACACCGGGTATTGAGTTTGCCGGCAGCTTTGAAAACTGCGCCAATATTGAAGCGGATATGATAGCTGCCAATCCTGATGTGATCCTGATGGATATTGAAATGCCGGTGTCTGATGGCATTGATGGTGTACGCATGGTGAAAAAAAACAATCCCCATATTAAAGTGATCATGCAAACAGCTTTTGATGATGAGGACAAGGTGTTTGCAGCAATCCAGGCTGGTGCGGAAGGTTATATTTTAAAAACGGCTTCCATTACACAAATTGCACAAAGTATAGATGAGGTGATGAACGGAGGTGCCAGCATGAGCCCCAGTATCGCTTTAAAAGTAATGCGGTATTTTAATGAACAACCGGCACAACTGCCTTATAACCTCACTACCAAAGAAACCGAAACCCTGAAATTTTTATCCAAAGGTTTAAGCTATAAAATGATTGCTGACCAAATGGGCATCAGTTATTTCACTGTGAACAACCATGTAAAAAAGATTTACGAAAAACTACAGGTGCATTCCCTCGGCGAAGCGGTTGCTTTGGCACACAAACAAAGATTGGTATAATAATTCCCCTAAATCAAAAATCCTTAACCCCAAACCCTTCAACCCGAAACCCCTCAACCTGCAACTCGTTAACCCGCAACCTAAACTCTAAACCTCTAAACCACTAAACCATAAACTTTAGCCTTAAAACTCCCAAACCCTGAAACCCGCAACTCGTTAACCCGCAACCTAAACCTCTAAACCTCTAAACCTCTAAACTTTAAACCTTAAACCTTAAACCTTAAACCTTACACATCAAACCCGTAACCCGTAACTCCCAACCCCTCTCAAATAAATCCCATATTAATTCCATATGCTACCAATTCTCCAGCTGATTTGGAATTTGTCTTTTTTAACAGGCTCTGGCGATGGTTATCAATGGTCTTGACTGCAATATTGAGCTGTGCTGCAATTTGTTTGCTGCTGTTGCCAACGGCCAGGTAGCGGAGCACTTCAATTTCCCGGTTGCTTAACTTAGGCAGTTGGGTGCTGCTGTCGGGCAACGCTTTTCCATCTGTACAAAAAAAATGCTGGCAATGATCTTCGTAACTATCAAGGATACTCATCATCGCCACGCCTTCTTTTTTTATGTGGGAGATATCGGTTACTAACGTTAAGCCATATGCTATTCTGCCTTCTGCATCCCATATATTTTCGGCATATTGTATCATCGTCCACTTGTAAACTTTTTCAGGACTCAGCAGTCTGATATATATCGCTGGCCGTATGTGTTTTTTTCTTTCGGAGGTCTTATCCATGATATAAAATATCGTAAATGCCACAAATGTAGAAGCAGTTTTTATACCTCTATTTTAAACGATACCGTTTCCTGTTGTTTTGTCTGCCTTTTCTTATAGCTATAATTAGCGATTGCGGGTAAAGATTTCAAATTGCATATTTGTGAAATCAAGTCAAAATATCAGTTATGAATAAACGCTATTTTACAATACCTGTATTGATTTTTATTTTAGTAGCTTTTGAGAACCATCTGCATGCACAGGAAACTGCTGTGGAAAAGCTGGCACCAAGAGAACTGGCGATACCTACCTCTCCATTATTTGATTTACTGGGTGCTGCTCCCAGCCAGGTAGCCCGTACAGCAGATATCAAAAACTTTAAAGTGGATTGGTCATTAAGGAACTGGAAGGTAAATCCCAATCTTGCTATACAGGCGCAACCCATTTGGGAAATGTTTTACAACAGGAAAAATTTAACCAAATACCAACAGGCCAGTAATTTTCAGCGGATGATGGCGTCGCTTGACCTGTCGCTGGGTACTACCTTGGGTGAAAGAGATGAACGAAGAATAGGCGGTGCATTAAAAATGAATTTGTACAAACAAAAGGACCCTTTGATGATGCAGGGGGCTTATGATGCCATACAGAAAAATTTTGAGGAAGAATTACTGCAATTGAAACAAAAAGAAAAGGAAATACTGCTTGCCCTTGACAGTATTGTAAAGCCTTCTGAACTGGCGGCCAAAAAAGAGGAGTTAAGAAGCAATGATACACAGCTCGCCAGTTTTTACAGCAGAAGAAACGACGCGATACAAAATGAGGCAGCACAGTTTGCAGTGAATAACTGGAATGCTGCCTATATCGATGTGGCATTTGGCAAAGTATTCAGCTATAGTACAGACAGTGCAGGTTCCCTTCGCAAACTGGCCCTTAACAGGAATACGGGCAATGCCTTCTGGCTCAACTTTGGCTTTGGCGTTGGCAAGCGTGGCTTAATATCCGGCTTAATACGGTCATCGTTCTATGAAGAGGAGCTAACCTTTACCGTGAGGGATGATAACAGCGGCGAAGAGACCAGCCAGACGGCGATTGCAGCCAACAAGCTTTTTACATTCGGTATCAATTTCCGCTACGGGGGACCGGTATACAACTTCTTTGCTGAATTTATCCGAGAAGCCAAATCACTTAAAACCCCCATACAGGCATTGAACGATGTGCTGACCCTGCCAGACGGAAAAACAGTGGTAACGAGTACGGTTAAGTGGGATGTGGTAAATCCCTACATCATCAATTTTGGCGGCGACTGGCGTATCAGCCGCAATGTGATACTGAACTATGGTATGCGTTGTGTGCTGGATAACAATTTTAAAACGGTTTCGTTTTTGCCGATCGCTAATATTAGCTGTATGATGCGGTAGACTGAATGACACTTTCGTAACAATTTAATAACTATAACAATGAAAAAACTATTAGTAGCAGTAACTATTAGCCTAGCTAATATCGGCTCATCACCTGCACAGGTTAATCCAAGAACAGTAACACAAGTTACAGTAACCGGAAATTTACCCATAGGGCTACCGAGAACCAGTCAGGGAGCTAATACATTTAATGCAAATTTTTCTGTAAATGCTACCGGAAGGAATGACCTAAATGCTTATTTATTAAGCTACCTGGCCACTGCGGTGTATACTGACAGGATTATAGAGTTTGAAACGCCTACAAAATCACCATCCCAAATAGACAATGAAGCTAATACTTTAAACCAGAATAGTGGTTTGTTTATGGAAAAATTCAGGAAAATCACCAGCCCTTTTTTTAGCAGTGTTACTTCCTACAACGGTGCGGATATGGAGTTGTTTGAGCCAACATCTGGTCAGTTTGATGGCTACGATCCTGAGGCTATTATTATACCAACCTCCACAGCTATTTATGTAACCTTTAGGGGTACCGACAGGGTAGCACAAAATAACAATATTGGATCAGTTGTTTATAAGGCCGGTGAATGGTTATTAACAGATTTCCAGCCTATAACGTTTAATCCAGCCGCTGTAAATAATACTCAATCACCGTTTAAGGGAAGAGTGCATCAGGGGATGTGGA
>Ga0075163_10009094_pt1 | contig 13062 bp, 6 predicted proteins | sample JI1023141ADNA_FD_71478 | JGI IMG/M metagenome (GOLD analysis project Ga0075163, IMG submission 71478) | Wastewater effluent complex algal communities from Wisconsin, to seasonally profile nutrient transformation and Carbon sequestration -... | ecosystem: Engineered > WWTP > Effluent > Algae...
GTGACCGGCTGCTGCAAAACCCCGGGCAATCTGCACACTGGTGTAGGTTTTGCCTTCGCCGGGCAATAACGAAGAGACGGCGAACAACTGGCCTTTCCCCGTTTCAACGGGCGGCGGCAGCGTTTTAAGGCCGACCATCAATCCGGAAATCTGGTCGAAACCGGCCGTTTGCTTTTTGTCGGCCTTGTATATCACCCCGATCAGGGGCGCCGATATTGATGATATGATGTCTTCCTTGTCGGTTACCCGGGCCATCATAAAATGCCATCCGTAGGAAAAGGTCATGCCGACTACGAGGGCCAGAAAAATACCGAGACCGTAGAGCAGGGGCTTGTTGGGCGACGCTACCGCCGTGGGGCGTTCCGCGTGTTCAATGATCCGGTGCGGATTCAGGTTGGATGACTTGTTGATGGCCAGTTCGGTGCGCTTGGCCATCAGAAAATTGTAAGTGGCCTCATTCAATTGTACATCGCGCTGCAACATGGCCAGGCGGCGGTCTTTGTCGGGGAATTGCCTGATCTTGCCGTTCAACTCGCTCATGTTGCGCTCCACTTCCTGCGTTTTGAGCCGGAGGTTGGACAGGGTCGAAACCACACTTTCATTCAGAAAAGTCTTCAAATCGCGGCTTTTGGATTCCAGGTTCGTCACTGCCGGATTTTGCGGCGCATATTTTTGCAGCAAGTCTTCCCGCTGTATGTCGAAGTTCTGCAACTTGAAATAAGTCTCCCGGAAAATCGGGTCTTGCAGGGAGGCAAAATTGGGCGAGAAATCGCTCAGGTTGTTGCCGGATACCAGGTGTCGTTGCAGTTGATCAAGTTCCGATATTTTCATCTCCAGGTCCACCTTTTGCAAATCCAGTTGGGTGAGTTCCTGCAAGGTGGCGTTGGTTTCCTGGGTGATGTCCACCATTTGGTGACTCGATTTGTAATAGGCCAGGTCGGCTTCTGCCCGGTAGAGTTTTTGGGCCACCGAATCGAGTTGTTTGCCCAGGTAGGCGAGGGTGGCATTGGCCTGATTTTCCTTGCTCACCAACCCTTCCTCAATGTAGGTCTGCATCAGGGCATTCACAAAATGCTGCGCTTTTTCAGGCAGTTCGTGGTTGAAATAGATCCGAATGATGGATACGTCCTTCTCCACCGGCTTGACAAACAATTTGGCGCCGCCAAACTGACTGACCAATGTACTGAAGTTGTTGATTCTGAAGGCAAAACGGTCGCCCGGCTGGAGGCTGTTGGGCTTGGATTGCAAAAAGTCATCCTTGATTTTGACGGTCAGGCGGAAGTCGCCGTAGGAGAGTTCCCTGCCGACCGTCAGTGCCGTTGCCTTTTCTTGTTGATTCGCGCTCAGGTGGAAAGTGCTGTCGCCGCGGTATTCGAGAAAAAACAGTTTGTCCTTTTTGGCGTCGGGCACATCCCGGTATTCAATGACAAGCGGGTTTTCCTCCATCAGCTCCACCAACCGGATCTGGCCGACCCGATACACCGTCAATTCCCAGTTCAGGTTGCGCAGGGTCGTTTCGATCAGGTCGCGGGATTTGAAAATCTCTACCTCGGTCAGGAAGTTTTCATTCTGTTTCGGAATGCTGCCTTCTTCCTTGGCATACAAACCGAACCCCGCCTGGCTGTAATTCAGGTTGTTGATTTTGATGGCGCCACCGGCCCGGTATTCGGGCGTCATGTAGGTGACGGAACGGCGCACAATCATCACCGCTGTTACCATGAGCAGAATCAAAACCGGCGAGCCCTTCAGCAGCGGGAATATGATCTGGCGAAATTCTGTTTTGAAATTCATGAGAAACGGAGGAGGCGGATTATTTCAGAAAAAAGGTGGCGATGACGGCTACTCCGGTAAGGATGCTGGAAATGGTGGTTGCCCTGCGCAACCGGTCGTCGGCTCCCTTTTTCTGGTTGGCGCCGACATAGACGATGTCGTCGGGTTGCAGTATCACGTTGAATTCGGGAATCACCGACAGGTCGGTCAGGTCCACCTGAAGTTCGACGCTGCGGTTGTCAACCGTCCGGATCACCCGTACGTGGCTGGGTCGGGCGTAGTTGGACAGGCCGCGGGCCTCGCCGAGCATCCCGATCAGGGTCACCTGCTCGTTGTTGAGCGGGTATTTGCCCGGCGCATTCACCTCGCCCAATACGGTGACGTAGTGGTTGAGTACTTTGACATTGATGATCGGCGCCTTGATGAGTGCCGCGTATTTTGATTCGAGCAGGAAATTGATTTCCTTGAGGTCGTATCCGGCCACTTTTACCCTGCCGATTTGCGGCAGGTTGACTTCGCCGTCGTTGTCCACCACCAGCCACTTTCCGGACGCCTCGTTGGTACTGTACGAACTGCTGACCGATCCGACGCTCAGGTCTTCGTGGCCCCAGATGCTGACCGCAATTTTGTCGCCCGGCTGTATTTTGGGCTCCCCTGTCTGAAAATACTGCTGCAATACGGCCCGGGGATCCGCCTGTGTATCCTTGCTTTGAAACAACTGACCGGTTCCTTTGCAGGAAGCCAGGGCAAGAATGAACAAGGCGGGAAAAATCAATTTTATAAACATAGTCAAGGTGCAATAATGTAATTTGACTATAAAGTTGCTATTTGTATGCCAGCCAAAATCGCGTTGCAACCAATTGATATTGAGTGTTTTAAAATGTTGTTGATTCAGTGCTGATTCCCAAAAAAGGAGGCTGATTCCAAATTTGGGAATATCAAAGCGCCGCTTTATTCCCGTACCGGGACCAGTTCAACCCGCCTGTTCAGCGCCTTGCCGGACGAGGAGCCGTTGCTCGCCTTCGGAATGGCCTCGCCGTAGGAAATGATTTCCATGCGGGATGCCGGCAAACCCAGGCGTTGAAGAAATTCGCGCACGGCTTCGGCGCGGCGCAGCCCCAACGCATGGTTGAATGCGGCGTCACCTTCAGCATCGGTATGGCCGGCAATGATGATCCGCTTGTATGGTTTGTTTTGAATGTCCAGGGCCCAGGCATTGAGCGTGGATATAAATTCGGGAAGGAGGCTGTGCTGCGCGGTTTCAAATTCGATGGTCAATGCCGGCAATTCCTCCCTGCCGGTCGCCTGCCCGGGGCAGCCATTGTCCTTTAAAGCGCCTTTCATATACGGGCAGCGGTCATCCACGTCCGAAATGCCGTCCCGGTCCGAATCCGGACAACCGTGAAATTCGGGGTCCCCTTTCAGAAAAACACAATAGTCCCGGTCGTCGGGCACGCCGTCCTTGTCTGCGTCGTTGGCCTGCACCGGGCAGCCATTGTTTTGAGGCGGCCCGAACAGCGACGGGCAACTGTCGTCGCGGTCCATGACGCCGTCCCGGTCAGCATCGTTGCAGCCGCTGAAACAGGGTTGCCCCGGTTCCAGCGGGCATTTGTCCAGGGTGTCGGGTACACCGTCCTGATCTGAATCCAGCGGAATCGCGGCGACAACGGCGGTGGTATCAGGGCAGCCGTTCCCGCCCATGCTGCCGGGTTCTTCGGGGCAGGGATCGAGCCGGTCGGCAATCCCGTCGCCATCTCTGTCTTTTGCCTTTTTTACTGTTTTTACTTCCTTGCGCCGGAACTGGTAAAACATACCCATTTCCCAGGCGCCTTTTCCGCCGGTGGCATTTTTCAGCGCCGAAAAAGTGGCATCGTAGGCCCAGCACAACTGCATTGGACCGAGGTCGAGGGCGACTTTTCCGATCACTGCGTCGTTCAGCCGGACGGCTCCGCCAAAACTGAGGCGGTTCCGACCTTCGAGCGCAAGTTTGATCATGGTTCCAATCATCATTTCCCGATGTTGTCCCTGTTTTTGAAAGAATACATCGGGAATCACCGCAAAGGAAGGATTCAGGTTCATCTCAAGGCCGCCGTGGACATGCACGCGCCGGGGCAGGATGGCTGTTTCGCCCAGGAGACTTTCATTGGGCTGGTGCCAGCGGGTGATGGCAAAACCTGCCTGCATGCGGAATCGCGCTTTTTTGTCGAGCGCGCCTTTCCATTTCAGTCCGATCTGCGCATCCACCAGGTTGAGGTGGCTGGATTGAAATGTTTCTCCGGAATACAATTGGGTATCAAAACCCAGTCCTTCCACATACTGCTGATCGTAGGTAAAAAGCGTCGGGTTGATGCTTTTTTGGAGATGCCCGATGCCCATTCCAATGTATAGGAACTGTCTGGGCGCCAGGGTTTTGCGGTACGAACCACTCAGCAACATGCCGGTGGTCTGGAGGCTTGCTTTGCCCGCCTGACTTTGGTGCATCATGAACCCCAGGCCGAATTGCCGGAGTTGCCACTCGCCTGCAGCGCCGGCAGTGGTGTAGGCCGCCGGGATACCCGTCCATTGCATCCGGTAAAAAAGCCCCAGCCGGGCCGGGGCCTGCATGTCGGAAGCGGTGTGGGCGGGATTAAAAAACTGATCGGCCATCCGGTAATCGGACAGGTGTAGCCCCTGGGCATTCAGGCCCGCGAGGCCCAGCATCAGGGAGAGGCTGAAAAGTATGCTGTGTTTCATCATTATTCGAAAGGAAATGCTGCCCTGGAGGCGGGTTATCATCGGATCAGGGTGATATGGCCTGAAACCTGTCGGCCGATGCCGTCAGCGCTGCGGTATTGGATCAGGTAAACGTAGGTGCCATTGGGGGCGGGTGATGCGTTGTACATTCCGTCCCAGCCCCGCAATTGGTCACTGGAAAAATGCACCGATTCGCCCCATTCGTTGAAAATGGCCATTGAAAAATCGCTCAGTTGGGGGCCTCTCACCAAAAACACATCGTTGGCGCCGTCGCCGTTTGGTGTGAAAGCCGTTGGAATAAACTGTTCTGGTTCTATGCTATTGGCAACCGTTACAAAGCCCTGTTTGACAAGAGTATCGCGGCATCCGAATTCGTCGGTAAGTGTCAGGGAAATCGTATAAACGCCTGGTTGCAGATAGGAAAAAACGGGCGCTTCCAAATACGAATATGCCGCTCCGCCATAGCCGAAATCCCATACCAACTCATCCGGGTCGCTCCATCCAGATACCTGGAATTGAATGGCTTCACCGGGTTGTACACTCCGCGGCTCCGCATCGAAATCGAAATCCGGGTCCGGTGCAAGTGATATATTCACTGGCTGCGACACGAGTATTTGGCTTGTTTGCGGGTCTTCCACCCGCACTCGGTAAGTGCCGGCTGTGCTCACTTCGAGCATTTGGCCGGTAGCGCCCGGGATGAATTGGCCGTTTTTCAGCCACTGATTGCCGGCCATAGCGCTGGATACCAGCAACACGGATTCGCCCGGGCAGAGCAGTGTGTCCCCTTCGACACTGATGCCGGCCGGGGGCGGTGGATTTATTACCTGGATAGTCACGGGTTCCGAGTCGCCCTGACAACCATTTACGGTGGCCCTGACGAAATACGATCCGGACTGGAATACGACAATAACAGCGGATGTGTCGCCGGTCGACCACAACAGCCCGCCTTGAATACTGGCCGACAATGACACCGAATCGCCGGTAAAAACCTGCAAACCCGGAGTGGCGACTAAAATTGGTTGCGGAATAGGGGCGACAGTGACAGTAATCTGGGCCTGCGCCGGAACACCGCCCTGGACATCGGTTTCAACCGAGATCGTGTGTGTACCGACAGTGAGTGTAGCATTCCTGTAATCAGGTGAAAATGAATTTTGTACCAGCAATCCATCGACCCGGAACCTGTATGCGGGCAAACCGGGCGGATAAGATTCCAGGCGCAAGGTATCGCCGGCACAAATTTGCGTTTTGCCATTGTAAGCCGACAGGGACAAGGTGACAGCGGTCGAACCCAGGTCGATTTTCCGGATCAGGTGGTTGTATGCATCGGCTACATAAATTATGGTGTCAGAATTGAACCATTCCAGTGCCGTAGCACCATTGAAAGCAGCATTGATACCGGTGCCATCTACTCCACCGGAGTTGAGGGCTTTGCCGGCCAGGGTACTTACGGTACCGTCCGACGCAATTTTCCGGATCAGATAATTGTATCCATCAGCAACGTATATATTACCGGCATCATCAGTGGTGATGTCCCAGGGATAATTGAATGCCGCCAGCATAGCGGGGCCATCTACATATCCAACGATTCCGGCTCCGGCGATGGTGCTTACCTGCCCGTCTGGTGTAAGGCGACGAATTTTTTGGTTCCATTCATCAGCTATCAGGATATTGCCGCCGGCCTCGAGGGTGAGGCCGTAAGGGCGCCAAAATTGGGCAAGCGATCCTTGCCCATCGACGCTGCCAGGAATATATGGTGTGCCGGCGATGGTGCTGACCAACCCATTGGTATCAATTTTCCGGATAACATGCGTCAGGTGGTCAGCTACATAAATGACTCCGTTTGCATCAATGTCGATACCTGTCGGGTTGCCGAAGGTTGCCGACAGTGCAGGTCCATTTGAAACGCCAAAAATACCGGTACCTGCAATCGTAGTGACCACGCCGTCAGGGGTTACTTTCCTTATTTTATTGTTGCGGGTATCCGCTACAAATACAATTCCGCCATCGGTGACGCATATCCCCCAGGGCTCGTTAAATTGGGCATTGGCGCCTTGGCCGTCTTCCTGACCGGGCACTCCCGCCGATCCGGCAAGCGTTGTTACTTGTGTGGTTGACGCTGTGTATTTGCGGATGGTATGATTGTATCGGTCAGCGATGTAAACATTGCCTGCCGCATCAACCGCCAGACCGTGCGGGTTATTAAAGCGAGCGCTCAGTGCCTGACCATCATTGATACCTGGTGTTTCTAAAACTCCGGCAACAGTGGTTACATCCTGAGCGAATCCGGTACTTAGTCCGGTGGCAAACACGAAAAATGCTAAAATTTTTTTCATAGACTTTTGCTTGCCGGATGAATTAATATAAACGTGCCACTTTTTCAAAGTGCTGATATTCAATGTTTTGATGCGTAAAAGGAATGCTGTCGGGTTCCAATAAGTGTTATATTTTCCAATTTTGGGAATGAATCCCATGAGGGGATACTATTTTTGCGCCCTTTTCACCTGGTTTGGCCGCCTTGAAACACGGTTGTGCCGACGCTGGGCGGTGATTGCATGCATACAAATTTTGATATTATTTACATGGAAACAAAACAGGTTATTCATTTTGGATATCCATTCCCATAAAATAACTAAATTCCAAAAATGGGAACAATTTTCAAAAAAACAAAAACCCTATATAACTGAATATCAGCGATTTTTTGTTTTGGCATTGGACGTGCATGGAATGGCGCAAATGCAAAACTTATGAAGTTTACTAAAAAACGAATTGGTATCATCGGAACGGTCGGAGTGCCTTCCCGTTATGGAGGCTTCGAAACGCTGGCCCATCAGTTGATCCTGCAATTGCGCGATCGCTTTGATTTTACCACTTATTGCAGCGCCAGAAACTACAAACCCGAAGAGCGGGTGGCCCGTTGGAAAGGCTCCCGCCTGGTTTATCTGCCATTTCAGGCCAATGGTGTGCAGAGCATTGTGTACGACATCGTTTCCATGATCCATGCACTGATCTTTTGCGATGTGCTGCTCGTGCTGGGTGTGTCGGGCGGCATTTTTCTGCCTTTGGTCAAGTTGTTCAGCCGTAAAAAGGTAATTGTCAACATCGACGGGCTGGAGTGGCGCCGGATTAAATGGTCAGGCCCGGCCCGGCGCTTTCTCCGGTACAGCGAAAAACTGGCGGTGCGATATGCCGATGAAGTCATCACCGACAACGCTGCCATCCAGCAATACGTGGCCGAATTTTACGGGCGCCAAAGCAGGTTGATCGAATATGGCGCCGACCATGTTGATAAAGTGTTGATCGATCCGGGGCTGGTGGAAAAATATCCTTTTTTGAATAGCCGTTATGCGTTCAAGGTGTGCCGGATAGAACCCGAAAACAACATTCACCTGGTACTGGAGGCTTTTGCCCGCTTCAGGTATATGCCGCTGGTCGTCGTAGGCAACTGGAAAAACAGCGCCTACGGCCGGGATCTTAGGGAATTGTACAGTCAGTACCCGTTTATCCACCTGGTCGATCCGGTTTACGATCCCCACGAATTGAACATGCTGCGCTCCAATTGCCAGGTCTATGTGCATGGCCACAGCGCCGGCGGCACCAACCCTTCGCTGGTGGAAGCCATGCACCTGGGCTTGCCGGTGATTGCCTACGGGGCCGTTTACAACCGGATCACCACCGAACACCAATGCCTGTATTTCGATACGGCGGACGATTTGCTCGGACACCTGGAAAATCTGCCCGCGCTTTCCCTTCGGGCACAGGCGCTCCGCATGAAAGAAGTGGCCGACAGAAGGTACAGTTGGCAAGTCATCGCCAACAAATACCGTTGGTGCCTGGAAGACAGACAGCCTGAACCCGAACCCAAACCCGAAATCATCAGCGAACCTGCCGCGTTGCAGCAGGCATTTTAAACAAACAACAAACACATCGTTCAGGATATTACAATAATAATTTCTCATGCTTACTCTGATTCTCTACACTGGTTTTATTCTGTCATTGTCCATTTCTGTGCTTGTCATGCCGATCATCATACGGATTACGGAAAAAAAGGGGCTGATGGAAAACAATGATTATCGCAAGATTCACACGGAAAAGGTCAGTACCCTGGGTGGGATCGGTATTTTTTCCGCTTTTTTACTGGCTGTTCTGCCTGCTGTGAGCGCGGGCTACTACAAGGCGCTGCTGGTGCCTGTGATGGCGATGCCCCTGTTGATCACGGGGGTGCTGGATGATCTGTACAATGTGAGCGTCCGGAAACGCCTCATGCTTCAGATCGCCCTGGGCGTTGTGCTGTACGGCATGGGCCTGAAAATGTACCTGCCGGGTATGCCCTGGGGTATCGAACTGTTTGCCACCGTGTTTTTTACGGTAGCCGTCATCAATGCCTACAACCTCATCGACGGCATCAACGGCCTGGCAGGAGGATTGGGCGCCATCGGGAGTTTCAGTTTTGGCGTCTGGTTTTTGTTGCACGGATCTGCCGAAATGGCTTACCTTGCTTTTGCCCTGACCGGTGCGCTGGCAGGCTTCCTTTCCTTTAATTTTGGGAAAAAAGCAAAAATTTTCATGGGCGACAACGGCTCTACAGTGGTCGGTTTCAGCCTGGCAGTAATGATACTCGAAGCCATTCAGACGGACATGGGTACCTCGGCCTATCTGCCCAATCTGGTGTGGGCCGTTATTTGCATCCCGATGGTCGATGCCTTCAAAGTGGCGGCGTTCCGCATGATTCGCAAGCAGTCGCCCTTCTACGGTGACCGCACCCACATTCACCACCTGCTCACGGACAGTCTGCTGACGCACCCGGTAGCCTGTTTGGTCCTGTACGGACTGGAGATTTTGCTGATCGGCGCTTCTTTCTTCTACCAGGAATCGTTCTGGATTTTTGTTGCCCTGTCGATTCCGGTTCCCTATCTCGTTGCGGGTCTGATCCGCCGTTCGCCGCTTACAGCATCTGAGCCAGTTTCTGCCTGAGCAGATCAAAAGACTGACGCGCGGTCAATTCCAGCCAGGTAATCATTTCGGTAAATTCCACCGGATCTGCCTGGCTGGCCTTGATGCGTTGTTCAATCTCCAGCGCTTTTTCCTGTTGGGCTTTCATGCCCAGCATGCCAAAGTTGGGTTTCAGTTTGTGTACGATCCGATATACCTGTTCCCAATCCTGCGCGGCCAGTGCCACATGGAGTTTTTCCAGTGCAGGCGGCGTTTCCGCGAGGTAGGTTTCGATCATGTCCTGCATAAAATGGGGGTCGCCGCCGCCGAGGTCGTGCAGGTACTGGAGGTTGATTTCAACTTCCAGTCCGGGTTCGGAAGTTGCTGATTTTGAAGCCGATGCGGTGTATCCCATGGCTTTCAGCATGACTTTTTGAAGCATCTGCGGCGAATAAGGCTTGGTGATGAATTCGTTCATGCCGGCCTCCACTGCCCGGATTTTCTCCTCCTGCAATGCCGCAGCGGTCAGCGCTATGATCGGAGTGTGGGCGTTGGGGCCGTCCGGATTCTGGCGAATTTCGAGGGCGGCTTCGCAACCGTCCATTTCGGGCATGTGAATGTCCATGAGTATCAGGTCGTAGGGGGTTTCCCCGGCCAACCGGACCGCCTCGAGCCCGTTGGAAGCCATTTTAAAATGGCATCCCCAGTTGATGAGCAGCCGCGAAAGCAGTTTCTGGTTCATGCCGTTGTCCTCCGCAATCAGTACGTTCAGGTCCTTGAGCGCCTGAAGGGATTCCTTGTCGGGCATTTCGTGTTTGATGCCCCGTTCGGCAACCTTGGAATCTGTTTTTTTGAACGGCAGGGTAAAGATAAAGGTGGAGCCGCGCCCCACTTCACTTTCCACCCTGATCTGGCCGCCCTGCAGTTCCACCAGTTGTTTGACAATACTGAGTCCAAGGCCGGAACCGCCGAATTTGCGGGTTACCTGCACGTCGGCCTGTTTGAAATAGTCAAATATTTCTTCCTGTTTGTTCTGCGGAATGCCGATACCGGTGTCAAAAACCCTGAATTCGATCAGGTATTTGGCTTCGGTCTGCTGAAGCAGGGTGGTCTGAACGCCGATGGTGCCTTTTGATGTGAATTTGCTGGCATTGCCCAGCAGGTTGGTGAGTATCTGCCCCAGTCGGGTGGGATCGCCCACCACGCAGTTGGCAATTTCGGGGTCGTATTGCATGACCACACTGATCGCTTTGTCCTGCACTTTGAACTGGAAGGAGCGTTGCATCGACTCCAGGAGGTGCAATAAATCGAAAGTGCGTTCTTCAAGCATCAGTTGCCCGACCTCAATTTTTGAAATATCGAGTATGTCGTCGATCAGCCCCATGAGGCTGTCCGATGAAAAGCGCAGGCTGTCTAGGTATTCTTTCTGGAGCGGGGTAGGGTTGGTGTCGTACAGCAGGTGCGTCATACCGATGACGGAGTTCATCGGCGTGCGGATTTCGTGGCTCATGTTGGCCAGGAAGTGCCGTTCGGCAAAGCGCGCCATTTCCGCATTTTGTTTGGCGGCCGCCAGTTCTATTTCCAGGTTTTTGCGCTTGGTCAGGTCAAAATGGATGCCGAGCGAACCGGTGACTTCGCCCTTGTTGTTTTTGATGGGCGCACCGCTGATCATCACCCACATCAGGCTGCCGTCTCTTTTGCGCACCTGGATTTCATAAACGCTGGATTTGCCTGTTTTGCGCTCGGAATCCCGTGCTTTCATTTCATCCACATAGTGCTTGGGCAGCAACAATTCAACGGCATTCCGGCCGATTAATTCTTCAGGTTTGTAACCCAGCATATCGCAGAAGGCCTGGTTGGGCTGTAGAATCGTCTGATTCAGGTCCACTTCCAATAGCCCGAGTTCCATGTTTTCTATGATACCCCGGTACCTTTCTTCACTCTCCTTGATGACGTGCTGGGTGCGCTCGGTTTCGGTGATATCTGTGTACACCCACAAATGACCTTGATAGATGTTTTCATTCCAGGTTGGTATAAAATCCCGGCTGAGCACCCTGCCGTCCACCATTTCGAGCCGGTCGCCCAGCACGGTTTGCTGTTTGTGTAGCAATTCATCGATGCGGACAATAAAATCTTCAGGGCCAACAAACATGTTTTTATGATCGTTGGCCGAACGGGAGCAATCGCAACCGGCCAATTGCTCGGGCGTGGCGGGTATGTCAAACATGTCGCAGAAATGTTGGTTGACTACCCGTATGTTCCGGTTTTCGTCTTCCAGCAGCACGGCGGCATTGATGTTGGCGACCAGGGTGGACAATTGGTTGGCGGAGGATTTGATTTCCAGTTCCAGTTTTTTCCTCGGCGTGATGTCGTCCTGGATGGCAAAATACTGCTGGATGTCGCCGGACTTGTCACGGATGGCCAGACCGGCCAGGTCAACCCAGTAGGTGTGGCCATCTTTGTGATAATTGATCAGTTCGCAGTGGAATGCTTCACCTTTTGTAATTTGTTCCTGCAAATACCGGATGGTTGCGGGGTCGGTATCCGGGCCTTGTAAAAAATCGCCCGGCCGTTTTCCTTTTACCTCTTCCAGGGCATAGCCGGTATTTCGGAAAAAAGCGTGGTTGACCCATTCAATTTTCCCGTGCTTGTCGGTCATGATGACCGCATGTGCCGTTTGTTCGGCTACCAGGGAAAATTGTTTGAGTTCGTTGCGTTGGCGATTGACGGTTTCGAGCAGAGCCTTGATGTCTTCGTTGACAATCTCCTGCGTTTTGAGCACGTGCAACAAATCGACCATGGGGTCGTGATTGGCAAAATCGTGCAGCGTGAGTTGTCTGGCCCTTACCTGGTCCATCGAATAGAACCAGGGCGAACCCACAAAGAGGATAGAATCCGTTTCTTCGAGGTATTCGAACTGCCCGCGCATGAGCAGAGGCTCGCCGGCGTGGAATTCCAGGATCACCAGTTGATTCTGAAGTGCTTTCAGCGAGTCGATGGAAAGCAATTCGGTTTCAGGCCGGTGGATGGAGAAATATTCGGTGAAAGCGCTGTTTTCGCGGAGTTGGCAAATCTGGGCAACGGTTTTTCCGAAACTGATGAGGTTCAACTGCCGGTCGACGAGGATAAAAAACGGAAAAAGGCGACTGAACCGGTCTTTGTCGAATTGAAAAAAACTGTCCATAATTACCAGTTTACGTTAAATATTTCATGATCGTGCCCGCCGTCCCGGCTTTGGATCAATTCGACCTGTACGGGCGTGTCGTACATGGCGCCCAGGCCTTCCAGCAAGCCCTGGACAAAATCCTGAAGCCCGTTTCGTTGGGAATAATAGTGCACCCGGACGGAGCGCTCTTCTTCGTGGCTGATCTTAAAGGAAGGAGGAGTGAGGTTGGGATAGATCAGCATCACACGGTTGTGGAATGCCGGAAGGTTGTGGAAAAACTCCTTTAGATTGGAGCCACCGGCCTCCATAAGGCCGCCGTATTTTAACCTGCCGGTTTTTAATACCCAGTATTTACCAAATTCGATGAGGATTTCGCGGGCAGAAAGCCCCAGTACCTCGGAAGCGGCGCCCACCAGGCGGTAGGTGATGTCGTCGTCGTAAGACTCATTGCTGAGAAAATAATC
>Ga0075163_10009095_pt1 | contig 13062 bp, 10 predicted proteins | sample JI1023141ADNA_FD_71478 | JGI IMG/M metagenome (GOLD analysis project Ga0075163, IMG submission 71478) | Wastewater effluent complex algal communities from Wisconsin, to seasonally profile nutrient transformation and Carbon sequestration -... | ecosystem: Engineered > WWTP > Effluent > Algae...
TTTACGCGCGGTCCGGTGTAGCGGGACATTCTTCCTCCAAAGCCCGCATCACGTGCGGGGGAGCGGCTTATTACTGAGCGACCGGCATGAGATCAAGGCGAAACGCGTAGAAAAAACGTGTCGCCCGCCTAGCTCGGGGGGCGGAACCTTGACCGCGATCGACGTCGGCCGCCAGGAAAAACACGATCGGGCCGTGTCAGGAGGATCCTCCGATCGGGCTTTGTCGCTGAATTTCAAGCACTTGAAGCGCCTCTGCGTCTTGCTTCCCCTTTCGGGTCGTTTCGGGTGAAGGTACCGGGATGCACTCTCGGACAGGGATCGTGCTCTCCGGCGGCGGCGCGCGCGGCGCCTACGAGGTGGGCGTCGTCGCGGGGATCATGGACGTCCTCCGCCCCTCGAAGCTGGAGCGGGCCCCTTTCGAAATCTTCACGGGCACGTCGGTGGGCGCCATCAACAGCGCCTGGCTCGCGTCGCACGCGCACCGCCCCGACATGGACATCGGCGGACTGGTGGCCGAGTGGGAGGGCCTGCGGCTGCGCAAGCACCTGCGCCTCGACCCCATGGGCATCCTGGCCGGGCGGCGCCTGCGCCCCCTGCTGTCCAAGCTGCGGGGCGACGAGGTGGGCCGCGTGGGGCGCTCGCTGCTCGACCCGCGGGCGCTCGAGGAGCTGGTGGCGCGCGCCATCCCCTACAAGCAGCTGCATCACAACGTGGACACCGGCGTGGTGCGCGCGCTGGTGGTCGCCTCGCTCGGCGTGGAAGACGGCATCACCACCATGTTCGCGGAGGTGGCTCCGGGCGCCGACTTCGCCACGTCGAAGGACCCCCGCCGGCGCGCGCGGCCCACGCGCATCGACTCCCGCCACGTGCTGGCCAGCTCGGCCATCCCGCTGATCTTCCCCGCTCGTGAGATCGACGGGCGCTACTTCTGCGATGGCGGCCTGCGCTTCAACACGCCCATCGCGCCGGCCATCCGGTGCGGCGCGGAGCGGCTGGTGATCATCTCGCTGCGCAGCGAGGCCAAGCCCGACGCCGAGTCGCGCGAGCTGGCGTTGCAGGCCTATCCGAACCCGGTCTTCCTGATCGGCAAGATCCTCGACGCGCTCTTGCTCGACCCGGTGAACTACGACTTGCAGGTGCTCGACCGCTTCAACCGGATGATCAGCACGCTCGAAGAGGTGCTGGGCGACAAGGAGATGGAGCGCGTGCAGGGCGTGATCCGCGAGTCACGCGGGGCGCCCTACCAGAAGGTGGAGCGTCTGGTGTTCCACCCCTCCGAGGACATCGGACGCATGGCGGCGGCGCGCGCCCACGAGCTGCGCCTCACCCACATCTCGCCGCACATCTTCTCGGGCGACCTCACGCTCGAGCCGGGCTTCCAGGCCGACCTCCTGTCGTTCGTGCTCTTCGACGGAGAGTTCGCCACACGCCTCGTGGCCCTCGGGCGCAAGGACGCGCACTCGAAGGCGGAGGCCATCCATCGGTTCTTCGACGTGTGAGCTTCAGCTCCCCGGGACGAAGTCGAGCACGCTGCCGTTGATGCAGTAGCGCTGGCCCGTGGGCGCCGGACCGTCCTCGAACACGTGGCCCAGATGGCCGTCGCAGCGCGCGCAGTGCACCTCCACGCGCACCATCCCGTGCGAGGTGTCGCGGTCTTCGCCCACGCGCCCCGGCTCGATGGGCCGCACGAACGACGCCCACCCCGTGCCCGACTCGAACTTGTCGCGCGAGTGGAAGAGCGGCGCGCCGCAGCCCCCGCAGTAGAACGTGCCGGCGCGGTGCTCCTGCCAGAGCTCGCAGCTGTAGGCCGGCTCGGTGCGCTGCGTGCGTAGCACCTCGAACTGCTCGCGGGTGAGGCGCGCGCGCCACTCGTCTTCCGTGAACGTCACGGTGGAACCCACGGGCGGCGGCGGGTTGGTCACGTAGGAGATGGGCGTGGTCGGCCCGGGCCACGCGCCGCTGGCTGCCTGAGGCTGCTCCACGGCGCTGGGCTGCTCGTTGCGCGCGGAGCCGCAGGCGCTCAGCACCACCGCTCCTGCCCAGCCGATGAAGTGCCTGCGCTGCATGGGCCTCAGGGGAAGCGCCTCGGCGCCATGGTGGTGATGAACGCGGCGAGCGCGGGCCACGGCATGTTGGGCGGCAGGTTCACGATGGGAAGGTCCTGCCCGAACTCGCGCCGGCGGCGCAGCTCGCGGATGCAATGCAGCGGGTTGCCGCTCACGGTGAGCGCGTCCACCAGCTCGGGCGTGACGGCGTCCTTCGCTTGCGAGCGGGTGGCCGGGTCCTTGTACAGCCGGTCGATGCGCTCGCACTCCTCGGCGTAGCCCATGCCGGTGAGCATCTCCTTGTAGTACTCGCCCATGCCGCCGATGTAGAACGAGATGATGTCGCGGGCCTTCTCGGAGGCCATGCGGCCCGTGAGCGGGATGGCCGTGGTGAACGGCGCCGTGATGATCTCGCTCGCGTTGCGGCCGGCCTTCTCGGCCCCTTGGGCGATCCACTCGCGCCCGCGGCCCAGCTCCGTGTAGGGCCAGAAGATGGGCATCCAGCCGTCGGCCAGCTCGCCGATGCTGCGGATGGCCTGCTCCTTGAGCGCGGCCACGTAGATGGGCACCTTCCGGCGCGTGGGCTTGTTGTCGAGCGTGAACTTGCGGTAGTCGCCGATCTTGGCGCCCGCCTGGTCGAGCGGCGTGCCGTCCAGCAGGGCGCGCGTGACGCGGATGACGTCGCGCGTCTGCGTGAGCGGCTGCTTGAACTCGCGCGCGTGGAAGCCCTCGATGACGCGCTTGCCACTGGTGCCGATGCCCAGGATGACGCGCCCCTCCGAGATCTCGTCCAGCGTGGCCACGCTCATGGCGATGAGCGCGGGCGAGCGGCTGAAGACGTTGATGATGCCCGTGCCGAGCTTGATGCGCTTGGTGTGGATGGCGATCTCGGTGAGCAGCTGGAAGCTCTCGTAGCCCCACACCTCCGGCAGCCAGAAGGAGTCGTAGCCGAGACGGTCCGCGAGGATGGCGGCCTTCAGGTAGAGCTTGCGGTCGTAGCCCTTCCAGAAAGCGATGAGGCCGGTGCGTTGCTGCATGGTCGAGATCTATAGGACCGAATCGCCCCCGGGCAAAGCGGGCTGGACTCGAGCCCAGAGTGGGGGACACTGCGGCCATGATGACGCGGATCGCGATGCTGGGTGTGTTGATGGGGCTGCTCGCGGGTTGCGGCGGCGGCAGCACCGAGGCCGACGGCAGCGAGAGCGCCGCCACCAGCGGAGACGAGTCGCTCCCCGAGGCGCCGCGCGTCACGGGCGAAGAGGCGCGCGCCATGGTCGCGAGTGGCGCGGTCCTGCTGGACGTCACGCCAACCGCGCGGGCCGACCAGTCGCTCATCGAGGGCCGCACGCACATCCCCTCGAGCGAGCTGGACGCGCGCATGGGCGAGCTGCCGCGCGACCGCGACATCGTGGTCTACTGCCTGGGCGGTCGGGCCAGCCCGCGAGCGGGCGCTCGGCTTCGCGCCGCTGGCTATCGAGCGTTCGTGCTGGGCGCCAAGACCAACTGGGAGCTCTGAGGACACCATGGCGCGCCGAATGCACTCCACCGATCCCGAGGCGCCGGACCCCTACGAGGGTGTTCCGTCTCGCGGCCAGAAACGCGCGAAGCAGCACGAGGTCACCTCCGAGATGGCGAGCCTCGGCCTGGCGCTCGCGGCCATGACGCCCGCGGTGCGCGCGAAGCTGGAGCTCCCGGACGCGCTCGAGCAGGCCCTCCGCGAGCTGGCCGGCGCCAGCAAGGGGGCCCACGTTCGTCAGCGGCGCTTCGTGGCGCGCCAGCTGCGCTCCTACGACGGCAAGGCACTGGCGCACGCGGTGGCCCTGCTGGACCCGTCCAGCCCCGTGTCCCTGGCCCGTGCCCAGCTCATCGAGCGTTGGCGCGACCGCCTCATGGACGCGCGCCGTGTGGACGAGGGCAGCGAGGAATTCCTGGCCTCGTACCCCACGGCCGACCGCCAGACGCTGCGCCAGCTGGCGCGTGGTGCGTCGAAGGAGGCCGGCGACACGGAGGACCAGGCTGCGCGCGGCAAGAGCGCCTCGGCCAAGCGGCGCGCGCTGTATCAGTACCTCCGCGAGCGCATCGCGGAGGCGGACCCGCGGCCCACTGCGGTGCGGCCGGTGACGGATGATGACGTCGACGACTTCGACGACGGCGACGACTGAGTTCCGCCCTCTACACGAGCTCGCTGACCGCGCGGTGGGCCTGCTCGAAGGCGGAGTGCGCGTACGGGTCCCAGCCGGCGTCCGAGCCCGCGATGGTCACGTTCCCCACGCGTTCACGCGCGCGCTCCATGCTGCGCTGCCCCACCTCTTCCGGCTCCATCAGGGTGTTCGGGCCGTAGGCGTAGCCGTGGGACCAGCGGTTGACCGTGATGGCCGCGATGTCGCGGTCGGCGTCGAAGCCGCCGGGTCCGAGCATGCGCGTGAGGTCCTCGCGGATGTGACGCTCGTAGTCTTCGATCTTCAGGCCGAAGAGCTTCTTGCGCGCCGCACGCAGCGCCGTGCGCGGGTCGGCGGCGTCGGGCACGGTGGGCACGTAGACCATGTGCACCAAGATGGGCTCACTCGGGTCGAAGGCGCAGCGATAGCCGCCCATGGCCACCGGATAGTCGAGCTTCACGCGCGAGTGGAACGTGTCCACGCCGAAGATCTCGTGCACGCCGAGCTTCACCCATGCGTGCCAGTTGCGCAGCGCCACGTTGGTGTAGATCAGCGGCGCCTTCACGTTGCTCGCGAGGGCGCTGCTCTGCTCGGCCGGCAGGCCGTCCAGCAAGTACGGGACGCTCATGTTGAAGCACGCGAGCGTGCTGTGCTTGGCCCGCACCCGTGTGGGGTGACCGTCGGCGTTGTGGAGCAGGCCCACGTCCACGCCACCATTCCCGTCGCTGGTGGCGTTGCGGGCCCACGCCACGGTGCTGCCCAAGCGGATGCGCACCGCGTTGCCGGGCTGGTCCAGCTGAGTGTAGTCGAAGGGCGCGAGCACGACGTCCTCCATGGTGCTGCCGGGCGCGACGGACGGGATCAACTTGCGCACCATCAAGCGCGCGAGCGATGCGTTGCCGTCCGGAAAGTGGTGCACGTAGGGCTCGTCGAGCGGGCCGAGCTCGCCGTCGTGGTGGCCCTGCGGGAGCGCGATGCCCTCGAGGCCGGGCAAGCCGTAGTGGCCCGCTTCGAGCGCCGGGATGTGCGTGGGCGCCATGCCGAAGAAGTCGGCGGTGCGCTGCGCGAAGTAGTGGAGGGCTTCGTCGCCGAGGCCCCAGTCGTCGCGCAGGAAGTCGCGGTAGCTCTTGGTGCGGAGGTACGCGGCGCGCTCTTCGGCCGTGCCCATGGACTCGAGCGTGACGCGCCCGGTCGTGTACAGCGCCAGCAGCTGCGCCCGCGAGGCCTCAGCCATGGGGAAGGCGCCGAAGAACGCCTCGAAGGAGCGCGCGTTCAGGCGCCCCTTGGGCACGTCGTCCGACATCCACGCGGTGGGGTCGCCCGTCACGAGCCGGTCCTGTCCGAAGTGCTGCGCGCTGAAGAACGTGCCGCGCGACAGCCCGAGGTCCGCGTAGGTGGCGTGGTGGAAGTAGGTGGTCTCGAACTTGGTGATGTCCACGCCGAGCATGCTCATGAGCTGCTTCGTGGCAGGCCCGAAGTTCTGCTGCGGCGACTGCAGGCTCTCCGACCCCCCGTAGCCGATCAGCAGCTTGCCATCCACGGTGAACTCGTTGCGCGCCGCGTGCCCGCCGAAGTCGGCCATGGGGTCCACGATCAAGATCTTTGCGTCGGCCCCGAAGCGCTCGCGATAGAAGAGGGCGGTGGACAGGCCGCTGAGGCCTGCCCCCGCGACGACCAGGTCGTACTCTTCGGAGACCGGCACCTCGTCGAACGTGGCGCGCGTGCCCTTGAACGCCGCGCGGTGCATGACGCTGGCCGCGTCGAGCGAGAGGCCACGCAGGCCGTGGTGCGTGGCGGGGATGCCGTCGTGGATGTCGGTGACCTGGGTGGTGTCCATGAGGGGTGCTCGGTTCGTGCCGGTCGGATCTGGCCGGGACGGTACGCCGTCGCCGCAGACCTGACCAACCGGTTCCGGTGGGGGCGCCCACGACCGGCGCCCGCCGCCAGCGTCGACGCGCGCGGGCTCACGACTCCGGTCGAGGGCTGGCCGTCGAGCGCTCCCCGATGAAGTTGACGTGACCCATCTTCCTGCCCGGGCGGACGTCTCGCTTCCCGTACACGTGCAGGGCCGCGTGGGGCGAGCTCAGGTACGCGGGCCAGCCGTGCACGTCGTCGCCGATGAGGTTCCTCATGGTCACGTCGCTGTGCCGCCGCGGGTCTCCGAGAGGCCACCCCGCGACCGCCCGGATGTGCTGCTCGAACTGATCCACGTGGCAGGCCGCCTCCGTCCAGTGCCCCGAGTTGTGGACGCGCGGGGCGACCTCGTTGACCAGCAGCCCGCCCTCGGTGACGAAGAACTCGACGCCGAGGACCCCCACGTAGTCGAGCGCGTCGAGCACGAGCTCGGCGGCGCGCCGAGCGGCACGGGCCTGCTCGTCGCCGAGCTGCGCCGGCACTCGAGTGGTTCGCAGGATGCCGTCCTCGTGCGCGCTCTCGCCCGGCTCGTAGCAAGCGCGGTTCCCCCTCACGCAGCGGGCGGCCACCACGGAGACCTCGCGCTCGAAGGCGACGAACCCTTCGAGCACACAGGGTTGGGTGGCCACCAGCGCGACCGCTGAGTCGATTCGATGCGGCCCGTCGAGGCGCACCTGGCCCCGTCCGTCGTAGCCGAACCGGCGTGTCTTCAAGATGGCCGGATAGCCGATGCGAGCCAGGGCCGGCGCCAGCTGCTCCGGGCTGTCCACCGCTTCGAAGGGCGCCGTGCGCAGACCCAGCTCGGTCAGGAAGCGCTTCTCGGCCAGCCGGTCCTGCAGCACGTTGACCGCGTGCACCGGCGGGCGAATGGGGGGCGCTGCATGAAGCGCCGACAGCGCCGCGGTGGGCACGCTCTCCCACTCGAACGTGATGGCGTTCACGCTCGCGGCGAAGCGCGCCATGGCCGCGCCATCTTCGAAGGGGGCCTGCGTCAGCTCGGCCGCGACGTCGGCTGCGGGGCAGCGCGGATCGGGGTCGTACACGTGCACTCGCAGCCCCAGGCGCGCCGCCGCCATGGCGAGCATGCGCCCGAGCTGTCCACCGCCGAGCACGCCGATGGTCTGCCCGGGCGTGAGCAGCGTGAGCACGGGGGTGCGCGAACCATCACTCGTCACGCGGCACCTCCTCCACGGACTGCGACAGCGCCTCACGCCAGTGGTCCAAGCGCTCCGCGAGCTCGTTGTCCGTGAGCGCCAAGATGGCCGCCGCCATGAGCCCCGCGTTGGCGGCCCCCGAAGCGCCGATGGCCATGGTCGCCACGGGGTAGCCGCGCGGCATCTGCACGATGGAGTACAGGCTGTCCACGCCGGACAGCGCTTGGGACATCACGGGCACTCCGATCACGGGCAACCGGGTCTTGGACGCCATCATCCCGGGCAGGTGGGCGGCTCCGCCGGCGCCGGCGATGATGACGCGCAGCCCGCGCTCGGCCGCGTGCTTGCCGTAGTCCCAGAGCCGCTCGGGCGTCCTGTGCGCCGACACGATGCGCGCCTCGTAGGGGATGCCGAGCTCCGCGAGGATCTGGGTGGCGGCCTTCATGGTCTTCCAGTCGGACTGGCTGCCCATGATCACGCCCACGTGTGCACTACGCATACTCACCTCCTCGCCACCCGCTCGCCGTGCGCCGGTAGACGGCGCCGCCACCGGGCTCGATCGAAAACAGGAACAGCCACTCGTTCTCGACGAGGTCACGCACCAGCGCGTGCTTCGTCACGACCGCGTCGATGGCGTCGCGCGGCGCCTCCAGCAGCACGCTGAGGCGCTGTGGCGTGTGCACCCAGTCGCTGCCGTCGTGCAGGGACTGGAGCGCCAGCCCGATGCGCAGGTCGCCGCCCGCTCCCTCGAACACGCCCACGGTGCCCCCCACCACGTTGTGGAGCACCTTGTTTCCGCTGCCGTAGCGCGGGTTGTCCACCGTGGACGCGTAGTACTGCATGCCGATCATGTGGGCGACCACCATGGGCGCACACATGATCTGCTCGAGCACCCGGAAGCCCTCGTCCTCGGCGGGGCGGTACTCGTGCAGGAAGACTCGCCCATCGAGGTCCAGGCCGCGGGTTCGCTCGCGCGGGGCCGCGATGAACGCGGCGTTGCGGGCGAGGGCCCACTCGGGGCGCACCTCCGACCAGTCGCGCGAGCGTCTGCGCAGCGTGGCCTGGAGCGCTTGGTCACCGAGACCGTCGAGGCCCATGCTCGCCGCGCGCGCTCGGCGTGCGCGCTCGCTCGCGCCGAGCAGGTCTCGTCGGAGGCGGGCGACGTCGTCCGCGTGGGTCTCGGCGAGGCCGTCGAGGTCGTACAGGCGCAGGTCGTCCGTGGTGGTGTCGTGGACGCCGCCGACGAAGCGCGTGGTCTCGGGGATCGCGATGCCCTCGTTCACCAGCCCTGCGCGCACGGCGCGGTCGTTGAGCAGCCCAGCCAGCGCGCGGGCGTTCACCTCACCGCTCTGTCCCCCGCAGGCGCCGCACTGCAGACCCGCCGCCTGCGGGTTGTTGTCGCTCGTGGCGGCGTGGCCGAAGAGGACCACCAGGCGGCCGAAGCGTGCTGTGAGGCTCATGCCGCGCAGCACGTTCCCCGCCAGCGTGACCCGGCGCGCGAGGGGCAGCTCCTCCCCGTCCGGGCCCACCAGCGTGGGCACCAAGCTGTGTGCGTGGGCGTGCGTGCGGAGCGGGTCGGCGCCGCCGTCGCCCAGCGCGAACGTGTCTCGGACGAGCGCGCCCAGCGCGCCGAGGCCGAGGGCCTCCACCCAGGAGAAGGTGGCGACCGGGTTGCGCGAGAGCTCCTTGACGAGGCCCAGGCCCTCCGCCGAGCGCGCCACGGCCGCGCCGGCTTGGCTCTGGCGCGGGCCGCGATCCGCGATCTGCAGGCTGGGCGCCAGCAGCCCGGGGAGCTGCGCGCGCGCCGGTCCTCGGAGCGGTTGGTAGACCGCGGTGAGCCCGAAGAACCCCGCGAACCCGAGCGTGTGGAGGTCCTGGCCCTCGGCCTCGACGCTCCTCCGCATCACCTCCGAGCGGACGTCGATGCAGAACACCAGCTGTGCGCGCGGCGCCTCGTCGGGCGCGCTCGCGGTCTCGGCCTCGACGTCCGGAACCAGGCGCTGTTGGTAGGCCACCTCCACGGCGCGCTGGAGCACCCACTCGGCCTCGCCGGCCGTGCGCGCGGCGAGCGGGCGCGAGCGAAACGAAGCGCGCGCTCGGCGAACGGTCTGCCGCACGTCGGCGGAGGCCACCTCTTGGTAGAGCAGCAGCTCCCACGTCAGGCGCGCCGCCAGCAGATGGACGATGTCCTCGTCGTCGCCGCCCGTGAGGCGGGCCTCCCAGCGCGTGAAGGCGAACGCCGACGCCCACCCGAGGATGCTGAGGAGCAGCGCCGTGAGGTAGTCCTCACGCTCGGATGGCGTCACCCCGAGGACCTCGAGCGCGTGCCGCAGGAGGGCGCGCGGCTCCGTCGGGAGGGCCCGCGACGCCGCTGCCAAGCCCGCTCGGCCCACCAGCAAGCGAGGTGACGCGTCCTCTGCCAACAGGCGCCGGAAGCCTGCGTAGAAGCCTCCTTCGCGCGAGAGAGGCCAGCTCGCTTGCGCCCGGTCGACGTAGGCCGCGCACGCCTGGCTCAGCTGTCGCGTGACCAGCTCGTCGTAGGAGACGGCGTGTGACAGGTCGCGCGAGGCGTCGATCACGTCGACCACGGTGGGATAGCGTGACTCGGCGGGCTCGGGAGCCTCGAGGCACGCGAGCACCTTCGTCGCGTCGAGCGCGGAGCCGCTCTGCTCGATGGCCAGCTGAATGTGGCGCTCGGTCAGCGTCTGCTCCTGGTAGCGCGCGCGGTACCACGCCCGCGGCATGACCATGCGCGTGCCCGAGAGCGCCGTGAGGTGCGCGGCGGCGTCCTCGATGGGCTGGCTGACGAAGCCCCAGTAGGGGTTCACCGCGATCAGCCTATCGAGGGGCCACGCTGGCGCGATGCGCGCGCACGCCGCGTCCACGGCTGCGTCGAAGGTGGCGGGCTGTGCTGCCGCTTCGGAGGCGGCGCTGTGACCGACGGTGGGCTCGCTCATGCTGCGCTCCCGACGGCCGAGGCCTGCAGGTGGGTGGGGGGGCGCTGCCGTGTGAGCCCGCGCGGGGGCCACAGCGCGAAGGTCAAGCGCGTGAAGACCTCGTCCAGGTAGAACCCGGCGAACACGGCGGGGTAGAGGCGCCTCGCCAGGGCTCCGTCGGGCACGTGGCGGAGCCATGCATGCACGCCGAGGCCAGCGCCGAAGAGGACGACCACCACGCCGAGGTGAGCCACGCTCGCGACGTCCGACGTGGCGGGCGGATACCCGGCGACTGCAAGGCCGAAGCCGGCGTGCAGCAGCAAGTACGCGACCAGCAGCAGGCCTCCCCCGGTCACCCGCGCGAGCGCCGCCTGTGGCGCGCGTGTGGGCCGTGCGTCCGCCAGCAGCGCCGCGAGGGCGAGAGCCATCATGAATCCGGCCGCCGTGCCGGGAGTCGTCTCGCGAAGGCCCGCACCGAGCAGCGCGTCCACCGTGAAGACGGCGGCCAGCGACAGGGAGAGCGACAGCAGCCAGCGCGCAGGACTCGGCGCCACGCTCTCGTGCCGCGCCCGGCCGCTCACCGTGTGGGTCACGGTTCGTCCCGAGCTCAAGAACGCGTGCGCCTTGTAGAGCGAGTGCGCCACCAGGTGCAGCAGCGCGAGGTCATACGCCCCGAGGCCGCACTCCACCAACATGAACCCCATCTGCGCGCAGGTGGACCAGGCCAACGCTACCTTGATGGTCACGCGTGTGGTCATCACCAGCGCGGCGAGGGTGGCCGTCAGTCCGCCCACCACCACCAGGAGCGTCTGGGCGGCCTCCATCTGGAGCAGCAGGGCTCCCAGGCGAACGAGCACGAACCCGCCGATGTTCACGATGCCCGCATGCAGCAGCGCCGACACCGGCGTGGGGGCCTCCATGACCTGGATGAGCCAGCCGTGGAACGGCAGCTGAGCCGAACGCAGGATGACTCCGCCCGCGAGCAGGACGCCCGCGACCTCGAGAGTGGTTCGAGAGACCGCCGGCGCCATGGCCCGACCGAGGGCGTCCATCTCGAGCGTGCCGACGGCGTGGTAGAGGAGCGCCGCCGCGGCGAAGAGCAGGACGTCTGCGACCCGACTCATGAGGAACTTCTTGTGCGCCGCGACCAGCGCCTGCGGTCGCTCGGGGTAGAACGTGAGGAGCTGGTGGAGCGCGACGCTCGACACGCTCCAGGCTGCCACCACCACCAGCAGGTTGTTGGCGATGACGAGCAGGCTCACCGCAGCCATGGTGAGCGCGAAGGCGCGCAGGTAGCGAGCCTGGCCGGGCTCGCCCGAGAGGTAGCGCTGGGAGAAGCGCGTGATCACCAGGCCGAGCAACGTCACCAGCGTGAGCATGACCAGGGAGAGGGCGTCGGCGCGCACGCTGAAACTGGGGACGAACGTGCCGGCTGCCCCCGAGAGCGGCCACGCGAGGCCATCCACGTGCCACCGCGTGACGGGAGGGCTGGGATTCAGGACGTGCAGCATGCTCGCCGACATCGCGAGCAGCGGCGCCAGGTGCGCCACCGCGTGAGCGACTCGCCATCGAGTGGCGAGCGACTTTGCCGCGCTCGAGTGGCGGGCAGTCAGGCCGAAGCCGATGGCGGACAGGAGGAAGAGGAGTGGGACCGAGAGTAGGAGTGTTGCGCTGTTCATCATCGTCGAGCTCCGTGTGGACGAAACCTAGGACCCCGCGATACTTCGGTAAAATACTCATTATCAACAATAACGTTCGCAGAAACAGAACGTTTGGGGAGTCCCGGTGCGCGGCCGCGCGCGCGTACGGCGGCGACACGTGACGTTCAGCTCGCTTCGAGGGCCGCGAGGGTCTCGGCGTAGCTCTTGAGACCGGCGCGCGGAGCGCCCACCAGGCAAGACACGGTGCCGTGCAGCTTGTTCTCGTACATGAGCTGGTGCGCACGTGGGACTTCGTCCCAGGTGAACAACCTCGTCATCACGGGCTTGATCTTGCCCTGCTGCACGAGCGCGTTCGCGCGACGACACGAGTTGGCGTCCGCGAAGTGAGAGCCGATGATCTGCTTCTGGCGCATCCAGAGGTGGCGCACATCGAAGGTCAGGTTGTACCCGGTGGTGGCGCCGCAGATCACGATCCGGCCGAAGTCGTTGGCGAGGAAGACGCTCGCCGGGAACGTGCTCTTGCCCACGTGCTCGAACACCACGTCGACACCCGTGCGTTCACCGAGGATCTCCCAGATGCGCCGACCGAACGCCTTCACGGCCGCAACTCGGTCGGCCTCTTCGGCGGCAGTCATTCCGTCTCGGTACGGGAGTCCGGGGAACTCACTGCGGTCAATCACGCCCACCGCGCCGAGGCTCATGCACAGCTCGGCCCGGTCCGGGCTGGAGACGACCGCGATCGGGCGCGCGCCCACCGCAGCGGCGAGCTGCACGGCGAACACCCCCAGCCCCCCACCGGCGCCCCACACGAGCACGCTCTGGCCGGGCTGGATCTTGGCGCGGTCCACCAACATCCGGTGGGCCGTGTAGTACGTGAGCCCGTAGCTCGCGGACTCCTCCCACGTGAGGTGCGCCGGCTTCTGGAGCAGCTGTTGGGCTTGCACGCGTGTGAACTGCGCGAACGACCCATCCGGCGTCTCGTAGCCCCAGATGGTCTGCATGTCCGAAGCGCCCGGCTCGAGGAGGTGATTGCAGTGCAGCACGACCTCGTCGCCCACGCCCCAACCCCTCACTCCTTCGCCGACCGCCCACACCACGCCGGAAGCATCGGAGCCCGGTACCACGTACTCGAGGCCGTGGTTGGCGAGGATGTCGACGGGCTCGCCGAGCCCCGCCCAGATACCGTTGAAGTT
>Ga0075163_10009096_pt1 | contig 13062 bp, 8 predicted proteins | sample JI1023141ADNA_FD_71478 | JGI IMG/M metagenome (GOLD analysis project Ga0075163, IMG submission 71478) | Wastewater effluent complex algal communities from Wisconsin, to seasonally profile nutrient transformation and Carbon sequestration -... | ecosystem: Engineered > WWTP > Effluent > Algae...
GAAAGCAATCCAAAACTAGACAGAATCGTCTGTAAAACAGCGGCTGCCCAAACATTCTTAACCGCCGTAGTAGGGGGAAGAATAGACGAAATGGAAGCATTGCTCAAAGAAAGTTCGTGGCTAGTACAGGTGCATGGGCGCATCACCGATCCTGCCAACCGCACGTTTAAAGAAATATCGGGTTTTCAATATGCCGTATGGGCGCATGATCGATGGATGGCAGACAAACTATTAAATTATTTAGCAAAAGAAGACGCAGTAAAACAATTTAGGCGTCTTGAAGAGAAGCCAGGAATCATCAGTTCATATGGCATGCAATTCAGCTTTGATCCGTTACTGAACCGATATGAAACCTATCTATCAGACACAGAGAGTGCCAGTAAATGGCAAGCGATAGGCAAAGAGCAGGCGAAAGTGCCAACGTGGTACGTGTATAAATTTCTAGAGAGGGGAGATAATGTTGCGTGGACACAAAAAAACCCGCAGCTGGATTTCACTCGCAAGGAAACGGAAGATACAAAGTCGTGGTTAGAGAAAGATGAAGGGAGGCCGTGGTCCCGCGGAGTCGGCCCAGGGGCGCTGTCATGGTATCAACATGGTCCATCTCCAATCAGTATTGTGTTCGACGACCAAGAAATGACGAGACTGGAAAAAACGGCAGCGGAGACCTATCGTCAAAATCTCCGTACAAAACTTAGCCTGACCCCTGCCGTTGATTCTGAAAGTCGACAGACTCATGATACTGTTCACGAAAACGATGAACCGCCAATCAGCCCGACACACGACTCCTCGCGCCAGGAAGACGCTTTATTGCAAGCGCCAACCCCACGCGCGCAGTTTTGATGGGCTGAGCTCACCGCAAAGTCAAGATACCTAGGCGCGACTTTCTAAGGAATAAAACCGTGCGGCCTAAGTCTAAAGTTCAATGGGATCATCATTTTCTATTTTACGTGATTGCCAAGTTTTGCTGCCGTCAACCAGGGTTCATCGTATTGGCGTCGTGGGCGTGGCGCCGGATGAACGGCATAGATACCTTCGACAAACCAATACATCAGATTTTTCAGGCAAAGACATAGGCTTGAACCTTAAAATCCCCTGGATTTCCTTCGCAGGTTTCGCGACACAGCGAAGGCGGGTGTTTTGCAAAGACACCCTAAGGGTGGACGACATTTGCACCATTTGCAAGTGAGGCTTTTCCCGTATGACACTGGGTGAAGGTTCAGACGCGCTGCCTTCGGTTTTAGCGATCCCACTCGCGATGGCTGATCTTCTGCTCATGATAAAAGAGCAGCTAGTCATCACACCAACAAGCTAAATTTTTGCAGAAACAGGAAATTTGTCAAGCAGAAAAATGTGGCCGTCAGGTAGAAAGCCCCCCCAACCTTCTACATAGTTTCTACATGAAATTTTCTAATTTTAAGTATGTCTGCGTAAGTCCTTTATTTTACTGGTGGGCCGTGTAGGGATCGAACCTACGACCTATTGATTAAGAGTCAACTGCTCTACCAACTGAGCTAACGGCCCATTTAAAACTCTTTCATTACCATCCTTGGCGAGACATGTGTGCTTTTAGGATACCCCTCCGCGTTACTGCCTATTCGTCGCAACGCCTCTTACTTGATAATTTTACACATTTAATCCTATAGATTCTAGGAGCTGTTAACATTTCCCTATACTTTTTCTATCAATTGCCGTCCCAACAAACCCGTAGGACGAAATAATAAAAACAGTACCAGCAAGCTGAAAGCAGTAAAATCACGATAAGTTGAAGGGAAAAATGCGGCCATATAAATCTCCACTGCACCTAAGATAAATCCACCCAGCATTGCACCCCGTATATTGCCAATGCCTCCAATAACTGCTGATATAAAGGCTTTCCAACCCATACCCACTCCCATATAAGAATCAATCACAGGATATGATTGTGCGTACAACACCCCCGCAGCACCCGCTAGAGCTCCACTTATTGCAAACGTATACATAATCACTCGGTTTAAAGGCACTCCAATAAGCATTAATTCTTGGCTATTATTAGCAATCGCTCTTTGTGCTAGTCCCAACAATGTATGGCGAGAGGTCCAATCTAACAGACTCATAAGGATCACTGCAATAATAATGGTATAGGATTGCAGCGAAGAAATGATAATTCCCTCAAACTCCCAATTAACATTTTGAATCAAAGTAGGGACAGATTGTGGGTAGGGATTGATGAGTAACATAACGTTTTCCAGCAAAAGTCCACAAGCCAGAGCAGTAATTAGCATTGATACCTTTGGCGCTTTACGCAACCGCAAAGGCCGATAAGCAAGTTGCTCAATTAAGATGGCAATGACAGCGGTTCCAACCATACCAACCAATAAACTAAGCCAGAAACCTAGATGCAATCCTACAGCAGCAAATAAACCCGTAAAAGCTCCAGCCATAAAAATATCGCCATGCGCGAAATTAAACAGCCGCAAAATCCCATAGACTAAACTATAGCCTAATGCAATTAATGCATAGATACTGCCTAATTCCAGAGCATTAAGCGTTTGCTGAACAAAATACATCTTAATATATGCTCCGTTCGATGTTTCGTAAAAAGCAGAAAAACAAGTTTAGATATCTACCCGCTGTTATGCTTGACCATTCATGATCCATACAAATTTATCGCCCTTAACTTGCATAATAACAGCGCTTTTATCGGGATCACCAGAATTAGGAGAAAACTTAATAATACCAGTTACACCTTCAAACATAGGTAGATTGGAAATGCTATTTCGTACTGCTTGACGATCTAGACTGCTGGAGGTGGCAATCGCCTTAAATAAAAAATGAAATGCGTCATAAGTTAAAGCGGCGATATCATCAGGTTCTTTGCCATAAAGTTTTTGATATTTTTCAACAAATTCGCGCGTAACTGGCGTCTCTGCTTCTGCCGAATAATGATTAGCGAAATAAGAACCTTCGACTGCACCATTTGATAATTTAATTAAATCGGGGCTACTCCACGCATCACTCCCTAAAAATGGCACATTTAAACCCAGGCGTTTTGCTTGCTGAGCAACCAAAGATACATCATTGTAATAGGTGGGTAAAAAAATCACCTGAGGGTTAATTGCCTTAATTTTAGTTAACTGTGCTGAAAAATCTTTATCATGCGTTGTGTATGTTTCAAAAGCTACAACTTTCCCACCCAATTTTTCAAAACTATCTTTAAAAGTAGCCGCCTGGGAGCTAGGCGCTTCAGAAGCCACATCATAAAGTACAGCAGCTGTTTGTGCTTTTAGTGTTTCATATGCAAATCGCGCTAATACCCTTGACTCAAAAATATCAGTAAAACAGGCACGAAATACATATTGCTTTGGTTTGTTTGTCTGAGTGTCTAGAGTTACTTTGGGATTCGTAGACCAAGGTGTGATTAAGACTGTCTGATCACTCTCAGCAATTTCAGCAGCAGGAATAGCCCCCGAACTAGAATTTGGGCCTATAATAGCTAACACATCATCTTTTGTAATTAGCTTTTGAGCTGCTGCTGCGGCCTGATCTCCCTTGTCTGCATCATCTTCAATAATGAGTTTTACAGGTAAGGTTTTATTTCCTATAACAATGCCACCATTTTTGTTTACTTCATTGACGGCCATTTCTGCTGCATTTTTGCTCGAAGCGCCAACAGCAGGAATACTACCAGTCAATTCCATGATAGCGCCTATCTTAATTTGGTTTTCTTCATGTTTTGACTCGTTGCAGCCAAACAACAAGAAGCAAACAATCAGTAAAAGCATGGTTTTTTTAATCATAAAAATTTCCCTATTAAAGTAGTTTTTTTAATATTTATACTCATTCAACCTGAAAACACTGGTTTTGTATCTTCAGGTTGAAAAAAAATCAGGGGGTTTTTAAAGGGGGGAATGCTTTGCCCCCACTTAACATCAAAGATTATACTCCCCGCGACAGTAAACTCTTTTTCAATAAACTCGCGATTTCAAACGCGGGGAGTATATAACAGGTTCAATCATTTATGAACCTGCTGTAAGTTGTCATAAATACGTTGCGCCAATTCTCTGTTTATTCCAGGAACTTTACAGAAATCCTGTATATTAGCTTCCAAAATGCCTTGTAATCCGCCAAATAAACGCAGCAACTGAGCGCGTTTTTTTGGACCTATTCCTACAATTTCTTCCAGTGTGGATTTGTTGCGTATCTTGGAGCGCTGTTTACGATGCCCTGTAATTGCAAAACGATGCGCTTCATCACGAATACGCTGAATCAAATACAATACTTTCTCGTTCTGTCCAAGCGAATATGGTTTTTGGTTGCCGGAAACAAAAATAGTTTCAAAACCAGGTTTGCGCGTTGCCCCTTTAGCAACCGCTAATAATAAAACATTTGATATCTGTAATTCTTTAAACACTTCTTCAGCTTTAGCTAACTGTCCCTTGCCGCCATCAATAATTAATACATCTGGTAATACTTTTTCTTCTGTTTTTAAATAAGTGTAGTGACGACTGATAGCTTGTTTTATAGCAGCATAATCGTCGTTTCTGATGATATCTTTAATCAAGAAACGTCGATATTTTTCTGTTATTGGACCTTCTGAACCAAATACGACACAAGATGCAACCGTTGCTTCCCCTTGTGTGTGACTCACATCAAAACATTCAAAATGTCGCGGAACTTCGACCAAATTAAAAATCTTTTGGAAAGCGCTCAATACATCATCATAATTGGATTGGTTAGCTAAATGTGCATGCAAAGCATGTTCCGCATTTGTTAATGCAGTTGCTAACCATTTGATTTGCTCATGACGCTTTGGTTTGTCGATAACTATTTTATAACCCCATGCTTGCGATAGTGCCGAACAAAGCCAGGTTTTATCTGGGAAATCCTGACTAACATATATTCGATGCGGCCATGATTTTTTACGCTCAGGATTTAAATAATATTGAGATAAAAAAGCAGCAAGGGTTTCCTCTGCGTTTGCGTGTTCTGGAACTTGTGGGAAATAAGTATGACTTCCAATCCAAATTCGATTACGAATGGTCAAAACTTCAATGCAAAATATGTTTTCATGTTGCTTTAAAGCCACGATATCCAAATCTTTTTCGCGTGCTTTTCCGCTCTCTATATGCTGTATTTTGCGTAAATTAAAAATTTGGTCACGATACTTTGCTGCTTCTTCATAAGCAAGATCTACTGACATCTTTTCCATTTTATCCGCCAAAATATGGATTAGATTATCACTTTTGCCTTGTAAAAATAAACGTGCATAATGAACATTTTCTTGATAATGTTTTGAATCGATATAGTTAACACAGGGTGCTGTGCATCGTTTTATCTGATATTGTAAACAGGGACGTGTTCTATTTTTGAAAAAAATATCATTACACTGCCTAATCTTAAATATCTTTTGTAATAATTCCAACGTTTCATAAACAGAACGCGAGTTCGGATAAGGACCAAAATATTCCCCTGCTACTCTTTGTGCACCACGATATACTTGCAAACGTGGAAAGTCTGTATCTGCAGAAAGAAAAAGATAAGGATAAGATTTATCATCCTTAAGGATGACGTTATATCGAGGACGCAGCGTTTTTATTAATGTGCTTTCCAACAACAAAGCTTCATTTTCAGTAGGTGTAATAGTAACATCAATATGGTGCACTTGATGCATCATGGACTGTGTTTTGGCATCTAACTGACTCGTAGAACGAAAATAGTTTTTGATGCGTTTCTTTAAGTGACGGGCTTTTCCTACGTATAATATCCGACCCTTAGCATTTATCATTTTATAAATGCCAGGGCGGGCGGGTAATTTTTTTAAAAATTCTTTACAATAAAGTGCCATCTTCTGCCAATAATCCAAAACGATGCATCAATACAGCAAGTTCTACTGGGTTTTTTACATATAATTTTCTGTATAAACGACTGCAGTAAGTTTTTAATGTACTGCTAGATATCTCTAATTCTTCACAGATACATTCAGATTTCCAACCATAATAAATTAATAAAGCAACCTGCAATTCTCGTTCAGAAAGTATATCAAGCGGGTTTTCAACCTCATGCTTTCCTCTCTTAAATTTTCTATCAATCGTACATTGAGTATAAAAATGGCCAGCAGATACAGCTTGAATGGCTTGTGCTATCTCTTTAAAACCAGAGGATTTGTTGAGGAAACCCGCTATACCCAGTTTGAAAAGCTTAGCAATAACAGCGCTATTTATTAAAGCGGTAAGGATAATTATCTTGATATTAGGATATTTGTTTAATAATGCAGAAGCGACTTCCACACCGTTTAAATCTTCCATTTTAAGGTCTAGCAATACTAGGTCTGGTTGTAGTTGCTCATAAAGTATTATCGCTTCTTTTCCTGACCCTGTTGCTCCGACTACTTCTATATTCGGCAAACTTGACACAATAAAACAAATGCCAGATCGCACCAACTCTTCATCGTCCACTACTAAAATGCGAGTTACAGGGGACATAATATACTCCCTCTCACCGCAGGTGAGACAAAACTGGGGATTGTTAAGGGGGGGGGGAAATGTTTTGTTTTCCCTCCTTAACATCAACAGATCATACTGCTCGTATTAAAAAGCCGATACATGAAAAATTCTCACTTTAAAGTACTGGCAGTATGCACTCCCTCTCACTGCAGGTGAGACAAAACATCAACTGTCTGCGGGTTCAGGCTGCAACATCAATTTAGCAATTAATCTCGCGACTTTTTTACGAATATGACGACGGTCGACAATCATGTCTATGGCTCCATGCTTTAACAAAAATTCGCTTCGCTGAAACCCGGGCGGCAAGGTTTGACGCACAATTTGCTCAATGACGCGTGGACCTGCAAAACCAATCAATGCCTTAGGTTCAGCAATAATAATATCCCCCAACATTGCCAGACTAGCTGATACCCCGCCCATAGTAGGGTCCATCAAGATAGGAATAAAAGGAATGCCTGATTCAGAAAGCTTAGCCAAAGCAGCGCTCGTCTTCGCCATTTGCATCAAAGAAAATAAACCCTCTTGCATGCGTGCTCCACCGCTAGCAGTAAAACAAATGAGCGGAAGCTTTTCACGCAATGCAACGTTTACACCTTGCACAAAACGTTCGCCCACTGCCATACCCATTGACCCGCCAATGAAATTAAAATCAAATGCCATCGCGACAACAGGCATATGCAGGAGCATGCCTTTACCCACCACTAGCGCATCTTTTTCTTGTGTTTGTTTCTGAGCAGCGCTCAATCTATCTTTATATTTCTTAGTATCTTTGAAACGCAAAATATCTTTAGGTTGTATTTCTTCAGCGATTTGTTCATATTTTCCGTCATCGAAAAAATAATTCAGACAAAAACGAGCGGTAATGCGCTGATGATAACCACATTTCGGACAAACCTCTAAGTTGCGTTCAAGCTCAGCGCGATATAATACAGCATTACATTCCGCGCATTTACTCCATACACCTTCTGGGACACCTTTTTTATAAGTAGTGTCCACTTTAGAAGGGAATAATTTCTGAAACCAACTCATAATCGATTATTGCTTAACGCTGATTAGTTTCACTTTAAAAACCAAAGTCTCGTTTGGTCCAATCAACCCACCTGCTCCTTTTTCGCCATAAGCAAGTTCGGGTGGAATATAAAGCATCCAGGTAGATCCGGTATTCATTAACTGTAATGCTTCCTGCCAACCTTTAATAACACCAGAAACCGGAAAAGTTGCAGATTGACCGCGTTTATAAGAACTGTCAAAAATCTTGCCGTCCAATAATGTACCCTCATAATCCACTGTTACAACGTCGTTTGAGGTTGGTTTTTTGCCATTCCCTGCCTCTAAAACCTTATATTGCAGCCCGCTTGGCAATGTCACAACACCTGGCTTGGTTTTATTTTCTTGCATAAAAGTTACTCCATTTTGTTTAGCCTTGTCAGCAGAAGAAACTGCTGATGCCTGAGTGGTTGAAGACTGAGTTGAAACAGTTTCATCAGATGCATGAGCTTGCATACAAATAAAACTTGCAATGCTTCCAAAAAAAATGCCGTGTATCCATTGTGATTTCATAAATTTATGGTCTCCCTTTGGTAGATAAAGAAGTCTATTGTATCATAAAAAAAACGTACTACAATCTTATCTTATTTGCTTGTACCAGCCACTCATACTCCAGCATAGGTCTAAAATACAAGGTTTCCGTTTACTTTCCTTACAAAATAGGAACAGTTGGCAATTTGCCAGATCAAACAGAAATCGTCAATTTTATTGAAAATAATCCCTGGTTTTCACCCCCTTCGGGGGTCGCTACGCGTGTTCTACTTTGTTCCTGACAAAGTAGTTATGGCAGGTATAGGTAGAATTGGCAACACACCCTACTGTATTGCACGCTGAGTATGACTCTGCAAATATGTTGCCTTCAATAGACCTCTTTCGAAACTAGATATTTTATTTGAGTGCAAGGCGCGCGAGCGCAACGCAGCAATCGAATAAAAGATAACGTTTCGAAAGAGGTCTAATAACTTCCGCTACAATGAAACTCCTAAAACACTGAAAAATTCACCTATGCCTATCACTGACTGGCCACTTAAAGAACGACCACGCGAGCGTCTATTAAAATTGGGTGCACACGCCTTGTCTAATGCAGAACTTTTAGCAATCTTCCTGCGAACCGGGATAAAAGGCAAAACCGCCCTGGATCTGGCGCTCGAATTACTAAGCGGGTTTGGCAGTTTGCGAGTTCTTTTAGAAGCGCCGCTTGAAGTTTTTTGCCAATACTGTGGGTTGGGTGATGCCAAATATGCGCAACTACAAGCAGCCTTGGAACTAACCCGTCGTTATATTCAGGAAAACCTTCAAAGTGATCCTATTTTCTCTAATGCTCAACAGGTAAAAAATTTTTTGCTTTCACAGATGTGTCACTACAAACGCGAAGTGTTTGCTTGTTTGTTTCTAAATACACAACATAAACTTATCTGTTTTGAAAAAATTTTTTATGGTACTTTGAACAATGCAAGTATTCATCCGCGTGAAATTGTGAAACGAGCGCTTGAACTAAACGCTGCTGCGGTTATTCTGGCACATAATCACCCGTCCGGCAAAATTGAGCCTAGCTTGGCTGACAAGGAAATTACGCAACAACTGATTAAAGCGTTGGCATTAGTAGAAATACACGTGTTAGATCACATGATTGTAGGCAATAATTGCGTGCTTTCTTTTAGCGAGTTAGGGATAATAGCTTGAGCAATTCCCGCCAACAGGTGTTACATTGCTTCCTTGATTTTGCTGCGCGTAAGAAAAACACGCAGAAACCTTGTATTTTAGGCCTCTACGTCGGGCGGAAATCGCTGGCTGCCGTAGAATTTCTGTTTGAATAAAAAATTCCAGGAAGTCCTCTTATGACTGAATCACATCTTAATTTTGTTGATTGGTTTATTATTGCTGTATATTTCGCGTTTGTCCTTGGGATAGGTTTTTATGTACAAAAACGTTCACGCACAGGTAAAGAATTTTTTCTGGCCGGCAGAAATAATTCATTCTGGGTCGCAGGCATTGCTTTTTTAAGCGCCAATTTAGGTGCTTTAGAATTATTGGGTATGGCGGGTCAATCGTATCAATATGGCATTTTGGTAGCTCACTTTTATCTGATCGGCGCCATCCCTGCTATGTTATTCTTGGGCATCTATATGATGCCTTTTTACTATCATAGCGGCATTTATTCTGTTCCTTCCTATCTTAAAATTCGATACAACGAAGCGACTCGCACATTAAATGCTATTGGATTTGCCTTGATGACATTGCTGGTGAGCGGAATTAACTTGTATGCCATGGCATTAGTACTGCATGTATTTTTAGGTTGGAACATGGATGTATGCATGTGGGCTTCATCGCTTACAGTGGCTCTATATGTTACGTTAGGTGGTTTAACTTCAGCCATATTTTCTGAGGTACTGCAATTTTTTCTCATTTGGGCAGGTTTGTTTCTAGCTGTTATTTTAGGACTAACGGAAATAGGCGGTTGGAGTCAAATTATGGGGCGCATTCCTGAAGGGTTTACTCATCTATGGTCTGCAACTGGCAATGCGCATCAAAATCCAATGATGGTAGACTGGTTTGGTATTACCATGGGTTTAGGCTTTGTCCTATCTTTTGGTTATTGGACAACAGACTTTTTGGTTGTACAACGCGCTTTTTCTGCCAAAGATTTGCGTTCAGCGCAAATGGCTCCAGTTCTGGCTTCGTTTTTCAAAATGATAATTCCCCTGCTTGTCATTGGTGGAGGCGTAGTTGGCCTGGCGCTTGTCAAAATGCAGACCATCCCTGCCCCCGATCATCCCGATGCCATCTTGATGACATTAATGAAACACTATTATCCCAATGGTTTGCTAGGACTCGGTGTTACTGCTTTATTAGCGGGATTCATGTCAGGGCAGGCGGGCAATATCAGCGCATTCAACACGGTCTTCACCTACGACATTTATAAAGCGCATATTATCAAAAATGCTCACGACGGCCATTACGTCTACGTAGGAAGATTAGCCACTCTATTTGGCGTTCTCATCAGCATTATAACGGCTTACTGGGCAATGGGCATGCCAAGTATTATGGAATATATGCAGGCTTTATTTTCTATCGTTAATGCGCCTTTATTTGCAACCATCCTATTAGGCATGTTTTGGCGAAGAGCCACCGGAACAGGCGCATTTTGGGGATTGCTGATTGGCATGGCAGTTTCGGCAACCATGTTTTTGCTTGTAAAATTCAAACTGATGGCTGCAGCAGATTTCACAATTTCTGCTGTCGCAAGTCCCATGGCTGCGGATTTTTGGCGAGCCATCTGGGCATGGACACTCACGTTTGTATTGACTATTATTATTAGTCTGGTGACCAAACCTCATTCGCTCGAATCACTTAAAGGCGTTGTAATAGGGCTAGAAACTACCAAAACAGAATCCTCTTTCGTGTGGTATAAAAGCCCTAAAGTTTGGGCAGCGGTTTCATTGGCTGCACTTATTTTAATCAATGTTTTATTTTGGTGATTTAGATTATATACCGCTCGTACTTGAAGATGCTGGTTTTTTTTGAAAAAGAGGTTTTTGGATACGAGCGGTATAATCTATTGAATTAAAGGAGGAAACAAACCATTTCCCCCTTTAAAAACCCCCTGGTTTTGTTTCAACCTGAAGATACAAAACCAGTATCTTCAGGTTGCATGAATATATGAATTTCAACACCGTGTTTGATGTTATTGTTGTTGGCGCAGGCCACGCAGGCACAGAGGCTGCCTTAGCTGCGGCGCGTTTAGGCGCAAAAACACTGTTACTCACGCATAACATCGAAACATTAGGCCAAATGTCCTGTAACCCTTCTATTGGCGGAATTGGAAAAGGGCATTTAGTAAAAGAGATAGATGCACTTGGCGGTGTTATGGCCTTGGCAATAGATAAAGCAGGCATTCATTTTCGTATCCTGAATAGCAGCAAAGGACCGGCTGTAAGAGCTACTCGAGCTCAGGCAGATAGAGCGCTATACAAACAAGCCATACGTCACTTTCTTGAAAATCAGCCTAATTTAACTATTTTTCAACAATCCGTTGATGATCTGATTATTACAAATGGTTCTGTTACGGGTGTTATTACCCAGATAGGATTGTCAATTAAAGCAAAAACAGTCGTATTAACAGCAGGCACTTTTTTAGGAGGATATATCCACATTGGTCTCAGCCACTATCAAGGCGGTCGCGCCGGCGATCCTCCTGCCAATGCATTGGCAAAGCGCTTACGGGATTTGCCCTTTCGGGTAAATAGATTGAAAACAGGCACGCCACCACGCATTGACGGACGCACCATTAATTATACTAAGCTGGCAGAACAACCTGGCGATTCGCCTACCCCTGTCTTTTCTTTTTTAAGTAGCCTTGAACAACACCCACAGCAAATTTCCTGTTTCATCGCTTATACCAATGCGAATACCCACGAGATTATTCAAAAAGGGCTTGATAGATCTCCTATGTATACCGGACAAATTGAGGGTATAGGTCCACGTTATTGTCCCTCTATCGAAGATAAAGTAGTGCGTTTTGCCCATAGGGATCGGCATCAAATTTTTGTTGAACCTGAAGGTCTAAATACTCATGAAGTCTACCCTAATGGTATCTCCACTAGCTTGCCTTTTGATGTACAAGTAGATCTGGTACATAGCATTGAAGGGTTTGAACATGCACATCTTACTCGCCCGGGCTATGCGATTGAATATGATTTTTTTGATCCGCGAGATTTAAATCCCTGGCTGGAAACTAAAGCTATTGCTGGTTTATTTTTTGCGGGACAAATTAATGGCACAACAGGATACGAAGAAGCGGCTGCTCAAGGTTTGATTGCCGGACTAAATGCAGCGCTACAAACCAAAGGATGCGACCCCTGGTATCCGCGACGCAATCAAGCTTATATTGGCGTGCTGATTGATGATTTGACGACTCATGGCACGCAAGAGCCTTATCGTATGTTCACAAGCCGCGCCGAATATCGTCTAACTTTGCGTGAAGACAATGCAGATCTGCGCTTAACAGAAACAGGTTATAATCTTGGCCTAGTCAATGAAACGCGTTGGCAAGAACTTTTAGAAAAACGCACTGCGGTTGAACGTGAAAAACAACGTTTACACGCCATCTGGATTCATCCAAATACCGCCTGCAGCGAAAAGATTACAGCTAGCACAGGGAACGTTTTAGATAAAAGTTATCGTGCAACAGAATTATTACGCAGGCCAGAAATTAATCATCATTTTTTATGGCAACTAGATAGCCTTGCATCACCACAGCCCGTGACAACAACAATCGCCGAACAGGTAGAAATTCAAATTAAATATGAAGGGTATATACAACGGCAGCAGCTTGAAATTGAACGACAAAAGAAACACGAAAATGCTAAACTGCCTGTCACATTAGATTACGATACCATTTCCGGACTATCTGCCGAAATCAAACAAAAATTAAAGGCAACAAAACCTGTTACAATAGGTCAGGCATCCCGCATTTCTGGCATCACGCCAGCGGCGATTTCTATTTTGTTGATACATACCTCGCACAATT
>Ga0075163_10009098_pt1 | contig 13060 bp, 7 predicted proteins | sample JI1023141ADNA_FD_71478 | JGI IMG/M metagenome (GOLD analysis project Ga0075163, IMG submission 71478) | Wastewater effluent complex algal communities from Wisconsin, to seasonally profile nutrient transformation and Carbon sequestration -... | ecosystem: Engineered > WWTP > Effluent > Algae...
AATCAGCCCCAGAACCTCAACGGCAGACTGACCGATGTGACCATCAGGCGTCCTCGCCCCCATCCAACTCAACCAATCGCTAGTGGTCCCTTGACCCCACATGACCTGCTGGTGTACGGAGGTCATTAGGTCCGACAAGTTGGTGTTCTGGGACCGATCCGATCGTCTATGGCGTCAGTGATGTGTGCAAGATATCTAGCTTAACAGGCATAGATATTACAACCTCCTACTAGCAAGAACCACGAAGGAAAACATTCGATGAAGAACATCTCTATTCTCCATCTTAGTGATACTCACATTTGTTCCGGAAATTCTGCAATCATTTCTGAGCGAATCAAAGAGGTATGCGCCTGCGCAGACGAAAGAAAACTGATACCAGAATTGATTGTATTCAGTGGAGATGCCGCCGACAGAGGCAATCCTGACGAATATTCTTTATTCAGGGAAAAGGTCATTCTTCCACTATTGGATCATTACTCGCTTGATTCTCATCGATTTGTGATCGTCCCTGGAAATCACGATGTGGATCGGAGTAAGGTAGATTCATTACAACAGGCTGGCGTGACCCAGTTGATACCTAAACCGGAAGAGATGGATAGTCTTTGGCGTAATGTAGAGCAGCGATCAATGCTCCTGTCTCGGCAACAAGCGTTTATTAGATTTGCAAATAGTTCTCAAATTCAGCACAATTCAGCCATAATTGAAATCAGCGGTATTAGTGTAGGCGTTGCGTGTCTGAATAGCGCATGGCTCTCTGCTAGCGACAAAGATCGAAACCAATTAGCGGTCACACGAGCACAGCTTAATGAATCATCAGAATCCATCAGTCATGCAGATTTAAAACTGGGCATAATGCATCATCCACTTTCCTGGCTACATGATTCCGATGCTGTTCGCGTTAGAACACAGATATTTCAACGATTTGAATTGCTTCTCCATGGGCATCTTCATGAAGACGATGGCGCAACAATCCTTTCACCCGCTGGCGAATTACAGCAATTTTCGTGCAATGCGCTCTATGCCAAAGGGGAGCAATGTGGATTCATGTTTTATGATATCTGTATCCAGACGCGCTCCATCGCTGCATATTGCTTTCGTTGGAGTGAGAAAAACGCCAAGTTCGTGCCGAATACCGAATTTTCAGCAGATGGGCTTTGGAATGCTAATTTACCAGGACGCGAGGCCGTCTCTAATAGAGCACTGACCGTGCAACGCAAGACAAGCCTCTCAGGACAGACCAAATTTCAGGCGAAACTCTCTAGGCAGCTTCCATCTATCGTCATTGGAAAGAGAGAATTGTCAGTCGAAGAAAGATTCTTAGAGCCATACATTGTTAGCTCGAATCTTCAAAAAGAACGCAAGTTTCGCCTGCAAGAGGTCATTCAATCGAACAATAACTATATCATCGAGGCACTGCCGCAGGCGGGAAAAACGGCTTTGCTTGACAGAATTGGACTTAAATTGACCGAACTAGGCATGATTGCCATTCTTGTGGATTATGACGATATATCCAAAGAAGAGAATGGAAAGAAGGGACTAATTGGGCTGTTATCAAATAAGACAGGGGCATCTAAAGCAGATATTAAGAGCATCCTTGATGGAAAGATTCTGCTTTTGATCGATAATTGCATTTTACGCTATCAGATGCCAGAGTGGGCACGATTGAATAGTTGGCTATCCGACTGTCCATCGCTGAGAATTATTGCAGCGGGTAGAGCATCGTCGCTCCCTCAGTCACCAGAAGATGTAGGCAGAATGTGGAAGTTTCTTTCATTGCGCCCTCTGCCAGTCGCAATGGTTAAAAAGGAAGTTTCACGACTTGAGCGAATTGCAAACGCTGGTAGTCTATCACAGTCTAATATACACAGCACAGTGAGCACCCTAATAGACGCTGAATTACCACGCTGGCCATGGGTCATATTACTGCTGTTTGAATTGGCTCAGAAATTTCAAATATCTGACGTGCGCAGTGTTGAAGGTATTCTAAGGAAATATTCTGATCATAGACTTGGTGCATTTGAAGCAGGCGGAACCGACCGTCCCTCAATTCGCGCAAGGCTGCTCCGCCTGTTGGCAACCGATATGATCGACACGCAGGTCAAAATCCTTTCTCGTGAAATGGTGATCAGCAGATTCGATCAGATCATTTCTGCAAGTGGACAAGAGGAAAGCGGTTGTGAAACTGTTAAAGGTGTAGATATTCTTCGAGAACTAACCGAATCTCAATTGCTAAGTGAATCACATGACGGCGTCGCCTTCACATTCTTTGTCTTGCAGGATTTTTTTCATGCAGAACACCTTCGAGATACATTGTGGTCAGATGTATCACAGCTTGATTTGGATAGTGTCATACGAAAGAGTGGTGCGTTGGTGTTTTTCGCAGAGAAGGTCCAGTTGCCAAGCTTGCTTCGCAGATGCCTGGAATTGGCACATTCTGTCCGAGGCACTGCACCTGTAAGCAATCTTATTGAGTCACTGGCAAATCTCAGGGGATCCACTCTTGGGGCTGATGCCACGGTCGCCAAGGCCCAGGCTGCGTTCCTGGCTGAAGACGAGGTAGAACAGCTTGTATGTGAGGCTGAGCAAAGTCAAAGCGGCAGCCGCGCACGGCGAGCAATGTCTCGTCCGGGAGCAATGGAGCCACTAGAACAATTCATACATAGTTTTTCAACAGCAGTTGCAATTCTGAGAGGCAGTGGGTTCCTTGATAAATCGATCAAACAGGAATCGGTTCAGCAAGTACTGGATCTGGCGATTAGCATTGTTGCCGAGATTTCAGTAGACAAGAATTTGCTTCGAGCGGTTGCTGAGCAGGAGTCCGATGAGTCCTTGCGTCGTGATATTGCTGCAATAATCAATGCCGTGTTAGTAATAGTTGTATCGAGTATGCTGGCCGTCCTCGGAGCTGGCAAGCACCTGACTACAACGTTGCGTGAAATGTTCAACACAGAAACGGATGATTTGAAGAGATTGATGTTGCTGATGTGGTACGCTGAAGTTGGAGGAACCAGGATCGATGAAATGGTTACAGCTTTAGTCCGGGCAGCTACGTATGCCTTTACTGTTCGTTTGACATATGCTTGGCTTTTCACAAAGTTTGTGACGGTCCGATCTTTCGGAAGCGCATCGGCCAAGGATGCTGAGCGACTATTGCGAATTGTCGCTGAAGAACAAGTCCGTAGACTTTCTGATAACAAAAGGACTACAGTTGATATTAAGGCTGAAACTGACCGTGTAGTACAAACAGCACGCAATGCTAGGCTGCTTCACAATCCAAACTCGGACGCGGAGTAATGTAAGCGCCTCCTGGTTGTCAGGAATGCGAATAACGCATCTTTTATTACTAGAGAGTTTGAGCAGCCCACAGCCGTTCTATACGCAGCGTCCGATCCCATCGCGACCTCCCCGAGCTGGGCGAATGGGCCGAAGCCAAACTGCGAGCGATTCACCGACTCCGTGCAGCGCTCTACGCCGCAGATGAGTTGCTGCCGGTGCAGCGTCCGTGCGTACCGGACAGTCCGTCTTGCATCGGTAGCGCGGAGCGGGCGCAATGCCGCGACTCGTGACTGTCGACAGCCTCGCACCACAAAATAGAGCACAAGGGCGAACCGCCCCAGGGGGTCTGCCGCTTATATCGACATTGTCGAGGCTTCGAGCGCTCGATCGTCGAGCCAGCAGCGCTGGCTTCGCACAAGATGGAGCAGCCAGTCACTAACATCTGTTCGATTTGCGATGAGAGACAGCTTAGCTCCTCTGGTAGGACTAGTCAGAAGAGAGATCTTCAATTCCGAGCTTGCTGAGGGAAAACCGCCTGCGCTGTAAGATTTTGCCTCCGAACATGTTTTTGCCCCGAACATTACAACTCGTTATCCAGCAGTGCTTTTCGCTCAGAACGGGCTCAGTGCAGTTTTCGACGTCGATGGAATCTGGATCATGCGCCACCTTCTTCAGGGCTCGCGCGATACCGATGACCTCTCCATCCCACCCGCTAACCTCTGGCTTAGGCCCGCAAAGCGTGGCATATGCCTCACGTATTTGCTGTTGTTTGCGCTCGCGATCGGCTTTGGGCTTGATCAGTTTTCCAGCACGTTCCAATTGGCGCTGAATCTGCTCTAAAGAAGCCCCGGCGGGGAGGTATCTTTTGACATCGGCAGCGTTCACTTGCTGCAATAAGCCCTCTGCCGCACGAACGGACGCCTCCGCTGCCAACCACTCTTTGCTTTGGATAAGCGGCGCAATGCTGGCGCGTTGTTCCTCAAGCTGCTCATAGATATCTAAGGACTGGTGAAGGGGTGCTATTCGGGCTTCTAGCGCCTGATGCCGAGGAAGAACGGCTGCGATGCTCGGTGGCATAGGATTGAGACCTAGCTGAGGGACGTCCTTTTTGGCGGCCCCCAATAGTCTGTAGGCTTCACGCAGATGTCCCTGGGCTAGTTGCGTATCCACGAGGCCAAGAGCGGCAGCCCACTGCTTGGCCGTTGCATCCGCCTCCGTACGCAGACGCGCTTCTCTTACCGCCGCTTCTCGCTGTTGCTGCTGCTGCTGCGCTTCAGCGGCCTGACGGCGCACTGCGTCGTGGCGCTCGGTTTCCCACTGAAGGGCCAAAGCCCCCAAGGCGGTCATAAAGAGAATCACTCCAAGCCCTACTGACGCTAGCCCAAGTAGGATTGGATGGTTGAGCGCAGGATAGAAGTGACTCAGCGGCGCCGCGACCTTCTTCGCAATCGCGGCCACTCCCCAGCCGATTAGCGACAGGGAGATAACGACGCCGAGCCACGGGATGGCGATGGCCACGATCAAGAGCACGACGCACGCGATGAGGACGTGCTTCGTTCGCGAATTTCGCGGTTGATTAGATGGTGTAGGAGCTGAATGCCTCCCGAGTTGGCGGTGGGGCGCAGCATGATGATCTGCGACTTGAGGCCCTTGGAAATCTGAATCCGGACGAATGCTCTTCGGGATAATTGGCGGAGGCGACATGGCAGCGGCGTAGCGCAGTGCCTCGGCTTGGTCAAGCCACTTACTCTTCTAGCAAATCGGAAACATGCCTGGCGGTTTCGATGATTGGACGCAGCATGACACCTTGGTGGGGGAAGTGTCAGCAGCGGGCTTATGCAGCCTCACCATGCTGCCGATTCACTGCGCAACGCCGTGGATAATAGGTTCAAATGCGGCTCTGGTACCATGGACGTAGAAATCATGAGGTTAATCTGAAGCCGAGAATCGATGACACCCGAAGTTTGCCTTAGACCGTCGCCGATCTGTGCGAAGTCGTGCGAGACGCTGAGCGTGGCTTAGCTGATGCGGCTATTCCGCAGGGAGCAAGGCGAGAGTAGGGCGTCGCTGATCGGCGAAGAGCGTCACCACCCCGGTCGTGGGAGCCCGACATCAGTCCGAGAAGCCAAAGTGTGAGAACGGAAACTCCCGGCTTGCTGGGGTCAATGTGACATACTCTGCGGCTGTCATGCCCGAGAATCGACGATGGACGAAGCAGGACCATGAGAAGGAGGTCGCGGAGGTGGTAGTTGCTTCATTCCCCGAGGTCTCTCTCCACGAAACGCGGGACGCCCCCGACGTTGATCTGTGGCATCGAGACGGTTTCCACGTTGGGCTGGAGATTGTCCGAACCGCGGATGAGCGCCAACTATCACTGCACAGACGCCTCATCGAGACAACCGAGCTTATCAAACTCGAGCTAACTAGCCACGATGTCCAAGGCGTCTTTTGGCTCTATTACGACATCCAGGAGATGTCAGATCACCCCAACAGGAGATCTTGGGATCGGACCGTTCCGAAGAACCTAGCGCTTCTTCTCAAGGATCGCGGCGCGGTCAACGTCGAAAGAGCCGACTTGGTTGAGCGAGGCATCACCTGCATCGCACGCATCGAGGCGAACGAAGCACCTCGAACATTCGTGGGCTGCGGTTGGAGAACAATTACCTCGCAGGGGCTCACGCTCGCAGAGATCGCCCTTGCGAAGAAAAATGAGAAACTCGCTCGCTATCGACTCAAGAACAGCGACCGCTTTCGCCAATACTGGCTCGGGATTGCGAGCCTTGGACCGGGAACGGTTGAAGACGGTGGATTCTCGATGTTGCTCGATCGTCGGTACGACACAGACTATGACCGAGTTCTGCTTCTCATCCACGCATCGAATGGCCAACTCGTAGAAGCCCAGGACGTAACGCCCGAACGTAGGCGTAGGGACTATCCAAAGACGCCAGACTTGCCAGGGGCCGTGCCTCAGAATTAGCTTCCTTCGAGCCCATGAACAGCGGTTCCCGTCATGGAATCTCTCAGACAAGCAAGGGGCACTGCGCTGATGTCGCAGTCGGCGCGCATCGGGAGTACCTGCAACCCCCAGGAAGACGAGCGGCACGAACGGCGTTAGATGCGGCGAAAACTCGCCGTGAGACGAAAACGATCGGTAGCGTCTCGGGGTGGGTGAGTTGTTTCAGTGCAACGGTCAGGGAACGAATAGCCGACCCGACGATGGGAAAGATTTTGTACACTAGACTGTCGCCGACCTGTGCTCGCCGTTGACCCAGAAATGTTGACGGTGTATGAGCGTTGTCGTAAGAGACGGAAAATCATCCTCTATCTCGTGGCTCAAGGACTTGTTCCTTCTCCAGCGATCATGCTAACCTTGAGAACTAAAGGAGCTTCGATGCAAAGCAATGAAGACGTTAAGAATCTACTCCGGGGGCTAATTCAAAGTGAATTCTCGGAGCAAGACTACGAACTGTATATCGCATATGAAGAACTAATACTCAATTCCATGCAAGCAGGTAAAGATCCAGGCCGAGAATTTATTCGTGAAAATTCCCAGAGCCCAGGGCACAGCTTTGGTCCTGCCGAGGTCGCGGAGGGTCTAAAATATATTGCAGTTGCCTGGTCGTTCTTCAAAACTCTTAAAGAGGCATATGAGTACTACCGTGCAAAATTTCCAGGACAACCAAAGTCAGTGCTTGAGTTTAAACAGAGATTAAAAGCAGAACTCATCAATTCTGGTCAGTCTGAGCAAGAGGCTATCCGTTTAGTAAATACCTATGGAGAAAAATTCTTTAATACGCTGAGCACTGCTCAGGCTAAGAGCTAAGTCTAATTAACTATCATCTATGCCAACTCCAAAGGACGAACAGGTACGCTTATACCTCTGGAAATTATATCAGCAACGAATAGGTTCAAATACTGCTCAATCGGATAAAATCGCGAAATCCGCACGCCAGGCAATCCTCTATTTATATGTATATACGAGTATTTTGATTTTAATCTACTTAATTTGGCCATCTAGTTATGCTATATTAATTCCAGATATCGTTTTACAAAACTCTCGGGCTGCACAGATACAAAAATGCATTAAAGAGGCAGCGCGCAACGTAGATCAGCAGGGATATCCCGCCCCGACAGGCTATATGCCTGGACCCGGTCTGCCATTTATCAAATATTTCTGTGAAGAAGCTACCCAACCAAACTATGGCACGGCAGTCTATTGGCAGACTGCAATACTAGAGATGTTCATTATAGCGAGTGGTATATTTAGCTTTCTATTATATCGAAAGAGGCAGAGCCGTTTGAAATTGATGATAGAAAATAGGCAGATCATTCGCTCCGATTCATTTCCTCACTTGCAACACCGCGTTTCTAAATTGCACCGCTTCATTGCCGAGTTAACTATTAAACTCAGCATCATGGTTAAGGTAGATTTGTGGATCAACAGAATGTCCATGAGCCCTTCCCCTAGTGTTTTGACTATGAATGGGCAAGGTAAAACCAAATGCACCATACTTGTGGTTACACCCCGCTTCTTAGTCTTGGATGAAGCAATTCAAAGGGCTATGTTAGCACACGAATGTGGGCATATCCTGCAAGAAGATACTTTTCTATGGGATTATCCATATTACATCAGCACAGCCTTTCTAGTCGGTACGTCAGTTTGTGCGCTAATTGCAATTGTTGCTTGTATTATTACGCAAAACATTCTCATTCCCGTCACGGTAGGCGTTGCGATTAAAAAATTATATAATTCCCGAAAGGAGACATCAAAATGTATACAGCTAGCAGAGCGCTTAGCGGATACTTGTGCCATACTACAGTGTGGAACTAACGATCTAGAGCGCGCATTAAAGCTACTTCGGGCTAAAGGAGAGGGCTTATTCCATCCAAGTAAAAAGCAGCGGTTTGCTCTTATAGAGCACTATCGAAAAACTACTAATTTGTAATTCCAATGTGCAGACATACCCAATTTAGGACGCGCATGTCACTCCCAACAGTTTAACCATACAGGTGGTTAGGAAGAACAAACGTGGTTTTGGTGCCATGGCCAGGGAAGTGATCGCCTGAACCGTGACTGAGTCGGCGACGGCAGCGGACATTCTATGCCAAACTGTCGCCGATCTGTGCGACGTCGAAGGTTGGATCATGGTAGACGCTTCCACCCATCGGGAAGACAGGAATGTCACGAGCCAGAGATCGGCGCGCTCCAGACAGACCGTCGGGTTGCGCGCTGGGTCGTCGGCTGGTCCCATCTCCCGCTCGGAACGAGAGAACCGCCACCTTGACCTACGCGAACCGCTGCGGTACGCAAGGCGTTGTCACGGCACCTTGGTGTTGGGTGACGAAGAAGCGATGGTCAAGAATTCAGCTGATCGACCTACGTCTGGATGAGCCCACGCTTGATGCCGTCTTTGAGTAGGAAGGATGGTTCATCAAGATACAAAAGCACTGCCTGGCGTCGTGCGCGAGTTAGTGCAATATAAAGCAAATCCACAGCGCGCTGTGTTTCAAAGACCGCGGCCGCCCCCGACCCGATAGGGCCATTGTCCAATCGAGGTACTTCATTGCTAGAAACACCAACAATCACAACTGCTTCAAATTCTAGCCCATGGAGGTACTCTGGGCGAGCAAGTACAAAATGGTTTGCACGCTGTGCACGATGTTCAGCTTCCACGTCGGTTCGCCTCGTTACTACTTCGGTGCGAGTAGCCAGAGACTTAGGAATAGAAGTGAAGAGCGAGTCATGCATGAACACGATCAGCACATCGGAACGGCTGCACCTGAGTTGGGTCACAAGCGACTCCGCAGTAGCAAGTGTCCCATCTTGCATACTCTCCAAGGTCTGGTAGCGTTTTACAATTGGACGCAGTGCGCCGCGAGAATCCTTTGCAGACGAACTTAACACACCAGGAACCCTTACTGCTGAGAGGAAATTATGTCCCTGCGAGTAAATCGAAGAAGCCAAGTCAAGAATTGGTTGGGAGCACCGATATACCTCATCAAGTACAAATCGCTGGATATTGACATGTTCACGGGCCTCGAAGTCCTTGAACATAGCCTCTTCAAGCCCTTTCTCCTCATAGCCTTTGTCTCCAATTGCTTGTGGTAAATCCACCGCAACAACAAGTGGTGGCAGTTCAGATCGACGGGTAAGGAGAAAGAAGATTGCCAGTTCATTTGGATTGAATGAATGCGCCTCATCCACAAAAACACTGTCAAAAGCCAATTTTTCCTGAGTTTCACGTCGCAGAGGCATCTGAAGGAGCTTAATATGACTTACTGCAACGTCATCAAGATCTACCACGCCGTATGCCTTCAGTGAATCCTGATACCTCTCAAACAGTGCGAAGACCAAGCGTCTATCTCCATCACTTGAACAAGGCAAACCAATGGAAGGACGACTAATAGTCAGATAACGCCGAAGACTGCTATCTGCCATTCCTTTAATAACAACACCAAACTCTTGCGTAAACATCCGCACTAGGGCTGGAAAAATTTCAGCAGAACACAGTGTCCTCATTTCATGAGACAACGCTGAACGAGCAGCCGCTGCAAGCCTATGCAGGTGAGCACTGAGGACTTCGTTGACGATATCGTGCTGATCTTGCCTAACTTGGGAAGGGTTGTCCGCAGATAGTTCAAATGCACCAACTATGGAACTTAACTCGCTCCGCGACCAAGCTAAAAGAGTGGTAACGGTTAGGGTCTGCCTGGAGCCGGTGGCTCGTTCCCGCTTATGGAATCCCCAGCTGTCTAATGGATTGAGGAATGTTTCAATGATTTTTGACCGCGTCTCTTCACTAAAAACCACTAGTGCTGCGTGGTGCTCAAGGTCTTGCTCAAGCGCCTCCTTTAAGATCGTAAGGCATTTGAGGACCAGACTCAGTGTCTTCCCTGACCCGGCAGGACCATCGATACGCTGCGGCTGGGCGATCTGCATCTTGATAAAGCTCCCTTGCGAAGTGCCGGAGAGCTTCCTCATCCATTGATCATATGACAGCCACATGGGACTCTGTAAAACAGGCAGGCTTGTCACAACTTGGGCAAGCTGGGCATCCGGAGCCCTATAAGGAAGCCAATCCGATTCCCTTGAGAGAGATTCAAGAATCCTACTTAGATGCTCCTCGACACGAGCAAGAACTCCAGTATCACTTTCTCGAAAAGCTCCTATCTGCGGAAGCCCACAGTCTCGTTGTCCAAATGCACAGAGAAGAAGATCAGGCAGCATGTGCTGTTTGGGCCCAGCGTCTTGAGATGGTAGGGCCTGAGGCAAATTGAGAAAAACTGTTGTTTCGGCCGCAAGTTTGTCATTTTGGGCAAATGGCCGACGATAGAATACCCCCTCACTGTCGAAGTCAATTTTCGATCTCCGCTTGTTTGACCATATGTCAATAGCTGCTCTCAGTGTGCCTCGAAAGAAGGTCGGCAATATCTCGATATTCAGAGATGGATCGTTAGATGTATACATCAAGGGCACCGGAAAGGGAACGATCAGCACACCATTTTCTGATAGCTCCGAGATTCTCGTGCACAGCAGGATTGTTGTCACGGATGCCTGTATCAACCGGTAGGCGCAGTGCGGACTAGCATCTGGAAGGTAGTTCTCTGTGCAAATACTAACACACGAAGCCACTGCAGCTTCAAAGTTGCTATGAATAGTGGCTTCAGGTATGACTAGGTACATTATATTGACACCTCTTTGGTAAGTTTTCGGACAAGACCATTCTTGTAGTGCTCGGAGCAGTCCGGCACACCAATACGCACGAAAACAGTCGAAAAACGCTGCATTATGTGCTCAACATGAGGAGATGCTACATTTGAAATAAATCCCGCAGGGAACCCAATGTTTGCCGCAGCCTGAACATGGAGTTCTGAAGGAATGCCGTTAAGCGATGATACGCCGTTGAGAAGATAGCTAACTAGTCGCCCGGGAACTCCAATCACTTGCCTAAATAGGACAACATACCCAGCGCCATTAGACAGCGACTCCTCGGGGCGAATGACGGGCAAAAAGTGAACATCCATGACCTTATTTTCAAGCAAATCTGTTACTTTGCGAGATGTGGCTCCATTAATCAGGCTGAGTATTAAACTATCTTTCTTGATTGCGTCCGCAAGGGCCATGGGAGACTCAGTCGATGTGGCAATTATCTCCTTAAGTCGCTTGTACTCACTGATTAATACTCTAAGCTTATCTTGAAGCTGTTTGCTGACATCACTATTTTGCGAAACGAACACATTAAAACCATCAACCCAGTCAGAACCGATTAGCTCTTGAAGTTCAGGGGAGAGTTCCTTTGAGGTTATCCGAATTTTCTCTTCTAACGTAATGATTCTGGCAAGCAAAATTTGGATATATCCATCATATCGAACCCATTCCGCAATGGGAATTATTGGAAGGAAACTCAGTGTATCAGTACGGATGTGAGTCAGGTCACAGCGTGCCGTTATAAGAAACGCACTATATGTGCCTGTACCATAGCGACTAAGCCGAAGGCCAGACAGAATTGCACCTTGGGTAAAAAGGGGAACGGATGCTAATCTGTTGGTCGGCTGACGTTTTAGTGGGTCGAAGGGCACATCGGAATGTATACTAGAACTTGACGCGTAAGGCAAGATGGGAGGCGAGAGAAGCAGCCATCTGTGCCCAATCCTGGGAGCGAACCTTGGCATCACAGGAATCGTCCCGCACTGCGGAGTGTGTCCGAGGCTTGGGGGCCCAGGACCGAAGGCAGCCGTATCCGATCCGTGATGGCCGAAATCTGTTCGAAGCGCTTCCCATCAAGAAGTGTCGCAACTTGTACGGCGTCAACTTACCTGAAGGAGGTGTATTGTTCATTCGGTACCCCTCGCGCACCGTTGTACTAATCTGGGTCTTGCATTTTTCTGCGGATCTGGCAGGCGGGCTGCCGATCAGGGCGCTTCGGGCTTGGCTTGCGCCTCGCATCACGATTGCGGCGACCACTGAACCTGTCGAAGGAAGCTGTGGCCGAGCAACATCCCGCGTCGGTGGGAAAGCCCATCGTGGCGCCAGCAGACCCTAGATCTCCCGAGCAACCCACAAGCAAAGCGAAGGCCAGCAAGCTCCACGCCGTTTTCGTACATGGTAGCGGGCAATCCCTCGGCGGCAGGGAATTAACGTGGTCTTGGTGCCCATGGTCAGGGGAGTGATCGCCTGCATCGTGCCTTAAGTCGGCAATGGCAGCGTGCGCTTTACGCCAGAACGTCGCCGATCTGTAGTGAAAATGACGAGAGGGCACGGTGGGATACGCTGTTTGTGGGGACCAGGAGGAGTCGGGAGCTGGGGGGGGGGATTTGGACTATCTGCCGCACAGAACTCTGCGCGAACCTTCGGATGAGTTGCTTGCCGGGGTCGTCGATTGATGGCCTAATCCCCGCCTACGACGACTTCCTCGACCAGCGTCGCAAACTGATGGCACTGAAAATCAGACCTTGGTTTGAGACGCTGTAATGAATCCCATGACCATGACCATAACCCTCTCCCAACTTGAATCCCACCTCTGGGAGGCCGCCAACATCCTGCGTGGACCGGTTGATGCGGCTGACTTCAAGTCGTACGTGTTCCCGCTGCTCTTCTTCAAGCGCATCTCGGACGTGAATGACGAAGAACACGCAGCGGCGTTGAAGGAGTTTGATGGCGATAAGGTGGCCGCGCTGTTCTCCGAGAACTATGGTTTTCAGATTCCTGCGTATTGCCACTGGGCCGATGTGCGTAAGGTGGCCACGAACGTCGGGCAGGCCTTGCAAGCTGCGATGCGCGGCA
>Ga0075163_10009099_pt1 | contig 13059 bp, 10 predicted proteins | sample JI1023141ADNA_FD_71478 | JGI IMG/M metagenome (GOLD analysis project Ga0075163, IMG submission 71478) | Wastewater effluent complex algal communities from Wisconsin, to seasonally profile nutrient transformation and Carbon sequestration -... | ecosystem: Engineered > WWTP > Effluent > Algae...
CTGGTCGAGCTCGGCGATCTGCGAGGGCATCCACTGGCCCTCATCCGCGCGGGCCGGACCGGCGAGCACCAGCGAGGCGAGCAGCCCCAGCCCGAGCGAACGGCCGGGCGAGCGGACCCACGAGGATACGAAGGAGGATGCGGAGCTGGAGGGGGAACGTGGGCGCGGGGCGGAGCGCGGCATCTTCGCCACCTTACCCCATCCGCCGGCGTCGCCCTCGCCTCGCATCCTCACAAACCGACGGCCTCGCGGGCCCGGCGGGCGAAGCCGAAGTGCAGGCCGAGGTGCTCGGCGAACTCGACGAGGACCATCAGCGGCCCCATCAGGAAGGAGATCGGCCGCTTGAGCAGGGCCGGCCGGTTGCCCTCGATCTTGTGCCCGGCGATCTGGATCGCCCAGCCGACCACCTGTCCGCCGACCACCAGCGCCCAGTTGTTCCACCACAGGCCGAGCGCCGCGGAGATGATGAGCAGCGGCACGCCGAACATGTGCGTGACGCGGTTGAGCGGGTTGCGGTGCTCGTGGAGGTAGAAGGCGAACTCCCGGGTCCAGAAGTCGGAGAGCGCGGCGATGTGCGGGGGTGCGTTCGAGGAGGTCGAGCTGGCCATGCGAGAGGTCCGTTGGCGTTGTAACCGAAACCGCCGCGTCCTGTCACGATCTCGCGGGTTGCGTCGGCCGTGAGGCCGTGCGATCGTGACAGCATGGCGTGGAATATGGGTGGGCGGAGTGGCATCGCTGGCATCGCCGGCATCGCCGGCATCATGGTCGTACTCGGCTGGAGCGGGAGCGCCGCGGCGCTCAAGCAGCCGAACAATCAGGTGATCCCGGTCGGTAACAGCTTACAAACCCTCTTCAATACGTTGACCGAGCCGATCAGCGCGCTCAACGACGCAAAGACCACGCCCGAGACCTTCTTGCCGGCCTGCGAGGTCAGCTTCAAGGTGCTGCAGCGCAACGCCGGCTACAAGAATTCCTTCGGCTGGTACAACGTCGGCAAGGACAAGCCGACGCTCGCGGATCTGCATCAGATCCTCAGCTGCAACGATCCGGTCAACACCGTCAAGAAGGTCTCGATCCTCGCCGACCCGGCCTACCTCGGCGGCGAGGTCGGCTTCTTCGAGGCGGTGGGCAACTGCGCAGACATCAACAACCCGGGCAGCGTGCAGTACGTGTTCCACAGCGAACCGAAGCACAACCCGGACGCGCAGAACATGAACCCGTTCATCCACCTCATCGTCTACGACATGCATGTAACGCAGATCGGCGCTGCGCGTTCATAAACTGGAGAATGTGTACTTTCGGCCAGGTCGCTTCTGGCCCTTGCGTTGGGTTGATTTTGGTTTGATTTTCGAGCCTGGTCGGAGAGGGTTGCCATGCTCACCAGCACGCAAGCGCGTGACGCCAAGCCGCGCGCGAAGCAGTACGAGATCAGCTGTGACGCCCTGCCGGGCTTTCTGCTGCGGGTCTTGCCGAGCGGCAAGAAGGTGTTCTTCGTGCGCTACCGGGACGGCGGCCGAGACGTCCGCGAGCGGCTCGGGCCGCTGGGCCCGGAGTTTGGGGTCGAGGCGGCGCGCAAGGCTGCGCTCGTGGTGCTCACCGGGCGCGAGGCGGCCGAGCAGCCGCGGGCGATCGAGGCTGGTGATGGGCCACGGAGCCGCGCCGAGATCGAGGTGAGTGCACCGCCGGCAGCGAGCTCACCGCCCGAGCCCCCTGCCCCCCGCATCCCGACCATCGCCGAGTTCGCCGCCCGCTTCGAGACCGACCACATCGACGCCTACCTCAAGCCCAGCACGGCGACCCACTACCGCCTCGCCCTGCGCCGCTACATCCTGCCCGCGCTCGGCAGCAAGCCGCTCGACGCCGTCACCACCACGGACGTGCAGCGCCTGCAGAACAGCCTGCGCAGCAAGCCCAGCATGGCCAATTACGTGCGCTGCGTGCTCAGCGTAATGTTCACCAAGGCCGACCAGTGGCAGGTGTCGACGCGTCGCAACCCCGTCGACGCCGTCGGCCGCTTCCGTGAGCGAGCCGTCGAGCGCTTCCTGACCCCCGAGGAGCGCGAGCAGCTCGAGGCCATGCTGCAGGCCTGCGAGAACACCCCGCCCGCCCAGTCGGGCCATATGAACCGCGACGCGGCCTGGGCGGTCCGCCTGCTCGCCCTCACCGGCATGCGCCGCGACGAGGTGCTCGACCTGACCTGGCCGCAGATCGACTGGCGCCAGGGCATGCTGCGCCTGCCCGACTCGAAGACCGGCAAGCGCGATGTGGTCGTCTCCGACGAGGTGCTCACCCTGCTGCGGGAGATCGCCGACGCCAAGCGCAACCCGAAGCACGGCCGCGTCGTCTGCTCGCGCACCGGCCAGAAGCTCAAGAGCCTCAACGTCACCTGGCGCCGCGTCCGTGAGCTCGCCGGCCTGGGCGACGTGCGCCTCCACGACCTCCGCCACTCGGTGGCCAGCGACGCGATCATGAACGGCGTCCCGCTCGAGGTCGTCGGCAAGATGCTCGGCCACCGCAACTATCATACGACCCAACGCTACGCGCATATCGCCGACACGGTGCTGCGCGACGCGGTCAACAAGACCAGCCAGACGATCGCCCGCGCGGCCAGGGGCAAGGCGCCGACCAACACCCCGCGCAGCAAATAGACCAGCCCGGAAGCCGCGGCCCGCGGCCGAGAGCACTGATGCGAAGCCGTGTCACCAGCGAAGCTCGGGATCTCGTGAGCAGCGATCACCCGAGGTCCCGCGGCCTTCGCTTTCGCGGCCGTCGGCTTGCCAAGGCGGTGCATCGCGGCGTTGCGAAGTGAGGCGATTTGGGTACACTCGCGCGGCGTGTACGCCACCCGGCAAAAAGAGCAGTTCAGCCTGGCGTTCATCCAGGCCGTCGCGGCCGCCGCGGGCTGCAACGTCACCCGCGCCGACGTCGACGACGCGGTTCGCCCGTCGTGCCTGATCGCGCTTGCGATCTCCCCTCGCGGATCGGCTCGGCGAGCAGTGAGGAGGCGGTCATGGACAGCGGCCGCTGTAGTATCTTGCCGCCGCGCGACCGCGCCGCGGTCTCTGTGTCGGCCATCGCTAACGCCGCGCCGCCAGCCTCAATACGACGGCGCGGTCCAGCGCGCGAGTGCGGCCTGGATGTCGTCCGGGATTTTGTTGCCGGCAACGCTGAGCTGCTGCAGGGCTGGCAGGCGCGAGCTGTCAACCAGCGCGCGCCAGCCCGCGGCTCCAACGGAGGGATCGCTGACCAACAGGCCCTCGCAGTACGACAGGTCGAGCGTCTCGAGCCCGACGCAGGTCGCCTCGTTCGCCAGGATCTGCAAACCCGTGGCGCCGTAGCGACACCCGCGGAGCTGCAACGATCGTAGGCCAGCGAGGTGCGGCGAGCGGGCAATGGCAGCCATCCCGGCGTCGCCGATCGCGTTGAAGCTGAGGTCGAGCCCGATGAGCCTGTGGGCGTGCGGGCTGGCGGCGAGTGTGCTCACGTCGTCGTCTTGCAGCAGCGCGTCATCAGCGTCGAGCGGGAAGCGCCCGCGGATCCCCAGCAGGGTGACCGCGCAGAGGTCGGGGCTGGCGGTGAGCTCCCGCCAGGCGCCGTGCTCGAGCTGCACCGACCAGTCGGACACGTCGACGAACCGCACGCAGCGCGCGGCGACCAAATCGGCGTGGGCCCGCAGGAAGCCGGCGACGGACACGTCGACGCCCAGCAGGCCGCGCCACCACACGTGATGATCGATCACGCCGCGCAGCGGCCCGAGCCAGGCATCCTCGTGAGCGGCGAGCAGCGTGTGCTCGCGTCCGTGGAGCGTCACGCGTTCGTCCGCCGTCAGCCCGCCGCGGGCGAGCGCGCACTGGACCCGGATGAACTCCGCGAGCGGGTCGCCCGCGGCCGCGAGCGCGTCGGCGTAGGCGAGCAGGGGGCCGAACTCATTGGGCGCGTCGCGGACGGCGCGCAGCAGGTTGTCGAGGAGCATCCCCATAGCTTCGTCGCCGGGCCGCGCCAAGACAAGCCGCCGACACGTCACAGGAACGCCGGGCACGGAGGCTCGCCTTGCGGCTCTTGCTGATTTTCGCGGTGCCGGCCGCGAGCGCAGCAAGGGCCGAGACTGTCCCTCCGGCCAGGTTGAAGAGCTGCGGGCGCACGCTCACACCTCGGGCCGCGCGGCCGACGTGGGCCTCGCGTCTGCGCCCGCCGCTGCGCTCGCCGCCGCGATCGCGGCCTGCTGCTCGGGATCGCGGTAACGCAGGTGGACCGTGCCATCCGCCGTCAGCTCGCCGTGCATGCCCCAGATGTACCAGTCGGCCCAGACGTCCCCGCGGTAGCGCAGCACGAAGAACGCGAGCACCAACAGCCCGGCGATCACGAGCAGGGGCGTGCCCTTGAGGGGTGTGAGCAACGGAATGAACATCGAGATCGTGAGGCCGACGAGCGGCCCGAAGCTGAACAGCGCACCGAGGCCGCGCCGCTCGGCCCGACAGTTGCGGCACGCCGGCGCCATCACGCTGCGTGAGACCGCGAACGAACCCAGCACCAGGTCGGTGCCGCGGCGCCCGGTGATCGCCACTTCGACCTCGGCCGGCGCGCCGCAGCCGACACAGCCCGGCGGGAAGCAGATCTTGTTGGTCACCAGGCTCATCGCGCCCGGCAGCGTCGCCCGGCCGATGCGTTCGACGATGAACTCGGTCGCCGGACCCCAGCCCTGGCCGGTGGTGAACCACAGCATCGACGACCCGTCGGTGAAGCTGAGCCGCAGCAGCGGCGCTCGCCCGCGGATCCCCGCGATCTCGTCCATGCGTCGTGTCCGCACCAGCCGGCCGCGCCGGGTCACGGAGATCCCACGCTCGTCGACGACGATCGAGCGCGGGCCGAGCAGCGCGAGCGCGGGGACAGTCCCGATCAGAGCACCTGCGAACCAGTCGAGCTCCCGCAACTCACCGGCGAGCCCCGTCAGCAGCGCCCGTCCGGCCAGCCACGACCCGCCCGCGGCGATCATCGCCGCGGTGGTCAATCGATCCGGAAGGTCGGACACGAGGATGCGCTGCACGCCGCGAGCCTACGCGAGTTTGTGGACGGCGCGCCGACCCTCGTGCTCGATCGCCTGCGCGCCGCTGCCCATCCCGTCCGTCCACCCCAGACTTGCGCCGACGCAGGCCGCTCGCGGGTCGGCCGCAATGAGCCCCCCCGTGTTGCAGCGGTCACAAGTCCAAGCCCTGCTGCGGAGCCCAGCATGAGGCTATGGGTGCGTCTCGGCCCCGCCGTACGGGCTCAAGGACTCGCTTAAGCCACAAAGGACTGGAACCATTCCACTCGTGTTGCTTATGCTTGTTGTGCTGGTTACAAATAAACGGCGTCCTGGAGCGCGGAGTGCCGCGATCTTGGTGATGTCGTACGCGTGCGCCGTAAATCCTCAAAATCCGCGGACGACATTTTATCGGTATACAAAGAACATTCGCACCTCCGTCTGAGGATGTACGGTCAGCCCTGCATAAGGGTGCGGGCTGGGTCGAGGGAACACCTGGACTCGCGCAAATCAACAATCGCAGGTGAGAACCCTGCCAAGCCGCTAACTACACAGCGACGTTTCGATCGACCGTCCTCGTCCAGGCCAAGAGCAGTGCTGGCCGCGTCTACGCCAGCGCCCCCTCGAGCGCCTTGACCAATAGAGACAGGCCCGCGCGCTGCTCGGGCGCCAGCGGCCTCTTTGCGGCGATCCGAGCCAGTGCTTCAAGCTGCTCCATCGCACCGCCGGCCCGCGGGGAGTATGGCGCGAGCAGCCGCGCCAACTCCAGCAGCGCGCCGATCGTCCCGGCGTCGTCCCTCGCATCGCTGTCGAGGCGCACGAGCGGCTCGGGCCGCTCGCGCAACAGCTGGACCAGCCCCGCGAGATAATCGACGGTCTCGACGATCTTGCGATAATCGAGTCGGTCGGGCGTATCGGTAATCTGATGATAGTGCTGCCAGCGCCCGCAGGTCAGGAACAGGACTGGCAACCCGGCCCGGCGAAACGCGTAATAGTCGCTGAGCGGCGGGACGACGTCGAGGTCGACGCGTCGTGGGTAGATCCCTCCGGGCCGGGTCGCGCGGTCGACCAGCGCCGCCGTGCCTTCGCTGAGTTCCGCGCCGAGCACGAACAGCGAGTCGCGGACCGCCGCCGGCAGGCCCTCCGGGCCCAGCGCGTGGCCGCACAGATCCATGCAGACCATCATATCGACGCTCGCAAGCGGGGCCGTCGGGTGGGCGACATGGTACATTGAGCCCATCGTGCCCTCGAGGAAGTGTGGCGACTCCTCGCCGTCGTAGGCCGCTAGCACCACGCGCCGGCCCGGCAGGCCGCGTGCAACCAGCTCGCGCGCCACCTCGATGAGGATCGCCACCGCGGCCGCGTTGTCGTCGGCGCCCCAATACGCCTGGCCGCCGGCGACCTTGCCCAGGTGGTCGTAGTGCGCCGCGACCACCACCGTGCGCGCCGCCAGTGGACCCGCGCCCGCGACCTCGGCGAGCACGTTGGCGCCACAGCCGGGTACGTCCTGCACATAGCCGGCGTCGCCGCCAGGCGCTGCGCCGGCGGCGATGAACTCGGCGATGATGCGGGTGCGCGCCGCGACGCCCTCGGGGCTGCCGGGTGCCCGCCCCGCACACGCGGGGGAGCACAGGTGGTGGACCAACGCCTCGACGCGGGCGCGTCGCTCGTCCGGGCGATCTGACATACGAGGAGACTACGTCACCGGCGCTCGAATCACCAGCCGCGCGAGCGGGCCTGCCCAACTCACGCGGTGCTTATCCGCCGGGCGCTGGTCACGAAACCAGACCGCCTTCGCCTCCAGCTTGCTCGGCCGCGGCGAGCCAAACGACCCTGCATCTTGCATTCGCGGATCGCTCAGCGAGCGGGGCGGCCAGCTCCACGTCGAGGTCCGCAGCACCCTCGCCGGCCTCCGGCCGGACGGGTCAGGCGCAGTCGTTGGCGAGTTCCTCGAATGGGCCATCGCGGTCCTCGGCCTCCTGGCGATCGTCCTCGCCGCCGGTCGCCTTACCGGCGAGTATGCGATCAGCATAATCGGACGCTGGCTCGCGCCCTACCTGGCGATCATTGGGTGTCGCTTCACCCGGCGGTATTGCGACGTCATCGAGATCATGCCGAGTTCCTGAGCCTGATCGAGAGCACGGCCGGCCCCTCGCGGCTCTTCCGGAGGCCAGCCCTTTCCGTGGACAATCATGAGCGAAGCGAGCTGCTCGTCTGGCTCGAGACCGCCGTCACCGAGTGACCGACACACGCCCGCGCAGCTCAGGGCCGCATCTTCAGCACATATAGATCGGTGTCCCCGACCCCGGCATTTAGCTGAAATTTCCCGTCGCCGAAGCTCGCATAGGTCTTGAAATCGCCGGCCAAGAGTACCTCACCGAGCGCATCGACGGCGACCTCCGGATCGCCCGGCACACGATCAGAGACCCACACGATGTCCCCCTCGCGGTCGAGCTTCACGACGATCGCGCCCGACTCATCCGGATCGGCGGTGAACGTTTGCCCGTCGACGATGAGCGTATTGCCCCACCCGAAACTCAGCACCCCCACGCTCTGCCCGGCGCCGTCGACCGCGAGGCTCGATGCAGCGCAATAGCCATCACAGGCCCATTCACGCGCCCACAGCACCTTCCCCTCGGGGTCGAACTTCGCCACCACCGGGCTGGAACCGGGCCCCTCGTGAACCAGCGCCTCGGCGCCCAGGTTCTTCACCGTCCCCGAATTTTCGCCGCCGACGACTGCGTTCCCGTCGCGGTCGAGCCGAATCCTAAGGAACCGCTGGGACTTCCCATCACCCAAGGCACGCCCCCACTGCCAGGTCCCGCTGGCATCCAGCTTGACGATGAACATGTTCTGCGAATCTTGCTCGTCCTTCAGCGCATAGACCGCGCCGCCTTTGAATTGCATGGCGCCCATGAATCCGCCGGTCAGCCACACGCTCCCCGCCGCGTCCACAGCAATACCATTGATTTCCTGCTCCTGTTCGTCCCCGAAGCGATCAGCCCAGATCAGCTCCCCGTCCGGACTCATCTCGAGCAAGAACGCGTCCTCGCCGCCGTGATTGGCCAGGATCACGGGCTCCTCGGGCGACCCGACAGCGAGATCACCAGAACCAAAGTCACCCGCGACCCACAGGTTCCCCGCGCCATCGAAGGCCATCGCGTGGATCGATACGGCGGCCGAGTATTCGGGTCGGAGCGCGCGACTCCATCGATACGCTCCGGCGGTCGTCAACATCCCCACGACCACCGACGGAGTAACCTCATTGGTCTGGTAGTCGGGCGAATCGGGGTGAATCTTCAAATGGCCCTGATAGCCCGCGCTCACGCCGAGCCGGCCGCCGCCGTCGCTCACGATGCGGCCTCCGAACCCGAACGCCCCCACCTGCTCGTCGCCGAAGCTGAACCCGGGCACACCATCGCCATCGATGCCGGCCATCATGAACGTGCCATAACTGGCGGCGTCCCAGGTCTGCTCCCCGAACCGCAACGACTCGCTGAAGCGCCCGGCGAGCCACACCCGGCCATCACCATCGACCGTCAGTCCATACAGGCTCACCGAACCCGGCTCGCCGTCCGGGGCCTCCCCAAACCCGCGCGCCCACACCACCTGCCCGTCGCAGCTCACACTTCCGTCGCAGCTCTCATCGATCTGCGTCCGGCAGTCCTCCGCACGCGGCAGCACCTCGCCGCGGCATGGCCTCCAGGCCCCATCGTCGCCGCAGGTCCGCATGGCCGCCTTGCACGCGCCGACGCCCTCGTTCTCTGCCGGGCCGCCGTACGGACATGCTGCGGTCATGCCCGGCTCGCACTCCCCGAGAGTCGGGGCCCCACCGCTCGTCTCATCCCCCTCGGGCATGCCCTCGGTGGTCGTGAGTACGTCGGGCCACGTCGCGTCGAGCGTCGTCCCATCCGGCTCCGCGGTCGTCTCGCTGCCAGCATCCGGCTCGTAGACCGAGGTATCGAGGCAGCCGCCGAGCATGAGGGTGGCGGTCGAGAGACTGAGGAGCAGGGCATTTTTGGGCATGATCAACTCCGGCGCGGCGTCGCCGACACATGCGGCCGCGAAGCACCGCTGCGTTCGCCCTGTCCAGGTCCGGTGTTGCAGGCCCACGAAATTTCCCGCGAGCGAGCGGTCCCGCCCTCCCGGCAGCTTCAACCCTTACGGCCGCTGCAGCGCACGGCGGCGGCGTCTTGGCCGCCTGCGCGAGCGACTCCTGCGCGAGCGCGGCCTCCCCTCCCACACGCAACACATCGGTCGCTGTGGCCGAGCCTCCGACGTGTGGTCCGCCCAACTCGACTTCGCCGACTTCATCCTCCGCGGCGCCGCCGAACTCACCAGGGAGACCCCCTCGCTGGCGGCCGCTCCGGCGGTCGCGTCGCGTCTGGCGCGGGTACTCGGAGCTCGCCTGCCCTGCCAGGCGGTGATCCGCTGGGCGTGCCCGGTATGCAGCACGCGGACGGTGACGCGCTGGCGCTGCGGCCCCCGATGCGCGACGTGCCGCTGTGGTGCCCCCAAAAGCGCGAACCTGCTGCGGCAGATCCCGCAGGTACCGGTGCGCCATTGGGTATTGTCGCTGCCGTCACCGCAACGCTTCGACTTCGCGGGCGATGCCCGGAGCGAGGCCGCGGTGGTCAAGGCCTTCATGCACGCCGTCTTCGCCCGCCTGCGCGCCCGTGACGGTGATCGGTCGGCGGGCTGTGGTGCGATCGCCGCGATCCACCGCAGCGGCGCGGCCCTCAACCTCAATCTTCATGTCCACGCCCTCGTCGTCGACGGCGTATTTCACCGCTCCCCCGACGGTTCAAGATTCATCGTCCAGGCGCCCGGGCACGAGGACCTCGCCGTCGTCGCCCGCGAGGTGCAAGCAGCCCTCGCCCGTCTCCCGGCCGCCGATACCAGAGACCCCGCACTCGCGGCCCTGCAGCTCGCCGCGCGCCCGCGCCGCAAGCTCCGTCAGGCCACCGTCTCATCGCCCTCAGGGCAGGGCAGCACGTTCGAACTCGCCGGCCTCAAGGTCTTCGCCGGCCCCCCTGTGCACGCCGACGATCGCGCCGCGCTGCGTCGCCTTTGTGACTACGTCACCCGTCCTGCCACGGCACGCTTCGCCGCGGCCCGGGGCAACCCCGTGACGACGGACCCCAACATAGCGACGCAACCCCAACTCGGCCCCCAGGAAGTCGTCGCCCGTCTCGTCGCTGCCACCCCCGCCGAACCCGCGGTATCGGTACGGACCTACGGCGTCCTCGCACCACGGGCAGCGCATCTCTGGCAGCTGGGCCATGGACACCAACTCGAACTTCCATCGCTTCCGTGCCCCGAGCCAAGGCGGCTCGCTCGCGCTCGTTCGCCCCGTTGCGCTCGCTGCGATGTCGCACTCGAGGCGCTCGCCGTCGAGGATGCCTCCGACCCACCCACGCATCACGGATGAAGCGGCCTGTGCAACACCATGCCGCTGCCGGCCGAACCCTCGCCATGCCCGCAGCGACCGCTCTTCCCGACCCGCTGGACCGCGATCACCTCGCCCGCCTCGTCGGCCGCGCCAGCGAGCTGCGCCGCGCCCTCACGGTCGTCGCGGAGCGCATCGCCATTCGCCGATCCGACCAGGTCCAAACTCCTGACGTGGACGTCCCGCCCGCCAACCGCGAGTCACTTCGACGAGGCCGATCCTTTCGCTGACTTCGTGGTGCACGAAGCGACGAGATCGTCGACATCATGCTCGCCGCCTGTCGCAGCAAGAACGGCTGGAAGTCCATCCGCGAACGCTGTGCACCGCTGCGCCAGCGCCGACACGCCGCCGCCTCCATGGCCTCCAAGTAACCCTGAGTCATGGGCGGGGGCACTGAGCTCCTCGCCGATGACCCCCCGTCGCGCCGACCCTCGCTACCACGCAGCGCGTACGGGCCGGTGATGCGACTCACGGTAAGGACACCATCTCGCCGTGGCGTGCCGCCAAACCCCGCGATGGGCTGTCACCCGACCGCAATGCGACGAGACATCGCCGAACGATCCACACGCGGCCCCTTGACCCCTTTCACGTCACGCGCAACTGTCCCTCCACGAATGCCCCGCTGGTTCAACGTCGCCGGCCCGTGCAACGAAGCGGACCACTACATGCTCCCGGCGATGCGCCGCCTGCCCCGGATCGCTCGCCTCATCGAACGCAAGAGCTACTTCGTCCTGCACGCCCCGAGGCAGGTCGGCAAGACCACCGCCCTGCTCGCCCTCGGCCACGAGCTCACCGCCGCGGGCCAGCACCTCGCGGTGCTGCTCTCCGTTGAGGTCGGTGCCGCGTTCCCCGACGACACCGACGCCGCCGAGCTCGCCATCCTCGACGCCTGGCGCGACGCCACCCGCGCCCGCCTGCCCGCCGACCTCCAGCCCCCGCCCTGGCCCGAAGCCTCCCCCGGCCGGCGCATCGGTGCTGCATTGAATGCATGGGCCCGTGCCGCCCCGCGCCCGCTCGTCCTCTTCCTCGACGAGATCGACGCGCTTCAGGGTCACCCGCTGATCTCGATCCTCCGTCAGCTGCGCGACGGCTATCCCAACCGCCCCGCCGACTTCCCCTCATCGCTCGCGCTCGTCGGCCTCCGCGACGTGCGCGACTACAAGGCCGACCCCACCGCCAGCTCATCGCAGAGCGCCAGCCCCTTCAACATCAAGGACGCCTCGCTCACGCTGCGCAACTTCACTGCCGACGAGGTCCGCGAGCTCTACGCCCAGCACACCACGGACACCGGCCAGGTCTTCACGCCCGCCGCCTCGGCCCGCGCCTTCGAGCTCAGCGGCGGCCACCCCTGGCTGGTCAACGCGCTCGCCAAGGAGGTCGTCGAGGAGCTCGTCGAGGACCCCGCGCGAACCATCACCGAGGCCGACATCGACGCCGCCAAGGAGATCCTGATCCGTCGCCAGGACACCCACCTCGACAGCCTCGCCGAGCGCCTGCGCGAGCCCCGGGTCCGCCGCATCATCGAGCCGATCCTCGCCGGCGAGGCCCTCCCTGCCGTCCCCGAGGACGACCTTCGCTACGTCCAGGACCTCGGCCTCGTGCGCGCCGAGAGCGGCGCCGGCCTGGTGATCGCCAACCCGATCTATCGCGAAGCCATCCCCCGCTCGCTCGCCAGCGCCGCGATCGCCTCGCTCCCGCGCATCCAGCCGACCTGGCTCACCGCCGACGGCGAGCTCGACGAGGCGCGCCTTCTCGACGCCTTCCTCGCGTTCTGGCGGCAGCACGGCGAGCCCCTTCTGGCCGCCGCCCCGTACCACGAGATCGCCCCGCACCTCGTGCTGATGGCCTTCCTCCACCGCGTCGCCAACGGCGGCGGCACCATCGAGCGCGAGTACGCGATCGGCTCCGGCCGCATGGACCTGCTCGTCCGCTACCACGGCCGTGCCGTCGCCCTCGAGCTCAAGATCTGGCGCGACCATGAGCCCGACCCGCTCGCCCAGGGCCTCGTCCAGCTCGACCGCTACCTCGCCGGCCTCACCCTCGACAGCGGCTGGCTCGTCATCTTTGATCGCCGCAGCAACACGCCGCGCCTGGCCGACCGCACAGCTTCATCCACCGCCACCTCACCGGGCGCCCGACGTATCACCGTGATCCGAGCCTGAGAGACGCGACCGGACTGCGCTCACCTTCCGCGGAGCGCGAAGGGTCGATCGCTAGGCGATCCCGCTCGTATCTCGATCGTCCAGTCATCACAGCTGCGCCGCTGCGCTACATTTCCGGTGTGATCTTCATGGCAATGGCATCGCGTGCATCGTCTGACGTCAGCGGCACGCGTACACTCAGCAAATAGCGGCCGGCCTCAAGGAGCAACACGTTATCTTCCCCCGGAAAGAACAACCCCACTGGAACCTGTGGGGCCACGGTACCCTCATGGCAGCCGCGAAAGTGTGCTGCTGGCTCGTCGGCGGTTCCCTCCGAGGTGAACGAAAACCGATACAGCCCCTCATCGAGCTGAACTGGAATGGGCACCTCTCCCGCGATCGCCCCATTTCGCCACACCGGACCGAGGACTCCGTCGTCCTCGCAGGTC